>Ga0214177_1000098_pt1 | contig 27304 bp, 34 predicted proteins | sample TroBogEpilimnion_43_FD_153015 | JGI IMG/M metagenome (GOLD analysis project Ga0214177, IMG submission 153015) | Freshwater microbial communities from Trout Bog Lake, WI - 27AUG2007 epilimnion | ecosystem: Environmental > Aquatic > Freshwater > Lake > Epilimnion/Euphotic zone | place: Trout Bog...
AAGGCTTTCTTCAATTCTTGCCTGTTCGGACAATTGATTAGCAAAAAATCGAGATGATTCGGCGGCGGATCTTGCCGATGAAAGGGGTCCAGGAGGAGGCGGAGGAATCGCTGCGGCGTTGGAAGGTTCAGGAGGAGGAGGCGGAGGAATCGCTGCGGCGTTGGAACGTTCAGGAGGAGGAGGCGGCGACACGGCGGCGTTGGAAGGTCCATCAGGCCGGGGTCCAAACTGCCAACGGATTCGCGAGAGAAACATGTAACTTGTTTCGATGTGTTTATTTATGTCCTCCAAGGTTGTGCACATGGAGATCAGCTCTACAACGATTCGGTTCCTTGCACAGAAAAATAGTTTGGGAAGTCCATCACTATCTTCCTTGGTTTCAATGTCAAGTATCAAGTGAGTTAGAAGATCCGTCTCATCGGAAGGTAGTGTAAGATTAATAGCATAAATGTCCGTTTCGGGCTTTACTTGAGGGACATCACCTATCACAACATCAAGTCCCTGACTCAGACATTTGTAGATTGGTAGTACCTCTAGAGTTTTTAGACGAACACAATCGCGACCATTGATTTTTTCTGTTGGTACAATCGCTGTGTCGTCGGCGGCGGCGGCCGCCTTGTTTCCTTCTACTGCGACCGTATACTCTCCATAACCAGCGTCCCATGGAACGACTACTAACATCCTTTTGCCATTATCAAACTTCACATCATCGCGACCCATGTAATCTAAGTATGGTCGGAAGGCTGCGCGATGTTCCTTCTTTTCAAAGAAAACACGCTCGTAAAAAATTCCGCCACGATTCTCACACCTTATACGATTGGTTATTAAGTTCGTGTAAAACCGCGGATTACGATCTGAAGCAGCGCCTTGGTCTCCGGCTGCTTCTTCACTTGTCAAGCATTCAGGGTGAGTAACGATGACATCCTTAAAAGCTCTGTCTTTCGGAAGCTGGAACGTATATGCACTGTTCAGCCATAGGTATTCAATCGGCAGCTGGATCAGAGCAATGGGAAGATCCATTTGACGGTTCGTAAAAATTAACGAAAGGATACGGTCATCGGCTTTACCCGCATTGGTTTGCTTTAGGCTTTCTTTAGACCATGAGTCCAATAGGTTTTTAGAAGGAACGCTATCCGCAAAAAACATGATGCCTCCGGATGTTTCAAAGATATACGGATCGTAACACAGTTCTCCCAAATACCTACTGCTAGCACGGGGATCACAGTTCCACCCGCGTGCCATGAAATCTACGTTAGGCGTATCAAACAACACAGGGTACTGTCTAACCTTTTCGTCGCCGTCAATGTAGAGACATCCCGTGAATGGCTTTCCCAGTTGTTTGAAAGCGGCCGCACATGATTCCACGGCACGCTTGATGAACAACGGTTTCGCATTGATGGCGAATTGGTACATGCCAGGAGCTTCAAAGCCCGTGTACCGAATTGCCATATAGTTACAATTTGCCTTGCGGCAGTCTTCCTTCCAACGTGTAATCATCTGTTCAAACGTAATCGGAGCTACATAACCTCCTTTACCAGGAAGAAACTCTCCCCACTCCCCTTCTGCCTTCGCTTTTTCAATGAGTTCTTTTGTCATTGCTGCGATTTTGACCTTTGTTTCCTTTTTGTTAATGTATGTCGCCAAGAACGTCTGGCGAGCCGTTGCTGCAGCATTAAATTCTTTCTTCTCTGCAACTGTCAGTGGCCTACCTTCCCTTTTAATCGCCTCTTTTTTCTTCTTCGCAGCATTGAAGGTGGTAAAGATATTCGCAATCACTTTTTCATCACTCTCCTCATCCGCGTCTTCGCCTTCTTCGACGATCTGTTCTTCAAGCGTTTCCTTGATTTGCTCGAGGAGTACATCAGGGCATGGGCGTTGAGTATTCTTGTTAAGTCTGTCTCCGCCCCACCAATAGGTGATGACAACAAACTTACTGTCTGGATTTACAATCACGGGAACAAGTGGACCCTCGGGTGTCGGATTGTCTAGATGCATATTTATTTGAGCTAAGAACTCGGCCGCCATTATGAAGTATTCCGAAAACATTTATGTCGAACATGGCATGAGACATAACTTGATGTCGCCGAGGTTCGCAATGACATAGCGGATCATAATGAACCAGTCATTCTTCATGTGAACCTCCAGGTTGTTCGACAGGTTCGAGCACTTAGTAAAAAGAACAAGGTGAGGCAGGGAATACGTTCCACTCACAATCTCCTCAGACTCCTTCTTGGCGATGGACATCTCTGAAGCCGTATCGCCCATGGTGACAGTCTGCGATGCAAAGGGACCCTTGCAAGAAAAGGTCAATGTGTTTCCAACATTCTTGATATCGACAGTCTTTGCTGACAACAGAGTCATGTCGCGACAGATCTTCTGGAAGTCCAGAGAAGGCATTGTGATACGAGCAGAGAACTCTGTTTCGGGCATCGTAATGTCCGAATCATCGCGATCCAGCAGATTCAGGCGATAGCGGATACGACGCTTCTTCTCACCGTTCTCCAGGGTAATACAGAGGTGATTCGACTCGGCTCTGGAGACCGAAAAGGTGATCGTATCATCGTTCGTAACCGTCTTCACAATACGGTAGAAGTGATCCGTATTCAACCCCACGTCCAGCTTCGGTGCTGAGTGATTGTACCTGTATTCCTCAAACTTATTTGCGTAAAGCCTCATATGAGTGAGGACTGTACGGGTATTGTCCATTGCGATCATGCGGATGCCATCCTTGTCAAAGACAAGACTCATCTCCACAAGCATCGACTTAAGACCCTCGGCGAGAGTACGAATGGGCGACGTCTGAACTGTCTTGGCAACTACCAGGTCTTCGCTCATTTATGTATCCTCGAGGCTCGGTGTCTAAGTTCTTCTACGCAGTTATTCATCGGTGTAGGCGAGCAGGCAGAGTGAGAACACGCTCATACCGATCGCAAGCCAACGGAGACCTTTGATGCTCTCACCAAAGAGGAATACGCCGGAGAGTGTGACAATAATGTCGCTCATCAAGTTCCAAATGAGGTTCACAACTGTCATATCTGCATGGGTCAGGGCCTTCAGAAACAGATACGGTTGAAACGCATACACAACTGTTGCGGTAGGAAATCCAACCGAATACGGGAGGGTTTTGTTACTGATCATCTTCAGGGCTCCCATCATAAAGATATCCATGAGAGCCATGACCGTTCCAAAAACAATCGGAAGCATGTCAAACTTGCCCCATTGCCAATTCACCGACTTGATTGCAACGTCGATGAAATCCTTCGCGACCGCCATTACTTCCTGGGAAGATAAGGAATTGCCAATAGAGACAGCAACACAATCAGCACTACGAAATCAAATGCCCCGACAATCTTCTTGTACTTGATGGGTAACTCATGAGTCTCTGGTGGCACGCCGCCGTACGGCTTGAGCCAACCTACAAAAGCTCCAAGTAAGGTTGGTCCCAGTTTATCATTGCAGTCGTAGATGTAGTCGTACCAGGCCATAAAGACGTACGCAGCCATTGCCAAGACGAACCCAGCGACAACCTGATGCTGCCAAGCGTTTGAATGAGGGGCGAAATACACCAAGAGTACAAACGCCGCAAACACGAGGCACTTCTCATTAACATAGAGTGGAGTTCCAAAAAGGCCAAGACCCATTACTTATGGCGGCGGGTTTTTCCATGAGACATACGAGCTGACTTCTTACGCGAAACAATCCGACCACTCTTGTTGTACTTGAGATCGCCCTTCGCCAGGCCACCTGAAGTCTTCTGGGCGTTGCCATGCATAACCTGAGCACGAGAACCAACTGTCTTCATTTATACCTTACGAAGATTAAATGGTGAAAAACGCTTAGGTGTTCGATACATCTCCAGATAGTCCCCCCTCCACTTAAAACTCCACTCAGAACGCGTTTCCTTGACACGATCAATGTAGTGGTAAATTGGCCTTGTCTTATCTATCGCAAACTCAGTCTTCAGAAGCCCAGAATTATGTAACCGCATTGAGAACTCGTGATCCTCTGTATCGCGAATATCTGCATATTGAATCTCACGAACAATGCTCGTACGGACAATGTTCATGGGTGAAATCGTACGATAGTAAGCCTCGGGACGCTCAAACCAGGACTGAAAGTCGATTGAATGATAAAAAAGCTTGTTAAACACACCTCTCTCATAATGGGCGCCCAAGAAAGCGGCACAGTCATAGTCAACTCCACTTGTGATCATAGGTACAAACGTCTTCAAATAGTAAGGTGCGATGATATCGTCATCATCGATAAAGCAATGATACTTTCCGGTGCATCGGGAAACCAACTTGTTTCGCTTTGCTCCTAGTGTCATTTCACGGTTATCGACTTCATATAGCACTTCAACCTTGATCTCCGGACATTCTTTGACTTGTCGCATGATCTCGGTATATGCCGCTTGAAATAGCGCACGTCTCTCATATAGAGTCGGCATTAAAATACTGATATCAACCATTACTCCTAGAATGTAAAAATTGAAGTACATGCGACCGCGATTTTTCTTTCGCGGGTGGCTGTGTCGTATCCTTGAAATTAGACTCGGGTCGTCCACAAAAGATATCGTTTGTCCATTCGAAGGGAAATTCGATAACGTGTTCCCCACTGAGTTTCTGTCCGTTACTATAATGTACTAATAACTTGTCCTTCAAGTGTGGATAAATACACGCTGCCAAAAAGCTTTGATCGTATCCACATCCATTATCCTGCGGATTGGCCTTGAACATCTCGTATGTTCCTCTCATATTAATACCGATTTTCCGCATACCCCATAATCCGCCAAGTAGCACTGCTCCATGCGATTTATTATCGCGAATACCGTGTAGAGAGTACGCAGGTCTAGACATAAAATCATTGATAGCCCATCTATCCTTCCAATGAATACGACTATCGGCATCACGACTAAACATGGTCTCAACGTCTGGCTCATCGATTGCAAAGAAACGATGTATCATATTTTCAGGACCACAAACTTCAGTTTGTCGAATCACTACGTTTGAATAGTGTCCGACTTGAGTCACAAACCCGGAGTCCACGTCAGGAGCTACGTAGATGTACACCTTCCACATGGGAAAGTATGTGCCTGCCAAGTAGATGTTTTCCAGCATAGGTAATGGATAATATAGAGGATTTGGCGGACCATAAAGACAAAAGGAGAACGCGTGGACCATTACTACATAATGCCATATTTATGTGTTCATTCGCACGAGACTTCTTTGTATCACTAACGTAATGAATAGGATTGGTGTAATCACCGGAATCACGGGCCAAGATGGATCATATCTTGCAGAGCTCCTCCTTGAGAAGGGCTATACAGTAATTGGATTGATCCGTCGTTCATCTACAACGCAAACAGAACGTATTCAAGGCATTATAGAAAACCCAAAGTTAAGGCTCGTTCAAGCAGATATGGGAGACATTGCTTCTATTATGAACGCTTTTCTGTCCATACGCGAAGCAGAACACATTGAGGTGTATAATCTTGCCGCACAGTCGCAGGTTCATACATCTTTTACGCAACCTGAATACACTCTGGACGTGAACGGCGTTGGACCCTTGCGAATTCTTGAAGCAATTCGTCAGCTTGGAATTGGATTCAAAACTCGATTCTACCAAGCATCAACATCAGAATTATATGGCAAGGTACAAGAGACGCCGCAGACCGAGACAACTGCCTTTTATCCGCGGAGTCCGTATGCGATCGCAAAGCTATATGCGTATTGGATTACAAAGAACTACCGTGAGAGTTACGGCATGTATGCTTGTAATGGAATTCTCTTCAATCATGAATCCGAACGCAGGGGAGAGGACTTTGTCACTCGCAAGATCACAATGTCGATTAAGAAAATCTATGCGAATCCAGAGTTCGTTCTAAAAGTTGGTAACCTTGATGCAAAGCGCGACTGGGGGTACGCGAGGGACTATGTGTATGGAATGTGGCTGATGCTTCAACAGGATACTCCGGACGACTTCGTGTTAGCGACGGGTGAAATGCACACCGTTCGTGAATTCGCAGAGCTTTCATTCAAGTTTGCTGGTCACACAGTAACATGGTCCGGTCAAGGCGTGGATGAAGTGGGTGTCGATGAAACGGGACGTATTGTCATTCGAACGGATCCCGTATTCTATCGCCCTGCTGAAGTCGAGTATCTTATTGGAGATCCCTCAAAGGCATATCGCGTTTTAGGGTGGAAGGCAGACACGTCATTTCCGGAGCTTGTTAGAAAAATGGTAGTGAGTGATCTTTCATGAAAACGTGTAGGTTGAAATAGGTTCCCCTGTCTCGCGATTGTAACACACCTTGACATTTGCATCGAGAGGTAGGTACGAAGCAAGGCAGTAGAAGGAGCTATCCACAGTGTGAATCTCGACAGCATGCTTTATCGTTTCGTAATAATGGGAGAACGGCTTATTAACAAACTGTTGAGCAAGGTCATACCACGGATGATCTTGCTGATACACGTTCATGTTAGGATCAATCGTAAGAATGTCCTTTACATCCCACTTAATGATCGGCGTCACATTGCTGGACGAAACCTGTTGAACGAAGATATACGCTTGTGATTTCACGATGGAATAGAGCGCATGTGAAGGTTCGTTATCCGGTACATGAAAATACGTATGGCGGATAGCCGGATCAAGATTGAGGTCACGATAGAAGCATGAGGGTAGATCATTCATGTCGTGGTGAGGCAATGTGTAAAAGCCCGAACGCAACACAGCTGCAAACACGTTCGGGGGTACATGAATACACTCGCCTCGATTCGTGTTTGTCGGTCGCACTACATATCCACCGTTGATCACAATGAACTTAATTGATGGAGTATCAGAGTAGAAGCTCTTCAATGTTTCGAGGTTTTTTAAGAAACAAGGAATATGAATCTCGTCATATTGTAGCGAGGCATAACGAACTGCCCCGATAAGTCCAATATGATCGCCAAGACCCATATGTCCCATAAACAGAGCGATTTGTTTCGCGTATCCCTTCTTCTCGCGAATGACAGACTGTGATATATGATTGATGGCATCTTTAATGCGGAACCGCATGTCGTTCTTATTTAAGATTTCTACACATTTTTGACCATCCGGATTTTTCATGACTCGTATATCATCCTGCATAACCCAGATCGAATCATTCACTTCTAACAGTCGGTCGTAGTAGTATCGAAATGTCTTCACGGTATCCTTTAGCTCTTCGTATAAGATATCATACTCTTGCTTACAGAACGCAAGGCGTTCGGGATCTTGAATGCGTTTACATTTGATATCCAATATCGTTAGCTTGTCAACTGCCTCTCCGATTGAGACGGGTAATCTGATCATATGACCTTTATCATCGAAAAATGATCACTTGTTTTATCGCAGACCGTAAACCCGAGTGTAGTGTATAGATTCTGCGCACCCGTATTATCAATGTCAACTGTGAGAAATAGTGTATTGATGTCTACAACGCGCGCATAGTCAATCAAAAACTGCATGATGATACGACCGTAACCGCGACGATGAAACGCAGGGAGAACACAAATACCAATCCAGTTCTTCTCTTCGAAGTCGATGTGCGCATATGCAACGGGCTCGTTTTCGATCAGTCCAATCAAGCTAATAACATGTGACTTTATGCAATCAGGGATCACTCTATTTTTGAAATACCTAAAAGTAGACGGCATCTCATTACGAGCAAACGCCTCAATCAAGTCGGCGGTTCCTTCCACAATCTCGAGTGGAGACAGTGTGTTCGTTGCGTATTGGTGTATACGAGTTGCAATATATACCTGATCAAAAGCAGTGAGTGTGCTTGACGACGGAATCATGACAACTTGTTCATGGTGAAAGTCATCCGGCAGTGCCTTTATTTCTTGCAAATGAGCGTGATCATGGATATCGTAAAACATCGGGCGAATATCCACACCGTACGTGGATAGTACACGGCACATGTGGTTCGAATCCCTAACGGTCGGGAGTCGCACAGCAAACATCCAAATACCTGTTGTCGTTGTTTCCGTTGGAAATAGCTTTGTATACCGACTATACACTGTTCGTTTCTGTGAAATAATTGCGTCGATATCCAACAGTTGATCATACAGCAACGCCGCCTGGAGATTCGTCATGCGATAGTTATACCCCAGAGTGTCGTAGATATATCGCTCGGATGTCATGCCGTGATGACATGTTCTATAGATAAACTCATATAACTCCTTATCTGCTGTATAGAACGCACCGCCTTCTCCCGACGTAACCATCTTGTTCGCAAAAAACGAGAGTCCGGCACACAAGGAAGCGGTACCAACTACACTGCCTTCATATTGCTCCATGAATGCCTCGCATACATCCTCCACGATGATAAGATCGGGGCGGATGCGTTTCATACGAGGAACATTCACGACATTTCCAACATTATGAACAACAACGACGGCAGCATTCGGTTCCAATGATCTGAGATACGCTTCATCTTCACACATGTTAAGCGTGTCAGGGTTTACGTCCATTACACGCAGCATATCTGCAGGATACTCGTAGAGAGCACAATTCCAAACAGCAACAAATACATAGTTAGGGACATAAATCGTCTTGAGGTATGGATACTTGAACTTGAGCGAAAGATAGAGAAGGTGTGTGGAGCTAGTCCCATTATTTGTCATAACCACGTAAGGTGTTCCAATCATGTATTGAAGCCGCAAACGAGCCTTGTTAATGAACTCACCCTGCGAACTGACCCATCCGGACTCAATTGCTTCATGTAGGCTTTTTAGGTAAGGTTTGACATTCGGGGTGTAGATGGGATATCTCATTTTGTATGACAAACAGAAAATGTAGGTGGGTTTCCACACACATTTTGTTGTGTTGTTTTCGGATTGTTGCGGAGGTCTCTAGTTGCTGTAGGCCAGTCCACCCATGCCACTCATCACGCGCAGCACGTTGTAGTTGACGGCATACACGCGGACCTGGGCCGTGCGTCCACCACGCACCGTGTTGACGGACACCGTGAGCTGGAGCGTGGCCTTGTCGATACGCGAGAAGTTGCACGTTCCGGACGGCTGGTGCTCCTCAGGCTTGAGCGCGAAGGAGTACACGCAGATACCCACCGCCGGCGTGCGAGTGTGGTGCTGGAACGGCTGGACGCGGTTGAAGTACCGTCCCTCGCGCTCCGTGAAGCGGTCCTGTCCGTTGAGCTGGAGCTTGGCAACCTCCGTCGGCACCTTGCCCTCGCACTTGACTCCAGAGCTGAGCACCACCTTCGCGAGCAGGTAGTTCGTCGTGTCCTCGAACACCGCAGCCTGATCGTTGCCGCCCACACCGGCGTTGGTGTCGAGCCACGACGCACCACCCAGGGAGGGGCCCGTGGACATACCAACACCCGGCAGGTAGGGGCCCGAAGGTCCATCGCCCGTCGTCGTCGGGACAGTGCCGAGCTGGACCGTCGAGCCACCCGACTGGCCAGTGCCCAGGCCACCGCGGGCCAGCACGTCCATCACGATGCCCTCCGTGGAGAAGTCATCCGTGTAGTTGAACGGCTGCATGCCGTTGACCTCAGTGATGAACATCTGGTTAGGCGTGCAGTCCACGAACGAGTCGCGCTGGACGACCCACACGAGCTCCTTAACCGGGTGGTTAAAGTTCAGCTGGATCTTGTTGGAGCTCGACGTGATCGACTCGGCACCCGTGAACTGGAGCTGCTCGATCAGGTACTCGTGCGTCTGCTGGGCGAAGCGGCGGCGCTCCTCCGTGTCCAGGTAGACGTAGTCGATCCACAGCGACGCGGCCGTGAGCGACTGGATGCTCGTCGTGGCCGCCGTCGATCCAACCAGCTCGTAGTAGCAGCAGTTGATCCACTGCTCGAACTCGACGTTGATGCGCACCTCGTGGTACTGGAGAGCAATCAGCGGGATCGCCAGACCCGGGTTGCGGCAGAACCAGAACTGGAGCGGGATGTAGAGCGTCTTCGCCGGGGTGCCCGCACGCGGGGCGCACGAGTTCGTCAGCTCAGAGCCCGCGCACGACGCATCCAGCTGGTAGCCCTTGCGGTCCTTCATCAGCACCAGGTCGTGGGTGTTGCCGATCATGTCGTCGAGGGCCTGGATCGTGCCCGGGTCCTGCGACAGCTGGGTCCAGATCTGCATCCAGTCACCATACTGGCGGTCAATACGCTGACCGCCAATCTCGAGCTCGACCGTCTTGATGAGGCGGTGACCGATGTAGTTGAGCCAGCGGAAGCGGTTCAGCGTGGTCGCGACCGAGATCAGGTCGACCGCCGGCAGCACAACCTGGACATACGTGCGGTACATCAGGTCGGCGTTACGGTTGATGATGGCCGTCACGCGCTTGTTGAAGTCGGCCTGTCCGTTGAACGTCACCTCGATGGACTCCATGGCGAAGTTGGTATGACGCTTGTACAGGACCTTCCAGAACGTGATCTGGGGGTTGCCCGAGATGTAGATATCCTGCGCACCATAGCTGACGAGCTGAAGAAGACCACCACCCATATTGTTTGTTTGAATAAGAGCAAGAAAAATTATTTACAGGCTAGGGCGACGCATCAATGTGGGATGTAGTGACGTCCCTGGGTTGGTCGGTTAGGACGTGTCGTACGGCGTCTGGCGAATGGGAAGTGATTACGCCGTTTCATCTACATGTTTGAAGGTAGCACTCGCGACACAGAGGCATATACATATCTGCACCCCCCACTACGATCTGCTGATCGCGAATGGGTACCTTTCTGCGAGTGAACAACCCGGGCGTCCCGTCGGCACACAATGTGCAGAAAGCCGTCAACTTCTCAACCGTGTCGGCAAGTGGAATACAGTCAAGAATCTGACCAAACTTGGCTCGCTGATAATCACCATCAAGTCCGGCAACATACACGATCTTGCCATGATCTTCGGATGCCTTACGAACAAAGTCAACCAGACCATCGTAGAACTGTGCTTCATCGATAAGAATGACGCCGTACTGGTCACTGACAACATCAGTCAATGACTGGACACAGCATACGCTGAAAGGCGGATTTTCCGACCGTGCTCCGGGATGTGTGATCAAAAGAACGTTAGCATGAATACTAACATACTTCAGCCCAATCTCTCGAATGCGTGTTGATTTTCCTGAAAACATAGGACCTAGAATAACGTGAACGGACATTATTTACTTACGACCACGACCCTTAAAACGTCTGCGCGTACGACGAGCTCCGATGGATCTTAGTGGTTTCCTCCATTCCGGAGGGACTGGAGATGAGCCACGGGGCGGGACGGGGACGGGAGCGGTGGGGTTTAACCTTTTCTTCGCCGCCTCGAGATCTGCATTCGTGGTGCCTGGTGGTAATTCTCCACCTACCTCACGAGGGCGACGGCGACGAGTGTGTTTGCTCATTTGTTTAACGTAGAGAATTTAAGGTTATCTACGCCTTGCTCAGCAGGTGAGCCTTCTTGGCGCGAGCACGCAGCGTGGCCTTCTTGCCGGACGACTTGAGGCCGTGGGACTTGAGAACACGCTTGAGCGCCTTCGCGGACGGACCATGAGCACGGCGAGTGTGACGACGACCACCCTGAACAGGAGCAGGAGACATTTTGTTTTAACGCAAGAAAGTTTCACAGACGAGGCTCAGTAATAAAAATGGAGCCCCTGGCGATTGGTTGCATCGTTGCTGTTGTCTTGTTTGGTGGGAGTATTGCGATCACACTCTATAAGCGCCGGCGTTTACCCTCTTATGATCCTTCATCGATACTCGACTATGCGATCCCAGGGGGGCGCGGCAATCGGGATCACGATCCAGTTGCGCTTTCATAGAGATACCATGAAGTATATATGTATTACCTAGCTGCAGGAAGTTCGAGATCTGAAAAGCCTACGTTCATGAAACTGGATGCTTCGGTAGGCGACCATGTAGCCCTTTTGTTCCCTGAGAAGAGCGTTGCAAAGTGGTTCTATGAGAGCGATATAGCCGAAAAGCCACTGATTCTATGGGCGAAAGACAACTTCATCAAGCCCGATAAGAACTTTATTGACATTGGAGCACATGTCGGGACGTATGCTTGGTCATGCGCTGCGTCTTCAAAGCATACATACGCCTTCGAATGTAACCCGAAGGTGTTCTGTTATCTTGCGGCCAATACGGTTCTTCAGGGATTGGAAAACAAGATCACTCTACACCAGACAGCATTGGGAGACAAGGAAGGAATTCTGGACTACCATATTCGTTCAGAGGATGGAGGTGGAAACGGTGTTAAAAAGCTGTCGGATACGGATGATACACTACCGACTCAGCAAGTTCGAGTTAGGACCCTTGATTCGTTCGGAATTCGAAATGTCGGCTTTCTAAAAATTGACGTCGAAGGATTTGAGAAGGAGGTGCTGATGGGTGCTCAAGAAACATTGAAGGAGAGTGGGTATCCGCCCTTTATATTCGAGAGCTGGGGAGAGTGGAAGAACGGGGCGTCTGCGATTCGCAAGGAACTGTTTGAGTACATTGAATCAACTGGGTATCGTATTACTCCAATCCAAGGGTCACAGGACATGTTTCTCGCAGCAAGGATATAAGACAATGCGAACATTCCGCAACCGTGCGGGCCGGCGCACACGTACTGAACGAAAGAAAGCCAACGCCATCAAGGAAAAGGTTGAGGAGATTAACCGGACACGAGTCGTCTACGTCCGTGAAGATGACGTAAAGACTCCCGAGGGCACAGAGCGGATCGTCGGTATGCCCGTTGGCGTAAAGGATGCACTTGCGGAAATCTGTAAGTTTAACGGGGAAGATACAATCAATTCTGATTGGTTATCTCGTGCCACACGGGCCGCCGCACTCGTCCTCTTCTTTGGAAATAAACATCAAGTAGATGCCCTTCGTGCCAAGCATCCGCATGGAAATCTTCCCATCGAAAAGGCCAAGGGATTTGCGACCATTAACTTTCATTATGGAGACGAACTGAATCTGGATGCCATATGTGCTCACGAGTCTACACGTGGAAAAGGTGTGGGCAAGGACATGCTGTCGTTCGTAGAGACAATGGCAAGAATGAACGGTAAACGGCAAGTTACGTTAGACGCCTTGCCACCGGCTATACCTTTCTACATAAAGCAGGGGTATGTCGGAAACGAAGACGATCACTTTGTGAAGGAGCTGTAAAACGTCATTTACGACTCACCTGTGTATACTACGTATGTTCGAGGACTGCAAGGTTGAGCTTCTCGATACGTTTGGTACTGACTTGACTGTTGTCAATGCGGCTCGCGTTTCACTGAATAAGCATTCGGATGAGTTTACGGAGAAGGATGCGAGGCTGATCGGATATCTCGCAGAACATGAACATACATCTCCCTTCTTCCACCCTCATCTGCGATTTCGGTTGAAAATGCCAATCTGGATGGCTCGAGAGTGGTTCCGTCATACAATCGGATTCTCTCGCAACGAAGTCTCTCGACGTTACGTAGATGAAACTCCCACCTTCCATATCCCGCAGTTCCGCACACGTGCTCCGGGCAAAAAGCAGGGGAGTAACGATGATATTCATAATGACAACGAATCGCTTCGCCTGTTCCTAGAGACGAAGTGTCAGAATGCCATTTCTTCGTATGAGCTAATGTTACGGAACAACGTTCCACCTGAGCAGGCACGGATGGTTCTTCCGCAGAATATGATGACGGAGTTTATTGAGACTGGCTCGGTAGCCGCATATGCTCGTCTCTGTCATCTTCGTATGGGCCCTGATGCGCAGGCCGAGATTCGCGATGTTGCTACACAGGTAAGTGATCTAGTTCGTTCTCGATTTCCTGTGAGTTGGACGGCGTTGACGTCTAGTTCTAGGTGATCTCCGGCCGCCGCGTCTCGTTATTCCGCCGATATGTGCAACGAGTTCTGCTTCTGTGACGGTATATGGGTCCACCAATGCCAACAGTTCGATCATTTTTATGGCCCACAATACGCATTGACCCTCACCCCCGTCTTCCCCTGTTAAATTAAGTTTTTGACCTCGTACAGGCGTACGCAATACAATGCGTGGACCAAAAAACGTCTTGAATCCTTCCAGTATGATATCTTCCCACTCTCCTGGCGGCGCGATTCGCGCTGTATCATACGATTCCAGCAATATTAACTCGTATGTCCCATTGAGGGGTTGCTGAGGACGAAGAAGATACGCAATCGTGTGTGCTATCCGTCGTTGACTGAGACACGTTTGTTGATCCACAAACCGAAGCTCAATCGGACCCGTAATAGCAAGGCCGTTATTGAATGCGAAATGAAACGACGCTCGGTTCTCATCGGTAAACCGAGGTTCAAATTTTCCATCGCCTTCGCCGGCTACTCTTCTTGCGTTTGCGATGGCATGTTCTCTGTCCCAGCCGTCACTAGGTTTCCATTCATTTGACGCTTTTTCCATCGCTTCGCGGATTGTTTGGTCCCTTATCCTGTGTCCGAGGGCTTTCTCAACTCCACGCAACCTCTCGTAGTTGGCTAGATCTCCTGAATCGAAAGCTCCGTTACTGTTGAGATTGGCTTGTCTGGTCTCTTGAGTGGCTTTGCGGAAGCTACTAAATAAAAAACTGGATATAGTTAGACCATCTACACCCCCCAACACACGGACAATTGGGGTTGCTGCTAGCTTATTATCTATTATAGCCGGAATGTCATACTCACGTACATGCCTGCACAATTCAACTTCCTCCGCCCCGCGCGCAACTCTCGGAACGACCGCTTTCTTCGGTCTATGAGTGGCCAGATACTGTTCTCGAGCCCCCCACCATGTTATGAAGGCTGGAGAGGAGGACGCGGTGGCACGATCGACTGGTCCAACGATGGACGAACCTGCCATTCTCGATTACTTGTTGTCAATATATTACTCATCTGAACGCGACAAGTAAACGAAGCCTATTGGAATTACGATGACTGTCATCTCCTGACTAAAAATATTTCAACAATACAATGCGTCGCCAAACAAAACGGCGTCAAAAAGGAGGTGGGTGTGGGGATCCCGTAGCGTATGCAAGGTGTAAAGCAGGCGCGGGTTGGTGGTTTAAGCGTTTTACATCACTGATTCGCCCTGTCCTGCTGAAGTATATCATTGACAACCCAAATGGATCCATGTGTATGACCAATTCAGGTACGCTTTTACGACAGTTTGTCCGTGATGAAAAATCAAAACAATCTACGTGGTCTGGGCTTGTATGGAAAGCAACAGAAGACAGACAAGCAAATCTCCAGATACGATGGATTATGGATACGATCCGTACCGACAATGAGTTCCGTGTCGCATGTAGGAACGGTAACAGAGACCAAATGGTACTTATTATGGATGAGTATCTCCAGAGATTCAAAGATCACTCGTGCGATGCATTTAATAGCGAGTACTACTACGAAAGCTCGGCGGGGTGCACTCGTACATTTAGTAAATATGATATATCCTCCAATAATATGTGTCAAGATTTAGGATACAGAGTGTCGTGTAGCGATCCTCATGTCGTAGATCAGAATATTAGATCTGTTATTGAACCCGTTGCTCAAGGACTGAGCGCAGGAAGGCGGCGCCGTCGCTCTACTCTAAGACCATCCTTGGTGTGATATGCATTGCCTCAAGCTCCTGCATCCACAACTTCATCGCATACGGCAATGTCTTAATGACGAAGTCCGTCTTGTTACCACATGCGCCACACGAATAGATGCCCTCACTTGGATTGACAACCGCAAGTGTCCCGCATGTCTTACATATACCTGTCCTGAACGGGTCGGAAACATCCATCAGACGCTCCTTGGTAAACACCGAGATGCCGTGTGAAATCATACAGTCCCGCTCCATCTCGCCTACGCGCAGACCACCATCGCGAGACCGTCCCTCGCAAGGCTGACGGGTCAGTGAGACAATAGGCCCACGGGCTCGAGAATGCGACTTATCAATCACCATATGCTTCAGACGTTGGTAGAATGTGGGACCCATGAAGATCTCCGCCTCCATCATCTCACCTGTCTGGCCATTATACAGAATCTCATTGCCGTAGGGATGCAGACCCATCTCTAGCATGTGAGCCTTGAGATCCTCAACCTTCATATGGGAGTAAGGAGTTCCATCGCCTAGCGTTCCCTTACGAACACCGATCTTGCCGAAGATGTTCTCCATCAGCTGAGCAATCGTCATGCGAGACGGGACAGCGTGAGGATTCATGATGATATCCGGACGCAGGCCCGTAGACGTGAAGGGCATGTCCTCCTCCTCCATCATCATTCCAATCGTCCCCTTCTGACCGTGACGAGATGATACCTTATCACCAATCTGGGGAATACGCTCGGAGACAGTACGGACCTTGATGAACGGATACCCGTCTGAATTCTTGTCCTGCCACACACCGTCTACGCGGCACGTCTCCGAATTCTTATGCGTCGTCGAGGCATCGCGGTATGTATATCCAGCCGCATCATTGCGAAGATTAACGACCTTGCCAATCACCACATCGTTCTCATTGATCGTGGAGTGAAGGATCGGCAATCCATTCTCCGAGATCGCGGCATAGCTCGTGTTCTTGTACTTGCGAGTATTGTGCTTCTGAGGGCGCATGAACTTCTCCTCTCGACCAGACGTGACGTTCCGGTGCTCCTCGTCCTTGTACATTCCATAGTAGAGACCTCGGAAGAAGCCACGCATCACGCTGGACTTGTTCATGATCACCGAATCCTCCTGGTTGTAACCGCCGTAGCATGCGATGGCCACGATTCCGTTAAATCCGAAGGGCATCTCGTGCATCTTCAAGATATTCATAGCCCGAGTCTCTACGATCGGCCGGGCGAGAGAGCACAGAACGTAGGCGTTCTTGTCGAGACGCTTAGCAAAGTTCCCGGCGTAGATACACATCGCCTGCTTACCCATGGCCGACTGATAGGTATTACGAGGAGACTGATTGTGATCTGACAGCGGAATCGTCGACGCCATGTGACCGACGATGAGCGAGGGATGGACCTCGTAGTGCGTGTGAGACGTGACATCCTCCTTGCGAATCGCAATCCGCAAGGTCTCTGTCTCCGCCGCATCGATGTAGTCAACACACGTCTTCACCCATTCATTCCAGTTCTTACGAGCCTCACCTACCGGCTCACTCGCACCGACACGGAAGACAGGCCGAACGAAACGCCCGCCGTCCGTCTCAATAGCAATCACATCCATCAGCGTGTACCAAGCGACCGAGATATGAGGGTGGAGACGCTGAGTCTGTTTAGACTTTCGCAGCAGGGTAATCACGTTGTATGGGTCACGCGTATACCCGACGATAACTCCATTGACAGTGATCGAAGTTCCAGTGTAGACCTTCGGAACACTGATCCACTCAAGATGGCACTCCTCTTTCAGAAAGTGAAGGACCGTATTCGAAGGAACGTGCTGGGAGACAGAGGTCAGCAGGCTCATATTCTTCACAATGCCGACCGAATGACCCTCCGGGGTCTCAACCGGACACACAAACCCCCACGAAGTACCATGAAGCTTGCGAGGAGCCAGAAGCTTACCTGACTTCTCCACTGGGGTCTGAATACGACGAAGGTGAGACAGTGTGGACGCATAGGACATGCGAGCCAGCACCTGTGAAACACCGACCTTGGTCGCATTGGAGAGCGAAGTTGACGAAGAGCTCCCCAGACCCTGTACCATGAAATTTCCCGTAGCCAAAGCTTGCTTCAGCTTGCCCTCGATCGCAGAGAGCTTGAGGATCTTGTAGAGGTTGTTGATATTCAGAATGTCCATCGGTCTTGGTGTGACGACACCATCGGCATTGACAGTCTTCTTCCAGTTGTCATTGTTAACCTCCTGAACGAACTCATTGCGAGTGTCGTTACAGACCTTCTGAAACAGCTGGCGGAACAGATGCGTCAGGAGAGCACCTGTGGTCACCACCCGCTTATTCGGATAGGCATCACGATCATCCAGAGGGATTTGCTTACAGTAGGTCAGCAGGAGCCTCCGGATCATGGACGACATGAGCATTACCTTTCGCGAATTGTGGATAGGAGGATTGAACGTCTCACCTGCGAACCGGACGTGGGGAAGGAACTCAGTTGTCAGAAGCTGGCGAACGTATGCGCACTTATCCTCTTGGTTCGTGCCATACTGCAGATGGTTGGTCAGGTACTGAATTGCCTCGTCCTGTGTAAAGACATTGATCTCGGATGCGTCCTTGAACGAAGCAGCCAAGAGTTCGGCGTGATTCTCAGTCTCTGAACCCCAGATCAGGCGAGCAATTGCCTTGTCAGAGACGACACCGAGAGCACGGTAGAAGATCACAACCGGAACGTCCTCGCGAAATCGAGGAACACATGCGGTCAGTGGATTTCCGTGTCCATTGAACTTGGAGCTCAGGCGAATCTCCAGCTTCTTTGGAGGCATCGTGAAGGACTCGTGAAGCGACTTGATCTCCACCGAGTAGAGGTGCTTTGAGGTCGTCTTCTTGTTCTGAAAGATCATGATGCGATTGTCAGCCACCTTCTCCTGGCACAGGATTGTACGCTCAGATCCGTGAATGATGAAGTAGCCCAGAGGGTCGTGGGCACACTCGCCATACTCTGCAAGGCTCATAGGGTAATCCTTTAGAAGGCACAGACTAGAACCGAGCATAACGGGAAGCTTGCCTAGGCTGATCCCCTCAAATACACGGGACTCCTCGTCGAACGTATCGAGGTTAGGTCCCTTGTAGGTGCGAGCAACAAATCGGATATCAACGTACATCTGTGCAGAATACGTAAAGTTGCGAATGCGTGCCTCCATGGGAAGCATAGGCTTCACGCGGCCCGTAGCCTCTTGGATGCGCGGCTTGAGGTAGGAGACGTTCTCAAACGTGAGCCGGAACTCATACTTGTACTTCTTGAGCCTCTCATCTTGCTCATGCCAAACAGTGATGGGTGGAGTCGACTGAATAATGAGCGGGAGCTTAGCACGAACGAAATCCTCGTAGGAGTCCACTTGGTGATCAACGAGGCGGCGGACACCATTTGAGAAGTATGAATTTACGGCATCCCAGGGTGTGGTCATGGTATCTATTTGGGGTGACCTTCCATGTAAATATATCTATCCGTTTTGAACAAGAGCAATGTCAGGTGTAAAAATACAAAAAGTGGGCGGGGAATCCGTTCCAGTCAAGGCAGCTGGATTTACTCGCCGAGGAATGAAGACGTTCCCTCGGAGTGCTATGAGGGGTTCAAGGCCTCATCGGTCAGCTCGAGGTCCAGACAAGTTGACGAAAGGAATTGAAGGTGTGAAGGATCCCGCAAGGCCGCCGCCCCTTAAGAAGTCTAACCGCGGTACGCTTCGCATCATGACGGAAGAAGGCGTGAAGCAACGGCGAAAGACAATCAAGCAGAAGGTAAGAAGTATGAGCGACCAAGATGTCCGCAAGACTCTTGAGAAATCTAAAATTAGCGTGGGCACCACCACTCCTTCGCACATTGTTCGCGAGATCCTTGAAGGCGGTATGGAGGCTGGGATGATTGTCGCTAAGTAAAGTAATGACGTCCGTTTGGGGCCCTCTTGGTTGGATGACACTACACTCGGCGTCCTCGTGCTACCCCGATAGTCCAACGCCCACTGAAGTTACCTTGATGTCAACGTGGTTAGATATGTTTCAGTCGACGATCACCTGTCCCTCATGTAAGGAGCACTTCGGTACGGCCCTCGCAGGATACCGTCAGAAGTTCCCTACATTTCTCGCCTCACGCAGAGACTTTATGATGTTCGCTTTTCGTGTACATAACTCGGTGAACAATCGGCTTCATAAACCGGTCTACCTAACAATCGAAGACTGCTTCAGGGTTTTACGCGAAAATGTAAAGGGACGTTCTGCTCGTGAATACCGTATCGCGTATCTTAACCACATTCGGCGCTTCTGGAAAACTATGCAAGATACGTCAGGCTTGACATCCTTGAAGAAGATTAACGAAATGACAAAAATTGAGGTCAGTTATTTCCAGACTCACGACAATAACTTTGAAGTCATCATCCCTGAAGATACGACCTTCTTACCTCCCGCTTCACTGACCAACGAACCCATCGAACACCGTGTCGTAGCCATGAGACAACAGCCTCGCGTTGGACTTGTAGGTGGTCGTTTTCGGTTGCGGTGAAATAAGTCGCCGTAAAGACAATGGGTTGTCCGTTTAGAAACATCTTTGGAGCTCCGGAAACTGGAGCACATTCCTATCGTTTCATGGGCCTTGCTGTAGTCGACACTGCTTTAACGATCTTCATTGCCTGGTTCTCGTCGTGGTGGATTGGAGGAGGGACGTTCTTGGAATATCTCGCCGTGTGGTTTGTGATAGGAGAAGTCCTCCATTATCTGTTCGGAGTGGAGACAGCTGTCATCAAGGCGTTAGGGATACCGATACAATGCGAGTAGGCGGACGAGCAGGATCCCATGGCAGGGAAATATACGGGTCGGTTTCCCATGTATATGCCTTCATCCACATAGGCCTAGAATCGGGCCCTTCTTTGTACAGCTCATCTGGAAACGCCGGTGTACCCGGATACGAATGAGATGGAAGAATAAATGCCAGTTGCTCGTCGATTCCAAAGGGTGGCTCAGGATGATCCCATGTAAAGGTCTCTGTTCGCTCGAACTCTTTCAGAGTCTGCATGAGAGGAGCCTCGGCATACGGATAAAACCAACACCAATCCAGAACTTCAGACGTTTCGAAATAATGAACTGTCCACTCATACGTCTTCCAGAATGCATACACAACCTTTGACCAGTCAAGAACACCGTCCATCAGATGAATACCTACGCGCGATTCCAACGCATGACCATCGAGTGAGACAATTCTGCGAATATGATCCTTAGCCCTTGCTGTGAGGATCTTGTTCTCTTCGGCCTCGATGGTGTCAAGGTTTGGTTTGTTCAGGTAGTGAAGAGCGCGATTGTATCCATCTTCTCGCAAGGAGAACATGGCAATTGTGGGCATGAAATCGTTACCGAAATTCATAATACACATTCTCACCCACGTCTCGGGTTCAATAGGTAGAGCTGATTTGAGAGCGTTAACGCTAAATGTCGCAAATCCATCCTCCGGTTTCTCTCGAAGAAGTTTGATGTTTCCTAAGAAGGACTGAGCAACTGAAATTAGAACGAGATCAGCATCGAGACCGTAGATGACAATTTCCTTGCGATTCTCTCGCTTGATTGTTCGCAACCACCTAAAGATTTTGTGTTCGCCTTCTCCTCGTTCATCTGTTCCTGACAATTCACACTGAGGAAAGACCATCCGCAACGCTTCCTCAAGTTCATACATGTACTGTGTTCCTGGCGAAATCTGGTGCTTGTCAAACTGAGCATCTGCCTCAGGCTCTCGCATGCGCCGATACCTCTGTTGAACAATCTTGGCATAGGGTACAAGACCGTCGAAAGCGATCAAGACCTTCTTAGCACGAACGGTGTCGCGCAAAAAGTTCCGAAGAGCAACGACTACACTGCCAACTGGATTTTCCGGTCGAAGATACTTGTGGATGAAGGAATTGAAATCGAGTCCAAGAACATCGCATTCAATAGGCGCGTTCCCGGTATCTTGTTGAATATGTTTGTGTGTGCGAAGGAGAGATGCTACGTAGTATGGTATACCCATACTGGTGTTGGTGTCAATTGTGAAAACGAATTTGATTTGACGAATCCAACTTGAGTCAAGATGTCTACCTGCCCCATCTGTTCAACGATGATGACGACTCATGCCGCGTACGGACTGAAGAGAGTTTCCGCCTGTCGTATGTGCGACGAAGAGGTCTGTCCCGAGTGCTATCACGGAATGCGGTATACCTGCAAGATCTTTGCGATCGAGAAGGAGAAGTTCGAATGTGTCTTCTGCAAGAGCCTGGATTACCGGTACTTCATGTACAAGCCCATGTATGAAGCAACAGGGGAGTTCATGTGTTCTGAATGTGCCGAGGTAATTCTGAACAAGTAAATAAATGTGGCTCTGGATTGTCCTTCTGTCACTCATCATTCTCATCATGTACTTTTTACTTCCTACCCCCAAGCCTAGCTGTTCTACATGTCCGAACAAGAAATCTCATGGAGTAGAATAATGGGTGAGCATACCGACGACGCGAAGATCAACTCGTTTCTGAAGGGGGGAAAGAAACGCAAATCCACTCGTCGTAAGTACCGTCGCGCATCTAGATTGCGCAAGCGGAATGCGACTGTGTTAAGAAAACATATTTCTAAAGACTAATGGCAAGATCCCGAAAGAACCTTTGGATGTGGGGTGTTCTCGCAGCCGTCATTATATTCCTTTTCATGTCAATGGGCGGCAGTTCGTATTCCATGAGTCTTGACAAGGGCATTCGCTGTCCTGGTGGAGATATGGGTCAACGCGATGCCGGATGCCCTTCCGGGAAGGTATATTGTAAGGATGTTGGATGTATCGCTGGTCTGACACCGGAAGGATGCCCTGCAGACCAGTTTTACTGTCCTGGTGTTGGATGTGTTTCGGGTAGAGACAAGTGTAAGCCTGCGTCTGTAGGTGGACCGTCAGCAGTCTTTTCTAAAGAGACATTCGACATGCCGTCTGGTCAGCGGGTCGCCAAGGCATGTCCGGATGGAAGCCGTAGCACAGATGGAAAGTGCCTCATGGACTTTTAAGCAAGGCGACCCAGCGGAGCCTGACGAAGAATCATCTGAGTCTTGAATGATTTAGCATCAAAATACTCACACACTACCTCCTGAACAACCTCAGGGTCAAAGTCCTTGCAGGAGAACACGTCCAGATACATGGAATTGTTCTCTTCCACAAAGTGAGCGCAGATATTGGATGTCTCAATCAGCTGGACGAGTGTGTATCCCTTCTTGTTGCCCGTGCCAAACATAACAATGTACGGATTTCCGTACGCAACCATATCGATGCGCTTGACAAGGTCCTTTGCGAAGTTACCGATTACAATCGGACATCCAATCATCTTCGGAGAACATCCGGCTGCATCGAGAATGAGGTGCTTTCCCCAGGTCGTGATCGTCATATGGTATAGTTCACCGGCGTTTCTTTAAACTTTTACGACCACGACCCTTGTGGGCGATGCCGCGGGATACATCGCGGCGGGTTTGTTTACCGAAACCAGGATGCTTGGGTGGAAGCCCGCGACGGTCCTTCGGTTGTCTTGGAGGCGGTCTCGTGGGTTCTGAATGATGGGCATCCATGTCTGCCCAGAACGCAGCTGCGTCGCGATCGGCACCGCCACGACGCCGGCGAGTACGTCTACCTCCTTCTTCGGGCCCCACCCCCCGTTCCTCTGGCCTCATCGGTCGTATTGCCGTCCCTCTTAATCTCGGATCGAGTTGATGTTTCAATCCATTCAAGATCCGCATGATGTCCGTCTTTTCCACGGGAGGATTTTTCAGAAGCTGTTGGTCGGCTAGAGGTATTTGGTCTCCTGCCTCTAGAAGACGTTCGTAATTCTCGTTAGTCATTAGGTCCTCCCATTCTAAGCCAAACATCCGATTTACTTCAGCTAATGTAAGTGGTCCCCTTGACATTTACATTCTAGCAATAAAAACAATGAAGAACGTCGGATTGAACAAACTACCGGTTGTCAAAGGACATATCGTCAACTTAACTGTCAACCTGGTTGCCATTGCTATTTTTTACGTGTTCTTAGGCGGCCTACTGTCATGGTCGATGTGGTATGTGTTTCCCGATTTTGACAAAGAATGGGAGAAGCAATCACTGATCTACAAGACGTTTGACGTTGCGGCAGAAATCTCTATAATTATCATCGTTGCGTTCTGGATGACATACTTTGTTCATTCATGGGTTCCTATTCTGCCAGTCACGAGTCAGCTCGAGGGGTATATTGAGTCCTTTGGCGGTCAAATGATCTTTGTCTATGCCGTATTTGTATTTCTCTCAAACCTCGATGATAAACTCAAGTGCGTATACCACACAGCATTTGGTACAAAGGAATCTTCATGAATGACAGGATATAGAAGTGGTGATATCGTCTAGTGGTTAGGACATGGGACTTTGAATCCTGGAACCTCGGTTCGATTCCGAGTTTCACCAAAAAATCCTCTCGCAGAATAACTAAACAACAAAATGTGGATGAAGCTTCTGTTCCACGCTGCCCTGTTCTATGCGTTTATCCCCGGCGTGCTCGTCCGTCTCCCCCCGGGTGGAACGACGATGACAGTGAACCTCACGCACGCCGTTCTCTTTGCCGTCGTCTGCCGCCTCGCCTGGAGCCAGGTGTTCCCCCGCCGCTAGGCTAAAATGGATTTGTTTAGCTTAGAAATCTAGAAATACCCCCAAACAAAATGCCTTCCACTCACCACTGCATCGTCATCGACTGCGACATCGAAGTCGACGACGAGAACATGATCTGCCCCAACCACGCCTGGTGCCCCGGCTGCGACATCGAGATCTTCGGGATCGAGTGGTGTACCAACTGCTGGCTCGACCGCCACGGGTTCGAGTCGCCTAATGTATCCCCGGGCATTTGCTGGGACTGTGGAGTCCAGATGCCCTCGCCAGAGGACGAGACGTGCTACAAGTGTTCCGCTGCACGCACCATTCAGATCTGGTGGCGCAAGTGAATCGCGCAAAATGGATTTGACAACAACAAAACTTTTTACATTGGGTCAAAATGCTTAACTACACACAACTCGGTTTCACTCTCGAGCAGAACGTCCACCTCCAAGATGCTGAGTTCATCCTCGAGCGCGAGTGTCTCTGGGACTGGCTGAAGAACGCCGACTTGGGCGATCTCGACGCAAATGAGATGTCCATCATCGGTCATCACATGAAGATCCGTCACACGGAGACATCCTTCATCGACACGATGAAGGTCATGCAGCAACTCGCAAAGTTGGGGGTTGACGAGTTCTTCACCATGTACCTTGGCCAGATCATTGGGCCTGAGTATAAAGCTAAGGAGGTTGTTCAGCGTACGCCGGAGATGGACCAGAAGGTTCTGGCGGCATACAAGAAGCTCGGGCCGTTCCAGAAGGCCCCGCCGTGGATCACGGAGTACATCACACTCTACCCCGGGATCGTCAACCCTGTGTGAAGATGTGGTTGACTGCAGGGTGTTTCTGAAACTGCGCCAAATTCGTCCAAGCAAGATGCTCTCGGAACTGTCGTTCATTAGGGTGAAGCGGAAACTCCCGAGGGTAACAACTTTTTAAATCCTGAAACGCCTCTGCCTCATTGAGCGCATTCTGTTGTCGTAGAAACATCAGAATCTGATCAAGCTTATTCCTTTTTTGCTCATCATTCAGCTGCTTAAAGTTGACGTAAAACTGCTCCATACTTTCAATGAGTATGTTCAGTGTAAGTAATGGAGGTCACCCCACGACCTGTCATTGAGGTTGATGACCTAGTGAAACATAATTGGCCTAAAATTGACTGGTATTTTATGACCAGTGAACGTTTTGAATTGATCGTTGAAATGTTCCGCCAAACACAGCGAAATTTACTCATTGCTCATGGCGTTCTGGGGGAAGCCAACGATCCCGATCCAACCGAAAAGTATTACATCTTCTTTTGCTTGCGATGACGACTAGCCCTGCTCATGCGACGACGAGAACGGGAACGGCGGTGGCGCCGGCCAGTGCCGGCTTGGCCGCGGGACACCCAATTTTCGTTAGGAGCGGATTCCTTCAACAGCGCTAAGCTTACGCGCCATTCTGCCGCGAGCGGCTGAGGATCAAGCACAACTCCGGTCTCAGTAACCTCAATAACCTTTCCGTCGGGGTACTCCTTGTAATAGCGATTTTCCGTGGGCATTTATATGAAAGGACTAAAAAAAATAGTCCCAGAGGAAATTGACTATCCGGCCAAAATGGATTTATTCTCATCAGAAAATGAGAAAAGCCCCCAATGTCGTCCATCATGTCTACCCCCCAGCACACTTTCTTCTGCTCCAACGACGAGTGCGGCAACGTCGCTGCATGGGAGGGCGGCCTCTGCATGTCCTGCCCAGACCCCGACGCGGCGGGCTGGATGCTCTGTCGCCGCTGCGAGGAGTACTGTGAGCTCGACGACTTTCCGTCGCTCGACGTCGAGATCTGCCGCCAGTGTGCCACCTGCTGCGAGGCCGCACCACCTGGCTGCGAGGACTGTGGCGAGGAGTATTCCGTTGGTCTCGGACTGGACCCGACGCGATGCCCTCGCTGCGTCCTGTCGGCACATTACCCGTGTATGGGTGACCGCAGCTCCGTGACGTCTCCGATTCCGGAGCCGCCTGCGGTGATTCGCGGGCCCCTCTACTACTCCGAATCCATATCCATCTGTGACGAGTGCGACAGAAGTGAGCGTGGCTACGACGAGGACTGTACGTATCCACCGCCCGCCGAGTCGCTCGAGGACTCGCTCGAGGCCATCGCGCGCATCAAGGAGAAGATGGAGACCTTCCTGACTCTGAGTCAGCGAATGCATTGGGAACGCCTACTCAAGTTCCGCGAGGACGAACTTGCCGAGAACGAGGCGGATCGGCAGGCGGGCTACGACCTTGACGACCTCCGCAAGATGGACATCCAGAACCGAAGCGGCTTCTGAGCGGGACGGTCTCTACAAAAAAACTTTTTACATTTGGGGAAAATGAATTTACACCCGAAGATGAGAATGGCAAGTATAATGCTTCCCACTCTCATCTCCAACAATGACTATGTCGATCTCATGGCCGCCGAGGAGCGGGGCAACCGTTTCCGCGAGTCCCTCATGTCGGATGTACTTCGTGACATCCACGACCTCTTCATAAATGCGAACGTTGTCACCCACTTCCGCCGCGCGTTGTTCAATGGTCGCCAAGCGGTTGTGAATCTTCAGATTCCTAGGTGGCGGCACAGTAACAATGTGGAATCCGATGAGGAGATCGACATTCACCAGCTCCTTCTTGATGGAGACGGGTACAATCTCCTTGCCGATCGTCTGGACCATATCCGTCTCGCCTACAATATTGACAATGACACGATTTACTTCAAGCTCACGTTTATTACAGAGGTTGATTAGTCGTCCACACCCTCGGGTATACCCATTTGTCCTCTATGATCTAGATTGACCCATTGCTCGCCTACCGGAGCAATCTCTCCTAGAGACTCCTCCGGAGTAATCTTATTCCCTTCGACGTCAGTTTCGTAATATTCGCGGAACTTTTTGTAGTACCTCCTGGCACCGCCACGCTTTTTCGCAGTACGACGTCTGGACTTACGATGTTTCAATGTCTTCCTCGGCATTTGAAATGGATTTACTATTGGCACAGGGTTTTTATTTATGACGACACCAGGAGATTTCAGCACACTTGACTTCTCCGTTCAAGAGAAGGAGCTTCTAACTGCACTTTACTCCGCGGTCACGGAG
>Ga0214177_1000131_pt1 | contig 22407 bp, 33 predicted proteins | sample TroBogEpilimnion_43_FD_153015 | JGI IMG/M metagenome (GOLD analysis project Ga0214177, IMG submission 153015) | Freshwater microbial communities from Trout Bog Lake, WI - 27AUG2007 epilimnion | ecosystem: Environmental > Aquatic > Freshwater > Lake > Epilimnion/Euphotic zone | place: Trout Bog...
TTCGAGGAGTCCCCGCTGGCCGCGAGCTTCGAGGAGTACCCGCTGGCCGCGAGCTGCGAGTAGTCCCCGCTGGCCGCGAGCTGCGAGGAGTACCCGCTGGCCGCGAGCTGCGAGGAGCCCCCGATGGCCGCGCCGCCTTCAACTGTGAAGGCGTTGGTCTTCTTCAGGTGGTCCAGCCATTTCATGGCGATACCGACCGTGGCGCCGGCCATGTCGCCGCTGTAGACCACGGCGCCGCGGGGGACCTTGACCTTCCGGTCGATCTCGACCCACTCCTCGATCTCTACGATCTGCCAGATAGCATCGTCGGCATTGCTGAGCAGGGACAGGTTGCCGCCTCCCCACAGCAGGCCGTGGAGGCCATGGCCACACTCAGGCTTCGGGTCCCAGTCGGGGCAGCTCACGGGCCCTTCCTTGGGCCATCGGAAGCCCCCGTGGGAGGTGCCATCTGCCGCGCAAGTGCGCAGCATGTAGGCTTTCTGGGGTAGAGGGGCGGGGGCCAGATCTGGCGTCTCGGTTGGGGCTGGCTTGATCTTCTTGGTGGCCATGCGCAGGTCTCCTGTGGCGCCCGTGGGCGCAGCTATCGCATCCGCCCTGCCCGGCGGTGCTTGGGGGATGGGGTGGGGAAACTACTCGGTGGAGGTGGCGGTCGCGCAGGTCTGAGGCACGTAGATGACGTTCAGGGTGGCCCTGAGCACATCCTCTGCGTCTCGATGGTTGAGGTCGGCCAGCAGGTTGGCGACCTGGCCAGCTCGTTCCAGCTTCTGAAGGGCGGTCAACGGGGTGAGGGTCATGGGGGCTCCGGGGAGTGGGCTATCTGAGGCCCAATTCTGTAGCGAGATTACAGGTCCGTCAAGTGTCTACATAAAAAAAGCCAAAAAAAAGCACCCGAAGGGTGCTGAAAAGGGGGTTGAACGGTTGATTAGTCTACGAGCCTACAGCGAATCACCCCGTTCGGGCAGATCAGAAGGGCCTGCCCGTTGAACCCAGTGTAACCCCCATAGGCGTTCTTGGCGTTGCACTGGAAGGCGATTTCCCAGCCATAGTCCCTGCCACCCCCATTGATTAACCCACGATCCCACCCGGCCTGGTGGACGACTCGGGCGTCTTTGGTTTGGGCACTCATGGGATCCTTGAGACCCACGTGGTCCACCCAGTACCTCACGGCCTGGTCCACCTGCGCCTGGGTTGGCTGGGGTCCACAGTCCACTCCCTTTGGGATGTAGTAGGCTGGGGCGCACCCAAGGAAAAGAACGGCAGGGATGATGAGTAACCTCTTCATGCGATGTTCCTCCTGTAGATGACCTGTTCAACAACCTCCGCAAGGGCTCTGCCCTGTTCTTCTGGTGTGAAGGATAGCGGGATGAAGGCAAAAGTGACACTGCCATCCGTGGTCATGGCGGCAATATCCACCGTGGTTGGAATCACCGCAACCCCAAACCTTTCGGCGCATGCGGATAAGGCGACCATTGAGTCATGCATCCAGCACCCCACAGGCCATTCATTAAACATCAATGATTTAGACAGTGGATGCCCTATTTTGTTGATTATTTTTTACCAGCATTAAGTGCTGCTTCTACTTCCCTTGCCTGAGAAAGCAAGGAATCCAGCAACATTTCCCACACCTGGGGAGGCAAGGAAGACCCATTCAGACCACGAAGGTTCCTTTGTAAAATATCCCGTTTCCACTGAGGAATCGTTGCGTAAGCCTCCAGCCCAATGCACTCAGCGAGGAATGGATTGTCCATATAATTAAATGGTGATTTTCCAGTAAGCGCAGCGAATTTCCATATAACATCGTCTGGCGCAACACTTCCGGATTCACCCTTCCGTCGATAGCTCGCTACCATGTGGACACTTTTCCCCAGCTTGCCGGCGATCTCTTCGTGACTCCATCCCGTCCTCTTCTTCAGGGCCAAGTAGTCCTCATCGAAGGCGTCTCTGTATTTCCATCGCGGCATGACGTGATTCTGTAGCGAGATCCAGTTTTCTGCACCATGGGCCCCTTGACAGTTCTGTAGCGATGCTACAGATTTAAGGACATGGGATTCGACGTCGCACATTTGGTCTGGGCCAAAGACCTCACCATCACCGAGGTTGCTCGGCGCGCGGGGCATGACGAAGCGTACGTCAACCGTCTGCTTCACGGGAAATTGCCCGTGATGCCTGCGATGGCTCGGAAGCTCGAAGCAGCTTCTGGCATCCCCGATCTGGCCGCCATGATGCTCGGATTTCATCCGATCCCCCTGGACCGAGCGTCCTGATGAAACTCCACCACCTCTCCCGGCCCCTGCCTGAAAGCAGCCATACGGCGTTCCAGCCAGGGGCGCAGGCGCGGGTCGCCGTGGATGCTCATCTGCTTCATCGTCAGAAAAATAATAAACACCACCTCGTGGCGCTGACTGCCCTCAGTACTGCGAATCACCGCGCCCGGACCAGTTGACGCTGCTCCGGGCGCTCCCTCTTTCCCTGAATTATCCAAGGACTCTCCCATGTCTAAGAGTATCGCGGGCAGTGCGGCTCAAAACCAGTCTGGAAATGTTGACCACCTGAAACTGAAGTCGAAAGAGCGCCTCCGGTTCGAAACCAGCGAGGCCGTCTGCGGCCACCACAAGAAGGCGGTGGCCTACGAATTGAAGACCTCGGACCCCCAGCTCACCCGGTACCTGGGTGATATCTACCCCGACGATCTGCCCGCCCACAAGGTGGCCTACCTGACGCGCTTCGCGGGGCCCGGCTACATGCAATGGCTGGCCCGGGAGTGTGGCGGCGAGTACCACCACGGCGAACACGCGGCCCATCCGCACGAGGCCATCGTCACCCTCCTGGGCCTGCTGGCCAAGCAGGAGGGCAACGCACTCCAGCAGCTGCTCCAGGACCTGGATCACCTGACCGTCGCGGCTGATGTGCCGCCCCTCCGTCGCGTGCAGGCCCTGGTCGAGGAGTTAATCGCGGATGTGGAAGGGGGTGGCCAATGATGACCACCGAGGCCTACCTCCGCGAGCTACACCAGATCAATTCCCGCTTCTTCGGCGCCCAGATCAAGGCCCACGAAGACAGGACCACCCAGATCATCCAGCTGGTTGAGAAGGCCGTGAAGACCGACGCAGCGCCCGAGGCGGTTGTGCCTGAGCTAGTGGAGGCCCAACCATGACCTGCCCCGTCTGCAATGGCAAGGGCTCCTTCAAGGCGCCCTACTACTCCGACTTCAGCGCCGAAATAAGGGACGTTCCCTGCGGGTGCATTCGACACCGCGCGACCTTCGCCGGGCTCTGGGTCGTTCTGCTGTTCGTCGCCGGCATGGCCCTCGTGGCGTGGGCGGCGCGATGACCGAGGACGAGAACCTTCTCAAAGCCCTCCACGCTATCCAGGAGGCCGACGCCGCCCTGGTGACCCAGGAACCGCGGGTGAGCGAGGCCGTGGGGCAACTTCGGGTGGCTCGGCGGGCACTGATGGCCGAACTGGGCTTGTTGGATCCGGTCCCAAACCTACCCAAGAACACCATGCTCGTGCCCCACGAAATCGCTTCCAAGATTGCCCTCCACGCCAAGAAGTCGGATGAGTTTTTCCTTGGTGACAGGGAGGCGTTATGAGTGTGCCGGAAATGACATGGCCTGCTGTGGCAGAACTCCTTAGATCTGCCTCTATTGAAAAATTCAACGAATGGCTCCGGACAAAAGTCCCAGAAGAAAACCACGCACTAAATCGTTCGATACGCATTGCAGCCCTTCACAACCCAGTTGTGGAATACGTTATTCCACAAAGATTGCGGGATGAATTTAGAAAATCATCATTTCCTTCTTCTACAAAAATTGGCGACTTATTCTTTTTGCCTTTTCGGGTAATGGCTTTTTCTTCTCAGGGCGAACGGAGGAATTGGTGGGTTTTTGCATTCAATCCTGATGGCTCCCTTGTTGTCTTGGACGATCAATGTGTAGTTTGTCTCCCGCCTGAATTAACTATTCAAGAGTTCATCGCTGAACAAGAAAACGAGAAAGACCTTGGAAATGCGATGGAAATCCTTGGAACCATGTGCTATTTGCGGGGCGACGATCATCGAACCATTCCGCTCCCCACGCGAAAAGGAAAAAAGTATAGAAATCGTCAATCATTCCAAATAATCCACGGTGAGGTTGGCGGCAAATTCATGTCCGCCCTGCGCCGCTACGAGGCCCAGCAGGACGCAGAAGCCGCCAGCCGACCCCATGGTTCCCCGCGCCCTCACATTCGCGCTGGGCACTTCGCCCTCTATTGGACCGTAAAAGGCAGTAGGACCGGAACTGGTCCCAAGATCCCGAAGGTGCAGTTCGTTCACCCCTGCCTCGTCAACGCCGACAGCGTGGGGCCCGATGTGGAGATCCAGCGGACGGTGAAGCCGTGAGCGAAGCCTATACCTCCCGCGACTGGGCGCTAGACCTCTACGACCACGGTTACCAGGTGGTCGTCGCGCCCCTGAAGGGCAAGAGCCCAGTGGTAGCCTGGAAGTCCTACCAGACCGAGCGCATTCCCCGCGGGACCGTCGAGGACTGGTTCAGCCAGGGGGAACACAACCTGGCCATCATCACCGGCCAGATATCGGGCGTGGTCGTGGTGGACGGGGACAGCGCCCAGGCCTGCCGGTACATCGAGGAAACCTGCTCACCCACGCCGATGATCGTCCAGACGAGCAAGGGCCGGCACTACTACTACCGGCACCCTGGCACCAAGATCCCCAACGCCGCCCGTGTGCTGGACATCCCGCCGATCGACATCCGGGGCGACGGGGGACTGGTTATCGGGCCTGGGTCCATCCACCCATCCGGCATTACCTACCAACTGGCGCCCGGGTGCGACCTCACGCCGGGGCCCGCCCTGCCGCCCTACAACGAGGCCTGGTTTCCGGATGCCCGGAGCGCCCCAGAGACCACTTTCGTCCGGCCTATCTTGCATTTCAGCGGGCCAGACCAGAAAGACGCCTACGGCCAGGCCATGCGCTACACCAGCAACGTGCCGGGGGCAGTCCAGGGCGCAGGAGGCGACAACCAGACCTATGTGCTGGCCTGCCGGCTGGTCCGGGGGTTCAATCTCTCCGACGATGAGGCCCTGGACCTGCTGCGGGCATGGAATCAGCACTGTCAGCCCCCATGGGAAGACGTGGACCTGGTGGCCAAGGTGAAACACGCCCGGCTCTATGGCACCGGCGAGTTCGGTTCCATGCTGGCCAAGGCCCGGGCAGTGGCGGGGCTGCTCTGCTACGGGTGGCCCTCGTGACCAACCTGTCTTTTCCGGTGGACCCAGCCACCTTGACCAGCCTGCCGATCCTGACGGTCTACGGGGGGTCCGAATTCCTGGACAACACCCCGCCAGACGTGAAATGGGTCATCCCGGGTCTCCTGCCCCTGGGAATTCCGTCGCTCCTGGCCAGCCAGCCAGGGCTAGGGAAATCCTACCTGATGACCCAACTCTGTGTGGCACTGGCCGCCGGCAAGCCATTCCTCGACTACGACCTGGTTCCACCCTGCGCGGCCTGCTACTTCGGACTCGAGGACGGCAAGGACATGTTCCACCGGCGCGTCCGGAACATCATCGACCACTACCGCTGGCTGGGCGACTGGACGGCCGAGAACGAGGCTAATTTCCGCAGGCACTTCACGGCGCCCTTCATCAACTGGAAGTCAGAAGGGGCGTCGAGCTTTCTGCCCGATCTGATGCCCAACCTGGAGTTAATCCTCACCATGTACGCCGAGCGCGGATGTGCCCCGGGGGTGATGATCATCGACACCCTGGCCCGGGTCTGCGACGGGGACGAGAACACCGTTCAAGGCATGCGACCGGTCCTGAACGCCTGCTCACGGCTCGCCGAGTACGGTCACACCCCGATCATGCTCCACCACGTCGGCAAGGGGCAGGACGGGGCCCGGAACGCGAAGGACAAGCCCACCCTGGCAGATCGGATGTCCACCGAATGGATCCGCGGCTCCGGTTCCATCGTCGGCAACTTCCGCTGCACGATGCAGTTCGCCAAGATTACCGAGGACGAGGCCTCCGGCGCCGGCCTGGATCCCGACATGGCCCATCAGGGGCAGATCCTGATATTCGGCACCACGAAGTTCAACAACGGCCCCAAGGGTGACTGGCGCGTCATCGTGCAGGACGAGGGAGGCCGGTGGTCGGTCTCGCCAGACAGCGCGGAGATGCTGGCGCGGTTCCGGGGCACCAAGGCGGTCATCGCATTCACCCGGCAGATGAACCTTCTCAAGGACCTCCATGAGGCCCGGTTCGCCCCCGAGGTCAACCTGTCCGCTTTGGCCTCGAAGTACTGGCCTGAGTCAATCCCAATTAAGGCAAATACTGCCCTGAGGCAGGCCATCTGTCGGTTGCGCCATGCCGATTTAATCCAAAAGAAAAGCTATGTTCTGACTCAAAAAGGGCTCGAAAAGATAACCGTGACGGCCACCGTCACAGGATGGAGCGACGACGATGCGTAAATATATGAAAACAAACAGTGTGACACATGTGTTACGCCGTCACAGTAACCCGTCACGCGCAAAATGTGACGGTGTGACACCACCCCCTTTAGGGGGTGTCACTGTCACAACGTCACGGAAGGCACTCCGATGACGACCCCATCCTCTGCCTGGGGCCTTGGGCTCTGTGCCCCGACCAAGAAGCGCAAGCCATCCACCCACCTCCTCGAACGGGATGTCCAGAAGGCTATCCAAGACGCCTTCCGTCTTCGTCACCAGATCGCTCTGGTTCATGCCGACCCTGGCAACAGTCGGATCAACGGGGGCGGTCGGTTTTCATCCATCCCCGAGGGCTACCCCGACCTGGTGGGTATCGTGCCCCCTTCTGGCCGCTTCCTGGCCATCGAGGTCAAGGTTCCCGGGAAGGTGCCCACCGAACTCCAGCTGCGCATGTTGGCTGCCATGCGAGGTAAGGGCGCTATTGCTTTCTGGACCGACTCGGTGGCGTCGGCACTGACGCAGTTTGAGGAACAGGTGGCGGCATGAAACCCAAGCCTGTTGGCCGCCCCCCCAAACTCACAGAGCCCCAGTGGGACGAGATTGGCCGGCGCGCAGCCAAGGGTGAGTCCATGGCCTCACTCGCCAAGGAGTTCGGGGTGGACAGGGCCTTGGTGTCACGTCGGGTTTCTCACGGGGTGAAGATTGTCAAAACCCTTGTGACGCAAATGGTAGAGCTACCTATTTCTCAACAGCGTGAGGTAGTGGCCCAAGTCGAGGTTGAGAACGAACGTCGAAGGATTGGAGAGAATACACTTGCAGGTGCAGCGCATCTTTCTCACATGTTTAGGGCGCGGGTGCAAGGGTTGGATTCAACCGCCAGTGCCGAAGACTTGCGCGACCCTGCGGCCATGATCCAAGTTATTAACGCGGCTGCACCTGGTGCTACAACCCCACCTCCACCCGCCCAGAATGGAGCGACTAACACCTCAGACGCCAAGGACCGACTCAAACGGATGTTGGGCTTATGAGCCAGTCCCTCGCCGAGCAGGCCATGGCAATGCCAGCCGACCAGCGGTTGGCGTGGGTCGAATCCCTGGATCCACAGACGGCCGAAGCCTTGGCTTATGACTGGGACTACTGGGCGCGGCCCGAGCAGTTACCCCCTCCCGGCGACTGGGTTTCATGGCTGATCCAGGCTGGCCGAGGTTGGGGCAAGACCCGGGTAGGTGCCGAGTGGGTACGGGCTGAGGTCGAGGCGGGGCAACGGGGACGCTTCGCCCTGGTGGCCAGGACCGCGGCTGACACCCGAGACGTGATGGTGGAGGGTTCCAGTGGACTCCTGAGCGTGTGCCCGCCCTGGAACCGACCAAAGTATGAGCCGAGCAAGCGCCGCGTCACCTGGGCCAATGGAGCGCTGGCCACCTTGTATTCTGCGGATGAGCCGGATCTGCTGCGCGGCCCCCAGCATGACGGGGCATGGGTGGACGAGCTGGCCTCCTGGCGCTTCCCGGATGCTTGGGACCAGCTGCAGTTTGGCCTGCGCCTGGGAACACAGCCCCAGGTGGTCGTCACCACCACGCCGCGGCCCACCAAACTAATCCGCGAACTGGCCGCCAGCCCGACCACACGAACCACGCGAGGCCGCAGCGTGGAGAACAAGGCCAACCTCGCCGCCGCATTCTTTACCCATATCGTCAACAAATACCAGGGCACACGGCTGGGTCGGCAGGAGCTCGAGGGCGAGATCCTGGACGACAACCCGAACGCTCTATGGAAGCGGGCCGATATCGAAAAGGGCCGGCTGCGTAAGGCGCCCCAGCTATTGCGCATCGTCATTCCGATTGATCCGGCCGTGACCAGCACCGAGGATTCAGACGAGACGGGTATTGTGCCGGTGGGCGTGGACGAGCAGAGTCCGGAGCACTACTACGTTCTGGAGGACCGCAGCCTGCTGGCCAGTCCGGACGAATGGGCGACGGCAGCGGTGCAGGCCTATCTGTTCTGGGAGGCTGACCGGATCATTGGCGAGGCGAACAACGGCGGGGACATGATTGAGTCCACCGTGCGCCACGTCGTGATTGACGGCCGCCCTGCGGGTCGCAACGTGCCGTTCGAGAAGGTCACAGCCAGCCGCGGCAAGGCGATCCGTGCCGAGCCTGTGGCTGCCCTTTACGAGCAGGGCCGTGTCCACCATGTGGGGTTCTTCCCTGAGCTTGAGGACCAACTCTGTGAGTTCGACCCACTGGACCCCAACCAGAAGAGCCCGGATCGCATGGACTCGCTGGTCTGGGGCATTACGGCGCTGATGGGTGCCCGCGCTGGCGAGGGTTTCCTTGAACACCTGCGGACCAAGGAAAGGAGCGAGGAATGCCAGACCGTCCAGACGACGAAACCCGTCTACTCAGTTCAATTATGAGCGTGCCGGACCCTGACCAGGAGATCGACCTCCAGCCGGCCTTCGCCACCATGCGATCCGAGCGGGTCTACCACCTGGTGAATAAGTGGCAGGACGAGGGGATCGTCGAATACGACAGGGTGTTCTATCAAGTGCGACTGACCAAGTTAGGGCGTCTTATGAGGGAGCCGGAATGACCTCAATCCTTGAAAATTCCGAGTTTATAGCATGGCTTGAAACTAAGCCGCCGAAGGTGCAGGAAGTCATCCGACGCTGTCCCCCTGGACGCTACCGGCTCAGGGACCAGGAAGCCCCTCTGGTTGCCTACTACATCCCACAGAGCTACGACGAGCCTGAAGACCCACCGCCCTGCCGATACTTCCCTGTGAAGTTGTTCGAGCAGCGGAATCCGCGCTGCGCCTACTGCCAGACCCTCGTCGTCATCACTGCATCCGTGCGCTGCCCGTCATGTGGAGCTCCGCGATGACCGACGACCTGCTCCAGATCCTCCAGCAGCTCTGCCCCGACCTGGACGTCGAGGCTTTCCTGATCATCGCCGGGGGGCGCCAGTGGTACGTCCCCACCGTGCATAGCTATCGGCGGGTGCGGCGGTACCGGGCAATCATCCAGGACAGGCGGACTCAGGCTCACCTGGTGGCACGGGATCATCATGTGAGCGTCCGGACGGTCTACCGGGTCTGGAACTTCGTCGCATAGGTTTTGCCACGGTTTGAAGGTAATGGCACAGCGCAGGCCTAACGCTGGGGAATGGCTGAATTCACCGCTGCCCTGCCCTGGGTCCTCAACCATGAGGTGATCGGCTGGCCTGTCGGTGCTGACGGGCACCTGGAGCAGGACATCGCCGCGGGGATGGCGCATGTCAAGGCGCTGGGCAAGGAGCACTTCTGGTCCACGGATGACCCCGATGACGCTGGGGGCGCCACGGCCTGGGGGCTGACGCTCTACTTGGCGAAGGCCTACGGAATCGGCACGGTTGATGACTTGAAGGCGATCAGCGCTGAAAAGCTGGCCTCGATCTACCGTGCCGCCTTCTGGAGGTTCGACGCCCTGGACCAGCGGGTGGCGATGAAGATCCTGGACTTGGCCGTCAACGAGGGGCTGCATCCGGCGATCCACTTGGTTCAGGCGGCGCTGGCCGAGTTCGGCGTGCCGGTGGCCCAGGACGGGACGTATGGCCCCGCCACCGAGACGGCCCTGAATGCCTCAAGTCCCGACGCGATCCTGCGCGAGCTGGTGGAAGAGGCTTGCGACTACTACCGGGCCCGGGCGGCCAATCGGCCGCAGAACGCGAAGTTCCTGGATGGCTGGCTCAAGCGTGCGGAGGCGTTGCCATGAGCAAGTTCCTCACCCTCATCCAGGGCTGGCGGGGCGACCTCAGCACGGGCCGCGTCAACGCCATCATCGCCCTGGGCGTCGCCGTCGCTCAGGAGTTCCGCGGCGCGCCTATCGAGCACGTGGCCCTCTGGTTGGGGGCCGCCTTCGGTTCCTACGGTTGGGCTAAGGGGACGGAAATGATCTGTTCCCGCAAGGCCGTCGGGGTCGAGGCCCCACCCGCCCCCGGCGCTGGTGTGCCGGACGCTTCAGGCGCGGACGGGGGCACCACATGACGTCCATTCAGAAGATCGCCGCTTGCGTCTTGGCCGCTCTGTTGCTGGTGGGGGGAACGGCCTGGGGCATCAAGCACCATGCCGCTGCCAAGGGGGTGAAGGCTGAGGCGCAGGCGGCCACGTTTGGAGCGGAGGCGAAGGTTGAGACTACCCATGCCCAGGCATCGGATGCGAAGGTCCCGGCCCTCGTGGCTCAGCAAGCCGCCGACCATGACCGGGCCCTGGCCGCCGAAAAGACTGTGGCCCAGCTCCAGGCCGAGCGCGTGGTCCTGCTCAAGAGATTGGCGGCCAGGCCTGTGCCTGCCGTTGATCCAGGTTCTCCCCCTGTGGCTGACGTTCGGGATGATGTCATTGCCAAGGATGCTGAGGTAATCGCAGCCCAGGCCACCCAAGTCGTGAGCCTGAAGGCTGAGAACGCGGACCAGGCCTTGGTGATCGTCCAACTCACCACCAGCCGAGATGAGTGGCACGCTGCCTGTGACCTGCGGGACAAACAAGCGACGGCCCAGGCCGCTGCAACCCAGGCATGGAAAGAGGCCGTGACGGCCAGCCGCTGGCAGGGGCGCATCGAGGGTTTCGCCCTTGGGGCCCTGGCGGGATACCTGGGGGGAAAGAAGTGAATCCCCAACTGAACCCCGTCTCCATCCTTCTCGTCCTGCTGACCGTCTGTGGCGTGACTATTGCCGGAATGGCTGGCGTCATCAAGCTGATGCTGCTGGACCGGCTCAAGGATCAGGGCCTTGATATCAAGCATTTAATGAAGTTACGAGATGACGATTCAGACAAGGTCAACTCCCTCCGTGTGGACCATACCGAGCTCGTCGGGCGGGTGGAAACCCTTTCGGGACGAGTGGATCACATTGAGCGGACCTGCGAGCGTCGGCATGACCTGCGTCTTCCCGGGGAGGGCACCTGATGGCTACCCCCCTCCTCTCCGGCGCCATGGCTGGCGGCAAGCAGGTGGACGTCTCCACGATGTCCAGCGCCGTGCGTCAGCCCTCGTCGCTGGTGTCCCGCGCCGCCGCGCTGGCCCGCTGGGTTTGGGACGGGTCCACGCCGGCTGAGCAGTTCTTCGGCCCGGGCACCCCTATGACGCCGGTGGCCGACGAAGAGGTGGCGGGCAGGCTCCGCGACTATCCCCTCACGGCGAACATGCAGTGGGCCCCTCGCGCCGAGGAGATGACCCCGTTCCAGGAGCTGTACCAGCTTGCGGACACCCATGACATCACCCGGCTCTGCATTGAGACTCGCAAGGACCAGATGGCGGCCCAGGAGTGGACCATCCGGCTCAAGAAGGCGCCGGGCGGGAAGAAGTTCGGGGACGTGCAGGAGGACCTGGTCAAGTTTTTCCAGAGCCCGGACAAGCGCGAGCCATGGGAACAGTGGCAGGGGCGGCTACTCGAGGATCACTTCGTCGGCGATTGCGCCACGGCCTACGTGCGGCGTGATCTCAAGGGCGACGTGTGGGGCTTCGAGCCGATCCATGGCGGCACTATCACGCTCCGGCTGGACCCATGGGGCCGCGTGCCGATGCAGGGCGAGGCCTACACCCAGATCATCAAGGGCCTGCCCGCCGTGGGTTACAGCCGGGAGCAGCTCATCTATGCCCCGCGGCGCCCCCGGAATCACAAGGGCTATGGCCTGTCCTGTGTCGAGCAGATCATCCTCACGGTCAACATCTGCCTGCGTCGGCAATTCCACCAGCTCACCTGGTACACGGACGGCTCCGCCCCCGATCTGATCATCGGTGTGCCGAAGGAATGGTCGTCCCGTGAAGTGGCCAAGATGGAGGCCCACTGGGAGTCGATCTTCCGTGGGAACAGTCAGCAGCGGCGCGGGCGGCCACTGCTCATTCCGGGCGGCAACGAGTGCAAGTTCGAGAACACGAAGAAGGACCCCCTCAAGGACGAGTTCGACGAGTGGCTGGCCCGGGTCATCTGCTTCTGCTTCAGCCTGCCGCCTACGCCGTTCGTCAAGATGATGAACCGGGGCACCGCCGAGACGGCCCAGGAGACCGCCCAGAAGGAAGGTCTCCAGCCGATGAAGAAGTGGTTCAAGTCGCTCATCGACGACATGCTCGTCCGGATGGGCCGCCCGGACGCTGAGTTTGCCTGGGTGGACCAGGAGGCGCTTGATCCTCTGGTTCGCGCCCAGGTCAACAACATCAACGTGGCCAACGGCACGGTGAAGCGTAATGAAATCCGGGACAGTCTGGGCATGGACCCGCTGCCCGATGATGTCATCCCGACTCTGCCTGAGGCGCAGGCCATCGCCGCGCTGGTGACGGCCGGCATCATGGACCCTGACGCTGCAGCCGAGAAGCTGGGCCTTCCCAAGCCCACGCCGAAGCCTGACCCCATCCCGCCGACCCCTGCAGCCCCATCCGGGCCAGGGACCAACGGCACACCCAAGCCTGTCGGCGGGAAACCTGCACCGGCCCTATCCCAGTCGTCCGGGCGCTCGGCTGAGAAGATGGCCAAGAACCACAAGGCCCTGCCCAGCCGGAACCGGGAAGACCTCCTCAAGATGGAGGCGGCCTACACCCTGAAGGCGGCGAAGGAGCTGGACCGGATCCGCAAGGCGGCCATCGCCCGGATCCGCGCCACCGAGCACAAGCTGGCCAAGGGCGAACCTATCGTCAACATCGTAACGGACGACGATTTCCTGCGGTTCCAAGCCCTCATGGAGGCCCAGGCCCTGGACCTCTACCAGGGGGGCGCGGCGGCGGCCGGCCAGGTCCTGAATGCCACGGACGCCATGCTTAAGCTGGCGAACGAGCGCGGCATCATCTGGGCCCAGACCCACGCCGCCGAGCAGATTGTCGGCATTGAACAGACCACCAAGGACGGTGTGCGCGAGCTGGTCGAGCAGGCTATGACCGAGGGCTGGTCCAACAACCGCCTGGCCGACGCCCTGGATGAGGCCTACGAGTTCAGCCCCGACCGGGCCGAGGTGATCTCTCGCACCGAGTCCGCCATGGCGGATCTCAAGGGGAACATGGAGATCAGCAAGGAAGCTGGTGTGGAGCGGGTCCAGTGGCTTACGGCCGAGGCGGACGCCTGTGACCAGTGCGAGGACCTGGACGGCCAGGAGGCCCCGGTGGACGGGGAGTTCTCTGACGGCACAGCCGCTGACGACGTGGCCCACCCGAACTGTCGCTGTGACCGAATCGCAGTTCTTTCCAATGAAAGCGAGGAGTAAATGAGCAGCTCAGATGATGGATTCCTCCGAGTCTGGCACCGCGGCATGGGCCCGGGCGCTGGTGTGGCCCAACCCAAGGCCGTAGGGGCGCCCCTCACCGCCACCGGCGCCACTGCCTGGGCGAAGGTCACGGACGCCCCGGACGCCTATTATGCCCAGCTCACCGGCACATCCGGCGCGGTGACGGCGACCTGCCACTTCGAATTCGGGGACGACATCCCCGGCCTGCCCGTGGGGTTGCAGACCAGCGTCGCTCCGGCCGGCGTTGGGACGGCGATCAGCCTCACCGGCACCGGCACCGGGGTTGCCCCAGCGGGCCCGCCTGCGTCCAGCGTCTTGGTGGGCACCGGCATGTTTGGCGCGGACGCCTCCGTGAGCCCCCTGGTGCCATGGAAGTACTGCCGCCTCGTCGTGACGGCCCTCACCGGCACCGATGCCCAGGTAGCTGGGTTCCAGTCCATGGGTGGTGTCTAGTGCCGCTCCCGGTCATCACCTCCGCCACCTCCTCATGCGTCTACGAGATGTGCGAGCAGAGCGGGCACGCCGTCTGCAAGACGTTCGCGGCCTATTACGAGCGCCTGTGCGCGGGGGCCCAGGCCGTGGTGAGCGACCCCAGTCCGGCCAACCTTTCAACCCTTCAAGCCCTTCTGAGCGAGTCAGAGGGCCTGCACTACGACCGCTGAGGTTCCCATGCCACGAGGTATCCAAGTTCCAGTGACCATCGGCTTCGACCGGCACAAGGCCATCGGCACGCTCCGGGTGGACGCGGACCAGTTGCCCATCGGTGGGGATTACTTCTTCTCCATCCGGGGCAAGGTGACGCCGCGGAATGGGATCAAGAAGTTCGAGCTCGAGGAGATCTCCATCCTCTCGGACTCGGACGTCCAGAAGGTTCTGGATGCCAAGAAGCCCAAGGAGGTGCCCGGTGGCCGACGCTAGGACGTACGCATTGCTCAAGGAGGCGGGCAGCGCCGCTGCGCTGGCCAAAGCCTCGTTCAACCTGTTCGCCAACTTCACCAAGGCTGAGGAGCAGGACGACGGCTCGATCATCGTGTCCGGCCTGGCATCGAGCGAGACCAAGGACAGCGATGGCGAGGTGATCCTGGCCAGCGCCATCAAGGCCGCCATCCCGGAGTACATGCAGTGGGCGAACGTGCGCGAGATGCACTCGAACATCGCCGCCGGGAAGGCGCTGTCGATCCATGTCAACGATGCTGGGGAGACCGAGTTTGAGGCCCGGATCATCAACTCCGAGACGGTCAAGAAGGTCAAGGAGGGCGTCCTTCAGGGCTTCAGTATCGGCGGGCGCAAGGTCAAATACGACCCCAGCGACCGGCACATCATCACCGGCATCAGCCTCTCCGAGGTCTCCGTGGTGGACCGGCCCGCCAACCCGGACTGTCGCTTCCAGATCGCCAAGTTCGACGGCGCCGCCGAGAAGTCCATGTATACCGTGGGCTCGCTGGCCTCGATGCTCCAGGAGATCGGCTGGATGTGTCAGTCCCTCCAGGCCGAGGCCGAGATGGAGGGCGACCAGTCCACCATGCCCGCCAAGCTGCGCGAGTGGCTGTCCATGGGCGTCGAGGTGTTCGGCGAGCTCACCGAGGAGGAGACCCAGGAGTTGCTGGTTTCCTCCGCCGGCCCGGAAGGAATGCCCCTGCGCGGGGCTGAAAGCAAGGCTGCGAAGGCCTTGAAAGCCCACCTGCTCAAGCGATGGGAATCCCACCCACACGGCCCCGTGGCCGTTTCATTGGAGGCCGACATGGCCGATGATCTCAAGAAAGCGGCCAAGGATGACGTTTCCAAGGCCTGGAAAGACGTGGAGGCCACTCACAAGGCCCACAAGGACGCGTCCGACGCGGTGAAGTCCCTCAAGGACGACGCCAGTAAGGACGACACCTCCAAGGCGATGAAGGACCTGGACGAGGCCCACAAGTCCCACAAGGACGCCTGTGACGCCCACAAGGACGCCTGTGGGAAGGCCGTGAAGGCGATCCTGGGCTCGGTCAAGGACGACTCGTCCAAGGACGACGCCGGGAAGTCGGCTGAGCTGGGCGACCTGCGCAAGGCCGTGTCCGATCAGGGCGCAGCGCTGGCGGAGATGAAGGGCCTGCTGGAGAAGGCCCTGGCCCAACCGGCCGCCTCGCCCCTGGAGCTTCTGTTGGCCAAGGCCCGAGAGAAGGAAGGCCTGCTGCCCGGTGACGATCTCACCCAGGAACTCGACCCCAAAGACCCCCTCTTCGACATGAAAAAGGCCATGAGGACGCCTCTCAGCGCTTAACCCTTTCCAACCCTCCTTTGGCGGATAAAAACCGCCCCCTCGGAGAAAGACAATGGATCTCACCTACGAAACCCTGGACCTCCTTCGGTCCATCCGCAAGAACGATCCGGGCAGCCGCGATCAGCTGCTGAAAGCTGGCGGCATCAGCCAGGGCACCGGCCTGGTCTTCTACGACCTCCAGACGCCCTCAGAAAAGGCCATCCCCCTCATCACGCCCATCCGGCTGATGATTCCCCGCCGCCCGGGCCGCGGCGACACGTCCCACCGCTGGAAGGCGATCACCTCTCTCGATCTGACCACCACCTCGGAAGTGGGTGAAGGTCACCGCGGGGCGGCCATCAACACGACCGTCACGCCCTTGTCCGCCGCCTACGCCGGGATCGGCCTGGAAAACCCGGTGACATGGGAAGCGCGATATGCCTCCCAGAACTTCGAGGATGTCCGCGCCACCGCCATGCAGCTGGCTGTCTATGACCTCCAGCAGAAGGAAGAGTGGCAGCTGATCGGTGGCATGCAGACCCAGGGCCTCGGCCAGGTCGGTACCGTGACCGTCGGCCATGGCGGCGCTGGCACCGTCGCCAACGCGACGTACTACGTCCAGGTCGTGCCTCTGACCCTGTTCGGCTACAAGAACCTGGTCCTGGCGAACGGCATCCAGCCCCAGGTCACCCGGGCCAACACGGACGGCACGACCGACGTGGTGAACCAGGGCTACGGCATCGCCTCGACCATCCAGAACTCCGGCGCCACCGGTGGCAGCACCAACCTCACCGCCACCTGGGCCAGCGTCCCTGGCGCCGTGGCCTATGCGGTCTACGCCGGCCTGACCGGTGCCCTGACCCTCCAGACGGTCGTCACCGCGCCCACTTGGACCACCACCACCACGCCGACCACCACCGGGCAGAACATCACCGTCTGGAACTCGACGCTGGACTACAGCTTCAACAACCAGAGCCAGCAGGGTTCCACCGTCAACAGCTTCAGCGGCCTGCTCAACTACGCCGCCGCCTACGCGAGCAACGGGATGTATTTCTCGGACGCCGCGGGAACCAGCTTCACGTCCGACGGTGAGGGCGGGGTGACCCAGATCACCAACATGCTCGTGAGCATGTTCAACAACTACAAGCTCGGACCCACGGACCTCTTCGTCAACGCGACGCAGGGTATCCAGATCCGCAACCTGTGCGCAGCCAACGGCTCCCAGCCCCTGGTCCGCATGGTCACCGACGGCCAGTCCGTGGATAGCAAGAAGTTCGTGGCCGGGTACCAGATCCCCGACCTGCTGAACCCGTTCCCCACGGTCCAGCAGTCCATCGCCGTGCATGTCCACCCCGACATCCCGGCCGGAACGGTGCTTGCCCTGTCCAGCCGCCTGCCCTACCAGGTCCAGCAGCTCCAGGATGGCCCCATCGTGGTCCGCGAGCGGCAGCCTTACTACGGCATCGAATGGCCGCAGTACAAGCGCCTGCATGAGATGGGCGTCTACTGCGACGCCAACCTCGAACTGCACTTCGCGCCTGCGTTCGGCATCATCCAGGGGCTCGTTTAGACCCTGGTCACCTCCACGCCCGAATTCCACCACTGAAAGGAAACATCATGCACTACCGAAATGGCCGAGAGGCGAAGAACGGCGACAAGATCGTGAAGCTGGAAGGCGGAAAGGTCGTTGCCTACGGTGTCCTCCACAGCGCGGGCGCTGGGCTCGATAAGCGCCCTGAAGGTAAGTAGTCACACGCCCGTGAAGAAAGGAGGTCAGCATGGCAGCGAACGACATGGCGGCTCTGTCAGACGTGAAAGCGTACCTGAACGAGACGACCACGAACAGCGACGTCGTGCTGGCCTCCTTGATCACGGCGGCTTCCACCCTGATTCAGGACTTCACGGACAACCCGATCCTGTCGGCCACCTACGACTGGTTCTTCTCGGGTTGGGGCAGCAAGACCGTGGTGGTGCCCTACGGCCCCGCCACCATCAACTCCGTGAACATCGACGGCATCAGCATCCCGCTGGTGACGCCTGGATCGAACCCATACCCGCTCTACGGCTACACCTTCGACCCCCTGCGCCAGGAGATTCGCCTGGCCGGGTGCCACTTCACCAAGGGGGAGCAGAACTGCGAAGTGAACTACACCGCAGGCTACGCCAACATCGCCGCGATCCCGATGGACCTGCAGTATGCCGTCTGGGCCCTGGTGGGTTGGATCTTTCGCAACCGGAACCGGCAGGGCAAGTCCTCCGAGTCCGTCGGCGGGCGCATGACGGCGGCCTACTTGGCCACCTGGGCGCCTGCGGACGTGGTTCTGATCCTGGAGCACTACACCCGGAGGAATGTCGGATGATCGCTGCCGAACTGGTGGGTGCCGAGCGTGTTCTCTCCTTCATGGAGCGGCTGCCCGAGCAGTCCAAGGACAGCATGAAGCGGGCCATTCTCCGGCTGGCAGTCATGCTCCAGAACTACGTCAAGGACAGCGAACTCACTGGCCAGGCCCTGCACGTCCGCACCGGCCGGCTGCGGCGGTCTATCACCGCCAAGGCCACCGAGGAAGGCACCACCTACGCCGGGATCGTGGGGACCAACGTCGTCTACGCCCGGATCAATGAGTTCGGCGGGCAGACCAGGCCCCATGAGATCCGCCCGGTTCGGGCACGGGCTCTCCTGTTCGCCAGGGGTGGCTTCATCGGCCCCATGGAGAGCATGAGGACCCAGGGCGGGCGATACGCCAAGGGTAAGAAGGCGGCCATCTCTCGCGCCATCGGCGATGGCTCTATGCAGTTCGCCCGGGTCGTCCGTCACCCCGGCTCCAAGATCCCCGAGCGGTCCTTCCTCCGTTCCGCCCTGGCGGCCCTCACCCCTGAGATCCGAGCCGGGATCGAAGCGGCGCTGAAGGAGGCCATCCGATGAGCCTCACCTACACCGCCGAAGGCATCGCCTCCGCCCTGTTCTCCCAGCTTCAGACCATCTCCGGCCTGAAGTATTCCAGCCGGGTCCTCAAGACCATCGGCGAATGCTCCTCTGAGGACATGCCCGCCCTGTTCCAGACCATGGGGGACCACACCCCCATCAACGACGCCAGCGGCCTGCCCACGGGGTGGAAGTACGAATACATCATCTACTGCTACCTGCACAACAGCGACGCCCAGGCTGTCCCGCCCATCGCCCCCTCCACGGTGCTCAACACCTTCCTGGAGGCCATCAAGGCGGCCCTCCTGCCCACCGTGACCGCAGGCCCGCCGGGCTTCCCTGGCACGGTCCAGGTCCTGGGGGACACCTCCGGGCGGATCCGCCATGCCTGGATCTCCGGGCCGGTCTGGTCCGACGAGGGTCTGCTGGGCGACTCGCTGTTCCTGATCTTCCCCGTCGAAGTCGAAGTCCGCTAAAGGAGGCCCTATGGCCGAAGAAACCGAACCTGCAACCCCGGCCCCGGAGCCCACCCTGGTGGAACGTCTCGAGGCTGACGTCGAAGAGGTGAAGGCGGCCGTCGAGGCCGTGCCTGCCGAGGCTGACGCCAAGGTCGCCCAGATCCACGCCCACTTCGACGCCTTCAGGGAGGAGGTGCGGGCCAACGTCTCCGCGCTGATCCCCACCGTCGCCCACAACACGCTCATGTCCTTCGTGGAGTCCCTCCGCGCCAAGGTCCTGAGTCTTCTGTAGGAGCCCATCATGGGCCAGATTGTCAATTTCGGCGTGGGGTTCCTCACCGCCATCGTGGGCTCCCAGCCTATCCCCATCGGCGTCCTCAAGGACGTCAGCATCGACCTGTCCTACACCATGAAGTCCCTGACGGGGCAGAGCCAGTTCCCGCTCGACATCGCCCGGGGAGAGGGCAAGCTGACCGGCAAGGCCACCTTCGCCACCGTCAACAGCCTGCTCCTGGCCCAGCTCACCAGCGGCGCCACCACGGCGGCCGGCAACGTTCAGGGTATCTATCTGGAAGGCCCCGCCACCCCGAGCAGCAACACCATCACCGCCGTCCACGGCGCCACCTTCAAGACCGACCTCGGCGTCTGGGACAGCACCGCCCAGAAGTGGCTGACCTGGGTCGCTTCCGGCCCCGTGACGGGGCAGTATTCGGTGGTCACCTCCACCGGCGTCTACACCTTCGCGGCGGCGGACGCCACCCACCTGATGGCCCTCTGCTACTCGTGGACCGTCGCGTCCACCGGCGTCACCGTCAGCCTGGCCAACCAGCTGATGGGCACGAACACCTACTTCCAGCTCGCCCTGTTCGAGAACTACAGCACCAGCCCCATCGGCGGCCAGATGGGCATCATGCTGCCCAACGTGGTGCTCTCCAAGATGAGCCTGGGCTTCAAGAACTCGGACTTCACCAGCGACGCCGTGGACTTCGAGGCCTGCCAGAACCTGGCCGGCCAGATTTACTACGCCTACACCAGCGTCTAGGAGCCTTCATGGCCACCTTCAAGATCAACGTCAACGGCTCCGAGGTCGTCCTGCCGCCCCTCACCTACGGGGCGGTCAAGGCGAACAAGGAGATCATCGACCGCTTCGAGACCAAGGACCTCGGTTACGACGACCGGATCGCGGCAGCCGCCGCCTTCCTCTCGCTGTCGGCCCCCGGCACCGACTTCGACGCGGCGGTTCCCCTCGACATCCTGAACGCCTCCCGGGATGTCCATGCCGCGACGTTCTTCAGCCCGGAAGGGTTCGCCCCAGTTCAGCAAGTTCCGAACCCCTGAACTGGGGCCGACTCTCCGGTCTCATCGTCACGACCACGGGGTGGACCATGCGCGAGCTGGACGCCACGCCCTGGCCTGAAGTGGCGGACCTGCTCGCCTACTGGTCCCAGAACCCGCCGCTCCACCTGATGGTCAAGGCCTACCTCGGGTTCAAGCCCAAGCGGGATGACGAAATGATCACGCCCACCCAGATGATGCAGCAGCTCCAGGGATAGTGATGAGCGACCAAGAGGTCCAAGTCAAGATCAGCGCCGACGTCCAGAGTCTCCTCCAGGGGATGAAGGACGCCCAGGAACATGTCGCCAATGCCACGGAGGGCATGAAGGGCGACCTGGGGGCGCTGGTCGAGTCCTTCGAGAAGCTGGGCCCTGCTGCGCTGGCGATGGGGGCGGTCGGCATCGCCATGGAAGGCCTCAAGGAAGGGGCCGCCTCTGTCATGGAGGCGGTGAAGTCCACGGACGAGCTGGCCCGGTCGTTCGAGACGTTGCACATGCGCACGGGTGCCTCCTACGAGGACCTCACCGTCTACAAGAACGCCATGGTGCTCTCTGGCGGGTCCATGGAGGACTTCAGCGCCCTCCTGACTGGCCTATCCCGGAAGATGGCCCAGAACAGCGACATCTACATCGCCAACGGCATCGCCGCGGATAAGGCCGCGCTCCAGCATCAGGATCTGATGACCACCCTGGCCAAGTCGGTCCAGGTGATCGCGGCCGTCGAGGACCCGGGCCGGCGGGCGGAACTGGCCATCTCCCTTCTGGGCGGCCGGGCCCAGGCCATGCTGCCCCAGATCATGCGCATGAACGAGGTGATCGAGAAGGATGGCGTGGAGGGCCTCAAGAAGCTCGGCGCCACCATTGACGATGCGGCCGTGAACAAGATGAAGGCCCTGGAACACGCCACTGGAGAATTGAAACTACAGATCGAGGCCGTGGATCAGAAGATGGCCGAGTCAGGGCGGGGGTTCGCCACCTGGGGGCTCCAGGCTTCGCTTGCATGGAAACAGCTCGTGGACGCCGCAACCTCGTCCAATTCCATTCTGAGGATGATCCCTGGCGTCACAGAACTCCTTGCTGCCGGCGGCCAGGGCAGCCATGCCCCGGCTCTGACCACGAAGGAGGGCGGGGCCCCGGCTTTCAGCGCGGGCGGATCCGCCCCCAAGGTCGGCCAGACCCAGCAGGAACTCGATGCCGCCAAGGCCGCCGCCGCCCAGCGGATCCAACTGGCCCAGATGTCCGCCCAGGAGGAACTGAAGGCCAAGATCGATTCCATCAACGCCCAGGTGGCTGCGGACAAGCACCTGGTGGACATGGATGCACTGGACTATGACGAGATGATCTCCAACGCCAAGGCCGCGGCACTGGAGACCTGGGAGGCCCAGCAGGAGACCGGGAACAAGGAGATCGCCCTGGCGCAGGGCAACGCCGTGCAGATCGCCACCATCCGGGCGCGGATGGCCGACGAGGAGCGGGCCTACCAGAAGACCGTCCAGGGACTGGACGACCAAGCCGAGAAGCACTGGCTGGAAGGTATCCAGGCGGAAGAAAAAGAAGATCGGAGACAAGAGCAGAGCCGGATAGCGATCAACATCGAGATCCAAAAGGACATCGAGAAGAACCAGAAGAAGCGGCTCGAAGGCGAGATGAGGATCCTAGACCAGATGACCAGCGGCTGGGACGTCGGGATCCAGAAGATGCTCCACGGCCAGATGAGCCTAAAGGATGGCGTCGAAGGCGCTATGAGACAGATGGAGAGCAT
>Ga0214177_1000135_pt1 | contig 22162 bp, 41 predicted proteins | sample TroBogEpilimnion_43_FD_153015 | JGI IMG/M metagenome (GOLD analysis project Ga0214177, IMG submission 153015) | Freshwater microbial communities from Trout Bog Lake, WI - 27AUG2007 epilimnion | ecosystem: Environmental > Aquatic > Freshwater > Lake > Epilimnion/Euphotic zone | place: Trout Bog...
GTGAAGCCAAGAAACAATTTGACGATGCTAAAAAAGAAGACTTAGATTCATTCGGCCATTCTTGGATACCTCAAAGACATACACCCAAGAACATATAACAATTAAATACACATGAAAATTCAAGTAACCATAAAGGGTAAGGAGATTAAAGTAGAATCTTCAATCTTGTCATACATGCTCACCGCTCACAGTCTCGGTCTTCGAGATTGGGTAGAGTCAGAAAAGAATGGATTTATTAAAGGTTTAACCAACGGAGTTGACCGTGAGACAGCAGAAAGAAATCTTGGGTATTTGTATGATGCATTGGATACGATTGCAAGTCACCGAGATGCCAACGATAAACTTAAAAAGATTTTGGATGAGGCGTGTAACACCGTTTCCGAAGCTTAGAAATACATTTAATATGAAAAAACGAGCCAGAGACATTAACATTGGTGATACAGTCAAATTTGAAGTGGTAACGGCGATTGAAATCACTCCGAGAGGTAAATACGTATTCAAATCGGAACGTTGTTATCAATCAGGCGGCATTATGGGAGCTGGTATCAATCCTGAACAGTGGGTTTCTTTAAATAATTTTGAATTCTTGGATGCTCTCGAAGGAACCGAAATTTCCAAAGGCGGTTATGATGAAGAATATAATTCATACCTATACCGAATCTTTGAACATAAGGGTAAGTTCTATAAATTTGAATATGTCAATGGCGAAATGTACAAATCCTACGAAGTCAAAAAGACAAGTTGGATGGAGTATAAATGTGATTGGGTAGAAGTATGAAAAAGAAATTCAGCGTGACAATGAACTGGCAAATCTTTATGTCACTCGCCATGGTAACATACAAAGATATTGAGGCTAAAGACGTGGAAGAAGCCAAGGAGATTGCCTTGAATCGATTCAATACATTACACAACTGGACAGAAGGATGGGTTCAACAAGTTGAAGAATTGTGACGCTTGACCAACGAACCATTTGTGGTAATATAACAACATGAAAACTTTATCGACAAAATACCACACTCTGAACGGCGGTATTCCTACCAAGACGCCGGCCAATGTAGGTGAAAATAGTATAGGCATGGACACTGGCTGTCAACGGAATTGGTTGCATTTGTGGATTGGACATCACAGACCTGCCACGAAAAAAGAAAAGAAAGATGGTATGGAAGATGACATTTGGGTATCCGAGTCTGTTCATTTGTCCCGTGAAGATGCTCAACACTTAGTTGATGAAATCAATGAGCGGTTATTCTAAAATATATCATTTGGTTTTAGAAACCGCCGGTAAGACAAAATGAAAACTATAACAATACATGAGGGTTGAACGTATATACGTTTTTATGAATATTAAATGTGACATGACAGAGAAGGAATACGCCGCTTGGATTTGTAAAATGATTATGGATGAACTTGAGGAACGGACAGGGAAAAGATGGCCACCACGTATAACCGTGAAAGAGGGCTTGACCAATGAAATAAATTTGGTAGGATAAAGGTATGAATTTGCCTACCGAATTAAAGATTGCATGTCCTAATTGTGACCAGCATATATCATTTCCGATATCCATGATAGGACAAATCATACCATGCCCTAATTGTGAATTGAGTATGTCATTAAATGTTCAAGGTCATTCGTTGGTAACTCCCAAAGAACCGCCTATTACTCAAGACGGTGTAATATGCCCCCACTGTAAAGGACAAATGGAAAAAACCAAGAGAACCGAATCCAATTTCATCTTACAATTGTTAGGGGTTATATTGTTTATTATCGGACTGGGGTTTTGTTTTACATTGATTGGCGCCATCATCGGTATTCCACTCATGATTGTGGCTGGTAGAATGGGATTTAAAAAGGAAAAAGTTTGGTTGTGTAATTGTGGTTATTTCTATAAAATATGAATAAAATCATTGTCGGTATAATGTTCTCTATTATAGTGTTTAGTGGATTCATGGTGTATTACAGCCTGACTACACCATACGTTGCCCCTACCACACCCAATGAGTCAGTAACAAGTGAATACTTACAGATATTCCATTCGGTATCACCCACACCAAAGAGTATGAACGGTGAAAGTGTTAATATAGGAGATTCGATTGGAATTGCCCTTATAGATGACATCTCACCAGAGGATAACGGATACTATATAGAACGTAATCGTTTTGGAGATGATGGAGTATTGAAGGTAGTAGGATATGGTAAGGAATCAGATGATAAGATTACTGATGACTATATGCCTATAATCCGACTAACCGATGGTCGGCTTGTTAAGATTTCTGTCTCCATAAAGAGACTGACAGTTAGCCATAATCCGGTTGACCGTAGTCTGTGGAATGACTATCAGTGGTTGGGAACTCTACCACACCGATATTACTTTAAGTAAACGTATCCACTTACATCCCCATATACGGAGAGGGTACGACCAGTGAAGTTAAACAAAGCTAGACCCTATAAGGGGAGGGGTACCCCCAGCGCTACTTACTGCCAGAGGGCTAGGTAGGGGTTTTTATAACCATTAACTACGTGGACAATTATAGACCATGTTAAGCGCCTATATATTATCGTTAACGTTATGGCGCAAATAGTGGAAACATTGTAGAAATTTCCCGGCAAGAAAATACGTTTCTCATTTAATACGTATAACAATCGTTGGCTCGTCAAAAACCACGTTAATCAAAGTTATCGGTATTGGGTAGGCAAATTCCCTAGTGATGTACCACATCGTTTCTCTTGGCTTCGGGGTTGAAGTTCTGGCCGACAGGCCAAAAAGTTTAACAGCTTCACTGGGGCATAATTAGTAAAATCCAATTTTGAAAACATTATTATATTTTATTATTTTTAAGCATGGTAGGAATCAGGCTTGGTAAGGTCGTCCATAAAAAAATAAGGATATTGATAATAAATAAGAACTGCGCTTAGAGCCGGGTTGGATTGTTATTAATAATAGGAATTGACCGAATTTTGAAAGGTTAACGTTAAAGTTGGAGAAACTGCGCCATACCACTATATGTGGTGTATCTAAAAATTGGACATACTATAAGTGGTATATTTTCAGAAATAATACTGAAAACATTAGACAAATCGCCACAGGGGATATGGATTGTATTGGTACGAGCCAGAGAAGATATAGGAACGAACTGCGCTTCGGGAATTACGGGTCGCGGAACTGCCTTCCGGCTTGGTTCGCCTCACAACAATAGATTATCAGGTTTTTATAAAACGTCAAGCCTTGCAGCTCTACGCTTGACTGTAAAGGATGTCCTGATAAGATAATGGGAAATGTCATGAGTCATCCTAAATACAAGCTAGAACTTAACACGGATTCATTTGAACCCATTATTACAGAGTTGTTTAGGCATGGCTTTGTTTTCAGTAACGGTAGATTTAAGACTATGGCTGAAATTAAAGCCTGTCACGGTAATAATCCAGCTTGGGACTACCTAAATTTTGGCCATCATTTCGAATGTCGGATGGTTGTCTTTGGTAGCTTTTCATCTTGGATGCGTGAAACCGTGACTTTAAAGGAATTTCTAAAGATTAAGTATTACCAGCGCTTGACTGTAAAGAATAAACCAGTATGATTCATCCTAGATACAAAATATGTCTTGACGCACATAATAGCTTCGACGCAATTGCGACGGAGTTGTTTAGGCATGGCTTTGTTTTCGGTCGGTTCCGATTGAAAACCATTGAAGAGATTGACAAGGAGTATAGTCTTAAATGGAGTTGGTCAGACATTAGTATTGGAATTGATTCCGAGTGTCGAATGGTCTTACATGCAAACGGTTTGAGTATGAATGAGTGTAAACTGATAACTCTTGAAGATTTTCTAAAGATTCCCTATTACCACCGCTTGACTTAATCCCTTCTTTTGGTATCTTATTCAGACTTATATATGAGAATCGTTTACATCATCAAGACGCTCAAGCGGGCAGAGTTTATCCGAGTTTTTAATAAACTGGCTCGTAAGGGTTACTGTTATGATGCGGATTGGCGCCTCCGCAAAGCCAGTTTGATTATTAAGGCTCGTAATGGACATCCGTTCCTTTTGTTGTTAAATGCCGACCCTGACTGTAAAATGGTGGTTTGTAACGGAAATCACCAGCGTTTTTCAAGTGACACCAAGGTCTTTACTCTCACGGTTGAAGACTATCTAAAACTTAAATTGTATGAATAATTTGATAAAACCATACAAAATTGAGTGTACTGACTCTGACCAAGTGAAAGAACGTTTACTCTTTTTGATAAGTAAGGGTATGGTGTTTACCACTTACCGTCACCGAACTTGGGAAGTCATCTCTACTAAGTGTGGTGACCCGTGGCGGCGGTGGTGTTAGATTGAAGCTTGCCATGAAAATGATTGTTTGAAGGTTTTGAACACACGTCGATACCGGTTAGATAATGAGACTAAACACACTAAGATTGAGTTTGAAGATTTTGTGGCTCATGTCTTACCGTTGTTGTAACGCTTGACTTTTTGTAACCTTTGTATAAATTGGAACCATGAAAGGCATATTTGGTTGGTCTTATCCTCCGGGTTGTTCAGGTCCTCCGGATGATGATTACGTTTCTCACACTCTACGGTGTAAACACTGTAAGGCGTTCATTGGCGGTAAACCAGCCAGAATCGAACCGTGGGAAAGTTCCTGCCAGTGTGATGGTACAGTTGACGAAATCGGTCTGGCGCAGTGTGGCTTCGCTGTGACAACCCATCCGGCTCATAAAGAAGTCTGGGATGCCGGTGCGAGTGAGATTTTTGTCTGTAAACGTTGTAAAAAGGAAACCAAGGTTGGTTAAACTATTATGAACCCAGCTGGATACAGAATTAAATGTCGTAGTAATACAGAGTGTATGGCTCACATGGAAGTCCTTTTAAAGAGGGGATTTGTGTTCACTACTGACCGGCATAAAAAGATTAAGGATATTCGGGAAAACTGGCCGTTTAATTCTTGTGAGTGGAAATACATTTATGCCGGACACGAAGAACATTGCAAACGAGTTTTGAACGCATCCAAAGTGTCAGGTAATTGGAATTTTGATATCGGTGAAATGACGGAAGTGTCACTTAACGACTTTTTGAAGTTGGATTTGTAAGGGCTTGACTCTTTCGGAGAGTGTGTTAAGATTTTGGTGTTGATACGGTTTGTTTAGGTTGAACCGAGAAAAATAAACTGGTGGAGTCAGAAGCATAAGGTTGACAGAGTGGAACCAGAAACTCTGTTGGAGCGAGTGTAGATTATTAGGTCCCAATCGGGTTGGGTGAACAAAAACCCTTCAAACCGACAGGAACGGCGGCCTTTCCAGTCACGATAGGATTGTCTAAGGCCGCCGTCTTCAATTGACCGAAGGTGAGTCAGCTCAAAATGACGATAACTTAGGATGGAATAGGTTCACAAAAATCCCCCCAATGAGGGTAGGAGTGCGAGCCTGTTTCATGCGTTGTTCACTTTATCGATAAAGTGATATGAGTTCTCGTAGTATCGACCACCCGCTTTGACGCTTCGTATCAATAGATTAACAGAGTTATTATAATCGTCAAGCCTTGGAAACTGTGAGGTAATGTCGAAGATAATGGGAAGAACAATCGGTAATGAGATTGACTTGAAACCCAAGGAACTTGGTCAGTCTGATTAGACCGATACAACGATGGTAAATCCAGTTGTAAACGTCACTGTCAACCAATGGTATACGAATTCTCATGGGTAAACGGTGATAGTCATCTTGAAGTTAACCACGGGGTTAATCCCCTTGGCTTTCAAAATTGCCATGGCCTTTGGTAAGGTCAACTTAGACACATTAAACAGATTGTCACATTCTGACTCCCGTTGGTTGTTGTAGAAGAAATATCCCTTACTGAGATTGGTTCCTTCAACCACGGTTATAAATTTGTAGATTGTGTCACTCACTATGATTGAATACTATCAAGATTCTCTATTATGTCAAGCGTAGTAATTTTCCATCCTCTGACAATCTTATTGTATTTAATTGCCCAATGAATATTAGATGGGTGGATATGATTGTAAATTTTTATAAAATCTTTTCTAATTCCTATAAACGTTAAGAAATAGGCGACATCGGTTTTATATCGGCGCTTGACAATTTTTAAATCTTCTGTAAATTGACAATATGAAAGAAAACATTATATTGAAATTTCCGGTCGGTATGTTCACCCATACAGAACTCGCCCTTGTTAATGGTAAAACTAATCAGCAGGTATGGCCGGCCTATCAAAAGGCAATCGCCGACGGCATCATAGTTTCGGCTGGTAATCGGCCGAATTCTACGGGTAAAGGTAAACCGTCACGAATTTGGACAGTGGTTGTTGGTCAACCGGTTCCACTTGTGGCCAAGGTTGAAGTGGTTAAAGTTCCCGTGGATTTAGCTCTTCATCATCGTGGAGTTCCGGCCGCCAAAAAGGAAAAGGTTGCCAAGGTAGAAAAGAATGAAGTCGTGGCCGAAGTCATGCCTACCGTGGCGCCGACCGAAACGGTTGTAACCGAGGTGGTTGCTACCGTCGTGGTTGAAGAGGTTCCCTTTGTCAGGAATAATGACCGTGAAATTCAGACCATCAAACATCTCTGTTCCGTCTGTAAGTCGCCTCTGTTGGCTCAAAATGACGATACGGGGGTTATGGTATGGTGTTCGCAACCGAAGTCAATCTGTGACATCCATGAAAACCCGTATGGACACGGCCGGAATATCAATGATGCCTATGAAGCGTTGTGTGATAAATACAAGTTAAACCGTTAAGGCTTGACTTCTATAAATAACCAACTAAACTTTTTATATGAAATTTTCAAAACAATATACCGATGAAGAATGGTTTTCGTTATCGCTTGAACAACGAAAAAGATATCCGACATATAAAATGATGTTTCTTCTTCTTGAAGATGTTGGTAGAATTGAACGGGTTGTTTGTCAACTTATCCGATTACCCAAAGGAGTTTGGTCTGAATTGTATTATATTTCCATGGCGTCTAAACATCATACATTGCCGGGATTCAGTAGTTCAAAAGATGAACTGGGCCGTAGCGTGTTCACATCTACATTAACCGATTCAAACTTGTTTGATACTCATTATTTAGCTCACATTGAACTCGTTAAACGTCATAATACACATATTAACAATTACAAAAAATCCATTTCTTTTTTACAAAAAATGCTAAATAGTTCTTTGAAAATATCAAAACGTCTTAAAAAGATAAAAGTGGATAACAAATACAAAAATACATACCGTAAAACTCGTTACGGATATTACGCAATTATTTAATGATGTTTTGGTTGTGGTAAAGTCAAAAGTAACCATTCTTTTTTCTTTCCAGTATGTTTTCTTATTCCCCTAACTAACAATCTTATACCAAAATAAGATAAATGTGGATTTTTAATACTAAAATGAAAACTTGTTCCTTCAAATTTCTCTTTGGTCAACCGATTATAGAAGACGTGAACGGTTTTGTCTATAAATCGTTCTCTCATTTCACCCATAAGTTTTTTATTGGTTAAACTTATTTTTCTTTTGGTGTCTTCCGATACCACTTTCCCTTTAAGTTTATCTGATATTTTCTTTCTAATTTCAGTAGTGAAAACTTGTCGTTCGGCAAGAAAATTTTGGTTGTAACATTTATTCTGTTCCGTCTTGGCAATGTCAAGATATTTTTGTTCTACCAAGATTAGTTTGTCTATTGGAACTTTTTCAACCACTTGAAATATAAAGTTTTCTTCTCCATACTTGTTCCAAGATGACTGTAAATGTGGATTGGTATGTCGGCTCTCTGTCAACATCGTTTGATGTTGTCTCCTTCTATTCCAAAAGTAGTTGGTTGACCCAACATAATATTTCCCATTAACCTTGTTTATTATCTTGTATATCCCTGACACTTTCTTTCTTTTTGTAATATCGTTGAAGGCTTTCCACTCGCATTCTGTCTTTGTTTTTTTCGTAAAATCTCTTTCCTCGTTCCCGATTTTGTTCTCTAATCTGTTCAACGGTGAGTCTGTTATTTCGTTTTGGCATATCATAATGTTCCTTTCAGATAATAAGTATGTTGTTGAACATCTAAACGTTAAGAAATCTTTGGAATTCATTTTTATATTGACGCTTGACTTCTTAAAACAATGGTATAGAATTTTGTCATAGTTAAAAACAACAACTACAACAAACAAACAAACAAAAACAAATAACAAACTATGAAAAACAACAAACAAAACAAGTCGAATCGTAAAAGCATGAAGGGTCGTTGGGGGAAAGTCGGAGCCCCGCCCAAGGCCACCAAGTTCCCCCGTGGAGCGTTCACGATGGAATCCCTGTTCAACATGAACCAAAATCAGTGTGAGCTGTCCCTCCGCACCAAGGTGGATATCGGAGTGGAATCCGGCGCCCTCATCGCCCTCAAAGCCCGTAAACAAAAGGGTGGCGCCGTTGGTCGGCCGAAGGCGATTTTCATCCTGAAGGAAAATTTCGACGCCTCGAAACACGAACTGGCCCCGCCGAAGTCGACGAAGACCAAGGTTGTCAAGCCCCAGACCGTGGCTGTCGTTGAAGTCGCCCAGCCGACTGTGGCTCCCGTCGCCCCCGAGGCTCTGGCGCCGGTTGTCGAAACGATTGTCGAAGCGGTTGTCAATCAACCCGTTCCGGTGAATGAAGTGATTTCTACCGAACCGGCCGCCGCGCCCGCTGTGGTTCTCGCCCCCGTCACGGCCGAGACTCTCGTTGAAATGTTGGTGAGTTAATCCGACTCTGTTGTGACACAAGGCCCGCAGTTTAACGACTGTGGGTCTTTTTCTTGCGACGCTTGACAATTCTTAAATGTTTGGTAATCTACGTATGGGTGGTTAGCTCATTGGCAGAGCCCTTTGTATGATGGGTTCGATTCCCATACCATCCACCAATTTTATGCTTGATATACGTCAACCAATGGAAACTCGCATTGAACGTCGTGAACGGCGCAAGAATGAACGTCGTCGTACGCAGTTCAATGAACGCACTCGCACGTGTCATTCATGTGGTGGGACTGAGCGTTGGTGTACTTGCTGTGAAGTATTTTCATGCTATGGTTCATGCAATGACGGATACGGAACTTGCCAGTGTTCGTAACGCTTGACTTGTGGTAAATTTCCTATAAATTAAAATCATGTTCAGGCTCGACTATAACGGCGGCGATGTTCAATGCCCACATTGTAAACAATCTTTTGGGATTGAATGGGATACTGAATATGGTGACCCGTTAATGAGCGACCAAACAACCGAATGTCTTGAATGCAAGAAAACTTTCACATTTCAGGCTCTTTTAACCTATTCGACTTGGGCTTGACATTTTAATAATCTTTAGTATTCTCTTCATATGAGTTTTAACACTGACAATTTACTTGAACCGCAAAAACCACACGCCGAGTTACTTTCGGCCTCACTCGCCGCCAACGGTATTTCGTGGGATGCGTCTGGAACTGGTATGGGAAAAACGTTCGTTGGCGCCGCCATCGCTCGCCATCGCAATAAAAAGTTCGCCGTCATCTCTCCGAAGCTGAACATTCCGAAGTGGAAGGCGACGCTTGACACGTTCGGTATGAAACCCGAATTTATCATCAATTACGAAAAATTGGCCCGTGGTAACACGGATTACTATCACTATCGTACCAAGGGAATGACCAAGCAGGAAGTCCCCCATTTTCTCCGTGGCGAATTCAAACTTCCCCGTGGTTGCAAAGACATGGAAATTTATTTCGACGAAAGCCACCGCATGAAAGGCTACGAGTCATTAAACGCTGGTTTACTCTACTCGGCAAGCGAACAGGGAATTCCGATTCACCTTATGTCTGCTACGCAGGCTATGACACCGCTTGACATGCGAGCCTTTGGTTACGCCGCCGGTCTTCACAAGGGAATGAATCATGTGAAGCTTGATAACTTTGGGATGCGCAAGTTTAAATCGTTCATGGAAGAAGCGGGAGCAGAATATACCGGCCGTTGGGGTTCCATGTTTTTCGACTGTAATAAGCCGGAGTCAATCACAAAGTTGCAGGAAATTCGTCGCCAGTTGTTTGACGTTAAAAAGATTGCCAGTCGCATGAAACGTGAAGACTTTGGTGACATCTTTCCTAATAATCAGATTGAATGCACGCCTTACGACATGGGTGCGAATGGCGACAAGATTTCCCGTGTGTATGAAGATATGCAGAATGAGCTTGCCAGATTGGAAAAATTCTCTGAAAACTATTCTCAACATATCTTCGCCGTCCTGACCAAGGCTCGCCGACTGGCCGAATTGTATAAGGTTCCTACTCTCTGTGAACTCGCCGAGGATATGATTGAAGAGGGCAAGTCTGTTCTCATCTTCGTCAACTATACTGATAGTATCGACGCGCTTTATGCTCGTTTGTCAAAGGTTTTCGGCGAGGAAATGATTGGACGTATTTACGGTGGCCAGACATTCAACGCTCGCCACTCCGACATCGCCGACTTTCAATCCGACAAAAAACGGATTATGCTTGCCAACCTCACCGCTGGTGGTGAATGTATTGATTTGCAAGACATTACGGGAAAACATCCTCGGGTGTCTTTCATCAATCCCTCATATCGAGCCATCTCGGTTTTACAGTGTATCGGTCGCCATGACCGCGCAGGTGCAAAGTCTGATTGTCTCACTAACTTAGTCTTAGCGCATGGGACAATTGAGTCAAGCGTTGGCGCCAAGTTCAACGGTAAAAAGGGACACTTGGATATTCTGAATGACGGTGACTTTGTACCGGATGGGATTAGTTTCACGACGTCACGCATCGTCGCAGGAATGGATGTCTGAGGCTTGATTTTTGGTAAACATCGTATAAATTAAACCTATGTTTGATAGAATCCATTTGACCAGAACCGAACAGGCCGTTTCAGATTCGTTGGCTCATGCCCGAATTCAACAGGATTACATACATGACACGTTGAGGGTGGTACATCACGGCAGTAATGATTGGGACGGTGACGTGGATATTAACATCTATGAAGAACACGTTGCCGATGCTGTAAAGGTCGTTGAAGACCACACTGGTACAAAGTGTACGTCAACGTTTTTGAAAATCGGTAAGAAAACTGGCCGAAGGATTTGGAAAATCACCGCAAAGGGATACATCAATGGTCCGTGTGGCCACTACGCCCGAGTTGAATGGGAAAAGAAAAATGGAAAGCCGTATCCGATGGAACTTGTGGTCGAGGCTTGACGGTAAACAAATAACTGTTAGTATAACAATACAAAATTTATGCCATGTCGTTGTGATTATCCCGATACGTGTAACGAGGACCCAGGTCTTCGTGATTCCGCCAACAAATCCACCCGCGCAGCTTGTGACATGAGGACAATCCTCCGTCGTCACAATCTCGAACTTGAATTGACGCTCGAGACTCGGAAGTGGATTAAGAAACACGATGACAAAGATGCCGCTCGCATCGCCGTGGAAACTCGGAAAGGGTTGCGTCAACGTGTCAAACAAGCCGCACTCGACAAGCTGAGTCTCGAAGAGCGCCGTGTGTTGGGGTTGTGAGGTATGAATCGTTACACCGAGTTGACCTGTAAGTTTTGGCCCCATTACAATATCACGGCAGGCTTAACAAACCTTGCCTTTTGGTTGCCATCTGTTATATATTGGACACCGCCGGTAATATTTCCAATTATAACATCGTCAATGGGAATGCTTTGTGTCTATTGGGGAATACAGGGAATTCTACATCATCGTCACCAGCGTAAACAACGCTTGACTAAAAGTAATCCGTTGGTATAGTTATTTGTGTCGCGGATGTAGCTGAGTTGGATTTCAAGCAGTGGTTTTCTAAACCACGTTACGTGGGTTCAAATCCCACCATCCGCACCAATTTTAATGGCCTTTAGCTCAATGGCAGAGCAGAGCACTCACGCGGGCAGTTACGCCTGCATCGTTAATGCTTTGGTTGACAGTTCGAGTCTGTCAAGGCCAACCATTTTATTATTAGGATAATGTAATTCCATGTGACAGTTATGACATAATAATTGACATTTATTAACTTCAATTTGTAATTTATTGAAGGAATATCCCGACATTTTTCTTAAATCCAATCCACTTTCTTTTTCATTTGGATTTTTGTGATGAAACGTTAATGCTGAATAATTTCTGTTGTATCCACAATTACTACATTTACCACCCAATTGTTTAATAAAAAATAATTTTCGTTCAATCCCACGATTTTTATTTTTAGTATAATTATTTTTTTCATTTTGAAAATTAAATTGACTTTTACTAACTTTATATGTTCCTTCACTCATCGCAATAGTTTTTAAGTTATACTTTTTTAACCAATATCTTATGTTTGTTTGAGAAGATGACAACATTTTGGCTATTTGATATGTTGATTTGTTTTGATTTATTAACTCTTTTAATTTATCAAGTGGAATTTCAACGTGGTCATAAGGAGAATTTATTGTTTTAATTCCAAGTTTTTTCATATATCGTTTTGTCGTAGTCACCGGCATATTCAATTCTTTGGCAATTTTATAGTATCCATATCCTTTTTTAGATAGTTCTTTATATTTTTCTATTAGATGCTCCATAGTTTAATTTATGTTTATACTCATAAGTAGTAAACTATGAACCAAAACAACAATAAATCCACGCTTGACATTATTTTATTTTGGTTGTAATGTTTGGTATGGGAATCGAATACATAAAAGACGGAAATGGTCAAATCATTGGAAGTAAAAACGGCGACTGGATTAGAGATAAATCGGGTCGCCAAATTGCCCGTTTCAATGAAGGAACAAATCAGACTTTGACGGCTGATGGTAAGAGATTCGGACAAGGCAATCAATTGACGGCCGCCTTGAAGTCAAAAGGAAAATAACGACGCTTGACATTTTTGGTTTCTTTGTTAGTATGTATTTGTTGTTCGTAAGTAAAGAATTGGTGAAAACCAGAGTGTTGAAAGCGAACAAACTGGTCGGTCTGAGATGAACGGTAAGAGTCACTTAAATCATGTGATGTTTCCGTTCTGTACTGGTAGAGCCCGTAGATTGGTCCGATACGGCTACAAATTTGGCCTCTTGTTCCACCCTCAATGGGTGTTGGTGAAAGTCATCACGACTCCTTTGTTGGGGTTTTAACAATGCTGATAATTTTTGGTGAATGAAACCCCGCGGGGTGGAGTTCGCAAATTGGCCTCTTGTTTCATCATCCTCAATGGGTGGTGATGGTGTAAGAAAACATGAAGACCTTCGGTTTAAGAAGGGATAACAAAGCTAATTCGATTTCCCGAAAGGGGCTTGACAGACTAAGAAGTTCTGTTAAGATAAGTTTGTTCCGTGACTGAGTAACTGCTACTGTTAGCAGTAAGGTGATGGCAGGGTGAAGAATCCTGTTAGACACGAAAGTAACTCGGAGTAGGTAAGGCAGAGAAACTGATGGGTCGTACAACCGTTGAGGTTTTTCGTAGACACGTATATATGCTATAACAGCGTGTCTTAGGTGGCGACGGCTGCCAGCTGGCTGAATAACCGAAAGAGTGAGGATAGTCGAGAGTAACAAGCGAGTCTCTCCGGAACATTAAATTTCAACGCTTGACAACGGGTCAAGTCGTGGTAAGATAGTTTTGTTGGTTTTAGGATTGCGGAGACAAGCCGAGGGACGCTGGCCACGCTCATAACGTGGGTTAATAACTATGAATGGTTCGACTCCATTCTCCGCTACCAAATTTCGATTAGATAAGGCTGGAGAAAATCAGTCTCGGGCGCTTGCCGCCTCAAAAGTCGGTAGTTACGATACGTAAGTTGTGGCAACACAATGTAACCGGAAATAACTTCTAATTAGAATGAGTCAGTTGTCCCGTTGGTGGGATAAGTCGGCGAAAGCCGATGGTGGGGAAGGTCCACGATTGACAAGAACCCTGAGTTAAGGTCCAAACCGTAATGAATCCAGATATACTTGGATGACATTCGCCTTCAACTCACGGGACATTTTTTGTAAGTGTTTTCAAAGTTTGAGGACTACTTATTTGTAGATGCGGGTTTCATATAATTAGAAGTATGGGATTCATCCGAATTCACGTCCGGTCGAGCATTACCCGGAACTCGCTCCAATTTCTTCTCAGTGGTGGTTTACAAACATATCTTGAAGTCGGGCAATCTCTTCATTCAATTCCGTTTCAACTTTATTCACCGCGTTCAAACATTCAAGCGGCATAAAGCAGTTGTATTTCTCATTCCAGAATCCTTCCTGACGTTTACTGACTCCGGTCGAAGCTGCCGTGTCATCACCGCTGGCAGCATATTGAAGCGCCTTATCATCACTTGAAAACCGCTTGGTGTGAGTTGCGTTGGTATACGGAGGAAAGAATTTGTATGTTTTTTTCATATGGTTAGTTTAACAAATTACTTTGAATAGTCAAGCCTCACACCGGTATGGTGGTACCACCAGCGCATAAAATTAGGATACCCCACCCGTATAGGATGGAGTACCCCTAGCGCTTGAATCACCGGCCCTTATTCCACCGGCTGATAGGATGTCAGTGTGATGCCACTTGCCCGACTCCGTAGAAATTTCTTGAACTTGTAGGTGGCCTTACCATCCTTGAATTGGATATCCAATCCGGTCAAGTAATCTGAATTCATTGAAATTAATCGAACATTGTGGAATTTTGAATCTGCGGCAGAATAAGAATTCTTCCAGTAAGTGAACGTGACGTGAGGTACATTCTTGGGAGTGTTACTCGTGTTCACGACTCCGCTCTTGGGAATCCGAATGGTGACGGTCTTGGCGGTATGTTTCCGACGAAAGACGTTGTAAAAGAAACATTCACTGACTTCCTGACCGATTGAATGTTTAACTGACTTTACTTGTGACGACCCACGGGCCGTATACAAGTCGCCCTTACGAATAATTTCGTTTGGTTTCAATTGCCGATGATTATCAAGTTTCATAATTTTATTATTATACCGATTTTGTTTTGTTTGTCAAGCCCCGACTAGGGGCGAGTACCCCTAGCGCTGACAGATTTATAACCCAATGCTCTTAGTTTTTGGATGTTTGAGTTTACCATAGCCGCCCATTCCACGTTTTTTAAGAGCAGACCAAGCCTTGGCGAAAACGCCGCCTGCAGGCTGTTGGCCGTGAACTACAAGCGCAAATGACTTGTCACCAGAATAACAATGTGAATCGTCATGGTCAATAGATAAACCAAGGCTTGCCGCTTCTTCCGGTGACGTTACAACCTTGGCAAATTTCAGATTGTGTTTTGCTATCAGGTGGTCATGCGTTCCCCCGTAAGAGGCGGTGAGCTTAAAATTGGCCGGAATTGTTCCCAGACGTTTCACCCAGAACGGTAAAGCTTTAGTATAGGAATAGAATAACCGAGTGGGATTGCGACGAGCAACTTCCATCCAAGCGTCAAAATATTTTTGAGTAAAGTAGTCACCGGAGACATGAACCCGAGTCGGCTTACCCCACCGAGCGACGGGCAAACTGCGTTCAATCAATTCGACGGTTGCTTGCTTTCCTTTTGTCAAAGCATGAAGCAAGGTTAGAAAATTCCACCAGCGAGCAGCACGGACGCCGGGACGTAGAACTTCATCAATTGCGGTGAAGCAACGGAATTCTGTATCCGGGCCGTCCTGAATCCCGAAGCCGCTGAATGTTCCTTTGGCGCTTGCCGTGTTAGTGCTTCGCGCCGCTTTCAACGTCGCACAGGAACGACAATCTTTGGCAAAGGGACAACTATGCCCAGCCGGCATGGAAAAGGTGATAATGTCATCCAGTTTATTGTTGCGGTCAGCAAATTTGAGGTCAGCCGTCGCAGCGTCAAAACCTTTTGACTGGAGAAAATTCTCCATGAAGTTTTTCATTTTCGTATCAATCATATTTACAATTTATATTATTAAAAGGAAATGTCAAGCGTGCTGACCTCGACCAAATATTAACGATAAAGTGATTTGGGGTGGCGGAACTGCCTTCCGGCTTTGTTCGCCTCACATAGATAATTTATCAAAAGTATTGCAGAAGTCAAGCCTCACCCGATTTTCACAGGTGAGGCTTGGTGAGAGTGTGGATTAAATTTTGTTCTGTTTTCGACAGACATACAGGGCCTGAAAGACGCCCATCATTTTAGGAAATGTCGTAATAAGATAATCACGAGCGATTTCAGGATTTTTCAATCCATAAACAAATCGTGGCAAGCCACGGGAATCATCACGGGCTGCCAATTCTAGTTGGCGTTCGGCTGTTGTGAGAGGACGACGGAAAAGGCCGACCTTGCGAGCGATGGCCGGAAACCCCTTCGAGTATTCACGCCACATCGGGTCAGGCCGTTCATTATCCGAACAGATTTTGTTCAACCGGCTGCCGACATAATTGACATCGTAATTCATGTTCAACACTGAACTCATAGTCGAACAGAGAATAACGACGGTGGGCGCCGTCTGGCAAAATGTCATCACGGCCAACGTGGTATCTCGCCATGGCAATGAATAAGGAACTTTTTGTCTCGAACCAGTTAATTCACGACTGTTACGAAGTATGTTCACTGTTTGGTTGTCTTCCATAAAAGATAATGGAAGATTGGTGTTATTTTGACACATATTATTTTTTGTTTGTTGTTTGTTTGTTACGAAATCAATTTATCAAAGTTTGTAGAAATGTCAAGCGACGTCAGGGAACTGAAATAGTTCCTGTAAGGTGGGAGTGAACCCAAGTTCGGTGGTGATTTTATTCTTCTTCACCATGAGACGTGTGGCGATTTGGCGAGCCATATAGGCCGGACGTTCACCATCTTGGTAAAGGTTTTCAGGTGAGAGTTGTCCTTCAATGTCCCGTAGTTCATCAAAGAGTTGTTCTTTTCGTGTAGCAGTCATGTCTGTAAATTATCAAAACATTGTAGTAAGTCAAGCGGTGGTTAACCGAGGCTTGACAATATTAATATGTTTGGTAACTTATCAATATGAAATACATCACTGTTTCACCAACACTTGAAAAAGGCCGTAAGGGCCAAAATGGAAGCCACTCTCGACATCTGTCGAGCCAAGTATCAAAAACATATTCCCACCCCGATTCTCAAATTTCGCCAATTGGGTCGAACCGCTGGAGTGTGTGATTATAGTCTCAACGATATGGCGTCAACCAAAATCGTAATCAATCCCGACTTTTTCAAAAATCATTATGACGACATGATGAACGATACCGTTCCACATGAAGTCGCACATTACATCGCAGTGTTCATTCACGGACGGGCTGGCCACGGACACGGTTGGTTATGGAAGAATGTCATGGCGGTCGTTGGTATTAGTGGCGCAGACCGTTGTCACCAATACAGTCTCGAAGGGGTCAAGGCCCGTAACATGGATAAACCTTACAAATATTCGTGTGGTTGTGATGGCGAACGTGGTGTTCATATGCTCACCAAAACGAAACACAAACGTCACCAAGACTCGGTGACGATGACGTGTAAGGGTTACATCTGTCGCCGGTGTCGTGGTAGTTTGACCTACGAAGGATTTACGATGGGAGGTCAATACGTTCCCGCCAAGAAACCGTTTGTGGTTCAACCTACAACTGTTCCCGTGGTGGAAATCCACCCAAAGACAGTCATACCGATTCAGATGGTTCCGATACCGTTAACGGAGACGGAAGGCGCCTATCGAATGATGACACGATTTGTTAATGGGTCGCTCGTGAACGTTAAAGTTCCCGTGATGGCCTAACGCAAAAGGGAAGCTGGAGTGTGATGACTCCGGCTTTCTTCTTTTTCATTTACATTAACGTTAAAGGAATTAACGCACTCGCCGATACCCTACTCTTGGTTTTTGACAACCTCATCAACAAAGATAGGTTAACAAATTGTTTAGGGAAGTCAAGCGGCGAGAGCTTTCTTGACTTCGGAGATGGTTGCCAAAGGCTTGATGATTTTTGGCTTGCCTCTGGGATTTAATGAGAACCCTTTACTTCGTTCAAGAACTTCTTTACGAGACAGACACAAAGTTTCTAACTTTGACCGTCCGTGATTACAAGCATAACACGCAATTACTTTTCTCTGTTCTCCATGACGTTTTTTCTTCCATCGGGAAAGATTGTAACGTGAAATTACGTGCTCTATTGTTGCCGAATTTGGTGGTAAAGTTTGACCAGATGGAATATTTTTAATGTCAGTTAAAATTGTAAGGCACCCACAATAAAAACAATTTGGATTGTTTGCGTGAAGTTTAAGTTTTAACGTCCGATTACTCATCGTCATCGATTTCAGTGTTCGGTGGAATTCCGTGAATGATACACGCAGTCCACTTGACTACGCCTACCAAAGTCTGACCTGCAATCAGAAGCATGAAGAATGTCAACCAAGGATTCTCGGTGGCAAATTTGAAGAATGAGTCAAGCATATTATTTTTGTTTGTCGCATAGTATAAGGACAAAGAAATATATCCCAAGTCCAATATACAGTATTGTCACGTTGAAGAAAGTGTATCAGAGTTTTTATAGAAGTCAAGCCTCAAACTTCACCATCGGCTTTGCCGCCCATTAATCGGTGATTCTCGGATATTAGACTGTCATTATCTTTTTTGAGTTCCGTCCACGCCTCACTTAAATCCCGAATCGTTTCGGCGTTAATCGCCATACTCCGACAGAGTGGACATGGAATATGGTGATTTTCGTCTCTGATGAATGAAATTTCATCGTGTCCTTGTGAACATTTAGTAAACATACAGACGCCGTTCTCCGTTCAATACGGGGTTGTCGTGACCCCCACGACTGAAATCAGACTCTTGTGAATCGTTATGTTTCGGTTTGTTTCCGTTGGACTTCCGTGGTTTGTCGTTACGGTATTTACCGAACTTGTCTGTATTTCTGGATTTTCCCATAAAATTAACGAGGTGTGGTTGGTTTCACCGGTTCGGTGGATACTTCGGTGACATCCTTGGTGGCAACTGTGACCACTTTGGGTGTATTCTTGACGAGTTTGTCTACCGCCTCTTCGATGTCAATGACGTATTGATGCATCACCGACTCGTGTTTCTTCACTCCGGTACGATGGTCGATGATGGCTTGAATCCGCCACTTCTGAGGGCGGCAGTCATCGTCAAGGTCTTTGTGGTATCTGGCAAAAACCAAATCCTGAGCCTGTCTGTAAATGTCAGCAGTCATGGTCATCTTTCTTGTCAAATTTCGGTTTACGAACGTGTTTCTTTTTGGACGGAACCACTCGGGTCTTGATGTCACATCCTTTACGACGTTCGGTGATTAACTCCATTTGAGTTTTCAATTTCGGTTTCTTCGCTTTTTTCATATAGTTAATTTATCAAAGAATTAACAAATGTCAAGCGGGCGTCAAAAATTAAAGGGCTTCGGAGATGATTTCACGATTGGTCATTAACCTTCCGTCCCAAGTGGCAGGGCTCGAACCGGCGGCGTGGCCCTATAAACTGGGTAACAAAGAAGATAAATAAATTACAATTTTTTTACCGATTTCTTTTTCGTAGGTTTCACGTCACCCGTAGATTCGGTAGACGGAATCCGTTTAGTTACGGCAACCTCCAATTGTTTTTGAAGTTTTTTTCTTTGTTTTGCGCTTCCATTCTCGATGAGGGTGGAGAATTTCTCCGCGATGGTCATCCCATCATACTTGTCCTGACGGGCATACGCCTCATGACGTTTACGGTCCTGCTTGGCGTGGGCCTTGTTCTGGCTGTAACCGTTTTTCTTCGTCGCAATGACGTGCGTTTTACGTTTCTCGCCGGTGGATGAAATCGTCGCGGCCTGTGGATATTTTTGTTTACTCATAATGGTTTAAAGTTATCAGATGTTTATAAAAAGTCAAGCCTTAACGAACACAGGCGTAGTAGATGACGTAGAACCAACCGAAAATCCCATGAAGGATTGCCCAGCCGATTGATTTATTGATGGTGAACGAGATGGCAATTGCCATCGCCGAACCGAATCCAATTACTGATTTAATCATATTTTTGTTTTGTTGTTTGTTTTATTAACGACTTCAATTTATCACAGTAATCTATTTAGTCAAGCGGTCAGTCCCACCACATACGAGTCACATTGTCGAAGGGATATTTGTGTTCAATGTAATCACAATAATCGGCCCCACACACGTTTTTAACCTTGCCGGTGACATACATACAGACACTTAACTCACGAGCGAGGATGATTTTACAATCATCGGGGAGGGATTCCAACATGGACGGTGTGAATTCGTTGTATTCAGGACAAGCCTCTTCCATGATTCGGATTGCGGTCACTTTGTCCACGGGTGAGACAGCCCGAAAATCCAATTGACGAGTCTCTTCGTTGTAGGCAATCAGAACCGAACGGCGAACGGTTTCATTGATGAATTTTTGGTTAATAATCATGACTTAAATTTATCAAATGTTTATTGTAAGTCAAGCCTCATACATCTACGCTTGACATTATGGTAATGTTTGATATTTTAACCACATGAATTTGAAGTCCACTATTACCGATGTTTGTTCCGCCATCCTCACTCAACATCTTGGGTCCATTGAAAACGTCGTGATTGATTCGGCCTGTAAGACTGTTATTACCGAGTGGAATACTCATCACACCGAACAGATTGACACTCGCCACGAACTCGCCGAGTGGAGTCGGACGATGGATGGTATCAGAACCGAACAGCTCGGATGTGGTAATTGTGAACATTGTTCATGTGGCGAATCCCATTAATTTTATGTCAGTACAATACATTGAAAACGAAATCGTTCATCTCAATGGTGAACTCGTAACCGTAGTCCGTCAATTCACTCAGACTCAGAGTGATTCATGGAACGGTCAACTATCCGTAATCAAGGTCGGTGAGAATCGGTATAAGTATCTCATCACTGCGATGGATGGCAAGTCGACGTTATTTTCAATGTGTGATGTTCTCCGAGTCGAACCGTCTCTATCAGTCAGTGTGGGAACTTCCCAAATAATCCGACTGAAAGGTTCAATGTAATGTGTATTATTGTTTTATTCGCTCTATTAGGTTTACCGATAGGCGCAGTCGGTTTGTTCTGTCTCATCTACTTCTTCTTTTTCATGAGTCGGTGACGCTTGACATTAATTAAATGTTTGGTATTTTAATCACATGAATAACAATTTACTTTTACAGGCTCAGAAATGGTTGGCTACTATCGGCATCAAATCCGAAGCATGTCAGACCTTTCTCAAAGTCAGTCGCAAAGATGTCGACGACAGTGGCCTTTTCGAAACCGATTCATTTCTTCGTGAATTGAAACTTGGTATCGGTAGTAATAAACTCTATCTCGGATTGGATGATGTGGCGAACTATCACATCAAAGCATTCTAACCCCACACGGGGAGTGGGTACCCCCAGCGCATTACCTTTTTGGGACCCCCAGCGCTGTTTCACCCGCTACCCGCGCCTGAATACTGCGCTGGTGACGCTTGACAATTAAAACAAACAATGTAGTATTTCAATATGAATGAATACATCGTCAATCTCACTTGGTCTGTAACCGGCTCGGTCAAGGTCAAGGCAAACTCACCCGAAGAAGCTGCCGAACTAGCTAAGGGCCCTACGGTTTCCTTGCCCGAATCCAATTATTATCTCGAAGATTCAATCACCTGTAACCCTGATGCCGACGTCCGGTTAATATCGTAATACTATGAAACAACTACTGACATGGTTACGTAAACGTACACCGTCGTTTATTTGCGCAGTAATAGGTCACGGGCATCTTTCAACAGTCGAACCGTATCAAACGATATGGACATACAAAAATTATAAGGGACTGACCGTAGAGGATTTAACGAAGACCGATAACGTATCCGAAGTATCAGTCCGCGGAAAGTTAAAATGTAAACGTTGTGGACAGATTTCCATCGGTAACGTTAAATATAAAAACTATTGTTAGTTTAACGTTAAAGGACACCAATACACAATAAACCATATGGCGCCTAATAGGCGGTCATACATGCGCAGAATTGTGGCGTACTTGAAGTATATTACCATTTTTTATCGCAACGTCAAGCGCCAGGAGTTAACGTTAAAGGAATTAACGCAGGCCTTGGTCCCACATTCTCGGCGCCTTTCGGTCGGCCTCATCATCTCTCACATGAATAGTTTAACAAATAAGACCGAGAAGTCAAGCGGTGGGAAAACGTGTGAGTTTTATTGGCAAAGTTTGGATACGTCCAAACACAATCCAA
>Ga0214177_1000188_pt1 | contig 18493 bp, 37 predicted proteins | sample TroBogEpilimnion_43_FD_153015 | JGI IMG/M metagenome (GOLD analysis project Ga0214177, IMG submission 153015) | Freshwater microbial communities from Trout Bog Lake, WI - 27AUG2007 epilimnion | ecosystem: Environmental > Aquatic > Freshwater > Lake > Epilimnion/Euphotic zone | place: Trout Bog...
CAAGTAATGTGGCTGCTTCCTGTGGCGTTAAACTAGACATAAAATTATTATAACAAATAATTTGTCTATTTATGTGTAGTTTGGTCTAGGTATTTAAGTACAGCCAGCTACCCATGGCGGTGCCGCCACCTCTAAAAGTTCAGTATCTCAGCTCTGTTGATGTCGCTGGTTCTGAGCCATGCCTCCAGGAGCACTGGGTCATGCTTCACATGCTCAATGGCATGGTATATGTTGGGACGGTCATCCCAGTTCATCCCGGCGATGGTATAGGTATGACCCGCATGTGTGACCCTGACATTGTCCCTGTCCTGGTGGAATGCGAATACACTGCCATCAGCATACTCCAGTCTGTATTCAGGATTGACTGCAGACCATGTCTCTGCATTGTTGTCCAGCCACAGTTCCAGATGCATGGGGTCGGGGTCATGCGGGAGGGCTGACAGCATACCTGCCAGCGTCTCTGCATCACATGGGAACTCGTACCTGCAGTTGCCACCCCCGAAGTGGGCACCTGAGGATGACCCTGACCGGTCTATGGTCAGGAATTGGTTGTCCGCATATTCCATGTTGCTGTAATATGTCCATGTCTTCATACAGTAGTTCCCCTCTGGTAATATCTGGCTGTATCCAGTGCCCCCTGACGTTCCAGCCAGGCATTGATACTCCGCGCGCAATACTCACGCCCACCGAAGTAGCTGGAGATCATGTTCCCATCCCTCAGCAGAAACCAGTAGTGGAGCATGGGTACCTGACGCCCCACCTTCTGGCATCTGAGCTGGTAACCAGGCAGGAGCTCGAAGCCAGTCCTCTCCCTGCTCATACTGAGGTCTGCGTACTGTGAATATGTATCTGTCATGTTGTCTGCTCCTGTGTATATGTACTCTACCGTCGTATTAACCAGTATTCTACCTGTTTTTCAGCAATACTGGTACTATTGTTACAGTACTTAACATAGCACTGTGTCCTGGCGGTGCCGCCTATCTCGCGATATTCCATTTGATACGGAATCCAGTCCCGATGGGTTCCAGGTGATCACTCAGTGTCTTGACCACAGGCAGTATCATCCGTATCTTGGCTAACCTGTCAGGGTATTTGATACTGTAGATATCACCTATGGCTGTCAGGGCATGGTTATAGTTCGGTAGGCTGGTGCATGCCCTGGCTATATTCAGGTCTACTCTCTTCATTGCTGTGTCTCGTTGGTTAATTGCCATTCTATATTTTACACCACTGGTCTGGGCGGCGCCGCCCCATCTGACATATACATTGGATTGCATTTAATCTGTACGTATGCGAGTATTGTATTAACAGTATCCATGGTGACATGCAGGTGCATATGAATATCAATGGTGAATCGCTGATGGCTATGTCAGTAGGTGAGCGGGGTGAGTTCGTGACAGCTCAGGCTCACCTGGTCAGGTCCAGCAATATAGCGGATAATCAGCTACTGGCATACCAGTTGGGACAGGTCTTCAGCATTATAGCTGGAGACTACTCTCAGACAAAGCTCAGGGCATATAACTCAGGGGTGGACTCATACGGCGGTAATCCGGCTGAGTATCAGCGCACACTGATTTCAGCCATGACCAGTCAGCTCGCCAATAGATTTATCGCCAGGGAGATACCCGACAGATATCCCAGCCCCACTAATATATACGAACTATTCAATGCGAGAATACTGGCATCCAGCAATCGCCTATCCAGAACCCTGAGCACATACATGGGGGCCATGTGGGAACGCATAGCCAGCATCAGTCCCTATGTTCTGAATCCGGAGAATGAATTTGGGCTAAAGATAACTGGGATTGATATCATCATTACGCCACCGCATGATGACAACACATACTTCGCTCAGTTAAAGTCTAAGTGCGATACATTGACAGGCTCACAGAGTCCGAGAACTATCATGGAGTTATCTATTCATCCCAATCCCCTCTTCATAGCTGCCTTCAGTCTGGGCGGTTGGACATTCAATGACAGGAGCGGTCTGATCAGGCGTATGGCTGGCAAGCCCTTCTGGGACATGATTGAGATCGACTACTGCACTCTCCAGGACTGCGTTCAGGCAATGCTGAGTGATATAGAGACCAGACTAGCAGACAGGTCGTAGGCAGGTAATGCACTTCTCATCACGGGGCTGCCTGTACTATACTGCGTAGGTGGTTTCCCAGGCTCTTACCCAGGAGTACGGGTACAGCATTGCCAATCTGTTTATAGCGTGCATTCACTGAACCAGTGAAGATCCATTCATCTGGGAAGGTCTGTATTCGTGCATATTCCCTGACACTGAGTGGACGTAGCTCTACGGGATGGCATAGGTCTGTAGACTTCTGCGATGGACTGGTGGTGACCGTCGGTGACGGCTTGTCCCATGACAACCTCCTATAGAATCCCACCTTGCCGCCGCCTGAGTTATAGGCACCTCCCATCGCCTGCCTCTTGAGTTCCTCTGGCAGGTTTTTCCAGTTCTGTCCTGATGTCAGTAGCCTCAGGTACTGCAGTCGGCTTTCATTGTAGGGAGGAAACTCAGGGCATGTCTCTCTGAGACTTTCCAGTGCATCTCTCAGTGTACGCCATGGAGGCAGTCCCCTGGCTTCCCTGGAATGGGTGGGCGGGGGGAAGGTGATCGGTTCATTATCCCTCGAGCCTATGAATACAACCCGCTGCCGGTTCTGTGGAACACCATAGTCCGCCGCCTCCAGTAGACTGTGGATTACGGTATAGCCCAGGGTCTGCATCTCCTGCAGGACCACACCCAGCGCACTGCCCTGCTCCTCCTCCGGCTTCAGGGGAGGGAAACCCTGTCCCCTCTGGTCAATCGGTCTATGGGAGACCGCAGCAGAGAGCAGTCCCCTGACATTCTCCATGATGAAGAAGCGGGGCTGCACCTCTCTCACCACACGGATGAAGTCCATAAACAGACTGCCCCGTGGGTCTCCGATTGACTGTCTCCTGCCTGCTGTGCTGAATGACTGACAGGGGGGACCGCCGGTTACCAGGTCTACTTCACCTGCCCTGAGACTCCTGCCCAGATGCATGACTCTGCCCCCTTCTCTCAGTAGTTCACTGGAGGTGACCTTCCTCACATCCCTGACTATGGCAGATTCTGCGAGTTCAGGTCTATTCACAGCTATGGTCTCAGCTGCACTGCGGTCTATTTCTACCACACTGACTGTCTTAAATCCTGCCTGCTCTAATCCCAGGTCTAGACCGAATGCGCCTGAGAATAGGGAGATGGAAATGAGTTGTTTATCGATCATCGTGTTGATTCATGTACCTGCTGTCTGGGCATTGCTATTTCTTCCTCAGTCTTATCAACTCTACCATTGTTTCAACTGAGGGGACACTGGGCGGCGCCGCCTGATTAAGTACAGATACAGGTACATCCACCGGTGCCGCCCCTTCCACCGGCGCCGCCACCTTCTTCTCTATGGGATATCCCCTGTTCATCCATACCTCTGCCCTGATATTCCCCAGCCAGTCAGCCACAGTGGGTATGCGTCCACCACAGTCCTCCCGGACATGCTGTTCCAGTATCAGACGTACAGGCACATTCCTGCCTGATGAGTTGACGATGGTATTCCCGAACACTGCCTCCCCCTCGAATATACCTGCGGAGTGGTGCCTCAGTGCCCGGTGTCTGAAGTCAGCGTAGTATCGCTTCGTGTCATCCATCCAGTCATGCAGCGGCTGATAGTCCTCCGCCTGTCCACCGAATAGTCTGACACTGGTCTCTGCGTGATGATATGGATTCATATGTACTCCTTAGTCTAGTATGTATTCATTGTTCTCGTGAATTATCATTCGTTTCGATACCTCGAGGTTGAACTTGCCATGTCCGGATAGGTCGATGACCATGTTACCGAAGCCGCCACTGCCATCCTCCCAGCCACGTTCCTCTATCTCCAGCCAGTCGTAGGTCAGGTATTCCAGTGCAGCATACATAGTCATCTCTCTGGACTCCATGCTGCTGGATATGATTGCGCCGTCCTGGTAGCAGCCTACATCCTGCATCTGTATCACCTTTTCCTGCCTGAGGTCTATATCCTGTCCAGGACTGACACTGATGCTGTCTACATACCCCTCATCGCTTTCGCCACTGAATGCCACTACCACTTTGCTCACTCTCAGGGCTCTCAGCCTGTCCAGTATTGCATCCTTGTTGCTATTGAATGTCGCGCTGTTCATGTATCACCCTGCAATTGCTTGATTCATCCGGAAGTGACTCCACACGATGTTCGTCTCCCGTAGCCCCACGTGCAGGCAGAACCTGCATGGGATACTGCTGTCACTGGAGATGGTGATGGTCAATCGACCTTCTCCACCATCATTGTTGTACCAGTCTAGTCCGGTGTTTGCCAGCCAGTCGTATGTGAAATGCTCCAACGCAGCCACCAGACTCATCTCGCTGGTCACGATATCCTCAGTGAAGGACTGGGTATCCTGGTCGTATCTGTTCGATGCGATGGTATGCAGTACAGTCTCCTGCGCCACATCCACCCACATGCCCTTCCTGTAGGCACATGCCTCCTCTATATAGCCGTTGTCGTAGCTGCCATTGAAGGACACCACCACGCTGGTGATGCCCAGACGGTTCAGGCTGTCCACCAGTGTCTCTCTGTTCATGTCTAGTGTTGATGTATTCATGTCATTACTCTTTAATCTTAATATGTCCTGTACTGCATCTATATGGCTCTGTATGGTGGCGGCACCGCCCTGCAGGCAACTTATACTGTATAATGGACTGCAGGTCTCTGAGCTCATTTTCACCATGGTTGAGCGGCACTATATTTCCGGTGCCGCCCACTACCTCATGCCATATGCCCGTGAGAATCTGATCCAGTGCCCGTAGTGCATGGTACCCCATAGTTCGTAGGATGTATTCTCAGTCTGACGATATTCAGACGAATCCTCGTAATGCATCTGTGGATATATCTTGACTGACGTGCCAGATATCACATCGGAGATGCAGCTCAGCCTAGTGCGTTCTATCTTTTGCATGACAACTTGCCACAGCCTCGTCTAACTCTGTCCTGCTGAGTTCAGGGTCGTCCAGGTCTACACCATCCAGCTCATGTATGTCTACCATGCTGAGGACATTCCTGAGCATATACCAGCTGTCCGCCTCACCAGCCAGCAGGCGGAAGTCTTCCACATTGAAGATAGACTTAGCCACTGTCCAGGTCTTGCGATTAGACCAGCCATTGTATGCATCATTCATCGCCTGTACCCCTGTCCTGGGCGGCGCCGCTCCTTCTTCTTCCGATATATTCATCGTTCTGTATCTCCTCAATTAGATCGTCATACAGTGCAAGTACGGTTGCATTCTGTGAACACTGAGGCATATGTCTTCCGACCGCTGTGCATATATCATTCAGCGGCGAGTAGGGTATCAAATCTACCAAGTAAACGAAATCTAGGTCTATATATTTCATTGCTCTCTTCATTCATTGCTCCATGCCTCAGTGACGTGGATAGTATCATGCTCTCTCACACCACTATACATGGACAGCACAAATGCACCACGAGTTCCAGGCTCATATCGGCTGCACAGTGTCACTATCCTGCCCAGCGGGAAGAGATATCCTATCACCTGTGCATTCATGTGCGTGTCTATCTTTACTGTTTTCATATGTACTACCTCAGTGGGAATGGGCGCCGCCGCCCCATCATCCCGGCGCCGCCCCATCATATTCCGTATATCACCTCACTGCAGAACCACAACAGGGCCTCATCAGTGATGGATATATCTGTCATCTCCCTGGGTTCCGACCAGAGACAGTGATACATTCTGGCCCTGTATACATCTCCATATGGTATGTTGACCTCAGCCACAATGTAAGCCGCTGGCCCACCCGTTGATAGCTGTATCTTCACCTCATCCAGGGTTAGTTCCTCCTCCATGTTAGTCCACATGGATCTCTTCATCACTGAGAGGTAACTGTTTGCCATCAGACTCCGCAGATTCTCCCGTACCGTGTACTCACTGTCTCCAGGGAAGTTGAGGTCATACTTCAGAATCCTCTTCTGTCCGGCTGTGAGATCGCGTCCTGCAGTGTCCTTGTCCAGAAACCTGGCACACTGGTAGTAGTCCACAATCTCATTATACTTCGCCTGTGCATTCCTCAGGCTATAGTCTATTGCTTCTGATATCACTGTATATCCTCCGTGTGTGTTATCGGCGGCGCCGCCTCCTCTCCATATGTTCTTCTGAATACGGTGTGACCTGTGAACCTTATTCTATTTCCACCAGTCCATAGATTCAGTAAACAATGCTGATGAGCTATCTGATTATGAATTTTAAAAGTGTTCTCGTTACAGCCGCCACTGGGTTAGTTTTTCTTGCAGTATCTCCTGCCAATAGTTATAGTCATGATGCAGTAATGGCTCAGGCTGGTAGTGGCGATACCCCAGCTGTGAAGGATGGAAATCATCACTGCATGAAGATCCACACAGTTTCCCCTAAGTTCAGGCAGGAACTGGGGCTAACGCCAGATCAGGAAACACAGTTAAGGGCAATCCGTGAATCGGCATGCAGACAGTATGAAAGTATCTTGACTCCAGAACAGAAAGCCCAGATGAGGGCTATCAGGAAGAAAGTAAAGGAAGATACGATGGCTGTATTAACTCCTGAACAGCAGCAAAAACTCAGACAACTGTATAAGGAGAGAAAGTGGCATAACGATCAACAGTAAGTCACTGGCAGCGGCGCCGCCCCATCTCCTCACATACTCTCCTCAGTATGGCAGGACGTGTCAGCCTTATCCTGTCTTCACTGTCATGTAGATCCAGTACCTGGAGATACTCATCCTCATCACCGTACCAGGCAATAATTCTGTCCTCAGTCAGGTGTCCACTGAGTATATCTATTACTCCTATATCCTCAGGACGTTCGGGATTCCATAGCGTTCTCATAAAAAAATTGGGTAGAAACCCCGTCGTTCACGACGGCTTTATAGAAGTGGATGAAATCTGCCAGTATGAACTGTCACTAAATACTAGCAATCTTACAAAATATATTTTAGAATGTAAACATGGAAAAAGCCTATCGCTACCGTTTCTATCCCACTAGTGAGCAAGAATCACTCTTGCGCAGGACAATGGGTTGTGCACGGCTAGTCTATAACAAGGCTCTAGCTGTTCGGACTGAGGCTTGGTACGAACGACAAGAGCGAGTTGGCTATAGCCAAACGTCCTCCATGCTGACAAGTTGGAAACAAGACTCCGCTCTTGAGTTTCTGAATGAAGTTAGCTGTGTTCCTCTTCAGCAAGGACTTAGACATCTCCAAACCGCATTTACTAACTTCTTTTCTGGTCGGGCAAAATATCCCAACTTTAAGAAGAAACATAATGGCGGTAGTGCTGAATTTACTAAGTCTGCTTTTCGGTGGAGAGATGGGCAAGTCTTTTTGGCTAAATGTGCTGAGGCTTTGCCAATTCGTTGGAGTCGCAAGATTCCCGAAGGTTGCACACCCTCGACTATTACCGTCAAGCTGACACCATCTGGTCGCTGGTTTGTATCCTTGAGGGTGGATGACCATACTGTTAAGCCATTTCCAAAGGTCGATGTCTTGAATGAACCGCTCATTGGAGAAACCACCAAGACTTTGCCTGTCCACAAATCGATTGGTCTGGACGTTGGCATAAATAGTTTGATTGCCACTAGTGACGGTGATAAGATAGCCAATCCCAAGCACTTTAAACAGCTTCGGAAGAAGCTGAGACGGGTACAGAAAGCACTGTCTCGAAAGCAAAAGGGAAGTAACAACAGACACAAAGCTAGATTGCAAGTGGCTAAAGTCCATGCACAGATAACTGATGCTAGAAAAGATTTTTTGCATAAGCTGACAACTCAACTGGTTCGTGAAAACCAAACGATCGTAGTTGAAGATCTGGCTATCAAAAACATGGTCAAGAACCATAAACTTGCACTTGCGATTAGCGATGCAAGTTGGGGAGAATTGATTCGTCAACTTGCATATAAATGCGAATGGTATGGGCGAGAATTGATTAAAATTGACCGATGGTTTCCTAGTTCTAAAAGGTGTGGAAACTGTGGACATATTGTAGATAAGCTGTCGCTGAATATCAGAGAGTGGGAATGTCCGAAATGTGGAACTAACCATGACAGAGATGTGAATGCGGCAAATAACATTTTGGCGGCAGGGCTTGCCGTTTCAGTCTGTGGAGCAACTGTAAGACCCGAAGAGAGTAAGTCTCGGAAGGCTGGTGTTTTGAAGCAGAAACCTAAATAGCGATGTTTAGGAATCCTCGTACCTTTAGGTCGGGGAGGATGTCAAGTGTCCACCCGGTGCCGCCTCCCCTCAATGTGATAGCGCAGGGGCTGCTGCATATGTCCCCTTACATCATCGATTTTCCATCTCACCAGGCGGTAGTATGGCTCTACGGCAATCCTGCCATGACCATAGGGTATCCATCCGAACCCGTCTCTCAGCTTGTTCATATGCCCTCCAGCCAGTGCCGCCTCCTCTCACAGTAATCCATGGGTCGAGGTACAGCACATCTTATGTAGTTTATCGTCCAGTAGGCTCTCATATGGAATGGCTCTGCGGCAATCCTGTCACAGGTATAGGGTAATACCCATTCGAACCTGTCTCTCAGTCTGTTCATATGCCCTCCACCCGGTGCCGCCCCGCCTTCATGATAATAGGATGGGCCTGATACATGTCATGTCTTATAGTGTGGATTTCCCAGTGTACCTTCCTGTAGTATTGATTTAACCATATCTCGTTACAGGCATAGGGCTGCCTCCTGGTAAATCTGTCTGTCAGCCTGTTCATATGTCCTCCTCATGGAATCTAGTTGACGCATAGCGTCTCCTGTATAGCTGACCACTCAGTCTCCTGATCAGTATCACACGCAGCTCACTGACATCCAGCTCAGCCCATGCCGCTGCCTTATATCCAGCCATGCTATTACTATCTTCAGGCTTCATCCGTCTGAACCTGTCTGCTATCCTGTTCATATTGTTCTCCATATTGACACCATGTATGTCACTGTCCGCCAGGATATAGGTACATGGCACCGGAGACAGTGTCCAGCCGGCGCCGCCTCTCCTCCATACTCAGGTATATTATCTCATGCAGTGCATTAACCACCAGTCCATCCCATGTCATCATATATAGGCTGGACATCACGTACCTGTCCGCATAGGCAGGTCTCCTGGCGTAGAATGTGCTCGTCAGTCTATTCATGTGTTCCATTTCTGATATCGTAGGCTGCAGTGTATATGCTGCTGATCCGCAGTGCCGCCACCACTCTACTCTTAATCCTCAGTGCGTCACTCCAGCTAACTCCACTGGTCTGATATACATTATCCACTACAGCTGCCAGTTGGCACCCATATACCCGTCCATCTTCTTCATTGTGCCCACTATTGTTGTATATCCTCCAGTATATATTCCACTATGGGATGTTGACCACTGGCCCACATCCGGGGCGGCACCAGCGCCACAGGTACCGCAGGCTGCAGTCCCAGCCACAGTCATGGGTACGTTGACTCCATGTACCTCAGCCGCCAGTTCCTCCGCTACCAACTGGCGGACATGGCTGTACCTGCCACCTACGTGCCTATATTTACTATGCGTATATTATTACCTATAAATTACTAGCATATAATGCAGATAGGATGCCCCACATGGGACATCCTATTATTTCTATTATTATTAAATAAATGTCAAAGCAGCTCCACGACAGCAATCCAGACCACGCAACTTCGAAGAGTAAATCCCGGTATTCGGACCCACGTAAAAAATTTACCGACGCATTGAGCGAACTCAGGGTGGAAGAGCCCACTGTGAGCAAGGTTGACCATGTAGCGATGCGAACCAATCTGGTTACTAAACGCCATAAGTGGCCTAAGTATGGGGAGCATCAGTCGATGGAAGTCCCTATTGCATTGCGGGATTACATCCGTGCTCTATTAACTCTAACCGAATCACACCCGCAGGGAGTGCGCATTCTCGAGGCGGTACTCGATCTGACCATGCTCTATCATCACGACAGTGAGCGGCACATGAGCCAGGGTGAGAGGTCTGCTGTTACCCGTATGCGGAACAAGTCCAGACGGAAGCAGTTGATGGAGCTCAGGGTACGGGCACTGGATCATATCCTACTGGACAGCTACAGGTACCTGATTGAATAGCCGTACCTGGGACATCGCAGTTGCCTGGATGGTGGGGGCTATCGCCTGATTCGTTTGTCATGGTGCGGTTGCGTTTCAGTTCCGCCGAACCCTACATATCATACTAGCTGAGTGCTGTATCTGCGATGTGGGCAGTGTGGGTCTGCCATGTACCTAGTCCTCTGTCATACCTTCATGCCTGGGAATAGGTGGGGGGTGCGATTCAGTTCCGCCGAACGTTCCATTGAACTCATTCTCAATTTAAATCTACGTAACAATGGGGGGTATGTAGTGGGCACATATCCGGTGGGATGGAGATGGCGGCACTGGGTAGTACACCCTCTCCCCGGGTGCTGAGACAAACCCCCGTATTTTTCTCGTCTCGCCACGAGGATACGTCGTTTCAGGTGCCGTGAAAATGTAGTACAGGGGGCATAATCCACCCCCAGGTGCCCCTATGGGTGTAAAATATAGTACAATCAGCCATATGGGTCACGTAGATACGTCGTTTCAGCCCGCTAGTACAGTGGTGGGTTGGGTATGGATATACCCCCAGGGTTTATCCCCACTTTTCACGAAGATAGTGCGTTTCAGCCCACGATATCGTTAGTACAAACGCTGCTAAATATGAGGGTAGTACAGACCACTATCGCTGTAAAAAAGGGGGGCGCCCGCCATCGCTACGGGTGTAGTGACAGCGGGCGTGGTGTTACCTGCAGATGCCTGTCAGGGCGTTGCACTGGGGCGGTGGACTGTTGTTGCTGCTGCTGATGCCTGCTGCCAGCATGATGAGTATCACGCTGCGCAGTATCAGGGTCGCGACTGCCATGGTGTATCTGCTCATGACTACAGTACCGCCTCCAGGGTGAGTGGGGCGGCACTGGCATTGACACGGCGGGGATTGATGGGCAGTGCCTGCACAATCTCCAGTACCACGACATCGCGTCCGAAGACGGTGGCGCTGCCATCGCCTGTATTGGATGGGGCCACATTGAATGTACCCTCCAGTACCAGACCCACATGGGGTGACTCCACCTGGCGGTAGTAGTCCGCGATTGCCTGGCGTAGCTCAGTGAAGTACTCACGTGTGAAGGAGGCGGCACCGCCCTCACGGCTGAAGCCCAGGTTGATGGCGTAGCCGCGGTAGTCCTGGCTGCCCTCCACCACATCTCCGCGGATGTAGACCATCTTGGGTCCGGTCATGACGCTGAGACCACTGACGGTGTCCAGCACCTTATTCTCAGCGGGCACCCAGTTGGATGCGCGGGTGAAGCAGCTGACCAGACGGGTACGGGGAAGTGGACGCTCCAGGTTGATCTTAATACTCATAGTTGACTCCAGTTCGGGTTAGTTGCCACCTCCTGTATGGGAGGCAGCAGTCCACCAGACACAGTAATGCCCCAGGGGTACTGGGGCGGCACTGCGGAATCAATTGCGGGGCAGCTAGATGACCATCAGGTTGCCCCGGCATGTCCTGCTGCTGCTGCGGAGGGCATGCATGTCCCTGCGGCGGTTCCAGACGGTGGCACCGTCTCTCTCATGGGCGTATATGATACTGGGTGCGTAGCCAGTTATACCCATGATGGCGTAGGAGATGGCATCCCTCAGGACGATATGGGTGGGCAGCGCCACGATGACGCGCCTGCCGTTCTCCAGTCCTGGTATGGCGGTCAGGATGTCCAGTAGCCTGCCATCCATGCTGTCGTCATGGCAGTTGGCCAGGTGGAGACAGCTCCCCTCGTAGAAGCCCAGGGTACGCAGCTGCGGACTGGGATGTCCCGTGAGGTTGAGACGCAGTGCGCCCCGCTGGGCTGCCAGCCAGCTGTGGAAGTCAGCATCCATGCGACGCTGCTGTGTGACCCAGCGGTTGTCCCTGCGTGCAGGGTTGCTGGTCTTGTGGATGTTCATCTATCTCTCCTGAGCGGGCTGCTCGTATAGTTGGTTGAATACATCAGCTATCACGCCGATGGCTATCTTCTTGGCATGCTGGCGCTCATGGGTATGCATCACGACCTCACTGCGGTCGCCTATGATGATCTCCATCGCCTCCTCGAAGAGTCTGCTGTAGTTGTCGTATATCCAGCTGGGGCGCTTGCCCTCCAGTATGTCTATGTAGTAGTCGACGATGTCCCGGTTGCATTCCGTGCCCAGGTGTGAGATATTCTCTATCTCCCCCATAACGGTGTCGCGGTCCGCTGACTCACAGCGGTTGCATAGGTAGGATGTCGCCAGGTTGACTCGGTAGTATCGGAGATACTCCTCGCGCATGTTCAGGTAGTAGCGTGACTGCTTAAGTCTCTCGATCAGTATTTTCATGGTGGGTGGTGTCAGTATGTACCTCAATTCTACCCCGTGGGGGCGGCGCCGGGACTACCTCCAGTCCCAGATGCCATTACCTCAGGGTACATCTCAGTACCAGTATGTCGTCATACCTCACCTCCACTGCGGGTATGCCCATGACAGTGGTGCATGGCCCGGGGTTCACCTCCAGTCCATGACAGCGGTGCCGCCTGTATATACCCAGGCAGTGCCGCCCACAGTCCCAGTCCACACCCCAGTACATGGATGCGGTACCTACCTCTGTGTCTATTGTCCTATACTCCACATGCTGATAGCAGCGATCCAGGTTCGCCCGGACGATGAGGTCACCGCCCAGGTTGAATTCGAATCGGTCTATCAGCTCACTACTGTCTAGGTCTATAACCTTCTCTGATAGCACGTGCGTAGCTCCTCCGACACATTTCACGGACATGTGCACGGTCGATGTTGAAGGCATCTCTCATGTACTCCAGCAGGTGTGCCCTGTCCAGGCGCATACTATCCCCTGTATCGGGGCAGATTGCGGGATATGTGTCATGGCGTTCCGCGGGCATGGCTGCATACTGATTATTGATGGTGCGCTTGGTCATAGTTATACTCCGGTATAGCCATCTCATATGAGACGGCAGGCATGCCATGGGAATCGAACCCATGCTGCAGGTGAGGTATATACCCGCAGACACCTGTGCATACAGGAAACCCCCGGCGTACCGAGGGCTGTAGTTTATCGACATGCAGGTCGGGGTACCGTAGGGTGACCCATATATTTTCTCCTATCCTCTTGACGTTTCATGCAGGATATGTCATCATGGAGAAGGGTAAGCATGTAAGCATGTGCCCTCTCTCTCCGGATTCCGGACCTCCCCCCTCTTTCCTCCCTTTCCTAAATGATCCCACCCGGAGAAAGCCGCCGGTACTGGTGTGTTCTGCCCCCTACCGCGAGCCTTCTTGGTCGCAGGCATGGATATAGCTGTGATGCTATGGGGGCATATATGCTCATTTGAGGGGTCGGTCGGACTGACAGCCATAGCACTCTGACTATGCTCTATCAGCGAGGCCTGGATCGACTGCATCGACTGGTCTGGTAGGGACTATATTCTCGCCTATCGTAGGTCGGCTCCATGAGCACAGGGACGAGATTTGGTCAACGGACCCCATATAGTATACATAGACTGCCATGAGATGCTCACTAGCCTGCTCTCTCAGCCTATCCTGCATCGCTACAGGAATCAGCAGCTTTCGCGCTAGAGTTCTCCAGGAACATGACATATGGTGACACAGCGGTCATGTCGGTGGTAGCCAACGGAGATATAGATGTTACTCTATTCCCTGGTATATCCAGTATAGCACATGCACTGGGATATGTGGGGTATCATCCGCGATAATCTATATACAGGTCGGTTGCCACATCAGCATGGGTGATACTGGGCATACGTACCGCCAGGTCAGCGGCTATCAGGTCGACCAGCTCCCCATGACTGGGGGCACAGCTCCAGACCGGCGCCGCCCCATATTCATCTGCACAGTATGCATCCTCATACCAGACCAGGATGCCATGCATGTCCAGGGTGTAGGGTATACTCCTGCCCCTATGCATCACGCTGTAGGTCAGGTTCATCGCAGTATCCTCATCACGGTGCTGCCACCCCTCTCCTCATCTATCTCCAGCATGCCGTTGACCACGGCGAACCGCAGTCCATCCAGCTGCCTGGCATCGGTACTGGTACTCAGCATCCCACTGTCCAGGTGCAGATGCACATTCCAGCAGGAGCCGCGGCGGCGCCGCCCCCTGTTATCCACGTACCTATACACTGTGGGACCCAGGGGTATCCTGCCTGCGCAGCCCCCACGTACCGCTATCTCCATCTCAGTGGCGTAGCGCTTCATACTGCGTCCTCCATCATGTTGTGGTAGAACTGCAGGTGCATGATCAGCTGATCCAGTGACAGTATGCCGCTGCGGTATTCATGCAGGGCATCATCTATCAGGGCACTGAGGTCATGGCTGGCTATGGGTACGGCTGGTGCGTTGAATACTTCGTCAGCCATCCTGTTGCGTAGTGCGTTCACACGGGGTCTGATGTTCATTGTGTTCATTGTGTTCATTGTGTTCATGTTCATTGTGTTCAGGTATATATACGTCTCCCAGTGGCTGGTACTCATCCGCGGCTGCGGGCGGTACGGACACCACTGGGGGGAATGGATTGGTGTATCGTGATGGGAACATGGTGTACCTCCATGGTGGAGACTACCATCCCAGCCAGCCCACCATCTGTGATAGTTTGGATCTGCGGGCACGCACCTGTGCGAACTCATGTTCCCAGCCCTGCGCGTCCATGATGGCATACTCGAACTTGCGGTAGGAGTGGTCAGGCAGACCCATCAGGTCACTTCCAGCAGCCAGTGTGTCCAGCGTGCCAGTCCTGAGGTAGATCGCCAGGTAGCGCGCACGGATAGTGCTGTACTGCATCATGTAGTCGGTCATGCATTCATTCATGTTGTCACCTCATATACTCTCCCCATGGGGGAATAGCCGCCCTGGGAGTCGAACCCAGGTATACCCACTGCGGCAGCTGTCTAGAATGGAACCTCAGTGTCTAGACGCACGGCAGGCACGGTGCCGCCCAATGTAACACGGGACGGTGCAGCCCCCGCCCTGCGGTAGTTCATGTCACGCTCCACGATGGGAGCAGATGGTACATCAGCCAGGGTGATGCCCTGTACCTCAGCTATGGCTGCAGCAGATTCCTCATCGAGGTAGTCGAAGAGTATGCTGCCGTTCTCAGTCTGTCTGCTGAGTGCATATATGACATGAAAACGACCAGTGGCCAGGGTGTCAGGTACGCCGTAGACGCTGAGTGCCCTGGGATTGGACACACCGGCAGCACGGAGCTGAGCCTCAGACACGACCAGGCGGGCAACACGGTAGCTGACCTCACGGCGATCCAGGATGGACTCTGACAGTACACAGGGGATCTTATACAGTAGACTCATAGTTGACTCCAGTTCGGTTAATATGCGGGGGTATCTCCCCCCTCCTCATGCTGTCTGGGTAGTTTAACGTCATGCCCAGGACGTATACTCATGTCAGCAGCCCATACGCCATGTCGATGGCAGCACGGACATCCATGATGCCGCAGCGCTGCTGTCTGATGACCTGACGTGCCAGGGACTGCCTGTCTCTGCTGCCTGCAATGTAGTCAGCGTAGTTATCCGCTATCCAACGTGCCAGGCACCTGCGCTGCTGCTGGTGATGATACGCCAGGCGTACCACACGGATTGCCCGCATCAGGTCCATGCCGTAGTCCACGCGGACGTCATCCACCAGGGGAACTATGTTACCCCCAGCGGCTATGTGGTCATGGTGCCGCCCCAATACTGCCAGCGCCACCTGTTCATCATGCATCACTATCATATGTGTCTCCTATATACATGGGGCAGCCGGTGCCGCCCCCATCTCCGTTAACCTATGGGTCTTAGTACAGGGTTAGCAGCGAAGTAATCTCTGTAGTAGAGGTCACTGGCTGCACGTACTACTCTGACTGCATCGCTGGGGCTGTATATGCCGTTTTCAGCGAGTCGTCTTGCGAGTCTGGTTGGTGGTTTACCTTCACCAAGGTGGTGACGGAATTCAATGTATACGTATCTTGCTTCTCTATCGATGTCCATACTGACCTCCTGCGGACATGCCGCGTTATATACTCTCCTATCCTCCTAATGGCAGGATGCAGAGTGGCCTCCACATCCCCCGGCGGTGCCGCCATCTACCTCCTATTACTCTAGTGGTAGCCGTACTGAGCCCTTTAATGACCTGCCCAGGTCGAGCAACGTGGTGGGGATTTGAACCCCACAGAGCCAGCGCAACGGGAGCTACCCGATGCTGTACTCGCCATATATATGTATTAGCCTGGTCAGCGGCGCCGCCTCACAGTACATATCACGTCAATAGCCGCCCCAGGAGTCGAACCTGAGCCTGTTCCCCACCGGGACTGCGGCATATGTTATCCGATTGCCAGTGACATGCAGCCAACTGGTCGGACATTGATTTCGCTTGCGTACACTGTTTCATTCACAGTGGCAAGTCTGCTGGTGTCACCACCCATGGCAACCACTGCACTGCGGTACAGTTGGGACACCACCACTATGTCCCCATCAGGCACAGGGTCATGTCCAGTGAATACCACTGCACCTGTGGCGTAGAAGGGGAATTTATGCGCAGTGCATAGTTCCGCTGTTTCCATTTTGGCATTAAGGTTAGTGCCTGCAGGAATGACATGGCATGGTTCCCCATCACTGCGGAGAAACCATTTTCTGAGGGAACTAATATAGTACGCTTGAGTGTTGTCGTAGATATGAATTTCATGGCTGGTGCCATTGACTATGTTCACCATAATGACCTCCCGGGCGGTGCCGCCCAATATATACTATTATCTGAATGGCTGGGAGCAGCCTGTACTATCTCCCTATTCCTCCTATTGGCAGCAGAACTGCCTCAGAAGCGCTGGCAGCCGGTGCCGCCCCTATCCTCCTATCCTCCTATAGTTACTGTTGAGCCTTTTAACGACCTGCTCAGGTCTGACAGCATGGTGGGGAGTCGAACCCCACGGAGACTATCTACAGGATGCTATCCCGTATATCCTCTCGCCATGTAGACATAGCCTCTGGAACGGCGCCGCCCATTGAGATATCTACCACGCCAGGTAGGCAGTTTAATGTCATGCCAGACAATAGACGTGAGAGGGAGTCGAACCCTCTAAGCCTTGACACAGGAGGCTATCCCATGTTGTACCTGCCAGATATAGGGATTGTCCTATTTGGCGGCGCCGCCGCATAGTCCCTATCACGTCAAAAAAGCCCCCGAAGAGGCAAAGCAGTTTAACGACCTGCTCAGGTCGTAGATTAAAATGGAGCTTCAGCAGTAGAAGCAGCTGGAGAAGCAGAGCTTCCTAAAGTGACTCTTGTTGGAGAGCCAGCTCTACGATAGCTCATGTCACGCTCCAATAATGGAGCTCCAGGAATGTCTTTTAGTTCTATTTCAAGTGCTTCAGCAATTGCTTCGGCAGACTCTGAATCTACGTAGTCAAATAGCCAGCTGCCATTTTCTGTCTGGCGACCTAATGCATAGATGACTACAAATTTTCCTGATGGTACATCACCAGGAATTCCGTAAATGGAGTGAGCGCGAAGATTGACTATTTTCGCTTGTTTCAATTTTTTATCGCTAACGATTAAGTTAGCAGTTCTAAAAGAAATTTCGCGAGAATCTAGTCTTGGCTCTGAAACAATACAGACAAACTTGAAGAGGCTGGACATACTTAACTCCTGTATTTATACTATTTTCTGAGTGGCTGTGAACCACCCAAGGTATTTCTACCTATTTTCTGAATGGCAGTAGAGCTGCCTCGGAAAAACTTAGGGACGCTTTGACACGCCTAAGACTTTTCTTACTAATTTCTGAATGGCAGTTGATTTGCCATAGATATTCCTATCTATCTTCTGAGTGGCGGGGGATTTGCTATCTCGGGAAATCTTAGGGACTGACCAGATGTATACTGACATGGTTACTGTAAGTACCTGATACCTTGAAGTCCAATGTTCTCCAAGGTAGTAGAATACGGCTTAATCCCAGAGTCCAATGTTCTCCAGGGGGCCAATATTCTAGACGGAAATTAACATAATCTCAGAGTTCAATGTTCTCTAAGTGCTAATTCCGTAAACTCCAGGATTCAAATGTTTCCCAGAGTGAAAGTACTGACAGACCATATTTCCTATACATGAGTGGTTCACTTAAAGAAAAAGGGAGCGGCGCCGCCCCCACAGGAGACAACGTCGCTCAATTATTTAGAATGGAGATTCAATATCGGTATCCTCAGGCATACCTATATAGGTAGCAGTAGATACCTCAGCCGCTGCTGACACCTTGGGTGTATTATCCACAACCTTTCTAATGGGCTGCAGATATTCGCGATAACTCGCTTCATCTAGATGTCTACTAGCTCTGACGGGTTTGTACAGGGTACGTCCATGTACG
>Ga0214177_1000191_pt1 | contig 18292 bp, 15 predicted proteins | sample TroBogEpilimnion_43_FD_153015 | JGI IMG/M metagenome (GOLD analysis project Ga0214177, IMG submission 153015) | Freshwater microbial communities from Trout Bog Lake, WI - 27AUG2007 epilimnion | ecosystem: Environmental > Aquatic > Freshwater > Lake > Epilimnion/Euphotic zone | place: Trout Bog...
GGCGGGGGGACGCGTCGGGACCTCAACCTACGGGACGCGATTCGCAACTACGACGACAGCCACGCCTGGCTGGAGGACGACGAGGGCAACGTCTACGACTTCTTCTACGAGGAGAATGTCCCGTCCATCGCTCACCCCGACTTTACGCTGGAGGCGGGGTTCATAGACGGGGTTCCTCGCAAGGTCCTCGCACAGCAGGGGTATGACCTCCGCCCCTTCAACGAGGTCGCACAGGCGGCGGTGCCATGTCTACTCTTACAGAAGAAGCCCACCGACCCAGAGATGGTGGCGAGGCAGCGGAACCTTCGCAAGGCGGTAGGGGACGTAGAGAACGTCCAGGTGGCGTTCTTCTCCGAGACCGAGTAGGAACCGACCAACGGGCAGGGGCGAACCCGACAACCCCATTTTTCAAATGTCCCCATGCGGTGGGGTCTGCGGGAGGTGGGCGTAGGTAGGGTTGGTAGGAGTCCCCAAGTAGATGATGCCGTCCCGCAGGGCGAGGTGATGCGAACACAGGGAGTGGAGAACCTCATTCATCTTCTCGGGTCCCCAGTTGGTGGTGAAGTGGAAGGCGACCGCATCATCCGTCTCATACATCTGCTGCTAGTGGAGAAGCATCTCTGTCCCGTGCTGCCGATTCAGGACGACCTCGCAAAGGAACGAGAGGATGTCAACGAACTCCCCCGTAATCTTCCAGCGATGCTGGTCGGCACCAGGCAACGGCGTGTGGCATTGACAGATGGTAATCATCCTTACCCTTACGTAGGTTTTACTTTCGTAAACTAAACTCGCATACTGGTAAATGATGGATGGAAAAACGCACATCGGCGATTGCTTGGACTTGGTGAAGCAGTTGGACAATGACAGCATTGACCTCATCATTACGTCGCCACCCTACTACAACAGCGGACACAAATACCAACGAGCCAACGGGTTCCACTACACTGCGGATGTAGGGGAGCCGCTCTATACCATTGAGGACTTCTTTGAAGCCGTCCACCCGAAGTTGAAGCAGGATGCGGTCGTGTGTCTGAACCTGGGCTTCTCCTACGGCGAGACGGGGGTGATGCGTCCCTACGACATCGTGGACCGCCTACGTCGTCGGGGCTACTTCGTCAACGACCAAATCATCTGGCACAAGAACAACCCCATCCCGATGCGGAACCGCCTGACCAATGCCTATGAGCCAATCTACGTGCTGGGTAAGACCCCGAAGACGCACTACTACACCACCGAGTATACCCACAACGTCTGGAAGATTCCCGTGTCCTCGCAGGGCAACGGACACTCCGCCACCTTCCCCGAGGAGATTCCGATGGAGTGCTTGAAGCATTTCAGTAAGGAGGGCGACCTCGTGCTGGACCCGTTCATGGGGAGTGGCACGACAGGTCGGGCGTGTGAGAAGATGCGTCGCCGCTGGATTGGATTTGAAATAAACTCTTCCTATGTCAAACGTTGATGGTGAACTGGTTCCGCCCTGCCTTTTCTTGGAGGTGGGTCGTGCGTCTACCTGTTCACATCCGCCGACCTATACGCATCCGCGAGGATGGATGGATGTCAAAGTGAATGGGTAGAAATGGACCCTTTTTTGGACAAACACTCCCTAGGGAAGTTGAAAAAGTGAGATGCGTCTACAAGTTTTTTTTTCGGACACTGATTGAGTCAAAATGGTATAAAATCTACCCGAAACCAAAAGGACGGGTGTAAAGTAGAGTAAATGAGTAAGTGTGAGACCTATTTAGGTCTTGGGAAGTTGTCCTAATTCTTCTACCCATTAGACCTCGGCGTCCTCCTCCTTCTTGGTGTGAGGGAGCAGGGCAATCTGCTTCTCCAACTTGTCCATCTCCTTCCGCAGCCCTTCCAGAGTAGCGACCGCATTCTCTGCTAGTGCCTTGTAGCCGTCCCGCGACTGCTCGGCGACGAGGCAACGTTCCAACGCCTTGTTCCGCTCCCACTCCAGCCCCGCTGCCTCCTCCTCCGCCTTGACCCTCATTCCCACCTCTGCCACCAAGTCCCCGCCCATATGCTCGTGGATGTCGTCAATCACCTTGTGCTCCTGTGCCAGTTGCTCCGCCACCATCTCTTCCAGTCGGTTCAGGTTCTCCACCATGATGTCAATCCACCTGTTCTCGTCGTTGTCCTTGACTCGTCCGCCGACCCCCTTCTGCTTGTGGTTGAGGAGAAGAGTCCGCTGGTCGCTGAATGCCGTGTTCATCTTGTTGTAGGTCGCCATTGTGCTGTCCGTTTGTTTACTCGGCTGCGAATCCGTTTTCCTCGCACGTTTCCAGATTTACCTCGTCCCGTGAGTCGTTTAGATGGTAAATACTTCTTCTAACTAGTAGTTAAATGAAGACCGTGTCCGAGTATATGATGTCCCTTCATAAGGAACTCGTTGAGAAGCGTGGCGTCGCAGACCAGACAGCATCGCAGTATATTCGCTCCCTCTACTCGCTGAACAACAACCGCCCCTTCACCAACCTTGCGTGGCTGAAGAACAAGGAGTCGGTAGACCAGCGTCTGTCGGAGTTCGCCGAGTCCACGCAGAAGACCCTGCTGTCCGTGGTGGTTGCTGCCCTGTCGTCGGTCAAGGACAAGCCGACGTATAAGAAGATTTACGCCCACTACTACAACGAGATGATGATGCGTAGCAAGGAGTCCCGCGAGAAGGACACCAGCATCAAGTCGGAGAAGCAGGACAAGAACTGGCTCTCGTGGGATGTGGTCAAGGCACACGAGGAGCGTCTTGCGGAGGAGGTCAAGTCACTCGGAAAGGACGTCAGCGTCGGGCAGTGGGAGGGTCTCCTCTCCTACGCTCTGCTGTCCCTCTTCACGGAGTTTGACCCGCGGCGTAATCAGGACTACCAGTTCATGGACGTAGTGAAGAGCCACAAACAGGCAACGTCCCCCGACCGCAACTACTATGTCCTTGACCCGCCGCACTTCATGTTCCGCAAGTATAAGACCAGCAAGACACACGGAGAGCAGTCGTTCCCAGTGCCCCCCGCCCTTGTCAAGTCGCTGAACCTCTACCTCTCGCACCACCCTGCCCTCGCTGGGAAGAAGGTCACCGCCAAGACCCCTGCGTTTCCGCTTCTCGTCCAGGCGAATGGAACGCCGCTGACCGCCGTGAATGCCATTACCCGTGTCCTCAATCGCATCTTTGGTCGCCGTGTGGGGTCTACGATGCTTCGCCATATTTACCTTTCCAACAAATATGATGTTCAGGAGATGAACGACACCGCCGAGAAGATGGGGCACACGGGAGCGGTTCAGCGGGAGTATTTGAAGGGGGGCGACGACGACGTCCAGAGCATCACGCTTCCTACGGCTCCGTAAAAACCTTAAACACATTGTCTTTACTTACTACAAATGTCGTATTCCCAACTTGGACAGGACACATCGGTATTGAATGCCTACCCTGACCGCGTGGGCTACTTTGTAGACATCGGGGCGTATGATGGAAAAGAATATTCCAACACCCTGCTGTTAGAGGAGAAGGGATGGACAGGCATCTGTGCGGAGCCGAGCCCTCCCATGTTTGAGGAGTTGAAGAAGAATCGTAAGTTCTGCTTCCTTACGGACAAGGCGGTCTGGCACACGACGGGCGAGACGGTGGAGTTTGCGGTGGTGGAGAGTGGTGGTCAACACGGAATGCTGTCGGGCATCACTGGGTTCTCCACGGGCGAATACAAGGCGGCACAGGACAAGTCCCGTAAGGTTCAGGTCAAGACGGTCTCCCTCAACGACCTGCTCGTCACCGCCAACGCCCCCAAGTTCATGGAATACCTTTCCCTAGACACCGAGGGAACCGAGTATGACATCTTGAAGGCACTTGACTTCTCCAAGTGGGTCTTCGGGCTCATTGACGTGGAGCATAACTTTGAGGAGGCGAAGCGGGAGAGCATCCGTCGGCTCCTAGAAAGCAACGGCTACGTCTTTCTCCGCCAGAACAAGTGGGACGACTGCTACATCCACCACACCCAGACGTCGGAGGTGTCCGTTTAAAACGGATGTAAAATACTCTTGACTAGATGTAAGCAAGTATGGACGAGAGTAAAGTAAGTGGCTTTAAGGGAACGCCGCTCAATGGAGTAGTAAGTATGTTGGCTACATACGACCAACTCGGCTGGGCGGTAGTAAGTGGCGACATGGGGTATGACGAGGCGGCGGGGAAGAAGCGGTTTGACTTCCACTCCAAGAGTTGGAAGGACGACCCCGTATGCCGAGAGGGTGCGACGGGGTATGCTCTTCGGACGGGTCCCATCAGCGGGGTCATGGCGATTGACATTGACGACCCGACTCGCCCTCACAACCAGACCCTGATGAAGATGTGCGAGGAGGCAGGAGCCATCAAGCAGGTCACCCGTAAGGGCATCCACTACCTCTTCAAGAGCGACGAACGTCTCCGCACCACGACCAACGCCAAGTTGGCTCTGGACATTCGCAACCTGAACGGGCTGCTCTACGTAGAGCCGAGCCGCTACAATGTTGCGGGACGAACCCAGTTCTACAAGTTCCAGAACCTCCCGACCTCGCCCGACGGGGTTCCCGAGTGTCCGCAGTCCATCGTGGACTTCATCAACTCCATCTTCCGTCCGAACCTTACGACCGAGCAGAGGAAGACCATCCGAGAGACGGTCAAGAAGGAGAATGCTGGGATGGACAAGTTGAAGGTGGACATTAGCAAGACGTCGGAGGACGTTCGGACGGCTCTGATGAGTATTAACGTGGAGCACTGCGAGAACTACTCGGACTGGATTAAGGTCGGACTGGCTCTTCACCACGAGGGTCTGGGCTGGGAGTTGTTTGACGAGTTCAGTCGCCGCAGCCCGAAGTATAGGGAGGGCGAACCCTACCACGTCTACGAGTCCTTTGCCAACCGCCCGACGGAGGAACCCATCTCGCTACGCACCATCTACTGGTGGCTGAAGAACGAGAACGACGCGGTGTTCAAGACCCTGATTAACAAGGAGGAGAACGAGGAGTATATAGCGTTAAAGAAGAAGCACGAGGAAACCTGCTGCGTCATCGGGTCCAAGATTATGTTCCAGCACAGCAACGGGCGGTTTGAAATGATGAGCCACCACGATGCGATTGTCAAGTATATGCCCCACGTCTTCCGACAGTGGGAGGACGGGAAGATGGTCAAGCAGTCCTTCTACCACTGGTGGATGAAGGACCCCACTCGTAAGGAGTATGACCGAATGGACTTCCTTCCGCCTCCTCTGGTCTGTCCGCCTAACGTCTACAACCTCTACAAGGGTATGGTTGCCGAGACGCTGCCCCCAGTCCCCGACGAGGAGGTCATGGACCTCATCCAACCCATCCTGCGACACATCGCCACCCTTATGCCCGAGAATGAGGACGGCGACTGCTACTTCGCCCTGAACTTCCTCGCTCAACTCATTCAGGAGCCAGGAATCAAGTCGGAGGTGGCACTGGTGCTGCGGGACATTCATCGGCTCCTCGCAGAGGGAGGCGGCAACGGTAAGAACCTGCTCTTGGAGTTCCTAGGCGACAAGGTCATCGGCGAGAAGTATGTAGTGACCATCGCCAACAACGACGAACTCTACAACCCCTTCACGGAACACCTAGAACACAAGTTGCTGGTCTTCGTCCCCGAGGCGAACGGGTCGGTGAACGGGAAGCAGATTGAATACCTGAAAGAGATGGTCACCCAGAAGAAGCGGTCCATCAATCGCAAGGGTGTGCCGAAGTATGACTCGTTAGACCATGCGAGGTATTTATTCGCTGCGAACACCCCGAACCCGATGGGGTCTTCGGGCGGCACCCCAGGAGACCGCAGGTTCGCCTACTACGACGTAGACACCAGTCATCGGGAGGACAAGAAGTATTTCGGGGAGTTAAAGGCGGCGATGGACGACCCTCGGGTGGCTCGGGCATTCTACCAGTATTTGAAGGCGTTCAAGTGCTACAAGAACCCGCTGGAGTTCCAGATGAACCGACCGCATACGAAGGCGTGGAGGTCGCTGCGTAGGATGAACGTCTCCCCCATTCTGCGATGGGTCATCCACAAGGTAGAGCAGGAGGATGACATAGACGGCGAGGCGTCCTCCATGTTCAAGGAGTTCCAGACGTGGATGACGGAGAACAAGGAGGAGGCGGACTTGAAGATGAGCCAGAGTGCCTTTACGAGGTTCATGAAGGAGAACCCGTTCACCAAGGAGGTGGAGGGCGTGAACAGGGGTGCCTACAAGTCCAGCACCACACACATTACCCTGAACATGGACCACGTCCGACGCGAGTTAATCAAGCAGGAGTATATGAAGCCGAAAGCCATGGACCTGCGAGACCTCTGGGCGGAGGTCACGGTTCCCACTACATAAGCGACTCCCAACTCACCCCACCCTTCTTATACGTCCGAATGGCGGCTTTGAGTTCAGTCGCAGAGTGGGTCTTCAAGAAGTCCCGCTTCATCTTCGCCCCAACATAAGGTTTCCTCTCGGAACCTTCTTTTGGTGTGGTCTCCTTCTTGGGCTTCAGACCCCGCACGGCTGCCATCTCCTGGTGCTCCTTGGGTGGATTGATGCCGAGCCGCCTGGCTTTGGTCAATGCTCGGTAGTGCCTGGACCTCTCAATTGCCTTCTTGTCCTCCGCCAAGTCCGAGCGAGAGTAGGGGAACGGCTTGTGCTGGTTGCCTTCGCCCATCAGGAGTGCGAGGGTGTGCTTACGGTCGGGCACCGCTTTGGGACGCATCCCGCCCTTCTTCCCTTTGCCTCTCAACGCCTTCAACTCCGCATCCAACGTGTCTGCCTCGCGTTTGAGCGAATCACTTTCCTCCGTCATCGCACCAATCACTTGGCGAAATTGGTCGTAGTTTGGAAAATCTACAGCCCCACTGTTCCGTGTGGGGGGCATCGTAAACGGTTCTTCTTTCTTCAACCCCGCCTTCAACTGTCTTCCGTATTCTTCAATATAAAAGAGAAGGACAGAGGAGAGGTTGTCGTATTGCTCTCGGGCAGCGTTCAATGCGGAATCCAATTGTCTTTCCTTCGCCGCCTTGTTTTCCGCATCAACCTTCGCCTTTGACTTCGCATTCGCTTCTGCCTCCTTCTTCGCCGCTTCTGCCCTCTCCGCATCCGCCTGACGCATGGACTCGTTCAACGCCTCTTCATCCTCCGCCGCCTTCTTCGCTGCCGCCGCTGCCGCATCCGCCTTCGCCGCCGCCGCCGCCTTCTTCTTCGCTGTCTTACCCGACGGAGGCGATGCCTCAGGTCCCTTCACAGGTGCCGCCGCCGTCTCCTCCGCCGACTTCTTCGCCGCCGCCCTCTCCTCATCCGCCCGTCGCTCCGCCTCTTCCTCCGCCTCCGCTGCCGCCACCTCCTCCGCCTTCATCTTCGGCTTCGCTTCTTTGACGCGGCGTTTACCCCCTGGCTCCGAGTTCGGCTCGTTGATGTATTGGTAAGCCAACTTGCGACCCTCTTGACCCGTCAGATTATGCTTTTCTGCCATACTGGTTAAGGCAGCCAACGCGTTTATTTGGGCTTGACGTGTTGACCTGAACGCTTGAATAATCGCCATCTCCTCTGCTTTTTTATGGGCGGCATCCAACCCCGTTTGCGGATTCACCGCCTCAAATACCGAGTCCGCCATCAGTCGCTCAATCGCAGCCGTTGGGGGGTCCTTCGTAATATGTGCCAATGCTCTCATACCTGATTCTATGTCTTTGAGAGGACGTTCAAGTTCAGGGCGACCAGCAGCATCTCTCTCCGCCCTCTCCCAACTCAGGGCTGGAACATGCTCAAACACACCGCCGCCACGAAACTTGCGACCCACACCCGTCCCGCACAGGTTCTTACGCGGTTTGCCCTTACCCAGCATCAGTGGGTCATCGCCCTGACCTACGTCGTTGAATGTTTTGAGGTAGTGCTTGTTCAGTTTCGCCTTGAAGAACTCAATGACGTTGCTTGGCTCGTGGCGGAGAATCTCATTGACGTCGCCAAAGTCCAGCATCAGTGGAGGCGGGTCGGCATTACGACCGAACAAGTCATGGAGCGGGTCGCCGTGAGCATAGACACGCTTGATGTCAAACCCCTCGTGAGCCATACCCAGATTCTTCGGCTCAATCGCCGAGTTAAACGTCAGAGCCGACTCCACCAGTCCCTCACGAAGAAAGTCGTCGCAGATGGCTCCACCGAGTGAATGACCCACAGCCCCATACAGAACCGTATAGCCAGGAAGTTGCTTGGCGATTCGTTCCTGCCATTCTTCCACCTTCTCGGCATCCTCAATATACCGTGTCGTGTCTTCCAGTCCATTGAACGGAATGGTAATGTTGGCTTCCCAGTCGGTTCCCGTCACGGTTCCCCGCACTCCAATGACGCAGAGAATGGTCTTGTTTACGGAGCCATTGAGCGAGTAAAGAAGCAGTGTGTTAGACGCATCAAACAAAAACCAATCGCCTATTTCGGCTGGTGGTTCTTGTCCTTTTACTTTGGCGTAGGTTGCTGCGGCAATCTTTTGAAGGATTGCCGATGGGACTATTTTTCCCAAGTCGCCGCCTCTCATTTGTGGTTAGTAAGTAGTATTTATTGATTAGAAAGGACGGACGGGCGGTTCACCCGCCGACGTCACAAGTGAGGCATCAGGCAGGGGTTCGGGCTGCCGAATCTGGCGTTCCGTCGTGAGACCCGTGACCGCATTCATTCCCCGTTCCTCTCGTGTGCGTCCAGGTTGACGCTGCTGAGTCCCGAACGGTGCCTGAACCGCCGACGTGGACCCGAGGATGCGAGACCCAATCTCCGCCACTGCCCTCTGGCGAACATCCGCGGGTTCGTTGATGACACGGTTGATTTCTAGGCACAGACGTTCCAGACGGTCAAGCACCAGACCCGACGCACGGAGAACCTTGCGGGACTGAGCGTCCAGGGCGAGGGGACCCGCCGCCGCCGCACCCGTCGCCAGACGCTGGGACTGGCGTTTGAGGTTGCCCAGAACCTGGACATACTGGGCGAGTTTGCGGTCTGTGATGGTCGCACCCAGGCGGAGCAGAGCACCCTGAACCTTGTTGAGGTCGTCAATCATGGAGTTGGGGAAGGCACCTGACTCAAACTCGTCCAGCACCTTCGCCAGTGCGGCATCCAGGTCATCCGTAGACGGCGAGACCTCCACGGGCTTCGGCGGACCTCCCGAAAAGTCGCCCTTCTCAATGGCGTTGAGTTCAGCCACCCGACGATTGCGAAGGCGAGTGAGGTAGGACTGACCCTCGGGCGAGTAGAAGAAATACTGAGTGCCGCCACTGAGTTCGCGGGGCGGGTTGCTGTCCGTGTCCGCACCGAGATTGTTGAGCGACGTATTCGCAGCATACCCGTTGCGGGGAGTGGGAATGAACTGACCAAACGGAGAGTCATACCCAGCACCACCACGCAGACCACCCGCCGTCTGGGACTGGGCGGTCTCAATACGCCCATTGATGTGGGATGCTGACTGCGACGCCTTGTTGCGGTGACGCTGGGACCTCTCAGTCGTGTCCAGCACACCCATCTGACCCAGCATCTTGCGGTGGTTATTGCGAACACGTTCAAGAGCCACCGCCTTGTCGTGAGCATCAAACGGGTTGGCGGCTCCAACCTCCTCATCCAGTCGTGGCATCTCCTGTGCGGGACCCCAGACGTGTCCTACCTTATTCCGAGCGTATGCTTGGTCGGGAAACGTCCAGTCAATCCAAGGTGTCGTTTGGAGCGTCGGCATTTGTAGTCAGACACGAAGAAATACTCCATTACTTAACGGCTCCGCCACGCAGCCGCCGCCCTCTTCATCAGGTCAGGACCAGGGTGCTTGGCTGCGAACTCCTTCACGAACGAGGCATACGCAGACGGCTTACGTCCACCGACCTTGCTCATGTCCTGCTCCTCCGTCCCCCAGCCACCCTCCGAGTCGGGGGCAAGGTTATTCAGACGGGCTTGGGGCTTGTAGCCGTTGAGCGGGAACCTGGGTCCGAAGAACTGCTGGGCATCATCACGACCCACACCGCCAGACATGTAGGCAGCATCACTGCCCATACCCTTGCGTCCAAACTGCTGTGCCATGAGGTCATGGATGCTGGGGGCAGAGGCACGTTTGAATGCCATGGCTTCAGCCCCGCCACGGCGTCCCTTACCCTTCACCGCTGACGCAGATGCCTGAATCTTGGACTTCTGTTCCTGGAGGGCAGCAATCTGTTCATCAATCTGCTGCTTGGCGTCCTCTGCCGCACCACGCCCACGACGGTGACCCAGACCCACCATCTTCAACGCCGACGCAATCTGCTTGGGAATCTGCGTCGGACCACCCGCCGCCTTCGGGAGGTTCTCGTTGAACTTTGGCGACTCCAAGAGGGCGTGGATGTCCTCCTTGTTCTCCGCAAGAAAGTCATAGACCTGCTTGGCATACCTGGTGACCTTCTGGAAGAACGTCTCGCCGTCGGCACCTCCCTTACGAGCACGTCCCGTCGGGGTAAGACCGCACTTACGCAGGAGTGCCTTCGCCTTGCCCGAACCCTTCTTCGCTAGGTGAATCAGTGCCGCCTTCTCCAACGCCCCAGCGACCCCTCCACCACGGGCACCGCCCTCCATCCGTGCCTTCGCCTTCATGCGGTTCAGCCACTCGGCGGGGACGCCATTGCCCTCCGACTCGGGCACCTCCTCTGCCTCGGGCTCGGGCTCGTGCTTCTTCATTACCAGAGGTCCAATCTTCTTGAACTCCCCGTAAGATGCCTCACCCAGTCCGCCCTTCATAGCCATGGATTTCTTCATAGCCATGAGTTTCTTCATCTTCTCGGGGTTCATCTCGGAATATTCCTCACCCATCCCGATGCGTCCGCCCTTCATAGCCATGAATTTCTTCAGCATCGCAGGGTCCATCTGATGCTCGGCGTAAGATGGCTCACCCATCCCGATGCGTCCGCCGTGCTGGTGCTCCTTCGCCTCCTCCTTCGCCCACTCCTTGAAGGACTTGGAGCCGCCGACACGACGCACCATCTCCCTGTCGTGCGTCATGTGTCCGAGACCCACCATCTCCATATACTTGGCGATGTCATCCATCACACCGCCAATGGACGAACCCAGTGCCTTCTTCGCAATCTTCTGGGCAGTCGGGTCCCGCAGGATGGTCTTTACAATCGGCGTCTTCTCCTTGACCTCATTGTAGAAGTTCGTCAACTTGGTCACCATGTCTGACACATCGCTAATGACGTCGCCGCCACGCTTCTCCTTTGGCATTTCTTTCATAGCAGGAGTTTTCTCTGAACCTCCCTCACGAGCAGGTGCGGATGACTCCGCCCAGTGCTGGAAGCCATCACGGGCAAAGTGCGGGGAAGACCACTGTCCGCCAGGACCTCCGTAGTCAAGCATCTTGCGACGGGTCGCCAACTTGCTCCGAAGGTATGCTGTCTGGTCGCCTGTTGACATTTGGTTTAACACCAGCAAAAAAGAACGGGCGTTTAACCAAATGCCATACGCCCTCCGAAAGGCAAGAGGTCGCGACCTCTACTGGGTCGTCACAGAGGCGACTGGGGAGAAGCACTCCAAACAGCCACTACCAAAGGAGAAGGCAGAAGCACAGCGTAGGGCGTTATACGTTCATATGAAGGGCAAGGGCAAGGATTGTGGATGTGGCAAGGGTGAGTTTTGTGTGAGTAAGCATCAGCGTCTCGCACGGACGCAATCCAAACTGACTGATGCGGACTTGAAGTATTTAGCCCACGCGTATGCCGAAGCCCATCCCCATACCAAGAAGACAGGAGCAGCATTGGGACGTCATATGCTGGATTGGTGTGAGAAGCAGATGGAGGAGATGGACTGCGGATGCGGGTGTGATGGAATGAAGGCACTACGAACCAAGTCGGGTGGTGCCTCTCGTCCCAAGAAGGAAGTGCCTATGGAGTCCTATACAAAGAAGGAACGGAAGAAGAAGGTTCGTCGGGGCGGTAAGTTAAAGCAGTGTCCCGAGGGCTTTTCGTCCAACGGTGCGGGTCTGTGTGTAGAGAACTGCCATGACGATGAGAAGGACACGGGTGTGACGTGCGTTCAAAAGTGTAAGCCAGGCGAGGAGGACACGGGCATTGAGTGTATTAATAAGAACTGCCCTCCAGGGTATGCGGACTCGGGTGTGCTGACCTGTATTGAACGCGGATGCGGTCCTGGTGAGCGTGATGACGGCACGGCGTGTTGGGGCGACCTGAAGTGTTCGGGGTGTGCTCCTGGTGCGAGGGATTACTTCGGCAACTGCTGGTCATTTACGGATTGTCATGACGGAAACATCCACCACTACCATGACACACGCCTCAAAACCCGCTACAATAAGGGAGTTCGTGGGAAGCGTATGGAGTCCGAGATTGACCTCAAAGGCACTCTGGAGGACGTAGCGAATGGTATGAAGGACCTGATGGAAGGCAGGGTGGACCTCGCCGCTGCCTTTGACCCCGAGAAGAACGGCATCGGACCCGCATTCCGCAAGTTCGGTGCGGACACGGACAAGGCGTTTGCCGAGGTGGGAGCCAAGTTGGGTGATGCTCTGGACCCCCAGAAGAACGGCGTAGCCAAAGGTCTGGAGAAGTTGGGCGATGCCATCATAGGAAGCATTGGCAACAAGGACTGGTGGGAGAAGACCATGACCAACCCCGACACCTACATTATGCTCATCAGTATGATTGCGGGTGCTGCGGCAACAATGCTGACGGGCGGTGCGGCGGGTCCGCTCGTCGCAATGGCACTGAACGCTCTGGGTCCTGCCACCAAGATGATTGCCGACGCGGCTCGGGGTAAGCCGATTGATGGTCTGGACATTGCGTCTCTTGCTCTGTCTCTCATCCCCATTCCTGGTGCGTCGGGGGCTGCGGGTGCGGCAGCAACTGCCATCACGAAGGCGGCGGTTCTCGGCACGACGGCTGCCAAGGCACTGCCGTATGTCGCCCGTGCGGCTCAGGTCGGCAAGATTGTGGTTGCGGGGTATAGGGCAGCATCTGACCTAGGACTGGCTCCCTCGCCGTGTATTGCGAACTGCCCCCCGCCCCCACCGAAGAAGCAGAAGCGGAATGTTGCCCCGTGCGACCGCATGAAGTCAAACTGGGCTCTGGACCCCACGAAGAACGTGACCTGGACTGCGGAATGCCCCAAGCCCGACTGCGACCCCGAGGACTGGGATGCGGAAACTGGTTGCTCTACACTGGTCGTCAACCCCGACGACCCTGTGAGCGTGTGTGCGGGACACATCCGTGAGTGGATGAAGCAGGGTGATGCGTGGGGTGAGGAGGGGATGGGCGAGACCGCACCCGAGGGAACGTGGACTGCGTCGTGCCCCCAGCCGAAGTGTGCCTATTGGGACACTGACAAGGACGGCAAGTGCGAGGAGGAGGCGGACGAGGACACCGAGGATGGACCCCTGGCGAGTGCGGCGAAGAAGTCGTGTGGCGGTCAGGTTGACCCCGACGAAGAAGCATGTGATTTGGGTCAGTTCACAGCGAGTAAGGAGTGGGCGTATTCCCAGTGCGACTGCGACCGACTGGGAGGCGACTGGGAGGCGGTGCCTGGCTGGGACGGGGGCGTGGGAACAGCAGGGACACTCGGCTTATGCTGGAAGGACGAATCTCACGAGGAACGCTACAATGATGCGTGTGAGGTAAAGAAGAAGGCGGAGGAGGAGGAGGTGGAGAAGACACTGGAGTCAATAAGGAAGAAGCAGGGAGAGGAAGCCGCCGCTGCCGCCAAGGCGAAGAAGGATGCCGATGACCTGGCTGACTTCAAGACATCGCACAATGGACGCACACCCGCAGAGGAGGGACAGCATCAGCAGGACCTCAACTGGATTGCTTACCAGGACACGCAGAACAAACTCGCCCAAGGTCAGGATGCGTTCATCAAGGACCCGAATGCCCCGAAGACCGATGGTGACTGGACGTCGTTTGAGAGGTGGTATGCGACGAATGTGTCAAGCGAGGACTTGGAGGAGAATGGATGGCAGATGCCTGTCCCCCCTGCCGACTTCTACGAACGCTACTGGCTTCACGACTACGACGTCTCTCTCAAAGAGGCACTGGCGAGGTGGAAGAACAGTAGGAAGGAAACGCCCAAGCCGCCGCCCTCGCTCTTCCAGCCGTTGCCTATGCCCACACCCGAGCCCGAACCTGAGGTCGTAGAGCCCGAGCAGTTCACCGCAAGTCAGTCGGTGGCGGCTCCCGAGGAAATGACTGGCGAGGAGGAGTTCCAGGCAAAGTATGGCATTGGGTTTGAAGCCGCTCACGCACAGGAGAGTGAGTATGACCCTGACTCGGACTTCATCAGGGACCTACGGAGAAGTGGGGGAAAGAAAAACGGCGGTAGGAAGCAAATGAGTAGACAAATGGGACTCTGCGAGTCACAGCGTCCTGGACGGCACCACATCCAGGCACTCCAACGTCGGCACATCGCTCACCAGACCGTCAAGATTCTCCCCGCCCAGCAGCGTCCAGTCCTCCTGCGTGAGCAGAGCCAGGCGGCTACGATTGGCACTTCGGGGATGGGGGTGCGAAAGGGCGGAGACATCCCCCGCCCTACGAACTCGGCGTCGGACTGGTATTACCCGACGGACACGAACTTTGAGGCGGGAGCACAATCCTCAGGGAATGCTGGGTCGGGGTGTCCGTATGCGGCACACTTTTAGGAACCCTGAACTGCTCTAACACGGGCACGATGTAGCCACTCGCCCTCCATCCGTCGCCACCCTTCTTCACCACGCATCCATTACACGCCGCCTTCAAGTCGGCGATGGGGATGCGGAAACATTCAAACTCACCATTCGGCTTGACCATAATATAGAAGTAGAAGTCGGCTTCGGTGGTGTTGATGCCACTCTGCTGACCCGAACACGCAAACTCAATGAACATCGTCTTGCCGCCATACTTGTAGGCAAGACGGTCGGCTTTCACCTCATACTTGCCGACGTTCGTTCGGAAGTCCCACCCCTTAAACATTCCCTGAGGGGCAACCTCCTGGACATCCTCGGTCCTGCTCATGATGAGTCGGGCTGTTGCCTCCCACTTCTGTCCGAACGAAAGGTCGCCAACAAAGTTGCTCATTTCTATTTACCACAAGAGAAAAGAGTGGCGGGAATGACGCACGGACGGGCGTAATAACCACATTAGAGAAGTTATTAAGGAACCATGTGTCCATCGTGTAGTTCATTTGTTCTAATCCCTATACAAGAAGTAAATGAAAGGAGGACACCGCCCATTCCCCGACCAGTTCTCTACGCCTCTGCGGAAGGTGTTGAAGGCGGTCAGCATCGGACCTCCGAATGTGGTGGGCTCGGCGGGAGACCATCAGGTCATGTATTCGGCTGACTATGACCTCATGGAGGCGGTGGCGTTGAAGTCCACCAGTGCCAAGACGTTTCAAGCCCTGGTGAAGCGGACACAGAAGGTGGCGACCATTACGGACATCAAGTGCGGCGAGGTTCAGGCGTGGAACTTGTTGACGGGCGAATATGACCGCGAAGCCGAGGTCAAGCATCTGGGTCAGTTGTGGCAGGATGGGATTCTGACCGAGGGCGAGGTTCAGGAAGCCAAGAAACTCCTGAAGGAGCATCTCACGGTTCCCGAGAAGTTGAGGGCGAGGAAGGAGTTGCGGTTCGGAGTTCTGCGGTGGACTCCCGCGGAGGTCTATGCGGGGCACAAGACGTTCCGTAAGCACACCTTCTACTTGGAGGACGCGTTCAAGTCCACAGGCATCACGAAGGTGGACGCCGTGGCGTGGGTCAATGACAAGTATATTGAGGTCAGCAACATCATTCTGTGGCACGACGGCAAGAAGCAATTCGCACAGACCAAGCCGTTGAAGGACGCTCTGGCGGAGGACATTCTGCTCTACGAGGACGAGGAGAACTGGGTCAAGGTCGCCAAGCGGATGCTGTCCCTAGCGAAGGAGAGGGGCAACCTCACGGACGAGGGCGAACTACGTCGGGTCCTGAACTCCCCGCTGGGTGCGGTCTACACCGTCGTCTCGGACTTGGAGTTGATGGAGGAGTTCCCTGACGCAATGACCCCAGCGAGGAAGCGGAAGGAGTTGGACCAGATGCGGGACCGCATGGCGAAACTCTACTTCCCTGACTTTGACCACGCTTCCAACCCAAGGGCGTTGCTTCCCAAACTAAAAGACCTTTTACAAGAGGAAACCAAGCATCAGTTGGAGGTAGGACGTTTACTTCCTGTGCGTAAGGATTACCGCCCTACAAAGGTGTAAGTTCGTCCCAAGTCCGCAGGAGAAAATGTTCTGGGTAAACAAATGCCGTCGCCCGTAAGCATTGACTTTGAGAAGGGCAAGGGGGGTGTCGCCATCGCCAAGGTCAAGGGTGGGGAATATAACGGAGACACGCTGTATTTACACCAAGACGGACAAAAGGGTGGGAAGGGTGGAGTCCAGGAGTTGGAGTTGGGGAAGCATCGTCTCGCCAAACTCCCCGCACGGAAGCAGCAGGACGTGATGCGTGTCCTCCAAGAGTCCTTTGCCCGTGGCATACCGCCCGACCATCTCTCGCCCGACATTGCTCGGCTCCCTGGGGTTATGGATGCCTACGAGGAGATGAGCGGTGCCGCACGGGAAGATGCGTCTACCCACGTCAAACTGCCCCACGGGTCGCACTTCCAACTCATTCCGTCGCCTGACCCGAAGAAGCGTGAGGTCTGGTATATTGCGGGAGCATCGGGCAGCGGCAAGTCGCACATTGCCAAGGGCATCGCCGAGCAGTATATGAAGCAGTTCCCTGACCGTCAGGTCTACCTCATTTCCAAACTGGAAGCCGATGACACGCTGGACAGCATGAAGGGTCGTCAGTGCGTTCGCCTGAAACCCGCCAAACTGGTAGAGACGCCGTTGAAGACGACCGAGGACTTGAAGAAGTTGAGCGACTCACTGGTCATCTTTGACGACTACGACACCTTCCAAGGCAAGGAGCAGAAGGTCATTCAGCAACTGATTGATGACATTGCCATCATGGGTCGCCACGAGAACATTACGATGCTGTGCCTGACGCACTACCTCACCAACTACTCCAAGACCCGTCTCCTACTCACGGAGGCAACGCACATCGTGGTCTACCCGCTCTCCACAGGTGCCCACGCCCTGAACTACCTGCTGAAGACCTACCTCGGACTTGAAAAGGAGGAAATCGGACACATCCGTCGCGGCGGGTCCCGTTGGGTCTGCCTCTACAAGAACTACCCGAACTACGCCATCACCGAGACGGAGGCATTCCTGCTTCACGAGGACCGCAAGACGGAGTGAAGACCAGCACCATCAAAGGACGAATATACCCAACACTAGACGACACATCTCCATCATCCGTAGCCATATACCATCCTGCCTTACCGCCCTTGTGCGGACACGCGAGAAAACGGATTTCGCAGTTAGGGTTCTTCCAAATGTATTTGTGGAAGTAGACGGTATGGGTGGAGGCGGGAAGCAGCATCACGCTGACTCCCTCCTTACGCTCGGCACACTTCTGAACCCACTTGGGGAGGTGGCGGTCATACATTGGGTGGCAGTAGGCAGTATGCGTCCCCCAATCCGACTTCAAGCCATCGGTCTCGGCGGTGAAGTAGTCAGGGCACAGATGGTTCTTGTCCGAGGAGCATGTGTCCAGCGTGAAATGGAACTCGGCGTTCAGTTGCTCCCAGAGTTCAGGGGGTGTCCGAATATAGCACATCTTCTTCTCGGTCTGGTATTGCTTGTCCAAGTAGCCCTTACCCTTGGCGGCATACATTTACCTTTACTACGGCACTTCTTACTGGCGGCTCAACCGTAAAGAAAAAGTGAGTAAGAAGTAATGTTCCGAAACTACCGTCGCTCTATTCGTGGGTGCCTCTCTAAACCGCCTTGTAGTGCTCACCCTCCTTCTCAAACCATACCGAGAAAGTGTGCCTCTCGCCCTTCTTTCTCGCTGTGACGTGGACGTCGTGCCACAGTTCGTCGGGGTCGCCCTTCTGGTAGAGCCAACTCGCGTGGAGGGTGTAGGTCCACCCGTCTACCTCATCCTTCCAGGTGAGGGTCTGGGCGTGGTCGGGCTTGACGAGGTTCTTCGTAGTCAGGAGACGCATGGCGTGAAGGGTGAAGGTGGCGGTGTTCATCTTGTCTTGGGTGTAGTCCGTCTACTTTACCTAAACCACTTCCGTTTTTGCCGTTCCAACCTGCGTTTTTACTCGGCATTTAAAAATGTGGGGTTGTCGGGTTCGCCCCTGCCCGTTTGTAGGACGTCTAGTCCATCGCCGCGACCTGCTGCGGTCCCTCCCAGAACTCGGCGTCTTGGAGTTTGGCGGCTTCCT
>Ga0214177_1000216_pt1 | contig 17227 bp, 7 predicted proteins | sample TroBogEpilimnion_43_FD_153015 | JGI IMG/M metagenome (GOLD analysis project Ga0214177, IMG submission 153015) | Freshwater microbial communities from Trout Bog Lake, WI - 27AUG2007 epilimnion | ecosystem: Environmental > Aquatic > Freshwater > Lake > Epilimnion/Euphotic zone | place: Trout Bog...
GTTATCGTTACGAGTGACCGTATTTACCAAACGTCCTATCTGTATGCAAACCAAATAGAGCTTCTGATCCATCTTCCGTATTTTGTATCTAACTTTGATGGTGGTTCCATAAGCTTTGATCCAGGACTAACTGCAACGCTTTCGAATAATCATGTTATTTCATTCACGACGCCTTCAACAAACATCACTCTTGCCGGAAAGTCATTGTCTAACACACTGTTACTCACGTCGCCCAGTTATCTAACAGCTTTACCGTATTATCCGCCAAGTGGTACGGATGCGGGTTATTTCCAGGCTTCGTTCCCGCAACCAGGATCAATTTTTTTTATGACGGCTAACGATCCGTCTACCAGTACGGGATTCGATATTACGTATTATTCTTCTAACGCTGGTGGTGGCTATTACTTCAACCTACTTGGAAACCCTGCGAATAACTGGCACTACACCCTATTTACCGTACCAGACACCATGACATCCAACGATACCATTCTATTTGGTACTTCATCTCCTATGTTGAATAACTATGGTAGAATAACCTCCTCGGATCCTGATCATATTTTTGAAACGTTCACTATAAATACTTTCGTGGCCCCACTTACTACATGGCCATTGGCGGGGACTCAGTTCACAGTCACGAATAAGGGGCCTTCCGACATCTTTCTTTACCAGATTCTTACTGCGACTGCTATTAATGGCTCTGACATGGCGAACTGGATAACTCCAAACCAACTTCTACATACCGATAATACCTTTACCTTCTCTGCCCCACGCAACATGGCCAACCTGACATACATACGGTTTTCAAACACGTACGGCAATCTGCAGTTTCACAACCGCAATGGGTTTTTGTATGTTGAATTAACTGCAGTTACGGGTCCCATGCTTGATTATCTGGAGATTTCTGCTACGAAAACAACAACAGTTACATCGTTTCCCCAGCCATTATCAACGTTGAAGTTTACGAATACGACAAACGCCACCTTTTCTGGGCTGAATTCGGTACTATATCGTCCTGTAGGTAGTGGTATTGATACAGTTCTCGGTACTGTTTCCAACCTCCAAGCAAACAGCAACTACTCTGTCACGTTGCCTTCAACTATCAACCTTGGAGATTATATTCGATTTTCTAATGCAACCGAAGTCTTAACCTTATCAAACTACCAAGAAACAACACAGTGGTACACGAATACTACGTCAACCGGCACAATTGGAAGCTTTTTAGATGTTCAATGGGACTTGACAACGATTCCTGTTACTTCAAATTATACATACATTGACGGGGAATACCTGTCTTTCTTCCCTACATCATCAAACCAGTATGCCGTTACGATAGCTAGTCTATCAGCGTATGATCCATACAATCATCCAATAGGTACCGCGTATAACGTATCGTCTGCTTCGTTTCGTATTGAATTCAATTGCTTTAACGGTTACGACGGAGGTGATATCCCGTTTACCCTATTCGGTAGGCCAAATATACAGGTATATCCTCCTCACTATCCATTACTCTATCTTGACCAAACAGACTCTACGGGCGGCACGGTCTTGCTCAACGAGTATGCTTCGGGTGTAGGAACGAACACTCTCAAAATCGCTTCCTCCAATGGGTTCTCGAATACGATATCGAATGCAGTGTGGAGAGTCATCGGAGCGTATGGAGGGAGTAACGTCGTACAAGTCCAATCCTACTTTACCATTATTCCTCAATACGTCGCATCGACACCGTCGTTTCCCACTCCATTCTCAACGTTGATCTACACTCCTTTCTCGTATACCTTCACCTTACCTATCACGACCCCGTATACCCTGATCACATCCAATTCTGACTCGAATGTTCGTCCACTCCTTGTCAACAATACATCGAACGTGGTCTTTGCTTCGACAACTGGGTTCACGTCTCCACTAGCATATGGATACCTTCAAATTGACGGGAAAGTGGGAGACAATACAGTGGCATCATTGTCAAGCTACATAAATGTCACAAGCAATGTCATCACTCAATCACCGACCTTCACAGGTTCGTTCACATTCTACAAGTATGAGCCATTTGGACCCATCACATTTACTCTGGACAGCAATGTGGTTGGTCTGACATTACAATACACCCTGTCGGACCCCCCAATTCGGTCGTTCTGTACACTGTCGCCCGATAGACGAACCTTGACCTTTGCGGGCTCCTATAATACGAGTTACGCATCAACTCTCAATATGTTCGTGCATGCGGTTGACAGCGGAGGTATCGTTCGCTCGACGATACGAAATTTTGTGACCATAAACCCCAGCCGGTTCTTTCCACCTGCTTCGAATCAGGCGTTTATCTTTTATCAGAATGAAGCCATTTCCGTAACCTATGGAGGCAACATTCCCTTCCAGACCACGGTGTCTCTTGACAGCATTCCCACGTGTACACCGACCCTGCCGGCAGGCTTGAGTTTCGCGAGCGTATCGCAGTCGACCAGTAACTTTGTTCTTCAAGGTACGCCGATTTCTCAGTCTCCCTCTAACCAGTATCTAGTCGTGGGTTCGAACACGGCGACTAACCGAGTCGTGACCGTTCCCATTTCCATCTACGTCAAACCGTCGCGTATCGTGGTTTCTCCTAGCTCCCTTACCTTGAGTACACTGGCAGTTGGGGTACCCATTACGCCGGTAACCTTCACGGCAATCCAACCGGTTTCGCTGACATCCGCGTTCAAGTATTATTGGGACATACCGCCCGATGGGTTAGTGTTTCGAGATTTGAACGGTAACACGCTAGTACAACCCTTTACGCCGACAGATTCAAGTCTGAGCATCGTCTTAGCAGGAACGCCCACATCCAATGCAGCGTATTCGTTCATGAATACCAGTACGTTGTATGCGTTTCACTATGAGCCTCCTGGAATTGAAGTCGAGCAGCGTACCACTATCAACTATGGATTCGTGACCTCGGTTCTCTTCACGCCTGTCACATTGCCGAACATCTACGCCACAGAAACCCTGCCAACAAACTCTATCGTCATTTCTGCCGCTACATATTTCCCGTCGGGTTCACCAATCCTCTCCATAACAGCTCTAAGTTTACCTGCTGGCCTGACGTTGACATTCAGTCCGCCCAATCGCGTATACCTCAACGGAACACCCACGACTGTATCGTCCGGTACCTACACCTTCACGGCCGTGAATTCCCTTGGAATTGCAGGAACGCTCAACCTTGCGATTCCTATTCTACAAAATGTGGTTACATTCACGAGCTCAACGCCAGCGAACGCGACGTTCATTGTCTCTCGCCCTCTCACAGCACCGTTATCAACGTATTACACATACCCAATCACCTTCACCGCCACGTCGGCTATCTCCACGCAGTCGATCACATATTCAACGTCATTTGACATTACACCGTATGGTCTTGCGCTCGTCACTTCAAACGGAAGCGCTACTCTAACAGGTACGCCTACTGGACCTCTGCCGACAACCACTCTGAACATCATTGCGTCTGATGTGCTTGGTACTACAGCCTCTGTCCCTATTCAATTGACGATTCTTGCTGATGCGTATTCGTTCAACACTCCAACGTTGAGTTTTGTTCAGCATGTAGCCATCACGCCTGTTCAGATCACTGCGTCAACACTCAGTGGCCGCCAGATACTCTACTACTCCTCGTCAAACCTGCCTTCGGGTCTCTCACTCAGCCGTCTCGGAGTCTTGACGGGAACGCCAGCGAACAGCAACTCGGGAACGTTTACGGTGGTAGCCTCAACAGGATACCCGCCAGCTGTCACATCGCCAGCATTCAGTTATACCGTCACACCCGATAACGTCCTGATTCTGATGACCACAAATCCCATAGCGCTCAGTAGTACCACATTCTCGGTCGATGCGTTCCGCGCTGTCACGTACAGTGGTTACACAGGAACTCTAAGTATAGACGACGCGACTGTCCCTTCGGATACGACACTCTCTATTTCGGGAACTGTACTGTCAGGAACTCTACCCTCCTATTCGACTTCCTTTGTGTTCACAGTGGACGCCACCTATCTCAATACAACGTCAACTCTTCCGGTCACACTGTATTTTAACGGGGGAGTGGGAAGCATCTCCACACCCGTATCGGCAGGAAGTCTCGTGTTTGTTACGCCGACACAACCGGTGTTCCTTCTGTATCAGCACTGTCCGATTCAGCCGATTGTATTCCACGTTACGGGCAATACGGGATTTGTCTATTACTACACGGTTGAGGCGAACTTGCCCATAGGACTGACCTTCGATACGAGCACCGCTACAATTTCGGGAACGCCGGCCGTATATAGCGATATGTTAAGCTCCATCACGGTCTACGCAGTCAACAATGGTAAGGTCACTTTCAAAACAATTCAAATGAGAGTGATTACGCCCTTCTTCGTGAACCCACAGGAAACTGGTGCTTCGGCCTACACTGTGTTACTGCGTAACCAAGTCACTGTCAACGGTGCTCAGAATTCTCGCGATGGAGTGGTGTACCCCACGGCAGATATGTCACTTGGATCCCTACAGTCTCCCGGCGCTGCGAATGTGAATACACCGGACGTACCTTGCTGCAAAAAGTAAAAGATTTTTTGTTTAGACCTACACTCTACTCTACTCCTACTCACTCCGTGGGGATCTTCATGTCGGCGAAGTCAGCCATCCCGACCATCCCGACCTTCTTGTATGCGCCATCGATCTCGTCGTAGACCGTCCCGTCTGCGGAAACCGAGTACTCCTTCCCCTTGAACTCGACAACATCGCACTCCAGCTCCTCGGTCTCGGCCTCGGGCTCGGGCTCGGGGACCAGACCGGCGAGGAAGGACTTCATGTGGTCCTCCATCTTCTTGCTGTTATACTCGTCAGAACTCAGAGCGTTCATCTGCTCGAGGAACGCCTTCTTGTTCTCGTCACTGTCCTTGCCCTCCAAGACCTTCTTGAAGAGCTTGGTCTGAGTCGGGTTCAGCTTCTCGATGTTGACCTCGGCCTTCACCTTGGCCGGCTTGACCTTAGCAGCCTTTGCGACAGCCTTGGCAGCCTTTGCGGCCTCCTTCTCCTCCTTGCTGACCTTGGGGGGCTTGACCTTGACCTCCTTCACGACGGGGATCTCGGCAGCCTGGGGAACAGGCTCCTCCTCAACCGAGACATCCTCGTTGTCAAGGAGCTTGAAGAGATCGACGCAGAAATCGTCCGCGTCGTCGTAGCGCTTGCCGATGGTGTAGAGCTTGTGAACTGCATTGCTGATGAGCTGCTTGATAGAAGACATTTTGACCGGCCAACTTCCACTTTTCTGCTCCGACAAATTCCATTTTAGACGTTTCGTCCAAAACAGATTTGAGCGCGCCAATAAAATCAACCTCGACAAGAACAAAATGCCTCGCAATATGACTGGAGGTTCTGGCCACCGCTCTCAGCGTAACTCCGAGGGAAATAAGGCACGCAACAACAGGGTCAAGGGTGACCTTCTTCTAGAGGATATCTCGGATGGAACCGAGACAAAGGGCGTGATCGTTGCACGCGTGATGAAGCGACTTGGGTGCGGGCGCATGGAGGTGTGCCACTTCAACGACAAGGGCGAGGCATTTATGCTGACCGCCCCTCTGCGTGGCGGACTTCGTGGAAAGGGAAAGAAGACGGTTTGGGTCGACATCGACAGTCTCGTCGTTGTCGCCGAGACGGACCTGGGACGCAAGACGCATGAGATCATCTCGGTTCTCACGCTCGAACAAACAGCCCGCTATCGCAAGCTGGTACCCACGGCCGACCCGCGGCTGTTCATGAAGTCGGGCGCGGAGACGACTGAGTCCGTGGAGGACGCGATTGAGTTCGCCGAGGAGGATGAGGACGAGATTGATATCGGAGCCATCTAACAATGGTCAATATCACAACAGTAGGCTTCGGAGCCTTTCTACTCTTTTTAACATACAACGCCTATCTGGAATCCAAGCGAGTCAAGATTGAAGACCAACGCAATATCCCAGGTTTTTTAGTCCCAATGCAGGTTGGCAAGGACCGAAACCTTGGTGGGTCAAATCGCGATACAACTATGTACACACAAGATCTTCGTCGCCATGCCGCACGGGATGGGTTTCTTGCTTCTGGGACCGTTATGAAAGAAACGACGTTTACGACAGGATTTACGACTGGGGCGGTTGAAGTCTTTTCTATTTCCTCGTAGAAAGTAAGATGGCTACAGGTCCCCAGGGAATTCCTGGTCCTCGCGGAGCGCCTGGACCAATTGGAGAACAAGGATTACAAGGACCCCAGGGCCCAACTGGGTTTACAGGAAGCACTGGGTTCACTGGATCTACCGGACCTATGGGTGTAGCAGGCCCGCAGGGATTTCAGGGCACTCAAGGAGTTACAGGTGTAACTGGATCCATAGGTCCCGGATCGACCGTAACTGGACCCACAGGTGTTCAAGGTCCCACCGGAGTTCAAGGCCCTATGGGACTTGCAACAAATACAGGAGCTACAGGACCTCAAGGAGTTCCCGGTTTGCAAGGTGCCATGGGTCCCATTGGATATCAGGGCTTACAAGGGTTTCAAGGCGTTCCTGGTTCAGCAGTGAATACTGGAGCGACCGGCACACAAGGACCCACGGGACCTCAAGGCGTAGATGGAACTGCCTCGAATACGGGAGCGACTGGATCTACCGGATATACGGGAGTATCCGGCCCCACTGGACCTCGTGGGTTTCAAGGCACCACGGGTTATACCGGACCTCAGGGTCTGCAAGGGTTCCAAGGAGTTACCGGACCTCAAGGCTCAACTGGTTTTACCGGCTACACGGGTCCTCAGGGATTTCAGGGCGTCACTGGTGTAACGGGTTCGCAAGGACCCACAGGACCTCAAGGGTTTCAGGGTTTCACGGGCAACACAGGTCCTCAGGGGTTTCAGGGAGTTACGGGTGTAACGGGATCCACAGGTCCGCAGGGGTTCACGGGATATACCGGCCCTCAAGGTTTCCAGGGAGTAACGGGCTCCCAAGGATCCACTGGGCCCCAGGGGTTTCAGGGGTTTCAGGGGTTTCAGGGCACGCAAGGGTTTACCGGTGTGACTGGTTACCAAGGTCCATCTGGACCCCAAGGGCCGCAGGGGTTTCAGGGATTCACAGGTAACACGGGGTCGCAGGGACCCACTGGACCTCAAGGGTTTCAGGGATTCACAGGTAACACGGGTCCGCAGGGATTTCAGGGGTTTACGGGTGTAACAGGCTACCAAGGTCCCACTGGATCTCAAGGACCGCAAGGTTTCCAAGGATTCACTGGAACGAGCGGCGTAACAGGTCCTATGGGACCGCAAGGGTTTCAGGGCTTCCAAGGAGTGACTGGACCTATTTATACTGGACCCACTGGACCCCAGGGAGTTACAGGTGCTCAGGGTATGTTTGGTGTCAGCTCAGATCGATACATAAGTCTGACTACGTCTGTGAACTCATTGCCAGTTCCCATAAATACATTCAGCCACGACTGCTTTGCGAATGCTTCGATCACAAATAATTTGAGTCAAGTTGGAACAGCGGGCATCACGTATACGGCGAGCACGGGCGCATTCACCGTTTCAGAAATGGACGGGTATGGAACCTACGAAATTGAATCGATCTTTGTATTGACTGCTGTGTCGCAGCCAGCATCTGTCGTTCTTTCCGTTCTGAAGAATGGTTCTGTCATTTGGACCTCGCCCGTTACGTTAGGTGTTTCGCAGTTGATCCTTCCCGTCCGCTTGTTCCAGGTGATGAACTTTGGCGATTACATCAACGTCCAGATTTCGACTGGAACGTTTTCAGCCATTGTTCTTGATGCGGGCACCACGCTCAATATGAGCCGTCTCTCTGTTGGCCCCCAGGGTCCTACGGGAAACACGGGTCCGATGGCAAACGGGACGAATATCGCATCGAGTTACGGATACTCGCAGTCTCTCAATCTTCCGAATGGTCAAGTGACGATTTTCCCGTTTGACAGCGTCTACGTCGAACGCGGTACGCATCTCCAAAACGGGACACAGATCGTGATTGAGAGCCAAGGAATTTACGAGATCATTACCTCGATTCAGATCGCAAACACTAACATAACACCTACGAATGCGTATACGTGGATCCGAGTGAATGGTGCTGATGTACCCGCAACGAATGGAGGTCTTCTCGTTCCGCCCAGCTTGTCGGCCGCATCGCTGATTGCGGTGCCGTACATGTATTCACTGAATGTCGGAGACTACATTGAGATTGCTGCAACTACGGGGTCAGCAAACGTGAGTGCCGTCGCGTTTGGTGTGGATACTCATGGTGCCTCGCCGTCTGGACCGTCTATTGCTGTGGACATCAAGAAGGTTGCCGTGGATATTGGAACTACTGGTCCCACAGGAAATACGGGGCCTACCGGTAACACTGGACCCACCGGGAACACTGGGCCCACAGGAAATACGGGTCCCACGGGCAACACTGGACCTACAGGGAATACTGGGCCCACGGGTAACACTGGTCCCACTGGGAACACCGGACCCACTGGGAATACGGGAAACACCGGACCCACAGGCAACACAGGTCCTACCGGTAACACGGGGCCCACAGGAAATACGGGGCCCACGGGGAACACGGGAAACACCGGTAACACTGGTCCCACCGGTAACACTGGACCCACGGGAAATACAGGACCTACAGGGAATACTGGGCCCACGGGAAACACTGGACCCACCGGTAACACCGGTCCCACGGGAAACACTGGACCTACAGGCAACACGGGGCCCACAGGAAATACGGGACCCACGGGGAATACTGGTCCCACCGGCAACACGGGAAACACAGGAAATACTGGACCCACAGGTAACACGGGGCCCACGGGTAACACGGGAAACACCGGTAACACGGGACCTACAGGAAATACTGGACCCACAGGCAACACTGGGCCCACAGGGAACACTGGGCCCACGGGAAACACTGGACCTACTGGCAACACTGGACCCACAGGAAATACTGGACCTACAGGGAACACTGGACCCACGGGGAATACAGGTCCCACTGGGAATACAGGTCCTACGGGGAATACAGGCAACACAGGTAACACTGGACCTACCGGTAACACTGGACCCACGGGGCCAACGGGGAATACGGGGCCGACGGGTATCGCAACTTTGGTGCCTACGGGATCCTATGTATTGCCTACGGGATACATTGGCTACATGACGACGGCCTCGAACTTTGCCTTACCAACCACTCAGCTTGGAAACGTGGCTCGCGTCGACCAAGTGTACGGTAATGATTCTACAGGGTACATCGGTGGCCTTCCCTTCCTGACGATCGGAGCGGCAATTTCGTCCGTCATTGGTACGGGAACAGTGACTGCGCCGCAGAATTCAAATACGACGATCTGGGTCCTTCCCGGAACGTATTTGCTCGGTCCTACTGGCACGAACGCTTCCATCACGCCCTACGGTCCCACAGGTGTCACAGGAACTATGTATCCAATTCTGTCACTCCCCGCAACCACTGCGCTGCGTGGAATCAGTCTACAAACGTGCGTGATTCAGTGTGCTAGTCCTACGCAGGATACCGTCTTGCTACAGATGGGAGCCAATTGCCGCGTAGAAGACCTGAACCTGACACTGGGCAGTTCAACGTATACGGGGTCAAATAAGTTAGTGGGTATGTACTTTGGAGGCACGACCACAGTTTCATCCAAACTGCGAACGTCGATTGTGAATTTGTCCAATGCAAACATGCCCTATACATCATCGAATAACGTGTACGGCATTCAGTTTGACGGCACAGGGTCTTTGGGCGCAAATACATTCTCCTTCAATTGCGTCAAGGGATCGACGATCAACGTATATGGCAACGGATCCGGTAACAAACGTGGTCTGATTGTGACCAATACCAATATTGCTACATTACGTGACACGAACGTCTACGTTGCTGCTCCTCCCACCAATTCTAACTTTGCTGGATCGTATGTGGGAATTGAAACGATCGACAACAACAATACCGGATCTATTCAGATCCGATCTACAACGATTGGAAGTGTTCAGCCTACGGGAAATCAGACGTATACGGCTTCAGACATTCTTCAAACAAATCCTGTAACTATCACCAATCCAACCTACTTGTCGTCGGCGGGTATTCAGGTAGGTCCGGGAACTGACTTGGTCACCAAGACAGCAGGTGGCAAGGGCTTCTCGACCTACGTCTATCCCACAACGCTCTTCTACGGGGCAATGGGAACCCTGAATACATCTGGAAATCCTGGAACTGGAACACCGGCGTACTTGTGGCCGGGCTCGGTGGTCATTCACTCATCAGGTGGTCAGTTCATTCAGTATCCTGACGTGACAACACCAGCTGCGTCCTATCGTGTTCAGCAACCCTTGATTTTGTCGGGAATGTCGGCATCCTTGAACGTATCGCCTGGAACTGGACATACGACGACGATCACTGTGCGAAAGACACCGTCCGGAGGTTCAATTGCCGACACGGTGTATTCTCTGGTCCTTTCTAACGGAATGACATCCTTGACCAAATATGACGCATCAGTCAATTTCGCAGCAGGCGACTTCATTCATCTGAGGGTATCGTACGATGCTGCCGGGAACACAACGCAGGATGTGAGCGTTCAGTTAGATTGTTTCTAATTTCTTTACGGCGATACAGTAATGGCGTTTGAGTACGTCAAGATTGGGGACGGCGTAACAGCCTTCTCAAACTTGCCTTATGTCGCAGGAATGCCGGGCGCTACCGGTCCACAAGGAGCCACGGGATCTCAGGGTGCCTCTGGTGTTTCGGGTGGTTTGACTCTTCAGCTTGAGTACACGACCACGTCAACCTTCGCAGGGACCCCATTGTCAGGAACTCTGCTGACCAGCTATGATACGGGAACACAAACGTCTATCACTGTCCCTGCAAATACGAGCAGCACTCAAATCGCTACATTTATCATCGGAACGGGATCATTGCCCGGAACTGTAGCCGTTGCTTCGCTGTGGGACCTGAATTTGTATGCCTTTGTATCCGTTCCGACCTCGCCGGCTCTCTTTTACTTCGCAGTCTACGATGGGTCGACCCCCGTCCAATCAGGAACTCTCGCGTCGGCAACGAGTGTGAACCTAGGAACGCCTGCTCAGTTGTTCACGTATACACTGTACGTTCCGGCGTGGACGTACACGAACAACCTGACGATCAATTTGTATGCCCAGACTGCCTCGGGAAGCACGCTCACAATTGATTTCCGCGGCCTGACACTGTCTCACTTACATACGTCGTTAGTAACGGTTGGATCGATTGGTCCTACGGGTGTCACTGGCAACACTGGGCCCACGGGGAACACCGGGCCTACGGGGAATACTGGACCCACGGGGAATACGGGACCCACGGGGAATACGGGACCCACGGGGAACACTGGACCCACGGGTAACACTGGACCCACCGGTAACACTGGACCCACGGGAAACACTGGGCCCACAGGGAACACCGGGCCCACAGGTTTCAACGGCACGGCAGGATCCACTGGTAATACTGGACCCACAGGTTTCAACGGTACGGCAGGATCCACTGGCAACACTGGACCCACTGGCAACACGGGAAACACGGGACCAGGATTCACGACCATTACGGGACCCACGGGAACCACGAACCTCTTGACAGCGAACGGATCCAACGCTGCCATCGGTCAATCCAACTTGACCTTCGACGGATCCACACTCACTGTGAACGGTAACCAGAACATGTGTAACAATACGATCTCGAACGTTGGGACTACCAACTACAGTTACCTTGCGCCGTTTGCACCGACTTCAGTAGGAACATCCAACTGTATTCTGTGGCTCGATGGATCGGATACGTCGACCATGACCTTTTCCGGAACGTCCAATCTGACTGCATGGAGGGACAAGTCGACTCAGAACTATTCCGCGACCAACTTCGGAGTACCGGTCTACACTGCAAACGTCAAGAACTCTCGTGGCGTGATTCAGTTCACAACCGGAGCAGGAGTGACCGTTCCCTCATTTGTTATCAGTCCTCAGATGAGCGTCTTTATGGTATATTACCCCAACGGTCAAGGCGTTAACGGACCTCCGATTGAACAGTCAAGCAACTCTTCCCTGTATCCCGGTTTCCTGGTGGAGTCTGGAATCTCGAACTTTTTGATTCGCACGAGTATTCCGGCTCCAAGTGGACTGACGTTTACGGAAACAGGCACCACAATGGTCGGCGCGTGGACGGCGTATGCAGGTGCTTCAACGTATTTCTACACCCTATACTCCAATAGCATCTACGCCTACAATGGCACGGCAGTGTCGGGGGCGACGGGAACAATCACGGCACCCACCGCAACCTTCTCATATTCTTCGCCTGTTTCAGGAACCTATTACTACTACACGGTAAGCGTCACAACGTCGGTAGGAACCTCGTTGTTGGCTACGAGTCCGATTGTGCAGTATGTGACTGGGACAGTTGTACCCAATGTTACAGCATTGACCCCAACAAGCTCTACGATTACGCCTACCCTTGCGAACAACTATTCCACCTATCAATTCACTACTACAGGCACAAACACACTAATTCTTACCAGTCCACCAACGGCTGGAGCACAAGTTCTTGTTGTAGCAGGTGGGGGTGGAGGCGGATCCTACGGCGGAGGCGGAGGCGGAGCTGGAGGTGTTCTGTCAAACTCCCTTCTATCGGTTACATCTGGCTCATACTCAGTTGTAGTTGGATCAGGAGGTGCTGGGGCACCCCCCGGGTCTGGAAGAGGAACAAGTGGGAATGTTTCTTCGTTTTCAAGTTTATCTGCTGTAGGAGGAGGTGGTGGTGGTGCACAGAATACTCCTAGCAACTATAATGGATTGCCGGGCGGTTCAGGAGGAGGTGCGGGCGGTATTGCGCAAGGAAGGACACAACTTGGTGGATCAGGCACAACTGGACAAGGAAATTCAGGTGGCAATTGTTCCAGTTCTACATCTCAGTGTTCGGGTGGTGGTGGTGGCTCTGTTTCAGCAGGTGGCGATGGGTCAGCAGCGGTAGGTGGTGGTGTGGGTGGAAATGGAGGTACCTATACAATCGGCGGAAATGCGTTTGTCGTTGGCGGAGGTGGTGGTGGAAACAATGCCGACACAAGTACAGGATCTGTGGGAGGAACTGGAGGCGGCGGCGCCGGTTCTGTTAGCACCAACGGAGTAAGCGGTACTACAAATACAGGCGGAGGTGGAGGCGGAGCATACTACAGCGGCAGCGGTGGTGGCGGCGGCTCAGGTATCGTTGTGGTTGCGTTTCCATTTGTTACTGCGACAGCCCCATCCTCTCCCACCCTCACGATTTCCACTGGCACTGCAACCATGAGCTGGTCATCGACAGGAGCCAGTAATTACAACTGGGTTCTCTATCAGTCAGACACCTCCAACTACAACGCGTCGGTTTCCTTGTCCAATTCATCCACTATCTCAACCGTATTCAGCGCAACGTCAAGTAACAATCTGGTCATTGGCAAGTACTACTATTTCACGGTGTCCTCCTCCAACTCGTCGGGGGTATCGCAGGTCGCTGTTTCGCCCATCGTAGAATACTATCCAAACCCCTATAATCTGACGTTGGCGGTCACCAGTTCCAACGCGACCCTGAGTTGGTCATCGACTGGAACTCCGACGAACTTCCATTACACGCTGTATCAGACTACCGAGTATTCCTACACAACTGGAACAAAAACGACACTTCTGGGTGGCGCTCTTGACACTATGCTCAATACGGTCACATGTAACATCACATCATCCAATGGATATTTCTACTACTTCGACATCTACGAACAAACCAGCTACGGAACCTCGCCGACGTATCAGAGTCCGATTGTGGAGTATGTTACGCCATTACCGGTGACGCCTACGGGGACGTTCAACGTAACAGGTAACTACTTGAACTTTACTGGAAACGGCAGTGTTATAGTAGGAACGAGTACAACCGTATCTTACTTTGCTTTAGGAGGAGGTGGTGGTGGAGGTGGGTTTGTAGCAGGTGGTGGCGGAGCAGGTGGACTACAGCAGGGTTCTCTCACCCTCTCGCCTGGAACTTATGCGGTTACAATAGGGCAGGGTGGAAGTGGCGGAACATCTCAATCTCCAGTCGCTACTATGGGCAGCAATACAACGCTCGGTGCGTTGATTACTGCAAATGGTGGAGGCATAGGAATAACCTGGGGATATTCATCTACTTCGGCAATAAACGGTGGTTGTGGAGGAGGAGCATCGTGGGGGCAGGCGGGTGGAACTGGTAACCAAGGATATGGCGGTGGAACCGCCGGCGCAAGCGGATACGGTGCCGGCGGCGGCGGTATAGGTGGTGCTGGAGCTGGTACTGGTGGAAGTGATGGTGGAAATGGAGGAATAGGCGTGACGTATAACGGTGTTCAGTATGGCGGCGGTGGTGGTGGTGGTGGTGGTGGCTCAAGTTTTGGAGGAGCCGCGGGTATAGGTTCGTATGGCGGAGGTTCAGGCGGTGCTCCAGGTAGTAATGGAACGGCAAATAGGGGAGGAGGAGGAGGAGGCGCTGCCAATGTTGCTCCAGGTGGTAATGGTGGTTCTGGCATATTGATATTGAGTAATGCATCTGGTTTTATGACATCCCTAACCTCCCCAACCCTTTCCATCGCTGGAGGCACGGCAACCATTGGATGGACTGCCGGTTCAGGAGCCACCAGCAACTATTGGTTGTTATACCGTTCTGCTACGTCGAACTACAATGGAACGTCCAATGCATCTGGAAGCACATCTGGATCGGCTACAGCACCTGTCACAGCACCTACTGGACTTTCGACAGGATACTACTACTATTTCACGGTCTACTCGTCCAATGCGAGTGGTGTATCCGCCGCAGCCGTAAGCAGTATTGTATCTTACTAATCAACAATGGCAACCAGCGTGGGCTCAACGAATTTAACCACTGCCAATACATGGCAGTTGTTAGAGGCGATCAATCCAGACCCCTCACAATCCTCCACAATGGCTGTCTACACAAACGGTAATTTGATCGCATCTGGAACCTCGCAATCTGGAACGACGGCTGTGACTTCGCCATTGTACATTAACGGTCAAGGAGGAACCTCTACGAACTCCTACGCGTCCTACTTGGCTGAGGTTGTCGTGTTCAATACAGGGTTATCGCAGGCGAATCGGCAGTTAATCGAGGGGTATTTGGCGTGGAAGTGGGGACTGCAAGCATCCTTACCGAACACTCATCCATACTACTCTGCAACGCCTTCAGCTGGTGTCACGTCGGTTGGCAGTATGACGGTGGACACAATTGGTAACATTGAAGTGGTCCCAACCAATACCTTTCGCGTTCTTGGACCGACTGAATGGCGAACGAACATGATTACTGTAAGCGGAACGTCCTTGACCATTGCTACACCGACACTCAGTTTACCTGCCACTCAGTCCGCTGCCTTGTATACCATTACGAACACTGGTTTCAACGCTCTTGTTCTGCCCACGTATACATCAGCCTCTCCTGGTGTGTTTTGGACCTTGGCGAATGCGACTGCCTCAAACTTGACGATTGGTGTCACCTATACATCAGGTTCAGGATTGGGATCGAGCATCACGCTGAATGCAAATACGTCTGTCAATATTTACTGGAATGGATCATCGTTCAAATCCATTAGTGGACAGGGACCCACCGGCAACACGGGACCCACCGGCAACACGGGACCCACAGGAAACACAGGGCCCACAGGTTTCAACGGCACAGCAGGATCCACTGGTAATACTGGACCCACGGGAGCAGCAGGATATGGAGCAACGGGACCTCAAGGCGTAGCTGGGTCACAGGGAGTTCAGGGTGTACAGGGTCCCGCTGGTAATACTGGACCTCAAGGAGTACAGGGGTTACAGGGAATTCAGGGGCCTACGGGATCGGCAGCTTCAGGTCAGTTGGTCACAATCTCAAGTTATACTGGACCTGCGCAGACTGTGATTGCAAACGCTGTTTCCCAGTCGAACGCAACACCAACAACCATCTGGTCGACTGCACTGCCTTCAAGTGTTAAGGGACATGCAGGAACGTTGTCAGTGTTTTTCAGTTTGTATTCAGCTACTCAGTTTGCTTCCAATTTTGCCATGGACTACGGGCTATACATTGACAGCACACCTATTTCAATAGGAGAATCGAACACTGTTCACTACGTCCAAACAACCGCTTCAACCTATGCAATGAGTTCAAATGGATACCTTCTGGGGACCAATGGTGTTACAGGTCTTACACCACTTCAAGTTCCATTGTACATTCCTCCTTCGGCAACCAACTTGGTTCTATCCGTTGCGAATTTGACTTCGGCATTGAGTCCAGTTGGTCTCAATCCGGCTTACGTTGGCGTGACTGCGAAAATGTTAGCTACGTAAAACAAAATGGAGGTCCTTGTCACAGGCAGTATCGCCCTCAATGGAACGGCTCGTTGCCAAGTTGCCGTGCCTTCTATAACACTCAATCACCGAGTGTTTTTGAAGATGGTTTCGGCCGCCATGAAGGGGGTTGTAGTGGTTTCAGAAATTACATCAGGCGAAGGTTTTGGATTGTCATCCACTTCGCCTGATGATGTGGGAATGCTTGTGTATTTTGATGTATACTCGTAATAAGCATGTCAACCGGCCCGCAAGGAGTACAGGGCTTACAAGGTGTTCAGGGAATTCAGGGGATCCAAGGGCCAACCGGTCTTCAGGGCCCAGGTGGGTCGCAGGGACCGGCGGGGCTACCGGGTGGACCTACAGGATGGACAGGAAATACAGGACCTACAGGATGGACAGGATGGACAGGACCTCAGGGCGTGGCTGGAACGGCAACGTCCACGGGTGCCACCGGCAACACGGGACCCACGGGAAATACAGGCCCACAGGGTATTTCGGGAACTGCTACGAACACTGGAGCAACCGGATTTACGGGTGTCACGGGACCCACGGGTAACACTGGGCCTACGGGGAATACGGGTCCTACAGGACTTCAGGGCGTAGCTGGAACGGCAACGAACACTGGAGCCACGGGACCCACTGGAGCCACGGGAAATACGGGACCCACGGGCAACACTGGTCCCACAGGAAATACGGGGCCCACGGGTGTTACGGGACCCACGGGGAATACGGGACCCACAGGCAACACGGGACCCACAGGGAATACGGGACCCACCGGTAACACTGGACCCACGGGGAATACGGGACCCACGGGGAATACGGGACCCACGGGTGTTACGGGACCCACGGGGAATACGGGACCCACGGG
>Ga0214177_1000303_pt1 | contig 14018 bp, 32 predicted proteins | sample TroBogEpilimnion_43_FD_153015 | JGI IMG/M metagenome (GOLD analysis project Ga0214177, IMG submission 153015) | Freshwater microbial communities from Trout Bog Lake, WI - 27AUG2007 epilimnion | ecosystem: Environmental > Aquatic > Freshwater > Lake > Epilimnion/Euphotic zone | place: Trout Bog...
TTTAATAAAAGATATGGTTTATAATCTAAATTGGAGGGAGCAGGAGTCTGACTGATAGACATGGTGACATTTCCCGCACTTCCACTCAAATACGTTTTATATACATTTCCGTTGTCGGCGCAGTATAGTAATTGATATCCGAAATCCTGACCACCTATAGATTGCCAAGTGAGTGGAGTTTGATTTATATAAATGGTAGCAGGTAGACCTGACCCCGAGACGTTTACAGCATACCAATTTAGGTCGGTGGATTGCATCCACAATGTTCCAAAATCACTAGATGGCCCAACTCCATCAAAATCTGCTACATTTACACGATATTTCTTACCTTTGTTTATGACAGTGCGTTGCATATGAGTATAACTATTAATAAAGTCCATTTAACGTATTAAATTAAAAAGGACACCCTCAATTAAGGATGTCCTTTATAATATGAATATACCATTACTAAATCAGTCAACCGGTTCGTATTTTGGAATGTTAAATCTGACCTGTTTCTTTTGAATTGGATTCAATCTTTCCCACGTCTTCCAATCGTTGTCCGTCCACAATTCATTATCTTTAGGTAATTTACCTTCTCTTCCGAAATTATACATAGGAGTGTCCTTTGTAATCTTAGAAGGTTTACTCTTAGCTTTGGCTACATCCGCGTCGGTAGCTGCTTTCCAATCCTCTTCGTGAGAGTTTGGAACTAAAAATGAACTTCTCTCTTCAGGACTCATAGCGTTCCATGTTGCAGCATCCGGTGGAGTTCTCTTCCATCCTTTTGGCAACGGACCAGTTTTGGCCGGTGGAACGTTTGTCTTTGGTTCTACTTTATCAATTTCTCTGGTATCCATTTCCATACCAATCTTACCATCTTTTTCCAATTCGGCATGGATAATGTCCAATTGACGTTTGCCGGCTTCATATGCTATCATTCCAATAAAATCTCTTAGAGTTTTAGAATTATTTTTATTCATACCACCCAATGACAATGAAAGAACCGTACCCTTGGTTCCAAACTGTTTTTTACGTAAATCTGCTGGTGATATAGGTTCTGACTCGCCAGAATTATCTTTCGGGTCTTCTATGTCTGATTCTACATCCGTTTCCACTTCCTGGATGACTTCTCTTATTAATTTTTTTAGTTGATGAACATTCATATAAAGAATAAATAGAATCAAATTAACAATAAATCGTGACTATTTATACCTATGAGCATAAAAAATGCCGTGGTCAAAATATTAAAAGAATTTGTCATCCTTGAGAAAATGAAGGATGATTTTGAAATTTTACCCACAAGTAGGCAGGAATCCGAACCGTTCGTCCTTAAACATTACCTTGAAACATTCCCATCCGGCATAAAAAGAATTTACGGTATATACAAAAAAATAGATGGAAATAGACAAATGATTGGAGTAATAATCTACGGCGTACCTTTTTATACTGTTGGTAGATTTCTCGAACCAGAAGTAAAACCGACAGAAATACTCGAACTTAAAAGACTATTCATAGATGATATTGGTATAAAGAACCTAGAATCCTTCGTAATTGGACAATCTTTAAAACTATTGAAGAGAGATGAACCATCTATAAAAGTGGTGGTAACGTTTGCCGATGACAATCAAGGTCATAAAGGAACCATCTATCAGGCAACCAACGCAATTTACTTGGGAATGGGTTCAATGAAACACAAATACATCTACATAATAGGCGGTGACGTGGATGCTATAAAGAATAAGATTCAGAACGTAGTTAAACAATATCCAAAGAAAGCCGTACAAGAAGTCATCTCATATAATGATATTGGACATAATTATAAAAATAAGAAAAATAAGATATGGTGGTGGTACAATGATACCGAAGAACTCCACGTAAGACCTGCCGATAGATGCCACGGCCCGTCTACCAGAAGTGATTTTGAAGGCCGGTATGATGCAGATAAGAATATGATTTCAATCGTGGATATGGGCGAATATAGAAAATCATCCGATTTGGGTAGATTCAATGTAGATAATACGGATATAAAGAATGTTCCGGAGAATCTAATACGCAGACTTAAATTTGAATTCGGTGATAATACAATACTAAAATCATTCTTCGAAGGTGTTTCTTGACGCCACGGACATCCGCTAAGACATCGAATATACCCATTCAACCGATAGTAGTAAGGAATTACGTGTCAACGAACGTTGACTCGCCCCGCTGGCATCACATTCCCAGTTTTATAATAACTCAAAAGAACTTCTTCCAGAGAATACTTACGACGACGAACCCGACGACCATGCCAACGACAATTACTTCGAGACACGACCCCAGTGACATTGTTATCCATATTGATGCAATCATTTGTGTTATCCTTATTTTGTTTAAGTTTTATTTAAAAAGCCAAGTGTTATATTTGTCTCGGCTTTCGTTTTTTCATCTTTACGTTCTTTCATCGCATCTAGCGCAAAGTCATAACCTTCCCAATTATCAACCCCTGCTGCTTCCAGAGCTCTCATGAATTTAGCATCCTCTTTAAGAGAATCATATTCTTTTTTTGTTATTGTGATTGTTTCTTCGTTCATAAATGTTTTATCTTTCCAAAGGCAATTTCCCAACAAAGAATACTGAAAACCAAATCCCAAGATGTATATGAATTTTTCATTTTACTATAATCATACCACGCAAAGGCCGGAGTTGACCAACAACTTCCTTTAAATGCTGTAATTCTGAATTTATTCATAATTTTATAGTTTTGACCGCATTTAAAATTGCATCCCTACATTCCTCATTATCGGCAGGCATCCAATCTTCATGACCATCACAGATAGAGGCGGCATGTTTCATACCATCTTTGAAAGCATTTAAATATGACGATTTCATAGCATCCAAAACATCGACTCTACCACAATTACAATCTCCACCACTTGAATAGATGTTTCCATCGGCCTCTTCACACCAAGGACTGTGTGACGAATTTCTAATCCAATTTTCAATCAGTTTCATCGGTCTTTTAGATTTAAAATTTCTCCGGGATTTTTTTCAACTTCGTTTAACATGTGAACAAAAGTCTACCATAGAAAACGGTAAAATCAAGTTATTATAGAACGTGGATACGTATTCTTTTTTCCAACGGGAAATGGCGTCCCCGTCGAGAATGGACATGCGAGGGTCGCGGGGGGTGTCAAAAAGGGGTGTCCAGAAGGCCACTCCCCACCCCACGGTAGGGGGGAATGTAGGGCTGTTTTAACCCCTTGGCAAGCCCCCGCGGTAGGGTGGTGTTGAGGCTCTACCTTTCGGTAAGGGAACATACCCATCGGAACCTCACACCCACATCATATCACACCAATCCCACCGGTCAAGCCTTCCGCTTCTCGTAACCGAGTGGCAGAGATTGAACCATGCCGTTGATTACAGTCTTGGCACAGTGGAAGCCGGTGCAAAAGGCCTCGGCAAGTTTCATGTTGTTGAAAGTGTAGCAATGAAGGCGAAGGCTACCGTCCATCACTTCAACCTCAACATGGTCGGCGTGTTTGGTGAGAATCAATTTCATATAGATAAGATACCAAGAACTTTGCTCAAGTCAAGCGTATCAAGGGCATTGAGCATCCACACAAGCCTGGTCATTGCCAGGTCGTTCGACTGGAGGATTCAGGTGCTTCTGTATAACCTCAATGATTTCACTACCATGAAGCACGGGAGCTGTCTTGCCCTTTGGCACTCTGGCGTCTCTGAAATAACCACCAGCATATTTGAAATGTTGTAAGTCGGCGAGTGTCATGTTATCTTGTATTGACGGAGAGCTGAGCGAGGGGCAATCCGTTCGGCTTCGTCACGACTAATCCGGCTGATACCACCATTCGGGAAGTCGGTTGACAGATTGTAATGTTCGCCAAGCAATCCGTTAGCATGGACAGTGAAGCCCTTGTCACCACCAGCAGGACAAAGCAACACTGCGAACAGTCCGGCTATCTTGTAATATTTGGCTCGTTTCATGTTGTTAGATTACCACGATTGTTTTGACAAATCAAGCCTTCAGCTTTGGTAGCACCGTGAACTTGACATCGAACCTCTTTTGAAAATCCTTCACACGGTCTTTGTGTGGAGAGACAAAGTTACCGAAGGCCGAGCAACAGTTATGGCCTCTTGGCGCCCGACAACTTGGGCAGTGTGTTCGTTCGACGATGATTTCGTCAAATTGTTTGGTGATTAACATAAATCAATTACATGGGCCGGCGTAGTAACCGGCAGCGGTGACACGAACCATGCCGGCCTCACATTCGGCCAAAGTCAGTTTGTTGGAGCTGAAAAAGGCTTGTGTTCCGGTGAAGAATTGAATGGCATCGCCGGTGATATCCATTTCAGACTTGTGAATGACGGCATCAATCGGATTCTTCCAGTGTTCCTTGTTCTGGACTTTCTCGAAAGCAACCCGTAGCTTCTTGGAGAGTGCTTCAGCTTCTTGTGCGGTCTTCGTCATACACTTAATTTATAGAAAGTTTGTAGAAAGTCAAGCGGACTTAGCAAATGGCCCAAACTTGGTAAAAGTCTGAAAATCAGGCTCATGGTATAATGTTACCGTGAGCATACGTTTTAGTTCACCATCAGCAGGGTCACGACGTTTATGATAATCGTGACGATTCACATTTGTTGGTATAATCACATTACATTCGTAACATTCATAAACAATAGCATGAAGACTACCAGCCCGTAAATGTTTTAACATAGGCGGCAACGCCCAAACGGCGCCATAACTTGTGGAACACTTCCACATTGGTTTATTACATTTTGGACAGTTTACCGGTGGCTTACCGAAATTGTCGGAATCTGTCTTACAACATGGACAAGGGCAACTCATACACTTAATTTATAGAAAGTTTACCACAAGTCAAGCGACGATATCATGGCGAGGATACCGAACCCACATAGCCGAACCCAGCACCAACTCCAGCACCAAGACACAATTTGCGAATGCCCAATCAGGCTTGCGTCCCCAGTGGCCTTTGGTCACATAACCGAGCGGCCCGAGATTGATACGATGCTTGCCTAGTGGCGGGCCTTGACGAGTCAGCCGGTCACGGTCTGCTTGAGTTTCCTCTTCCGGGGGCGGCGTAGATGATAACATTCTCATAAAGCCAGTTTACCGAAAGTTTTAACTAAATCAAGCCCTGCCGAACAGTGTTGTCAGCGGGCTACAGGACGTTGCCTGCGTGCCGGTGAGTGTCTGCGTGTAATTGTCTTCATGGGCGTAGAACGTCCAACGTTGGGCGCCACGTTTCACGGTGAACCACCAACGACCAGATGATTGTTCGACACGAACCATTGACTTTTCAGTGAAAGCAATTTCAGAGATTGCTTTTTGGTCAGCCGGCTTGTCCCAGACGAACGTTGCCGATTGACTGTCACGATTGTCACGATTGTCAAGATAACGTTTGATTGCGGCCTGAAGAGCTTTGGATAGTTTCTTTTTCATATAGAAAGTGTATCAAATGTTAAAGGAATGTCAAGCCTTGCGGAAAGCCTTGGGTTCCATCTTGCGAGCTTGGTCGCGGGTGACGGGAGTCAGGCTGCCGGCGATACAGTCTTCGAGGTTATCACACGCCGACCGACACCACACATAACCCCGTCCGCGTGAAAAGTATGCGACGAAATTGTTCCTGATTCGCCACACACGGATGAAGGACGATTGTTTCGTAAAATATTTTGTTCTCATATGGTTAGATTACCACAATTGTTTAAGAAATCAAGCCTTAGAAAACGGAGTGCGGAAGGCCGTCGGGCGTAACTTCCGCGCCTCTTGGCGAGTGATTTGTTGGAAGTCGTTGCGGTTGTATACTTCCGAGATTGAGTATGCGGACGGCTTCCACGAATCGGTCTGCTCGTATGGGGCGGTGAGACTATCGTTAGCGAGCCGTTTGATGGCGTCAAATGCCCGTATATTTTTGAAGTATTTTGTTCTCATGTTTAAATGATATAGATTGTTTGAGTATTGTCAAGCCTCACATGGACCAATACGTTTCGTTAGAAGGGGAGCAGCAGTGCGGAGTGTCACGCTCTTCGACAATATCGGAGTGCGGCGCCAGATAGGACCGGACGACGTGTTGGCTAGCCTTGATGACGGTCGGAACACCATTCACCATTTCGGTGCGGTCGCTGACGGTCGGGCGACTCTGTAAAGTGGCAATCATTTCCTCGAATTTGACACGGCGAACTTTATCCGAGTTACCGACACGGAACCAGCCGTTGGTGTAACAGCAGCAGAAAATTTCTTTTCCGTTGGTGCGGATGAATTCGGATTTGTATTCGGCGATAAGTTGGTCAGTTGTTTTTTTCATATAGAAAGTGTATCAAATGTTAAAGAAACGTCAAGCCTCAATCAATATCAGATGGTGACCTGCGACATAACCGTGGCCAAGTCCAAGTGAGTTTTCGGCCATTCATCATTCGGCTTGAACCCATCAGACTTGCGGAACTTGATGCCCTTGGGCGTCACCCACAGAGTTTTAGTTTCGCGGAGCTTGGTGTTGTAGCTGGGATATAAGTCTCCCGTTCCAACCACATGACCGACGTGCGTGAACTTTTTCATATAGGTAGTTTATATTACTAATAGAAATTGTCAAGCCTCACTCTCCGACGCTTGACTTATCTGGGTTATTTGTTAAACTATTGGTGTGAGATAACGAAGCGTAAAAGCGGGAGGTCGATACTACGAGTGCGTTGATTCCTTTAACGATAATTGTAAATTTTCTATCGTTATCAAATTTCATATTATACTTATTAAATGAAAGGATAACTTATGATATGCCAAAACGAAACGACAAACTTACACTTGACGAACAAAGAAAACGAAACAATGAACGTGCCAAACGATTTTACGAACGACACAAAGACAGAATTAGAAAAGAAAAACTTGCCGACTACCACGAAAAGAAACGTATCGGGAATTTACAAGATAGTAAACAAGACTAATGGCAAGTATTATGTTGGAAGTGCTAATAGTATTCAACGACGATGGAGAGAACATAAGAATTGTTTAATTGAAAATAAACACTATAATGATTACTTACAGCGTGCGTGGAATAAATATGGTAAGGATAATTTTGAATTTCTAATAGTAGAAATTACCGAACCTAATAAAAGAATATTAGTAGAACAAAAATATCTTGACATTGCCAGAAATGAACAAGACAAATGTTACAATCTAAAATTTGAATCAACCGAACAATTTTTTAGTGATTATGCAAGAGAGAAAATGTCTATTGCCAAAATAGGCAAAAAATATTCCGATGAAGTCAAATTAAAAATGTCTAATTCTTCACCACATAGAAAACTAACAGAAAATGAAAAAGAACATTTAAGAAATGTAAACACAGGTCCTAATAGTCCACATTGGGGAAAGAAACGTTCAGCAGAAACAAGACTTAAAATGAGTCTTGCCCATAAAAAGAAAAAAAACCAGACCCAGAGTCTTTCATCGGGGCTGGTTACAATATGAACCGAACTAATCTGCAATGTCAATGACCGATTCGGCCTTGACAGTAAAACAAAGCGGGCGGTCATCTTCATCCTTCCGTTTTTCAGACGAAAGAAGATACTGCTCACAACTTTCATAGCTTGCCGGTCTTCCGTTAATTGACCATTCAACTTCCGGTTTAAGGTTGTCAAACGTCGCCGGATAAAGGCGAACATATTCAGTCCCCTTGTGGCCGATGATAAAGGGGAATTGAATCCATTCACCCCAAGGCAAAGGTTGGACTTCGCCACGTTCACCATTTGCGATGCCTTCTTTAACTACGTTGAGATTTGCGTAATCAATTCCTGAACGAACCCAAGCGGAAGTGCGCTTGACAATTAAGAGTGAGGAAGCACCCTTTAGGACTTTGGCCACACGTTGCCATGTAACCTTGACGTGACGGCCTCTGCGAGACTCGACTTGTGAGATAATTTCGTTAGCGTTCATATTGTTATTTGTTTTGATGTTTACCGTTTACAAATACAGAATACAATACTTAAATGAATTGTCAAGCGTGTCTCATTCCTATACACTCAAAAAAACGAACGCAGCCGCCGTTACCCTACTCTCCGGCGTATTTCAGCCACATCGTCTCTCACAAGGAAAGTTTAACATATTCACCGCAGCAGTCAAGCCTCGCCCAATTTCTCGGGGAGGCTTGATGCCGATTGACCGAACCTCACGCCCCAGCAACAGGCTGGGGAGCGAAAGTGAGTTTGGGCACCGACCACTTGCAACATCCGACGGGGTTGGTCTTGTGAATCGGGTAGTATTCGCCCCAGTAATAATCGTTAATCGTGTCCACAGTCCCGTAAAAATGCCCCTTGTGGATTTGACCGTAAGCCTTGATGCCGAAGATGTTGCCCGTGCTCATCTCGACCATGTAACGGCCGCTCTGGCCGATGTCAACCTTGGCATATTTCTTGCCTTCTTTCACCGTCGTCTTTGCGTGGACGTCGATGGTGGATTCGTGACTGCCTCCGGCTTTCATGCGTGCCTCGGTTTCGGCTTGAACCAAGGCGGCGAAGGCGATAATTTTGTTTTTCATGACAAAGACAGTTTACAGTTGTTTTGAGAAATGTCAAGCGATGAACTTCAGCGGCCAGACCGCCATGACGTGTTCCCATTGGTGGGGCAACATGGCGATGCTATACTTTCCGACATTTCCGGCCGTGTCCTGCGAGTAAAGAGTTTCAGAATCAGGATAAACCGTTCGGATACAGAGTTTGCGAAACTCCACCGGAAACTCCGGCAGACTGAATTTCATTACTTGAAGCTGGCTAATGGGAATGATGTCAGACGGAACATGGAAAGATTGCCATTTAGACTTTCCGGTACCCGTGTTACCTCTGACAGTGAGGCCCATTTCCTTTAAAAAGTTTTTGATTTCCTTGGTTGTTTTCATATCTGAATATTACCAACCATTTAAAAATTGTCAAGCGGTGAAGAAAGAGGGGCGAACGTTTAATGTTTTCATCTTGCGAAGTGGAACTGCGCCCACCGTTCGCCCCTTGTTTGTTTTTACCGAATCCTCCGGCTGGCCGCCGTTGCGGCCTTGTGGAAAATGGTGGACATCTTCCCCCGCGCCAGATTGTCCATCCCGTCACACCGTTTATGCGAGCCGTTGATGACTCGGGCAACCTTGTGGGCCGTAATGACCCCTCCCGGCATCGTCGGCGTCGCAAATTGATAATTGGGGGCGGTAAATTCCCACCGGCGGCCCTTGGCCCCATAAGTGACTTGTTCGTGTGTGTATGATTTTGTCATATAGAAAGTGTATCAATTGTTAAAGGAATGTCAAGCGTTGTCGTCGAGTTCATCACCTGCGTCGTGTTTCTCGAATCCCAATTCGGCGATAGCCTTTTCCTTCGTCCAACCACACCCACTTGCGCCGAAGATATAGGCGAGGGCGTCAATCTGTTGTTGTGTGATAGTGTCGAGGGCGGCGATATAACCGTCCATACACTCATTAAAAGTCATCTTTTTGATAGGTGGCATATGTAAAATGATTATAGGGTTGTTTGGTGAAATGTCAAGCGTGAGTAACGCGGCCGGTCTTGGCGGAAAATTCCCATTGATGGTTATCCCGTTTGCGAGTGAGAATCACGGTCTTATTCAGTTCGTCGGATTCAATCCGATAACTTTTCTGTGTATCACCGGCAACCTTCATGTTGTCATGGTCGAAAAAATGGCCGCCGTGTTTCTTATTCAATTTGGCGAGTTGTGAAATTGTCATAAAGAAAGTGTATCAAATGTTTGACTAATGTCAAGCGTGACAATTGTTGTAATAACGGTCGAGCAGTTCTTGCAGTTCGATAATTTCAGGCTCGGTGCATTGTCCCTTGGAAAACTTTTCCTCCAATAAATTAAACCGAGTTTCCTCGTTAGCTGTTAAAATCATATAGATAGATTATCAAATGTTAAAGGAATGTCAAGCGTCACATTATTTTATGCGTGGTCGACGAAATGGCTTTAGTCAAAGTGCTACAAGGATATGTTAGTTTTCCATCGTCCCATCTGATAGCCATTCGACTCCCACGACAACCTTCCATTTGACAGGGCCGGACGCCGCCTGTATAGTGACCTTTATGTTTTCCATCGCGGCTTAAAATTGTAATTCCTTTAATCATATAAAAAGTGTATCAAATGTTAAAGGAATGTCAAGCCTCACTCTACGACGCTTGACTCGGCGGGATAGTTTGTTATAGTATCCATGTGAGACATACGGAGTCAAAAGAGAGCTGAACAAGCGGAACGTCGATACTACACCTGCATTGATTTTTAGCCCGAAAGTTTACCGCAGGACAAAATCCCCGCTGTTATACACGGGGACTTGTCAAGCCTCAACCGGCAATCCGGCTCCAACATTCGGGACCTATGCCTCTCAAAATTGATTCGGGAACTGTCAATTTTCTTGCGCAGACTCCACACTTCCCTTCGTGGTGTACCTTTGCATTCATTAGAACTTTATCGGTAAAGAGATGTTTCATTAACCAATTGAAGGTTAAAACGTCGGGACTCTGTTCATTCCGTTTACTCGCCTTGGTCAGACGGAGCGAGCCGGTTTCTTCGTTAACGATACCGATATAACTGTAATTCGTTTCATTACACGGGCCACTGAGGAGTGACAACATGAGCGACGGGTTCGGGAAACGCGGGGTGGGCTTCGTCCGGCGGATTTTGTAGGTCTTATGTTCGCCCGATTTTTCGGATTCAACGGTGAAGGTGGCGTTACCACCGAAGAAAAATTGTTTGTCGAGGTCGATTGTGTTATTCATAACCAAAGAATACCATTGTTTTAACTATTGTCAAGCGTTGCATCTTTCAATCATCACACTGAATAATGGTGACGTTTACTGCGACACAACGCTTGACAAATTATTAACGCCAGTAAACATCGAGCGACGTTGCGAACTTGGCGGGAACGTCTGACAAGACCATGTTATATATCAAACCATGGCGTTCGGCAAGAGCCCGACGATTGGCTGACCGGCCACGAATCGAAGTCGAGCGACCGATTTCACGGACGGCTTGACGAAACTCCGAGAGTCGTTTCAGATTTTCCGGCGTGACAGTGACAGTTCCAATGTAATTGTTACTGTAACGATACCCAACTTGGTTGCGCGGTTTTTGTTTGAATAGTTTTTTCATATAGAAAGTGTATCAAATGTTAAAGAAATGTCAAGCCTTACACAAAGAGTTTCAGTGCGTTTTGAACACCAACACGATTCGCACCGGCTTCAATCAGCGCCAGAGCGATGATGGCGCCGACTCGTTTGTCACCCTTTGACAATTGACTGATGAGCGACCCATAACGGCCGTAATTGTTTTGGGTGGTAGGTATGCCGGCCTCAATATCTTTAACCATTGGTTTCAAGTCGGCGGCCAAGTCGGAGATTAGTTTGGTCTGTTCAGGTGTCATATGTAAATACAATATACCAAACATTTAACTATTGTCAAGCGTCCCATCTTTATCGATAAAGGAATTACGGGTCGCGTAACTCCCTTCCGGCTTGATTCGCCTCACATGAATAGTTTAACAAAAGATTTGCAGGAGTCAAGCCCCACTCCATATACTCGGAATGAGGCTTGACTCCGTGTAACGGTAGCTATTAGAGTTTTGGTAACGAGGTCCCGTGCGACCCACGATTATATCACGGATAGTCCCAAACAGCCACCAGATTCGATTGTTGGTTGGTTTCCCAAAATATAGGGACCATCGGGGAGAAAAAAGAAAAGCCCCGAACCAACCAACAACCATGATTTTTAAATTCTTCTTACCTAAACAAGTTACCAAACATTCGGTAATTGTCAAGCGTGTCACCGGCCGCGAAACATCTCGCCGGCCTCGACGGACTTGATTCCCCGAATCTCGGAGAAGCCCACTCGATGTTTCATCAACATTGTATTCCGCAAATCCGCGTTGTTACACGGAGTAGGAATGAGAGTTTCGGTTTTGTTGCCGTCCCGATAGGAAATGACGACACACATGGAGGTTTTTGGGATAATGAAATTAATCATAAAAGTATTTTATCAAATGTTTGAGAATTGTCAAGCGGTGTCAGATTGACGACAGAGAGTTGAGTTTCAGATAGTCGGCGAGGTTCCACTTGTCACCGTTGGCGTGAGTCTTGGGCGCCCAATGTAAATCACGTTCAATGGTCAGACCGAAAGGGAGACGGAGATTTTGGAGCTCTGACAAGCTGATTGTCCCATATTCGACGCAACCGAACCCGAGGTCAGCCACACCCCAAAGGATGTCTGCCGAGTCGCCAGTTTCACGGGCGAAGATGAGCCACGTTGCAGCTCCACACGGATTGAAAAACTTACAGATGGGATATTGAGCGTTTTGGCCGTTGAGGGTGGGATTGGCCAGAGCTTTTTCGATTTGTTTGGTGAGTAATTTCATATAGAAATACTACCAAATATTTAACTATTGTCAAGCGTGTAGCTGTCCGAGCTTAGCTTTACCGTTGAGTCTGTGAAGGGAACGTCCACCAATTGCCCGACGACTGGCGGCCTTGCGGGCTTCGTCAGTCTGTGCGACTTCGTTCTCGTTGGTGATATTCGTGTAGCCACTCTCGGCGACCTTTGAAGCCCATTGCCATTGTGGTTCCACTTGAACCTTACTTGTGACTTTCTTAACCATACCCAATTGAACCAATTTGGCAAGCCCCGTTTTTATAATTTGTTTGAGAAGAATGTCTTGACGTTCACTTAAATCTTTCAACCAAGGGTAACCACTTTGAAGATATGGCTTGAGCTGTCCGATGGTAAAAGACAAGTGGGAATATTTTTCCATTTGACTTTTAACACCAAAATGGATTTTATCGGTATAGTTCTCAACCGGGAAAATCATTGCAGACAATTCTTTTTTCATTGGCTGAATCATACCACATTTGTCTTGGATTGTCAAGCCTCGGGCGTCAGGACAAATTCCAACCCATACACGGAAGGATAACTGTGATTTTGACTTGTCTTTCCGGCCTTGCGGGTGTATACCTTGGCGCCGCGGTTGAGACTGTCCTCGGGCTCGTAGGGCGGATTCGACGAGCAGAAAATTTCGGTATCGCCTCGGAAGTCAGTCAGAATGTCGCCGACTTTCGGGCTGATGTTCGTCCCAATAAAGACTAAGGTGGTTTTTGTCATATAGAAATTGTATCAAATGTTTAACTAATGTCAAGCCTCCCTCGAACCAATCTCAATCAGTTTGAGGAAATTATTTCGGTATTCCCCTTTGGGTTCCTTACACATATCGCCATTGAGGGCCTTTAACACGTTGTCGAAAAATTCGACGCCATGCCACGTTGACAGAATCAACCCGTGGCCGTGTTTACGATGAAATTCCATTCGCAACTCCACATACTTTTCAGCCCACCGCTTTCCCCTTGTGAATGACAGGTTGGAAATGGCAACCATACAGAATTTCTTCATATAAAAAGTTTACCAAATGTTTAACTAATGTCAAGCCTTGAACATCATGACTTGGATATATGTAATGACGGCGACTTTGCGGCCGGTTTTCATACGTTCGCCGGATTATTCTCGACAACTGTTGTAATTTTCATAATTAAAAGCCTCCGGTAAATTCAAGTATCCACCGTTTCGTCGTCATGTCTTGGCGGACTTCAAAGATAGCCGAGCTACCGGTGAAGTGTTTGAGAAACTCTGCCAAGTCACTCAGTTCGTCGAATTTAATCTTTCCGTTCATAATTGAATACTATCATTGTTTTAACTATTGTCAAGCGGTGTCAGACCACGCTTGACTCTTTTGGATAGTATGATAGATTGATGGTGTAAAGGAAAGACAATGTAAGGGACACAAAAGCAGTTCGGTTTCCGTATTATGTTTAACGAAATGACAGTTTAAGGTTTCTAGATAACCACTTCCTCAGCTCGACCTCTGTTAACGGATTCAGACTGGCTAACTCTTACGGGTTGTGAGTGAACCATTGGATTGTGTTTGGACGTATCCAAACTTTGCCAATAAAACTCACACGTTTTCCCACCGCTTGACTTCTCGGTCTTATTTGTTAAA
>Ga0214177_1000306_pt1 | contig 13861 bp, 13 predicted proteins | sample TroBogEpilimnion_43_FD_153015 | JGI IMG/M metagenome (GOLD analysis project Ga0214177, IMG submission 153015) | Freshwater microbial communities from Trout Bog Lake, WI - 27AUG2007 epilimnion | ecosystem: Environmental > Aquatic > Freshwater > Lake > Epilimnion/Euphotic zone | place: Trout Bog...
TCACCAAACTTTTCACCTGCAGCTCCAAACGCTAAACCTGGCAATTCTGTAAAACCAGCTTGTGCTAAATTAGATAAACTTGTACCTAGTTTATTGAGATCAACTGGCCTCCAAACTCCTCCTACATCAGTAAAGTTTTCTATGTTTAAATAAGGCAAAGTATATGTTACACCTGTTTCTGTAGCAGGGTATAAATTAGCGTACGGTTGTAAGGCATTTGAACCTGTAAAACTTGCTAAGGTACCTGGTAGTTCTGTGCCTGCGAAAGCACCTAGTCCGGCTGCTATTACTCTACTTAAATTAGATTGTAAAGCCCCTCCTGTAGTATTTGCTACTGCAGCCGCGCCTGTATAACCCTTACTTGCAAGTACAGGTGCGACAGCTTGTAATCCAGCACCAATACCGTTGGTGGTCTGTTGAGCAGCATACGCTATTGTACCGGCAGCGAGCGCTTGAGCAGCCTTAGATTCTAATGTAGCATTGATTGTAGATCTTATTGCATTTAATTCACCAGAGTATTTTAAATTATACTCTGTCATTCTCAAAGTAGGTACGTATTTTCTTAAATCTGAACCTTTATCTGTTAATGTCCAGGAGTAATTGTCCTTTACGTTAAAAACCCTTCCAGCAAGTTGCGGTGCACCCTGCTTACCCCCACCTATATCAAACATATCGGATTTATACGTAATTGCCATATATATACTTAAGTTAACAATTGTCTATTACGTACTAATAATCCAAAACTTCTATCTCTAGAAGAGTTAATTTCTTCACTGTTTTGATTTTGTATAGTAATTGAAGTAGAGGTTTTACCGCTATTACTAACGTTACTAGTTATTATACTGCCTGTGTTTTTATTTGTTTGAGCTAGAGCAGTTGTTAAGCTATCCAGTTTAACTAATACCGAATTCATATATTCATCATTTGCTTTAGTTTCTTTATTAGAAGTAACAGTAGCTGTACCTATATTTGACGCAGGTCCTTGAGGGGTTGAATATACTCCGTAACCAGGGGCGGGTGTACTTACACCAGATGGTTTCGGTAAAGTATTAATTGAAGACGGTAAAGACTTGTGTTCTGGTACTTCAGGTAATGTAGCTGGAGTAGTTAAAGGAGAGGCTGTTGATACAGCAGGCTTACTGGGAGTGTTTATTTGTTCATTACTCGTTTTTACTGTAGTCTTTAACGGTATTGGAGCAGCACCAACTGCTTTTCTCATCGGGTTAGTGACGTACTCAATTAGTTTATTATTTATATTTTTATTAAATTCAGGAAAAAATTGATCAGCTAAAGTAACTGCCAATATAGCCCAACCTACAGGACCCATACCTTCGCCTGCAACTTTGCCACCTAATCCTTCTTCAGGTTCAATGCGTTTTACTAACCTACCAAATATACTTTCTCCTTCTCCTTTTACAGGTAATTTTTGACCTATAGGGTATGTAGGAATTTCTTTAGCTGCAGGTATTGGTTCTTTTAGTAGCTGCCTTTCAGCTGTAGGTAAGCGTAATTGTTCTGGTGGCTCTCCAGATTTAAGACGCAATGGAGTTTCTGTTTCAATCTGTGGTGTTTTTTTAACACCCCCACCTACGTTCTCTGAAGGTGTTACATTTTTTTCTGGTGGTTTACCGGCTTTAGGTACGCCTTCTTTTGGACTACCACCCGCACCCCCGCCACTACCTTCTGCACCCCCTTTACCACCACCGCTCGGTACAGGTGTAATTGTACCACCGCCGGTTTGATTTAGTATAAAATATTTGCTTAAAGTTCTATTTAATAACTCCTCAATATCATCTTGAACCTTTTCATTGATTTCAGTTATCTCTACTTTTATAGCTGTTTTATCAACTAACTTAGAAGGATCAGCATTTTTAATAGTTACTTCTTCTACAGGAGCAGTAGTCAAATCGTTTTGTTTTTTTACTTCCTGTTTTTTGTTTTCTATAACAGCAGCCGCTTTAGGATTCTTTTCTTTTAATTTTTCTACTTTCTGTTTATTTAAATTATCAATAATCTTATCATATGAACCATCTAAAAATGTATTCATTAATCTACCAATTAATCCTGGGTCTTGTTTTGCTTCAAACCCAGCTTCTTCTACTCTAGCTATAGCTCTCTCAAGACGGCTCGTGTCATCTTTTAACGGTACTGTTCCTTTATTGTTTCCTTTTGCGGTAGAATTTGTAGCTAAATTGTTTACTGCTTCAGTTAATTTGTCTAAAGTCTCTTTTATATTAGCACTATCTGTATTAGCTTTTTTAGAAACTTCAGATAACAGTTCAACCATTTGCTCTTTAGTGAGTATTCGTTCTGAATCCGGTACTGGAGCGTGTAAGTTAGCACTAGCAACAGACTGAGGGGATTTCTTCACAGATGTGTTATCTGTGCTGTTTTCTATATCGGTACCCTCAGTATTTCCCATAAAATTACTTAGGAACGAGGCAAGCCTTTATATTAACCACTTAAAAAGAAATCCACTGTAATATCTATAATAGCAGTAGCATCATCTGATATGTTTACAGTTAAAAGAGAGTTAGTTATTTCTGTAATTTGACTTACATACTGCTGTACTTCAAGCATTATTTCTGCTGGTAAACTCTCTATAACTGCTAAACGATCTTTATAATTTAATTGATTATATCCAAGATCCGTTACTTTGTCTTCGTTTATAACACTTATACTCTTTACTATTTTACTTGTTTCACAAAGCACTGCTTGTTTCAGTAATTCGTCTGGTGACATTTTAATGTTAATGTTTTCTCTTAACGCTTTTTCTACACCGTACTGATCAACCATAAGAGGTGTACTTAATAACACTCGTATGTTTTTTACTTCCACTGTTTTACTATCTGGTATAGTTATAGCTTTAGCATTTTTTAAACAATCGTTTAACGTACCTGTATACAGTGTATCGTTCTTTACAATAGCTAAATCAGCACCTAAAGTGTTTTTACGTAAAGCTAGTAATATTACAAGACGGTCAATTGTGGTTAGTTGAGAAATGATATCTGGCTCGTAACAATTTTCTGTAATTGCTTCAAACGTAGTTATAACAAACCTTGTGTTAAACGGTATCGTATCTATTGCACAGCTATAAAAAGATTGCTGCTGTTTTGTAGAGAGTGGTTTAAACTTTACTTCTCTTTTTAGACTAGGTATGTATACATCAAAAGAGTTTTTTTCTGTAATAGCATTAAGCGTAGAGAGTATCGTTTTAATATCAGCCATAAAGGTATTTACCGGTAATCAGTTAAAAGCCCAATTCCGTGTTTAATGTACTTTGAGGTAATGCCGCACCTTGTGTTCTATTGCTATTACTAGAGCTTTCCTCTCTATCTTGCATAAAGTACATCCAATATACTTGCATTTCTACCGGGGTAATGGTGTCCACATAATTTGCATCAAATCCTGCATAATTCACCATATTATAAAAAGCTCTATAAATGTTACCTAAATCTTCTGTAAACAAGTACTCAATAGCCTTTTGCATTACTTCAAATGTAATGTTCTTAGATATTCTTAATACTATTTCATCTGTTAAGGGATCTTTAACAACTAAAAAGTCTTGCAAATTATACTCATCCTCTTTTGTCATTATAGCTTTATAAATTTTATCTGATATAAAGTAAGGTAATTGAGTCACTATTTTTAAACGCTCATCTAACGTTAAATCCTTAAATTCTACCTTTTTTCTTCCTATTTGAAGTGTATCTATACTAGAAGCCAGAATAACCGTTATATCATTGTTATTTCCTATAAAAACATACTCGTCTTTTACTTTGTAAGACGAAAAACTTACCTTTATATTACCAATATTAATATTACCGGATTTATCAATAGTCTTAATACTTTGTATCAGGCTTTCTACCACTATATTTTGAGTAAAAGACTTACCACTTGCTTCTTTTATAGATAACTTTAAATCCGGACTTATACAGTAATTACGTAGGGTTAGTAATAAAGATAACTTATCTTCAAATGTAATGTCTCTACTTTTTATATCTGGACATAGATCCAACAATATAGAATTGTATTGTAATATAGTTTCTTTCTTATTAGCACTATAAAGACTTTTTACAAGCTCTCTATATTGCTTGTAACAGAGTTCTTTTATAGATACCTCCTCTTTCGTACTAGGAAGGTACGCATTTATTAAAAATGGCATACCATAACTTACTTCAATTACCTGCAGGTGCTACCGTAGCTGCAGCATTTGCATTCATATTCGGATAATCCGTTTCGTATGTTGTATACGTCCAAGTAGTTTTTGCTGTACGTAAGTCAACACTCTTACCTGTACTTGCGTATGTTACTTCATAATCTCCTACACTAACAGGAGCAGCATCTTTAAAGGTAATTTTTTTCCTTATATCTACACCATCACTGCCGGTACTAGCGCCAGTTTTACTTAAAAAGTATATAATAATATTAGTTTTAAAATTTTGATTACTACTTGTATTACGCGCAAATAAACCATACTGTGAAACAGCTACAGTCCAGGGTCTCAAAACAGAATCAATAAAAGAAAGATTTGTTTCAAAAAAGTTTATACTTAAATCAGTAAAATCTTTACGACCTTTTAATATAGGTGCAGATAATAAACCCCCGTGTAGAGATGAATTCGCACTCATACCCACTCTACCGCTTGTAGAAGTTTCTCCGGGTATTGTTACTCCATTAGCAAAAAACAACGTTGTGTCTTTATAGAGACTTTCTGACCAGACATTACCCACTACTGTTCTAATTTTGTTATTTCCAGGATTTAATTCTGATGATTTGTTTTGTAGTTTATTTAGTATACTGTTTCCGTTACTACTAGTAAATAAATTTTCTATTTCAATAATGAAATTAGCTTCAACCGGTATATGAAAATCATCACTGGTTAAAGTGTTATAAAATTGCTGTAAATTGAGACTCATTAACGACCTCTTATAGCGTTTACCGCACTACGACCAGCCTGTGCAACCCCTCTAACAGCATTAATCGTACCAGTAATAGCATTAATACCTTGAGTTAATTGTTGAATACCACCAACAATACCAGTGTCAGTAACTTTACCTGAATATGGTGATAATCTATAATATGCAAATGTAACAGTAAATTCTTGAGGCTTACCTGTACCTTCTTTATTATACTTTATATTACTAATTTCTTTTATTATTACTCCCTCTAACTGACAACCATATACTGGTTGTAAAGAATCATCTAATACACTTAACTGTATAATGCTATCTGTTAAAGCGCCTGGAAATGTGGGTGCACCTGTTGGGTAGTATGTAGGCTCAGCTTTATCGTAGAACCAATCTCTGAAGTCTAGCGCTTGATCTGCCCAGAATGTAATTTGATAGTTATCTTTTTCACCGAAATCTGAAATACCGGTACTAACTGGTATCTTAACAGTATTATATGAAATAGTATCTATAGCTACTTTACGAGAAGGTAAAGACACACTCTTAATATAGTTTAAGTAATCTTCTGGTATAGCTGCATTAGCTATTTGTATAGTATCAACCCTTATTTGAAAATCCCTACTGAATCCTCTTTGAGAGGCTGTTGTATAAAAATCTGATAAGGTCTGAGAAGACATATGTATACTTAGTATAGGGTGGTTTATCTACCGCGGATTGCTTTGCCTAATTTACCTACAGCTGTTGCTGTTCCGGTTATATCGTTTAATGTATTTTTAATATCTGTTAATAAACTAGTAGCTGGAGGTTGTGTATCCTTCCAGAATGTTTGTATAGTGGTACCATTACCACCAGGATTACTGTTTATAAAGTCAGAGTTAGGATAAGGCAGCTTGTCATAACCAGCTTCGTTATATGTAGGTGGAACTGAAAATCTAAATATAGCTGTAAAATCCATTACTTTACCGGTACCCTCTTTACTAAACTTAATTTGACTCACACCGCCTAAGGCTACATTAGTAAATTCCCATAACCCTAACGGTACACCTGTTTCACTTAATGATTCTAATTGTACTGTACCGGTTATTGGTTTCGTACTCTCTTTTGGATCTTTTGCTGTTAATAGAGTTGTAAACCTGTTATAAAGTACATAATGTGGGTCACATCTAAACGTTATCTGATAATTATCTTTATCAGAATAATCAAGCTGGTTTGTTCCGTAAACAGCTGTTGTACCTTTTGTCTTTAAATTAACCTTATCTGTTATTATAGAAGGTAAATAAAAATCTTTTGCATATGTTGCATACCAACTGATATCGCTAAAATAATCTCCAAAAGTTAAACTTTTAAGTCTAAGTTGATAGTCACGTGTTAAACCAATTGCAGTAACATCCCTATAAAAATCAAACAACGTTTGATGGGTACCTGTATTAGCACCCGCAGCTGTATTTGTATTATTTGGTAAACCAGGCATATTAATTTCCTACTGTAAAGTATTGATAACCTAACGTCACCGTAAATGTTATAAGGTTAGATTCTGCTACGGAAAACGATATACCATCTAACTGTATAGGGTAACAACCAAATAAGGTATATGTTTGATTGGATGCGGCTGTGGATGTTGTTGTATTTATCCCGTCTACAGTTTTTATGTCTAGCCCTACATTCTGTCCTATTGCAGTTAAATACTGTTCGGTTAACTCTTTGGAGTCATTCTTGTTTTTAGTAATATAGTCTACTGTATCTTTACCAAGACGGCCTTGCGGATAACGCGAACTTACAAATTTACTATTTTTCTGTAATATAGCGTCTACTATTTTTGATACATCTCCTGCTTCTAGTATATTATCTCCTGTCGCTAATTTAATACTATAAAGTCTATTTTTAATACCACCAATTCTATTTTTAATACCACCAATATTAGTAGATGCTAACCCCCCTACCTTATTTGTATTAAAATTATATAAATCGTTTTGCCATTGCTCATATATACGTCTCACCGCACCGTATTTGTCACCGAGAAAAGTAATTGACCAAGAGGTATTTTCTGGAAATACTGTATTCATAGGTACGTGAAATTCAAACGGTCCGTACGGTACTTTTGCTGCGTTAAGTTTTTTAGATGGTAATTTTGTTGCTCTTACGTGAGCATTATTAAATCCATCAAGAGACTCGCCTTTTATAGCGCCTTCATTGTTTATATTCGTAATTGAAAGTATATTAAACTGAAAATTCCAGGCTACACCACCCAGTTGCTGGTATGTTGTAATTATGTCGTTGCCCATACTAATACTTAATATACGAACACTAAAAACCCGGCAATATATGCCGGGCTTGTAAGGTTAAACTGTACTATTTTTTATACGTGTCTCCAGTACTGATAAGCTAACTGAGCCTGGAACGTTAATGGAGTACCTGTACCTGCAACGTTATAATCAACCGTACCTAATTTTAGTATATATGCTCCGAAAAGCTTATATGTATTAAGCACATTTAATTTATCATCTACTAGGTTAAGTTGGATTAACGCGTCTGGACCTCTTAAAGAAAGATCTCCAGTGCTTGTTGAATCGTCAAATACTTGATTAATTTGCCAATCTTCAAGCTTTTTACGAATCAAACCACCTTTATCATTGCGGAATGTTACATTCCAACCATTACTACCAGGATACTTAGCAGTGCCTGGAACATTGAAGTCAAGGCCCATATAAGTTACTTGCTGGTTGGTGATGTCTCTTGAAGGTAACTGTGTCGTGGTAATGTAAACGAAATCATCTTCGTTTAATGTATCATTACCTAGCGAGACAACGCGAAGCATATAATCCCTCGCGAAGTCTCTTTGCTGTGCTACCCTGTAAAAATCCGATATGGTCTGGCTCATATAATAATATTTATGCTAAACACTATCTTTATTTAAGATATTTATTTGCTTTTTTAATTTACGTATAACCCATGACGCTCTTATTTTATCCTTAAATTCTTGAGTATGTCTACGCCCCTTATTCCAGTCATTACCTAGCTTAGCTACACTTTTCTTTTTCCGCGTTTCCTCACTCTCTGGGGCCCTAAGTTTTTGTGCTATAGACATTTTTTTTCGTGTACTTTCTTTGTGTTTTTTATTTAACATAGTACCTGGCTTATTTCTCCTAGCCGAATTAATAGATATCTTGTTGCGAGTCTCTATGGTGTGGGCATGACCTATGAAAGACGGAACATATGCACTTTTATTTATATTCATGCATAATTCGCTATTATAGTGCATATTAATATATCCTTGCTCAGATTCTCGCAAAAGCAATTTATCAGGTTCAACAGATTCTATCACTTCAAACATCCAATTTTTCTTATGTTTATTATATCTGTTTTGCATATGAGTGTTCCAATGACTATTTCTTTCAAGCTCAATAAAATGTTCTCTCAATCTAGTTCTGCAATCAAGAGACGAGCCCACGATAAAGTGTCCTGTATCTTGGCATGTTATTTTATATACTCCAGAATCTATATTAAACGGATTAATGTAAACTACTTTTGTTTTACCGTCTTGTATTGTTTGTGTCATATATTTATTTATAAAAAAACCCTAGAATTTCTTCTAGGGCTCATATAATATTTATGTTAAGGTTATTGTAGTAACTCTTGGAAGTTTTGATCAGTACGTGTAGCGTAGAAGTTTACCAAGATAAACTCTGCTGTACGAACTGGCTTAATGTAGATATCTACAACAAGCGAATTATCATCAATAACACTTGGAGGGTTATTAGTATCGTTACATACAATCAAGTAGTCGTATATACCTTGAGTATTCTTAGCTAATTCAAATACTGGTGTAATTGTATTAACTAAACGATTACGGGTGAATGATGTATTAGGTTCAAATACGAAATACTTTGTAGTATTGAGTACTGACTTTTCTAGATAAAGGAATAAACGACGTACATTCACTCTATCAAAAGCGCTTGGAGCTTTTTGCATTGTCTTTTGACCCATTACTACAAATCCTTCATTTGGATAATTGACTACTGGGTTAATAGAGATCTTATAGAGTAGATCGCGTTGTTTTTGTTGTGGGTTAATTGCTAAGTCAGAAATGCCTGTTACAATACCACGATTTAGACCAGCAGGTGCACCCCATGGATAAGCTACTGCATCGTTATTTGTATAAATCGCTGCAGCAAAACCAGAGAATGGTAACCAAGCTGGACGACCGCTAAAGCTGTCTGTAATCTTAGCCCAATTACCGTATGCTACCATATAGTTTGAATTATATGGGCTATAAGTGTTACGTAATGGCCAGTAAATGTTTTGTGAGAAGTTCTTTGTCTTATCGTCAAGTATTTTAAACGTTGCGCCTTGTACTAATGTGTAACGTAATGGATCGGAAATAAATACGCAATCTTTACGGCGGAATTGTACAAAGTTTTGTAGTTTGTTTTGTACTGTTTGCCAGTTTGTTACAACCGTTCCTGGGCTATAGTTACCATTTGTAGATGTTACTACTGCACCGTTCATTTCTGTTGCAAGCGCACCTGTGAATAATGTATCATCAAATACACCAGTTGAGTAAGCAGAAGCACCAGCATAAATTGTAGCTAAGCCTGCTTCAGCAACAATATCAACATTGTATACATCAGCATTTTCTGCTACACCTAAAACATATTCAAGTTTTGAAGGTACATCACCAATGATCTTAACATTAGTACTATCTAATGTAGGAGCCCAAGTACCGACAGTATAAAGATTGCTTGCTGGTAAATAGCTTGCAGGCAATGTACCGCCTGTTACTGTATCTGGACGATATACTCTTACTACTTTTGTATTGTAGCTAGATGTACCAGGAGCATAAGTTGTATTGTACCAATTTGTGCTAATAGCAAGATTTGGGTTAATTAAAACCGATACGTTTGGTGAAGCGTTGTTTACAACTGTTTGTAAGAAGTTAGTTACTGGAGCACCGCCAGCTGGATTTTGAATCTTTGCGTTAGCATATAACGAACCTACATAACCTTCTTGTAGAGTGTATGTGAGTTGAGCTGTATTATTACCGTAAGGTGTTACAGATAATTTGAAAAGACTCATTACAACGTTATCTTCATAACCGCTATTTAGACCAATGTTAAACGTTGGAATATTTTCAATAGTGTGAGAAACACTATCAATATTTGCATATGAAGAAAGTGAACTGACTGCAAATGCTAATGTTGTACTAGGTACAGATGTAAATGAATACGTTGGTGTTGAATCAGTTGTTAATGAATAGAATTGAGCAGCTGAATCATAATTTACTGTTGGACCAAAACGTGTTGAATCAGAGAAGTTAAGGTAATAACCTTCAAACTTTTCATTTACAGTTACTTGAGCTTCGTTTAATACAATAATACCTGCACTGCTTAATGAAGCAACTGTATTTGAAGCACCTAGACCGTTACTACCACCACCTGTTGTTGACCAATTTAGACCGCCTTGTTTAAGAGTGTTGTAATCGGCTTGACTTAATTCTACTAAAGTTGGAGCAGTAATGTAGTAGCTAGTTACAGCAGGATCATTATAAGCAATACCGCTTGCAGCTGAAACCGTAGAAGTATAAAGTGTGCCTGTAGACTGTACTGGAACAACTGGATATGCTAAAGCTGTATAAATTGTTGTGTTTGACTGAAAACCATTACCTAAACCGCCACCATATGGTAAGCGAGCTACGTTTACGGTTGCGTTTGTGCCACCGCTAAAAAGTTGCTGTACTGAGTAATAAAAATAACGTTCTGCAGCATTAGTTGGTGTGCCGTATATGTTTTGTAAATCAGCAACAGTTGTTAAATTTACAATTTCAGCTGTAGGTCCTTGAGGAGCAAATCCCACAACAAGTATGCTTGTTCCGTTAGGTGATTGTGCTCTTGTGCTAAGATCTATCTCGTTAATTTGTACCCCAGGGGATTGTATTTGACGTAAAGTAGCCATAGTAGTATTATATTATTATTTAGGCATTTCCGGAACGAAACCTTAACTTATTACAGTAATTCTGCGTTTAACTGACTAAATGTGAACGTAAATGAAGACTCCATTTGTTCAGCGTCTCTGTAACTATACGTAATACCGGTCAAATTGGTTATAAAAGCTTTAGTATAATTCCATTGGATTTTCTTGTTATCGTACTCATCCAAACCATACACAGTTATGTTGGTTTGGTAAGGTTGTAGATTACTCATACTTGTGTAAACCACATCATCTTTCGCATCTTTTATAACAGGAACTAAATTAGTTGAATCCGGTATGCTTTGAGAAGCGTCATTTATAAAATTTAACCACTTCCAAAGTACCCACCAGTTATTAAAGCCATTATCAACAGTAAAGCTAACCGTCACTGCTTGCCAATTATCCCTCTTACCACTTGTTAGGTTTAAAAACTGCCCACCATAAGGTAAGTTAACTGGTTGTATACTTGTATTAGGTACAACAGTTCCATAGATTGAATATTGTAAAGCATCTAAACTTAAGTTATTACTATCCCGAACCCCGGTCATATTCAGCTTTTTAAGGGAATCCGGTAGATTCAACACCAAGATAAATTTATCTTTCCTACTCTTGTTAAGAATAGACTGTTGTAGTGTTGTATCGCTCATTTATTACAAAAAGCGTTTAATTGCTTTATTATATATTGAACTAAAAGATTCGTCGTATGTTGTCTTGGACCTAGGTTGGTTGTAACCTGTAGTTGTACCTACAACCTGTGGTGTTGCCGCTGGTGCTGCTGCATTTTGTTTATTTCTTGCAACGCTTATCTTTTTTGCAACTTTAGTTATATATGCATATAACTTTTTAGGTGTATTAATTGATAACTGTACAAAAGCTATAGTTATTGTATTTCTTTCAGCTCCTATATTAGTATCGTATAAATCTATAGCGCCGTTACTTGCATTTATAATCGGTAGATACTGTTTTAATTTTTTTATAATTTCGTCATTATGAGGACGGCGTATATCCTGCAAGTTTGATAAAAAGTTTGTAGTTAGATCGGTATTATGATAGTCGTAGCTATATATAGCTTTTTCATCTAACGGATAATACACTACTCCATCAACTACCACTACATCGTTAGGATTCGTAGTCGGTGAGTTTTTAATTATTTCTATTGCTTTAGCTAGAGATTTTACTTGTACGTTATATACTTCTGTACTGTAAGCTGCTGTTTCACCTGGATATACATACCAATCTTTTTTTATTTCTATAAAAGAAATATTAACCACATCTTTATCAATTAAAGATTTAATTTTTATTGTTTGATCTTTAGTTATTTTACCTAGTAATGCTTTTATTTTATTTCTAGCATCTTCAGGTAAAACTTCATTATTATTTTTTGTTACATCTAATAAATGAGTTAATTTTATAGCAGGCTTATCTTGAAAAATATCTTTATCTTGTTTGGAGGAAGTATTTATTACATTAATAATACCCTTAACTGTAGGTATAGTTATAATTAAGTCCGTTTCAGATATAGTACTAGGCTTACCACCACCTAAACGACGAGCGAAATTAACCGGTCCTTTAGTTAGTCTATCTGTAATTTTGTCAAACGTTTCAGCCATATTATTACTTAGTTAAAAAATATGCTTTAAACACTGGATCAAACATTAAGGATATACCGCTCGTGCTTAAACCACGTGGTTTTTCACGTACTTTCTCAAAGTTTATATTGTAAAACCGCGCAATAGTAGCTGCTAAAGTTGGATTAACAAACACTTTACCGCTTTTTTGTTTCTTTAAATTTTCTATTTGCATAAACGGTGTTTCTTTATCCGTATGCATCTTTGCTACCATACTAGTAGATTTAGTTTCAGGTTTAGTTAACTTACTGACACCTGCTGCTAGACTTTGATGTCTTGGACCTCTACTTCCTTTACCGCTACCACCCATACCAGGCATACCAAAGAAGTTCTTAAAGTTTTCTTGGCTCATTGACAATTCTTTATCTTCTTTATCAATAACTCCTTTAACAAGTTTATCTATCTCTCCAGCACGTCTCAATTCTTTAAACGCTAAGTTTTCTATAGAGAATTCACCGGACTTTTCTAACCCGGCTTGTCTCATTTTAAGTATCTTTTCTTTTACATTTTCAGCACACTCTAAATCGCATTTATCACTGAGTGCGTGAGTGATTAAAGCTTTCATTGACTCAACCTTTTTAAGTAAAGCTTTTTTATCAATTGTACCTGCTTTAACTGGCTTAACCAACCAGCCATCATGCTTAATTGAGTACACACCGGTTGAATGGTGTGGTTCGGATACATCTTGTATATATGTCTCTACATTATACCCTTTTACTTTTATATCATGAGAACTGTTCCATACAGTTTTTTTAGCTTTAAAATAATCCTTCAGCAAGTCTTTATCTATATTATAGTCTTTGTAATCTGTAAGGATGTGTAGATCTATATCACTATATTCTGTATAATTAAAATTAGCCAACGAGCCTGTAAATGTTATATCTTCTACATCTACGGTTACTTCAATAAACTCTAAAAATGCCTCGGCAACTTCTAATAGCTTTTCTCTTATTTCGGGGTTTAGCTTATTATTTTCCCATATCAACGGATTCAAAGAATCGTGATATTCAAAGGTAAGCTTGTTTGCAGAAGGTAACATATCTAGTAAATATTTACTGAATGACTGACTATCTCAAGCTGTTTGAAGACATTGTTAATACCAATAATCCTGAAGTATACCAGGAGAAAGTGTCGCGTGTAATAGAACATTTAAAGAAAAAGAAAAAGGTGTTATTCCTTACTACTTCCAATCGCTGGGAGGGTGATAAAGAGAAACCAAAAAGTACTCTATTAGCAGAGTTTATTAAATCCAAAGTGGGGGATACCGTAGAATTAATAGATGTTAGTAAGCTTAATATATATTGCTGTGAAGGTAATGTAAGCAAAAAAGACGGCAACAATTGCGGTGTAAAAGAAGCA
>Ga0214177_1000356_pt1 | contig 12701 bp, 7 predicted proteins | sample TroBogEpilimnion_43_FD_153015 | JGI IMG/M metagenome (GOLD analysis project Ga0214177, IMG submission 153015) | Freshwater microbial communities from Trout Bog Lake, WI - 27AUG2007 epilimnion | ecosystem: Environmental > Aquatic > Freshwater > Lake > Epilimnion/Euphotic zone | place: Trout Bog...
CAAGGGTGGGTTAGGGCATATTCTGATGGGGGGGATGAGCGCGAATTGCTACTTACAGAAGTGACAGTATCGCCTCACTGCAAAACACCAATGAGCTGATTGAGGTTGATAACATCCCTGTCTTATACCTTGGCATCGATAGAAAAAATGCTGTGTTAGAATTGACCCAAAAATTGAAAAAGGAAATGACATGACAAACCAAAGCCCTTTCAAAGAGCGTGTTATCATAAATGAAGGCATGCTCAAAAAGAACATGAATCCACCACCACCAAACGGTGAACGCCCACCACCGCCAAAAGCACAGGTAGCGATACCGCCACCACCACCACAAAAAACAGAGCTGAAACAAACAAACAATTAAACACCTATACAGGAACAGCTTGTTCAGGCGATAGCACGGGCAAGCTGCTCGTCAAGGCGTTCCTTTTAAGCGTTTTTCTTTTTAGCAATGCAGAACTCTTTTATAAGGATTGTGATTATTCTGTTACTGCTGTCATTCGAGCGATTAAACGGCAGGTTAAATCATGGGGTTTTTCTCATCATCAGAATTTTCTTCCTGCTGCCAAGTAGTATGACGTAATTGGGGGAACCGCAATTGCTGATGGCATCAAAGACCGATTAATCGGAAATGTTCATCGGATTTCCCGTGGTGTAAATCATGGTTTACTTTATGTTCCTATGTGCAAGATAGTTCTGAATAGTCCGCGTCTTGACTTTTCAGTTGATAATGCTGGGTAATTAAAATAAAGTCGTATAATAAGTATTGCTTTACAAGATTAAGTGGCAGGGGAAAAAAACACAACTATAAATGGGTATTTTACGGACATTATTTGCTATATCGGTTGTTTTCGCCCACTCTTATGGACTTTTTTTTGTTGGTGGAAGAAATGCTGTGCAACTGTTTTATATAATTTCCGGTTTTTTAATGTCTTATGTTTTAGTAGAAAGGAAAACCTATTCTAAAATAAAAGACTTCTATATCAATAGATATCTTCGTCTTTATCCAATTTACTTTTCTGTAGCCCTGCTTGCACTATTATCTCATTTTATTATCAGAGGAGATAATTTCTTTAATAGTTATATGAGTGTTCCGTTCTCTGCGAAAATTTTATTGGTATGTTCAAATGTTGGTATATTTTTTCAAGATTGGGTTATGTTTTTTGGCGTTGTGAATCATAAGTTGGTTTTTTTAACAGATTTTAATAAAAGCTCTCCACCTCTTTACCAACTGCTGATTATACCTCAAGCGTGGACTTTGGGTCTTGAGCTTACATTTTACATAATCGCTCCTTTTGTTTTACTTAAACGAAATCTGATTTATTATTTATTAGCCTTTTCTATTGCTCTGCGCATTTGCCTGATTTGCATTGGACTTGATGGAGACCCTTGGAATTATAGGTTTTTCCCAACAGAACTGACCTGGTTTTTATTAGGGTCTCTTTCGCATCAGATATTGCTTCCATTATACAAATTGAAATTAGGGGAGGGTATAAATAACATATCTAAAGCGGCATCTTATTTTCTGATGTTTATAACCATTACTTACTCTTTTATTTTAATCAGTGATAATTTTAAGACAATAGTGTTATTTTTGATCTTTTTACTTTTATTGCCGTTCACTTTTATATATCAGAACAATAATAAATTTGATAAGTGGGTAGGCGATTTAAGTTATCCTATATACATTGGTCATATGCTTGTTCTATCGATTTTTGTTCCTGTTCTGAAAACGTATGGCTTTGAAAATCCTGCAATTAATTCAATAATTTATGTGATAATATCAGTAATATTTTCGATACTATTAAATCATTATATAGGAAATCCATTTGAGAAAGTCAGGAGTAAGTTTAGGGCGAAATCATAACGTTATTTCTTCAACCACTACGCTTGTCCATGAAATGCATCTCGCTTGTTCCCTATGACAATCAATGCTGATGTATCAACAAAAATATGCTTTATCATCGTTTTGCAATCCCATAGAGGTACTGATCATGATTCTCGGCAAAATCTACCCGCCCGGTATCAACTGCAATTTCATCAATAGTGAGGTTATCCCAGGAGTCATCTGACAGCGTTTCTGGCTTTATTTCCACAGCAATACCTTCCTGAGTAAAAAGAGCTTTCACTTTTTTAATAACCTTCGACATTTCATCCGGCAGAATATCAGGTAATGTAATTGTCAGTTGCATTGATAGTTACTGTTTCAGAATTTTCAGACCAGCTCATATTTTCAGATGAAATTTAAATATTTATTCATAATGCTCAAAAATTGCGTTTCTCTGCATGTACCATTGTAAACCGGTGGATCTGTATCCAGGAAGCTTTTTTCATCACGGAGAGCAAGCAAGCTTTAGTTTCATATAACCGGTAATAAATATTACCAGTTAATCTGTTATCCGGAAAAAAATCAATACAGATCAAAGAGCATAATAGAAATATTGAAAGAGATAATCCTCGATTTTCAGGAGGCTGATCTGCCGACTCGCCTTAAAGTTGAGCAAGTCGGCGACAGTCATTACTCCTACTCAATGATAGTCGCGATTATAAGCTGCTAATATAGGATAACTTAACAATTTTTTGGAAGTTATTGTGAAGTGTGATGACGAGTTATTTTCGAAATAATTAATCAATTTGTGACCAAAAATCAACCCATAACTCTCTCTTTTTCATGCATCTTCTCATCAATATAATGTTGTAAGGATTATTTTTAGACTAAATCCACAACCTTTCTCTTGGCATCCTTGTTCTCGCCAATATACCTATGTGTTGTCTGAAGAGATGAGTGTCCTGCCAGCATCTAAATGTGCATCTTACGACAGAGTTCCATCTGAAGTCAGTAGCATATTCCATTTTAGAGAGGCAATGCTCTTTTGCTCTTAAACCTGCTCTCGTGGAGAGAAGAAAGATGACAAGGTTTCTTTTTCTGTTCTGATGAGAAGGAAGGTATTCTCCCATGATGTTAATCTGGCTTTTTGTCAGAACCTTTGCTTGCTTGCCAATGCCCATTTTGCTTTCTTAACTGATTCTGAAATCTTTATAATCAATTTAATATAATGAGTTTGACTGGGCATGGAAATCGACCTTGAATAAGTGATTGTTTTATATGGGATTAGGGTAACTCGTTATACAATCTATCTGTATTATATAATGGGTTGGGTAAAGTTAAAGTTGACGATTCTGCTTGATCAATTGTTGCTGATTACATAAGTTTCTAATACTTTGACATATAATTAAAATTCCTTCATTGTTCACTGAATACAGTCTCCGTAACGTTACTTCAAATGTCATCTTCCCAATCTCATCTTACACATCCAAAGTATCGTCCAGATATTGACGGATTAAGGGCTATTGCTGTTCTTGCTGTTGTTGCTTTCCACGCATTTCCAAGTTGGTTTAAGGGTGGATTTATTGGTGTAGATGTATTTTTTGTAATTTCTGGATATTTAATATCTACGGTTATTTTTGAAAACTTAGATAAAGAAACTTTTAGTTTTTCTGAATTTTATGCTCGCCGTATTAAGCGTATCTTTCCTGCTCTTATTATTGTATTAATCGCTTGTTTAGTTTTTGGTTGGTTCGCTTTACTTGCTGATGAGTATAACCAGTTAGGTAAACACGTTGCTGCTGGTGCTGGTTTTATATCTAACATTGTGTTTTGGAATGAGTCTGGTTATTTTGATAATGTCTCAGATACTAAGCCATTACTACATTTGTGGAGTTTAGGTATAGAAGAGCAGTTTTATATCGTTTGGCCGTTTTTGTTATGGTTTGCTTGGAAGCGCAATTTTAATATTTTAACAATCACTGTTCTTGTTTGTATTGCTTCATTTGTCCTCAACATTAAGGGAATTAAGCAAGACGTAGTTGCTACTTTTTATTCACCAGAAACACGTTTTTGGGAGTTGTTAAGTGGGAGCTTATTGGCTTGGGTTACTCTTTACAAGAAAGACGCTTATACCAATCTTAGAAATAAGATTGATGGCTACCTTATTTTTATTATTTATAGAGAAAAACAAGAAGCAGATGGCAATACTTTATCTAATGTCCTATCTTTTTTTGGTTTACTGTTACTATCTTACGGATTTTGGCAAATTAATAAGGAATTAAGCTTTCCAGGTAAGTTGGCATTAGTGCCCGTCTTAGGTTCTGTACTAATCATTACGGCAGGTACTAAGACTTGGATTAATCGCACAATCTTGTCTAATAAGATTGCCATTTGGTTTGGATTAATCAGTTTTCCTCTGTACTTGTGGCATTGGCCAATTCTTTCTTTCGGACGAATTATTTACAACGAAGTTCCCACCATAAGATTTAAATTGATCGCAGTTTTTGTTTCAGTTTTGCTTTCGTGGTTCACAGTTCAAGTTATTGAAAAACCGTTTAGGTTTGGAAATAAAAGAATTGGTTTAAAGGTCGCTATACTTTGCGGTTTAGTATTTGTAATTGGGGTTTCTGGTTACGTTGTTAATAAAACCGATTTTTCTCAATCACATAGATATGAAAAATTAGCCATTAAGAGGAAAGGTTTTGAACACGCATTCGGCTTTTCGTTGTCTTGGTATAGAGGAAAGGATGACTGGTTATTTCTAGGTAATGCCTACGGCAATACTGTGGCAAAACTAAAACTTGCTATTGTTCCTACCAAGAGCGAAATAGAATCCACCAAAGAAATATTCTCAAAAATTGCTAAAACAGCGGCTCAATCAAACACTAAAGTTGTTTTGATTGTTGGTCCCAATAAATCAAATATCTACCCAGAATATTTGCCAGATAAACTCATACCATCAACAAAAAAATACAGTAGTTTCTTTTTGGACAATCTAAAAGATATCCAAAATCTTACTGTTTACAATCCGATGGATGATTTTCTTCGCCTCAAAAAAACTGAGGGAATTCTTTATTGGATGACAAACACCCACTGGAATAACAAAGGTGCCTTCTTAGCCTATTCAGGCTTTTCAAAGCTTTTTGGATTGCCTGTTCCACAAGTTGAATTTCGACACGGTTCTACCCATAGTGGTGACCTTATTGGGATCTCTAAATTAAAAGATTTCCCACTACATGCAGAGGACAACTGGGATGTAGTTTGGAAAAATAAACCAGTGTGGACAGAAAAAGAAATTCAAGATGAGCAAAAAACAGCGTTTGGAGCGGCTACTATTGTGACCAATCAGAACCCACTTTCAAATAAGTATATTTGGGTTGTCGGCGACTCATTCACGGGTAGTTTAAGACAGTATTTTAATGCCACATTTAAAGAGGTTCACTATGTCGGACACTGGGATAACAAATTCAGAGATTTACCTACAGATTTGACCAAGGCTGATAAGAAACCAGATATGATTATTATTGTCAGAGTAGAACGGTCTTTTTAACTTGCTCAACTTTAAAAATTTTCGATAGTATTTAGAGGGAAAATCAACTTCTAAAAAATTAGAAGTTATTAAGACGTATATTGTGCCCAATCCGTTTAAATACGATCTAGCGAAATATCAATGTTAATGATAGACAAAGGTTATTAAAATGATACGTATATAATATTTTGCGAAGATAAAAATCGCAACGTAGATTTAGATAAAGGTTGTTTGTATAACAATATTTAGTTGAAGCAGATACAGGTGTATTTGTCTTGTCTGAGGATGGATGGTTTTGTCCGTTTTGTTGTTTAGCAATGGATGAGGTTCTTGAGTTCTCTATGATCAAGGCCTTTCACATCTGCAGTCAGGATGACGATGTAGGAGTAGCTTATCATTTCTAATTGCAGGTGCTTGCTTCGTTATTAAAAATGATTTTTTTTGTACATCTTCTTCCATTTGTTATTGGCATAATGGTCAAATGCTCATACATTCAGCTTATTCATTTCTGTAGGTAGAGAAATGATGCCGTGAAGATGAAGGGTTTCTGGATTTCTGGCACTATCAGAACTTTCATCTCACGATGCCGTGATGATTTCCCCCATTAATGTTTGATTGTAGTGTGGATAGTGTCTTTTCCCCGAAAAATCTTTTGCTGATTTGAAAGCACTTGCTGTTCTTTAGGGTAGTTGTGTATTTCAATAATGTCGGTAGTTAGTAAAAAAAATTAGAAGAAGAATGATAAAGACCCTTGAAAATCAAGGGTCTTGGATGTTGCTTGGAAGAAAAAAAATAACTATAAGTCTATAAAAAAATAGATAAAAAACGACCATCACTCCCACTCAATTGTGGCCGGTGGCTTTGACGAAATATCATAGGCCACCCGGTTGATGCCGCGAACCTCATTGATGATGCGGTTTGAAACACGGGCAAGAAAATCATGCGGAAGCTGGGCCCAGTCCGCAGTCATTCCGTCCGTTGACTCAACAGCTCTCAGGGCAAGAACATTTTCATAGGTACGTTTATCACCCATGACGCCAACCGATTGAACAGGCAGCAGGACGGCAAAGGCCTGCCATACCTGTTGGTAGAGTCCGCTTGATTTCAGCTCTTCAATGTAGATTTCGTCTGCCTCACGAAGTATATCAAGCCTCTCTTTGTTGACTGAACCAAGGACTCTCACGGCAAGACCGGGGCCTGGAAAGGGGTGGCGCATCAGGATATCTTCGGCAATGCCGAGTTCACGCCCTACGGAGCGTACCTCATCCTTGAACAGCTCGCGGAGCGGTTCGATAAGCTTGAGCTTCATGCGCTTCGGCAATCCGCCAACATTATGGTGTGACTTGATGGTTTCCGATGGGCCTTTGACGCTGACGCTTTCAATAACGTCAGGATAGAGCGTGCCCTGCACCAGAAATTTTTCCTGGAGCATGTGTTCTTCAAATATCTGTATAAAAGTTCTTCCAATGATTTTGCGTTTCTTTTCAGGAGCGGCAACATTTTTCAACCGCTTTAAAAAGAGGTCGGATGCATCGGCAAGAGTTACCTTGAGGCCAAGGGGTTTGAGGAAGCTCATTACTTTTTCTGCTTCATTTTTTCTCAGAAGGCCGTTATCGACAAAAACACAGTGCAGTTGCTTGCCGATGGCCCGGCTGACCATCACAGCAGCAACGGTTGAATCGACACCGCCGCTAATGCCGCATATAACCGTATCATTGCCTGCTTTGCGCCCGATCTCTTCGATCTGGTGCTCGATAAAGCTTTTTGATGACCAGTCTGGCTTGATGCCCGCAATAGTGATAAGAAAGTTCGAGAGAAGCTGTTTTCCATAAAGGGTATGCTGAACTTCCGGGTGAAACTGCAGTCCATACACTTTCAGAGCAGCTTTTTTGCCGTAGCTTTCAAGAGCGCACATTTCCGAGTTTCCACTGCTTGCTGTTATCCTGAATCCTTCGGGAAGCCTGGTCACCTTGTCCCCGTGGCTCATCCAGACGTCGGAGTCCGGAATGTCGCGGAAGAGCAGGCTTTCATGATCTGCGTCTCGGGTCACAATAATTTTAGCTCGTCCGAATTCGTGTTTCAAAGAGCTGGCAACTTCCCCTCCGAAATGCTTTGCGATAGCCTGAAGGCCATAGCAGATGCCAAGTATTGGAATACCGAGTGCAAAGATACCACCATCAGGAAGGATTGCAGATTCGCCGTAGACGCTTGTAGGTCCTCCTGAAAGGATGATAGCTTTCGGATCGTGTTCCCGGATGGTCTCGGGGGAGGTATTGTAGGGAAGAATTTCAGAATAAATACCCAGTTCACGGATACGACGGGCTATCAACTGAGTGTATTGCGATCCAAAATCAAGGACTAAAACCGATTGCATAACAAAACGATTGTTGGTTAAATAAGCGAATGATCAGAGCACTTCCTCTGGTTTCGGGCGAACTGCCGGAACCGGGTTCTGCTGGTTTGAAGCTCCATTGTCATTCCCGGGAGTACCTTTATCACCCTCTCCGGGTATAGTTGTTCCTTCGGATGATTGGCGCGGACGGGTCTGATAGTATTTAAAACCTTTCGGGGTATAATATTCAATATAGACATTATTGCCGAGCAGGTCGGAAGGTGTATTGGTTTGGCCGGACATTGGTACGGCAATAACCGTTTCAGGAATATGAAAATACCTGTTTTCAAGTTTCAGCGATCTGTCACTGTAGCAGCGTTTCATAAACCCGGCCCAGATTGGAAGTGCAGCGCGCGCTCCCTGACCGTACTCCATCGAGGTAAACTTTATGCGCTCGTCATCAAATCCAGTCCATACAACGGCGACGAGCTGGGGAGTGAAACCCGCAAACCAGGCATCCCTCATGCTCTGGGTGGTGCCGGTCTTTCCTGCGGCCTCAACATCAAAGCCGTAACGGGCACGGACTGCTGCACCGGTACCCTTATTGATAACATCCTTGAGCATTGAGACCATCACAAAGTTGGTGGTTGAGTCAATGGCAAAACGGCGGTTCAGGGTGTATTTTGAAAGGAGGCGGTTATGTTTGTCCTCGACCTTCAGGAGAGAGACCGGTTCATTCCAGACACCGTTGTTTGCAAATGTTGAAAATGCTCCAGCAAGTTCAAGCGGGGTGACTTCTGAAGTTCCGAGGGCGATTGAGAGGTTTGAAGCCAACGGTGAAGAGATCCCCATTCTTTTTGCATAACTGATAATTTCTGATGGGGAAAGGTGTTCATAGGCAAGACGGACGGTAACCTGATTCAGGGAGTGAGCCAATGCTGTACGGAGTGTGGTCATCCCGCCCGATGAACCGTCCGAATTTCTTGGTGACCAGATAGTGCCGTTACCGCTGTTCAGGGCAAGGGGCTGGTCGAGTACCTGGAAGTTCGCAGGAATCCCCTTGTCGATGGCTGCAGTATAGACAAATGGTTTGAAGGTTGACCCCGGTTGACGTTTTGCCTGCCAGACATGGTCAAACTGATACTTGTAATCATCAGGTGAAAACTTGTTGCCTCCCACCCATGCTTTGACATGGCCATTGGTCGGGTCGATAGCCACCAGTGCCACCTGTATTCTGGTTTTTGCCTGCAGCAGATCATTCAGCCATGCTTTGTCAGACTTAAGCTTAGCCATTGCCTCCTGGTCAGATTCTCCATCATCTATGAGCCCCTTGAATCGCTCGCTCTCTCTGATAATCTGGTTTTTCAAAGGTTCAGGCCATCTCCATGCCCGGTCAAACGAAGCCTGCAGTTCCGCAAGGTGTTCGGCTGCTGCGAGCTGTGCATAGTTTTGCATGCGGCTATCGAGTGTTGTCTGAATAGAAAGACCATCACGGTAGAGGTCAATGTTTCCAAGCATTGCAGAGGGTTTGATGGTCTGTCGGATATATTCGGTAAAGTAAGGGGCCAGCCCCTGGTGGTTTACCGGTGTATATTTCAACACAAGCGGGGTTTTCTGGGCTGTTAAGGCTTGTTTTGGGGTAATGAATTTTGCCTTTTCCATCAGCGAAAGAATAAGGTTCCTTCTGCTGGCCGAGCTGGAAGGATCTTTCGCCGGATTGTATGCGGTTGGGTTTTTCAGCGTTGCAATAAGTGTGGCACTTTCCGGGAGTGTCAGGCGATATGCTGGTTTGCCGAAATAGGTGTGGGCTGCAGCCTCAATACCGTATGCTCCGGATCCAAAATAGACGGTGTTGAGATAGAGCGCAAGGATCTCATCCTTGGTGTAGGTTTTTTCCAGTTCTATTGCTGTAACAAACTCCTTGACTTTTCGACTGACAGTGCGCTCCTGACTCAAATAGAGATTTTTAGCAAGCTGCTGGGTAATTGTACTTGCTCCCTGCCAGCGGGTCCGTCCCTTAAGAATATTTTCACCCATCGCCAGTGTAAGTCGTCGGAGATCTACGCCCCAATGCTGGTAAAATGCTACGTCCTCAGTAGCGATCAATGCATAGCGTGCTGAAAGCGGAATGGATTTAAGAGGAATAAATGTTCGGTTTTTCAGAAAAAATTTGTGGAGCAGCACACCATCTTCCGAATAGACAAGAGAGGCAAGGTCTGGATTTGGATTTTCAAGTTCTTCAAGGCTTGGCAGACCTAAAAAATTGCTCATCGCATATAACGTCGTATTTGTCAATGTTATAACGATAAAAAAGGCCAGGAGCGGAAGCAAGCCTTTGGTATATAGTTTACTCACAGTATCGATTGATCTTTAATGTTTGTTTCGTTGTCATGTCGGTAACCAGATGCTTGTCAGGAAATCGGATGTTATTTATTGCCGGTATTTTCTGGCGCTCTCTTTTTATAAAATTGTTCAGCAAATTCAAAATGTTTTTTAAGCTCACAAGCAAATTCAGCAGTCGCTTCAAGCATCGGCAAATGACCGAGATCATTGAATTTCGCAAGCCTGGTTGGTGCAGAGGACTCTGTATGTCGTCTTTCATAGAGCGAAATGGTACCTTCTGGAGGAATGGTATTATCAGCCATCCCTACACAGCAGAGTACCGGTGAGGCGATAGTAATAACATGGCGGGTATAAGCCCTCAACGCTTCAGGATCAATGGAAAACTTGCCGACAGCATTGGTAGCCTCTTTGTCGGACTGTGTAAAGTCTTCAATAATAATATCGTGGTACTCTTTGGGGATCTCTTTGGATGCCGCCCTTTTGATAAACAGGCTTTTCAGTGGCTCGTGCAGGAAAATATTGCGAAAATGCATGGAAAAATCAATCAGTCCGCCAAGAAACATGAGGCCGAGCGAGGTAAAAGCATTCTCTTCAAAAATTCCGCAGGCAATGATAGTTGCTGAGAGAAGTGCTTCACGGTATCGGATACAAAGCTCAGTTGCAACCATGCCACCCATCGAGTGCCCGACAATATGCAACTCTCTTGATCGCTGCAATCCTAAATATTCAATGAGAGCACCAGCCTCATCGGTAAAACCCTGAATGGTAAAGGTTGGCTTGTAACTTTGTATAATTGTTTTTCCCGTGCCGCTCTGGTCATAGGTAATGCACCGGTATTCTGCCGACAGGATGTTGACCAGCGGTTTCCAGTATCGGGATGATACGGCCCAGCCGTTCACAAAAAGTACCACAGGTTTCTCCCTTCCTGAAGGATCGGAATCTGCAGTGTCTTCATAATAAAGCTTACAGCGGCTTGATTCTAAGTAACTCATTGGAGTTGCATGGTTTCTTATGGAAAAGACAAACCTAATATATAACAATAATAGCTTTTCTCCTGCCATCACCCACAAGTGCATTCAGCCCTGTATTTTGCGACTAACCGGTTCAATGAGTACATTACGTTGGCAAAAAAAGAGAGAGGTTTCATTCAACAAAGAGCATAACAATGGATTATTCATTTACCCTGCTGATCTCTTCCCTCGCAGACTTTATTCTCCATATTGATACCCATCTTCAGCTTCTTGCCGCACAATATGGCATCTGGCTCTACGCTATTCTTTTTCTCATAATTTTCTGCGAAACAGGACTTGTCGTTACGCCTTTCCTTCCTGGCGACTCCCTGCTTTTTGCTGCCGGGTCACTTGCAGCCCTGCCTGACTCATCGCTTGATCCTCACCTGCTTTTTGTTCTCTTTTTTTCTGCAGCCCTGCTTGGCGATAACCTCAACTATCTGATTGGTCACAAGCTTGGACCAAAAGTGTTCAACTATCAAAAATCCCGCTTTTTCAATCCAGAACATCTTGTCAGAACCAATAGTTTTTTTGAAAAACATGGAGGCAAGACAATCATCATCGCCAGGTTTATTCCTGTTATCAGGACATTTACTCCTTTTGTTGCTGGAATAGGTGCCATGTCCTACACTCGCTTTCTTCTTTTCTGTATTACTGGTGCGCTATTTTGGGTGGGATTGTTTTGCTACGGTGGTTACTTTATAGGAGAGCTTCCCTTTGTGCAGCAGCATAGAAAGCTGATATTCCTCGCTATCATTGGCCTCTCCCTTTCGCCCCCTCTTATAGGGTATCTAAAGCACCTGTTATCTCGCAGAGAGAATACGTCGGGCCGTTAAATAGAATGTTGATAACTTGTTGACGCTTTGGGTGTTTGCTCATATTGTCGGCAATAGTGTTGTATGTGTTAATGGCGTTATTCTATTGATAACTGATATTTATAAAATAAGTTATTGAATTATTTCAAGGCTGAATCACGCTTGTTGTCACAGTTGTGGAAATGTTTATACTTTCGTGGTGTGGTGCACCGAGTGTGGATAAGTTATAACGAAAGAATCGGATGTGGCGTAAATGATGCTCCGGGAGATAAAAGAAGAGTGCGAAAGCGCGAAATTATATTATTATAATTGATAGAATTTCTTATAATTACTTCCTCATCAGTCATTCCGGCGTATAGCGCAGCCTGGTAGCGCACTTCCTTGGGGTGGAAGGGGTCGTGGGTTCAAATCCCGCTACGCCGACTCTCTTACCTGCACTCTCATCAGATTCTTTCTCTGCACATCATCTAACCAATGTGGATCACTCTTGCGTTTAACAATGCTCAAGCGGAGTATTGTTGTTCAAGAACTTCATAAGAATATCTGTGGTTAGTTTATAACGCAAAGGGAAAACCAAAGAGTAATCGCATGGAACTGCATAATCTGAACGTTGTCGTGATTGGTGCGGGAGTTGGAGGGCTGGCTGCCGCAGCCCTGCTTGCCCGGAAAGGAGCAATAGTTACCGTGCTCGAAGCGCAGGACTATCCCGGAGGATGTGCGGCAACATTTGCTCGAGAAGGGTATCGTTTTGATGCAGGAGCTACGATTGGCTGCGGGTTTCATGATGGCGGGCCGATGGACATCCTCGGTAAAGAGCTTGGCATTATCTGGCCGGTTTCACCCGAAA
>Ga0214177_1000358_pt1 | contig 12696 bp, 10 predicted proteins | sample TroBogEpilimnion_43_FD_153015 | JGI IMG/M metagenome (GOLD analysis project Ga0214177, IMG submission 153015) | Freshwater microbial communities from Trout Bog Lake, WI - 27AUG2007 epilimnion | ecosystem: Environmental > Aquatic > Freshwater > Lake > Epilimnion/Euphotic zone | place: Trout Bog...
TGCGCTCTCTCCACAGCGCACAGCAGAGCTGCACAAAGTTGTTGTTGCTGCGGGAGTAGATCTCTTTGTTATTCGAGGAACAACGGTGAGTGCTGAGCATGTTTCAAACAAAGCAGAGCCTCTGAATTTAAAGAAATTTATATATGAATTAGATGTTCCGGTCATTGTGGGCGGATGCGCAACAGCAACAGGCGCACTGCATCTTATGCGCGCAGGAGCTGCTGGAGTATTGGTTGGTTTTGGTGGAGGTTCATCCCACACAACAAGGACAGTTTTGGGAATTGCAGTACCTATGGCATCGGCAGTTGCAGAAGTTGCATCAGCACGCCGCGACTATATGGATGAATCTGGTGGTCGCTATGTTCACGTTATTGCTGATGGATCAGTTGGTCGCAGTGGTGATATTGCAAAAGCAATTGCATGCGGCGCTGATGCTGTCATGATGGGCTCTCCACTTGCACGCGCGACCCAAGCACCTGGCAAGGGCTGGCACTGGGGATCTGAAGCACACCACAGCGAACTTCCTCGTGGTGACAGAGTTCATGTTGGAACAGTTGGAACGCTTAAAGATATTTTGGTTGGTCCATCTCATACCGCGGATGGCTCAATGAATTTATTCGGAGCGCTGCGCCGCGCAATGGGAACATGCGGATATTCAGATCTTAAAGAATTTCAACGGGTAGAAGTCGTCGTAGATCGTGCCTAATCAGGCAGAACAAGACCTGGTACTTGTTGTTGATTTTGGTGCGCAGTACGCACAATTAATTGCTCGCCGTGTACGCCAAGCACACGTGTATTCAGAGATCATTCCATCATCGATGCCTGTCGCAGAGATTCTTGCTAAGAAACCTAAAGCAATTATCTTGTCTGGTGGACCTTCAAGTGTTTATGAACCAGGTGCTCCAACACTTGATTCCAAGCTCTTTGAACATAACATTCCTATCTTTGGGATTTGCTATGGCTTCCAAGTGATGGCTGCAGCCCTTGGCGGAGTAGTCACACAAACTGGTAAATCAGAATTTGGTCGCACATCTATGACCCACGATGGAAAGTCCAAATTGCTTGGTGATCTTGCAAAGGAATTTAAAGTATGGATGAGTCACGGTGACAGCGTCACACAAGCGCCACAGGGATTTAGCTCAACTGCAAAGACGGACGCGACACCAATAATTGCTTATGAAAATAACGACGCGACTTTAGCTGGAGTGCAATTTCACCCAGAAGTCATGCACTCAGAAAATGGTCAAGAAATATTGCGCCGTTGGTTGATAGATATTGTCGGGTGCAAGCCAACGTGGACAAGTGCAAATATTGTTGCAACTGAAGTTGCAAAGATTAAAGAACTTGTTGGAGATAAGAGAGTCATCTGCGGTTTATCTGGTGGAGTCGATTCAGCTGTTGCGGCAGCAATTGTCCAAAAAGCGATCGGATCCCAACTCACCTGTGTTTTTGTAGATCATGGCTTACTACGTGAAGGTGAAGCAGTTCAGGTAGAAAGAGATTTTGTTGCAGTAACTGGTGTTGAACTCAAAGTTGTCGATGCGAGAGCAAAGTTTCTATCTGCGCTCACTGGAGTCACAGACCCTGAAACCAAACGTAAAATCATTGGCGCGGAATTCATTCGTTCCTTTGAAAGCGCCGCAAGAGAAATTTCAGCTTCAGGAAGCGTCGATTACCTTGTGCAGGGAACTCTTTACCCTGATGTTGTTGAATCCGGTGGGGGAGAAGGAACGGCAAATATCAAATCTCACCACAATGTTGGAGGTCTCCCAGATGATTTGCAGTTCACACTGATTGAGCCACTTCGAACACTGTTTAAAGATGAAGTGCGTGAAGTTGGATTACAACTTGGCCTGCCAGGAGAGATAGTTTGGCGCCAACCTTTCCCTGGTCCAGGTCTAGCCATTCGAATTATTGGTGAAGTTACTGAGAATAGACTTAGTATTCTGCGAAAAGCGGATTTAATCGCTAGAGATGAATTAAAGTTAGCAGGTCTAGATCGCCAGATCTGGCAGTGCCCAGTAGTTCTTCTCGCCGATGTTAGAAGCGTCGGAGTTCAGGGAGATGGCAGAACATATGGTCATCCAATTGTTCTGCGCCCTGTATCGAGTGAAGATGCTATGACAGCGGATTGGAGTCGACTTCCGTACGAAGTACTGGAGAAGATTTCAACAAGAATTACAAATGAAGTGCGAGAGGTAAACCGCGTGACGCTAGATGTAACTAGCAAACCACCTGGAACTATTGAATGGGAGTAGTTGTGAAGCAAAAGAAAGTTGCAGCTGTTGCAGTTCTTGTATTTATTGCAAGCTGTATTCCTGCTACCGCTTTTGCTGGCCCAAAAAAGAATTCATCAAACTGTAAGCCAACTAATGCCGCGGCTCACCAACCACTAAACGTTAAGCCCCCAGCCACGCTTAAACACAACAATGTTAAATTTACTTTAAATACAAACTGTGGTCCTATTGTGTTCACTGCAGATGGAGTGAATGCTCCAGTAACTGTGACGGTTATGTCTGCGCTTGCTAAAGCAGGTTATTTTGATAATTCGCTATGTCACCGATTAACTACTTCGGGAATTTGGGTTCTTCAATGTGGAGATCCAACTGCAAGTGGCTCTGGTGGTCCTGCATTTAATTATGTTGACGAAAACTTACCAACAGGGATCGCACAAAATGACTATCCAGCTGGCACAGTTGCCATGGCCAACTCAGGACCTCACACAAACGGGAGCCAATTCTTCTTGGTGTATCAGAACACAACACTTCCGCCTAACTACACCATCTGGGGCCACATTGTTCGCGGATTAGATATCGTGCAAAACATTGCTGCGCTCGGAACAACAAATGGCACAGCAGATGGCGCACCAAAGCAACCCATCGCAATTCAATCTGTCAGCGTTAAATAATTAGCTAGTTGCAACAACCCTAAAAATTTCCGCAAGACGACCAATAGGTAATTGTGCGACTTCAGCATTACGTTCGCCCCACTCACGAACTCGTCCTTCAAGTTCTTGGTTGTGAGCCGTCTGACTTATATGAGAATAAATCGCCTTCATTTTTCTTTCAAATGTATCTGTAATATCTATTGAATGATTTGTGTCAGAACTCATCATGACCCATGCTTCTTTAACGGTCCATGGCTCTAGCTTTTCATCATGAAGTAAATCTTCAAATGCGAATTGATTACCTGCATCTGGGTAGATCGCTTGAATTGCTGATTCACCTGCTGCTAGATGATCTGGGTGACTAGCACCAAGTCGATCCCAGTTACGTTCTGGGCTTTGTATGAGCATGCGGTCTGGTCGAACCTTACGAATAATGCGGACAATATCTTTGCGGAGTGCAATTGTTGGTTCTAGCCAACCATCTCGGTAATTTAAGAAGTGAATGTCGCTTACGCCTAATATTTTTCCTGCATCACGCTGTTCTTGCTGGCGGATTTTTTTCATCTCATCACGCGTAATGGACGCATCGATTCCGCCCTGATCGCCGTTAGTGCAAATGCAATAACTGACCTTGATTCCCTTATCTGCCCATTGAGCAACCGTTCCACCAGCTCCAAAGTCCACATCATCTGGGTGGGCTGTTACGACAAGAATTCGTTCGATTTCACTATCTGCAATGGGTTCCATGCCCTGATCCTACTAATTCAATTAGGCAGTCGTTGCCCGAAGATAGACTCCCGCTTATGTCTGCAACCCAAAAACTGCTGGATGGTTTAAATCCTCAGCAACGTGATGCAGTGATCCATGAGGGTGCGCCATTGCTCGTCGTTGCTGGTGCAGGCTCGGGCAAAACCCGCGTACTTACTCGCAGAATTGCTTATCTTCTCGCAGAACGTGGGGTAGCGCCCTTTGAAGTCCTTGCCATCACCTTTACCAACAAAGCTGCTGCTGAGATGAAAGAACGAGTCACAGAACTTGTTGGCCCAAGAGCTCAATCAATGTGGGTTTCAACATTTCACTCAGCATGTGTTCGAATATTGCGCCAAGAGGCTAACCGGCTTGGGTACACAAATTCTTTTACTATCTACGACTCTAGTGACAGTGTCAGGCTCCTTACACTCATCATTCGGGATTTGAATCTTGATGGAAAGCAATATGCACCACGAGCGGTGCATGCCATGATTTCTGCAGCAAAGAACGAGTTGATGGGCCCTGCAGATTATGTTCAAAAAACAACCAACCATTTTGAAGAAGTTATTGCGGAAATATTTGCTCTCTATCAAAAGCGACTTAGCTCCGCTAACGCTATGGATTTCGATGATTTGATTGGTAAAACTGTTGAACTCTTCCAACGCTTTCCAGAGGCGCGAAGTCGGTTTAGATCACGCTTTAAACACATATTGGTTGATGAGTACCAAGATACAAACCACGCTCAATACATATTGATTCGTGAATTAGTAGGCGTAGTTGGAGAAGGATTTCCCATCGCAGAACTCTGCGTAGTGGGCGACGCCGACCAGTCTATTTATGCCTTTAGAGGGGCAAATATTCGGAACATCCTGCAATTTGAAGAGGATTACCCAAGTGCCCGCACAATCATGCTTGAGCAAAATTACCGGTCAACACAAAACATATTGACTGCAGCAAATGCAGTAATTTCAAATAATGAGGGTCGTAAAGATAAGAATCTCTGGTCAGAAGAGGGTAAAGGCGAGATCATCACAGGTTATGTCGCTGAGAGCGAACATGATGAAGCAGATTTTGTGGTCGGGGAGATCGGAAGATTGCGAAACGATGGACTTTCTAACCCGGGAGATACCGCAATTTTCTATCGAACAAACGCGCAATCGCGCCTCTTTGAGGAGATATTTTTACGCGCAGCCATTCCTTATAAAGTTGTAGGTGGGGTTCGATTTTATGAACGCAAAGAAGTTAAAGACTTTCTTGCCTATTTGCGTGTACTCGTTAACCCTGAAGATGAAGTCTCCCTACGGAGGATTATCAATACTCCGAAGCGAGGTATTGGCGATCGAGCTTTAGACACTATTGATGCCCATGCAAAAGCTAGAGATATTTCATTTTGGACAGCGCTATGTAGTGCATCATCTGCAGCAGATGTTCCGACACGGTCCCTGGGATCAATCACCGAATTTGTTCACCTCATTCAATCTCTACAAACTTTGGTAGAGGCAAAAACAAAACCTTCAATTATTGCTCAAGCAGTACTTGAGCAAAGTGGGTTGCTTTCAGAGCTTGCCAATAGTCATGATCCACAAGATGAAGGTCGCGTTGAGAATCTAGAAGAACTTGTTTCAGTTGCTTCAGAGTATGAAGAAAGTGAAGTTGAAGAGGGTGAGGAGATCTCACTCATCGGCTTCTTGGAAGATGTTTCGTTGGTTGCTGACTCGGATCAGATTCCAGATGGTGAAGATCATGGCGGTGTCGTCACGATGATGACCCTTCACACAGCCAAAGGATTGGAATTTCCAACAGTATTTCTTACAGGTATGGAGGAAGGAATTTTCCCTCACTCAAGAACTCTGGGGGATAAGGCAGAGATTGAAGAGGAACGAAGACTTGCTTATGTTGGTTTAACCCGTGCACGTAAGCGCCTTTACGTTTCTCGCGCCGAATATCGTTCTTCATGGGGCGCTCCGACATACAACCCGCCATCTAGATTTCTTTCTGAAATTCCAGATGATGTGATTGCCTGGAATGAGACATCTTCTGAAGGTATAAATGTAAACAGCTCACTTAAACCATCTCGAAAATTTGGCCCACCTCCTCGAGCGACGGGCAAGAAGGTCAGCGCCGCAGCAATTATTTTGGCGGTTGGAGATCGTGTGTCTCATGACACATTTGGATTGGGCAAGGTTGTTGCAATATCCGGAGAGGGCGATCGGGCTGAAGCAACCATTGATTTTGGCAGCGTTGGGGAGAAGCGGCTGTTGCTTCGCTACGCGCCGGTCGAGAAGCTCTGAGAGTCAAAGTAGGATTTACCAGTATTGAGTTTCAATTTTTCCTGACAAATGAACGAAGTGGGGTAGCGCGTGGATCTCTTTGAGTATCAAGCTCGAGATCTTTTTGAAGAACACAACATTCCAGTTTTAGCAGGCGCAGTTGCATCGACTCCTGAAGCCGCCGAAGCTGCTGCTTCAAAAATGGGTGGCAAAGTTGTTGTTAAAGCACAAGTAAAAGTCGGAGGCCGCGGAAAAGCTGGCGGAGTTAAATTAGCGCAAGATGCACAGGATGCGCGCGGAAAAGCTGAAGCGATTCTTGGTATGGATATTAAAGGTCACACAGTTCATCAAGTAATGATTGCTCAAGCAGCGCCAATCGCTGAAGAGTATTACATGGCAATTTTGCTGGACCGAGCTAACCGCAACTTTTTAGTTATGGCATCTGTTGCCGGCGGCATGGAGATTGAAGAAGTTGCTCATACTCAGCCAGAGAAGTTGGCACGTGTTGGTATTGATCCCAACGTGGGAATTTCAAAAGAGGAGGCGCTTGAAATTGTGCGAGCAGGACAGTTCCCTGCGGATATCACTAATGATGTCGCTGAAGTTCTTCTTAAGTTGTGGGCAGCATTTGTTGCCGAAGATGCAACTTTGATGGAAATTAACCCATTAGTGAAAACCGATGATGGAAGAATTATTGCGCTAGATGGAAAAGTCACGCTCGATGACAACGCATCTTTCCGTCATCCAAACCATGAGTCACTTATCGATCACGCTTCAGCAAATCCATTAGAGGCAGCAGCAAAAGCAAAGAACCTTAATTACGTGAAGCTTGATGGTGAAGTTGGAATTATTGGAAACGGCGCTGGCCTTGTTATGAGCACATTAGATGTTGTTGCTTATGCGGGTGAAAAATATGGAGTCAAGCCAGCAAACTTCCTTGACATCGGTGGAGGAGCATCTGCTCAAGTAATGGCTGATGGACTTTCAATTATTTTGGGTGACCCAGATGTTAGAAGCGTCTTTGTTAACGTTTTCGGTGGAATTACCGCCTGTGACGCGGTCGCAAACGGAATTGTTCAAGCCCTTGAAATGTTGGGCAGCAAAGCAACTAAGCCAATTGTGGTTCGCCTTGATGGAAATAACGTCATAGAGGGTCGCAAGATTCTTAATGATGCAGGCCACCCATTAGTGCAGCAGTTAGACACGATGGATGGCGCAGCAGCAAAAGCAGCAGAATTGGCGGCAAAGTAAATGGCGATTTTCATTAATAAGCAGACCAAAGTTGTAGTTCAAGGTATGACTGGTTCTGAAGGAACTAAACACACTGGGCGCATGCTTAAGTATGGAACAAATATTGTTGGTGGCGTTACACCTGGTAAAGGTGGGCAAAGCGTTGAGATTGAAGGCAAGACTTTGCCTGTCTTTAATACTGTTGCAGAAGCAATTAGCGCAACAGGGGCAAATGCATCAGTTGTTTTTGTTCCACCCAAGTTTGCAAAAGCTGCTGTCATGGACGCGATTGATGCGGGGCTGCCACTGTGTGTGGTCATTACCGAGGGCATCCCAGTACACGACTCAGCCGCCTTCTATGCACATGCGGTAGCCAAGGGAACAACTCGTTTAATTGGTCCAAACTGTCCAGGACTTATAAGCCCTGGACTATCTAATATTGGAATCATTCCTGGAGATATCACTGGCCCAGGACGAATTGGCTTGGTTTCAAAGTCAGGAACATTGACTTACCAAATGATGTACGAACTTCGTGATTTTGGTTTTAGCACTGCAGTAGGTATTGGTGGAGATCCAATTATTGGAACTACACATATTGATTGCCTTAAAGCATTTCAAGATGATCCAGACACTGATGCGATCGTCATGATTGGTGAAATTGGTGGAGATGCTGAAGAGCGCGCTGCCGCATTTATTTCAGAATATGTCACAAAGCCGGTAGTTGGCTATGTTGCAGGCTTTACTGCTCCTGAGGGAAAAACAATGGGACATGCTGGAGCAATTGTTTCGGGCTCATCAGGAACTGCGGAAGCAAAGAAGGTTGCACTTGAAGCGGCTGGTGTTAAGGTTGGAAAAACTCCAAGTGAAACTGCAGCGCTGATGCGCGCAATTCTCAAGGGCTAATTAATGCTTTCACGCGCGCTAGCTGTCTCACTCAGGCAAGCATTGCGCAGCGTGGCACTCATATTGTTCCCTTTGGTCTTTATTTCACTCTTTGCATGGGCAACAGCAGGTGCAAATAGTGGAAATACAACAGACCCCATTAGAGCCTCAGCTTGGCTTTGGCTTGCGGGTCATTTAGTTCCACTTCACATTCATGGAGTGACAAATGGCGCGCTCACCGTGCTTCCGCTTCTGGCAGTTATTTTTCCGATGTGGGCTCTGCGTCGTAGTTATCCAGCCGTCGCCGAAGTTTTTAAGAAAGAGATAGGCGCACGAATATTTTTAGCAGGTTGGTATGCCCTGATCTCAGAGATACTCGCACTTGCTTCTTACTCAGCTCACATTTCAGCAAATCTTTATTTCACACCCATCTTTTCTTTCACCATTGCGATTATTGCGACAACACCCCTTAGAAATGAGAATCTTCGGTACTTTAAATTTGCTTCATTACTTTTTATGTTCTTCTGGGGTTTGGCATCTCTAGTTTTTGCCTTTTCACTCGCAACGCACTGGAGCGTTTTGAAGAGTCTGCAAATAGTAATTGCGCCAGGAATTATTGGAGGAATTCTGTATACGCTTATACAGATTCTCTACATTCCAAATATTGCCCTTGCCTGCCTTAGCTATCTGACAGGCTCTGGATTCACTTTTGGTGCTCACACAAACATTTCTCCATCCCATTTTGATTTAAATGCGATTTCCGCGATTCCTATTCTCAGTGCCCTACCAACAGGCAGGCATCTATTTATAAATTACGGGCTTGCACTTTGGCCGCTTTTCTTTATCGCATTTTATATTCTCATTTGGCGCAGTAAGAGCAATTTTGCGAAGAAAAATATTCAGGCGTTGCAGAATGGAGCGCTGTTTCTCCTAGTGATTTTAATAATCTCGTATCTAGCATCTGGTGAGTTGCTTACGCCACAGCTCAATCCTGTTGGAATCAAGTGGTTGCGATTTACTTCAGTGCTTGGGATTAGTTACGTTGCGGCCCTTGTTTGCGCTCTCTATATTCCCGCGGTTGTTCAAAAAGTGAGAAATAAAGATGCCTGACAAAAAAAGGATCCTTCTTTTGGCATCAGGGACTGGTTCACTGGCAAAAGCAATTTTTGAAGCTCATAAATCTGGAGAGCTTGATATTGATATTGTTGGGGTAATTTCTGATAACGATGCACCTGTACTTGCGCTGGCAAAAGAGTATGGCGTCGACTCTCATTTGATTTCAATGCAAAGCGATCGAAATGATTGGGATAGAGCCCTGCTAGCCAAAGTTTCTGAGTTAGGTCCTGATTTGATTGTCAGTGTCGGTTTCATGAGAATTTTGTCGGCTCAATTTGTTAAAGACTTTAGGGTAATTAATACTCATCCTGCGCTACTTCCGAATTTTCCAGGTGCTCATGCAGTTCGTGATGCTTTAGCCGCTGGCGTGAGTGAGACCGGGACGACTGTGCATTGGGTTGATGAGGGGGTAGATACCGGCGAGGTCATCAACCAAGTGAAAGTGCCAATAATTCCTGGTGAGAGCGAAGAAGTGCTGCACGAACGTATTAAGATTGCCGAACGGGCACTCATAGTTGAGACTCTGCACAAATATGCAAAGACAGGATCGTTGTGAGCCGCAAGCCAATACGTAGAGCGCTTATTAGTGTTTACGATAAATCTGGTCTTATTGAATTGGGCAAATCACTCAGCGCTGCTGGGGTTGAGATTCTCTCCACGGGTTCAACGGCGAAGACTCTTGCAGATGCGGGCATAAAAGTAATCGCAGTAGAGGATTACACCGGCTTTCCCGAAATGATGGGGGGTCGCGTCAAGACTCTTCACCCCCGTATTCATGGCGGAATCTTGGCAGACCAAAATAACCCGGAGCACTTGGCAGCAATTGCATCACATGACATTGCTCCCTTTGATTTAATTGTCATAAATCTTTACCCATTCACTCAAACAGTCGCGTCAACGACAGACTTTGCAGAGTGCATTGAGCAAATTGATATTGGTGGCCCATCGATGTTGAGAGGTGCGGCAAAGAATCATGGTTCTGTTGCCGTCATTTCAAGTCCTGATCAGTATTCACAAATTTATACAGCGATAAAAGAGGGCGGGTTTACCCAAGAGGAGCGAGCACGACTGGCGATGGAAACATTTCGCGCTACCGCTTCTTATGACATAGCTATTGCTACCTGGCTTGGCCAGCGTCTAGAAGCAAGTGCCGAATGGAAAGCTTCTGCGTGGGAACGTATTGCTCCACTTCGTTATGGCGAGAATCCTCACCAAAACGCCAATGTCTACAAGAGTCTTACATCATCTGAGACAGGTATTGCTCAAGCTGAACAATTACATGGTAAAGAAATGTCATTTAATAATTACACAGATGCCGACGCAGCTATCCGTTCAGCTTTTGATCACAGCGACCCATGCGTTGCAATTATTAAGCATGCCAACCCATGTGGAATCGCAATAGATAAAAATATTGCGACCGCTTATTCAAAAGCCCATGCCTGTGATCCAGTATCAGCATTTGGTGGGGTAGTAGCTGCAAATCGTGAAGTTTCAATTGAAATGGCAACAGCGCTTGCTGAGATTTTCACCGAAGTTGTGATCGCTCCGAGTTATGCTCCTGGAGCAGTTGAAATACTTTCTAAGAAACCTTCTATTCGTATTCTTGTAATTCCTGCTTACTCCAACCCAGAGATAGAGATTCGCCCTATATCTGGAGGTCTGCTGGTTCAAGACAGTGATCTCATTAATGCCCCTGGTGACTCTACGGAGGCATGGACTCAAGTTGCTGGAGAAAAAGTCAGTGATGAAACACTGAAGGATCTGCAATTTGCTTGGCGTGCGGTTAGAGCAGTGAAAAGTAATGCGATTTTGCTAGCTCATGATGGTGCATCAGTAGGAGTTGGAATGGGTCAGGTAAATCGAGTTGATTCTGCCCGCCTTGCAGTAACGCGCGCAGGTGAGCGATCATCGGGTTCGGTTGCCGCAAGTGATGCATTTTTCCCATTTGCTGATGGACTTCAGATTTTGATTGATGCAGGTGTAAGCGCAGTCGTGCAGCCAGGAGGCAGTGTGCGCGATGAAGAAGTCATCGCAGCAGCCCGTGCCGGAGGAATTGCCATGTTCTTTACGGGTGTGCGCCACTTCTCACACGCCTAGTTTTTAGTTCAACAACGCCAAAGATAGGATTGCGCCATGAGCGCAAAAATTCTTGATGGCAAAGCCACAGCGGCGGCAATCAAGAAAGAGCTCGCAGTAAAAGTTGCATCAATGTCTACTAAGCCCGGATTGGGCACAGTGCTTGTGGGCGATGATCCAGGATCACACTCTTATGTTGGTGGTAAACACAAAGATTGTGCAGAAGTGGGAATCACATCCATCAGAATTGATTTGGCTGCAACTGCAACACAGGCTGATGTTTTAGCCGCAATTAAAGACTTAAATAATGCACCTGAATGCACTGGATACATCGTTCAGTTGCCGCTACCTAATGGGATTTCAGCTAATTTAATACTCGAGAGCATTGACCCAGATAAAGATGCTGATGGTTTACATCCTCTGAACCTTGGGAAATTAGTTATTGGTCAAAAGGCGCAACTCCCTTGTACTCCGCGTGGAATTCTTGAATTGCTTCATCGTTATGACATTTCAACAAAAGGTGCCGAAGTTGTAATTATGGGACGAGGCTTAACGGTTGGTCGCCCACTCGCGCTTATGCTCACAAGACGTGGGGATGATGCAACTGTCACCGTTACCCATACCGGCACTAAAGATGTTACTTCTCATACAAAGCGCGCAGACATAATAATTGCTGCAGTTGGTAGTGCGCATTTGCTGACAGCGGATATGGTCAAGCCGGGCGCAGTTGTTATAGACGTTGGAATCACCCGAAGGGATAACGTGCTGCTTGGAGATGTTCATCCAGGTGTTGCAGAAGTTGCAAGTTTCATTGCACCCATGCCAGGCGGTGTTGGACCGATGACAAGGGCGATGTTGCTAACAAACGTAGTAGAAATGGCGTCGAAATAAATTGAATTTTCGAGTTCTCCCTGGAAGCCAGGAGCGATGGCACTCTGGCTCAATCGCGTTAGTTGTAATAGGCGTCACACTTGGAATCTTTGACCATGTGCGCTGGAGCGCAATTCTCGTGGCGATTGGAACAGGAATTTATGCGTATACGCAGTTCACTAGGAGTGAGAAGAAGCGCAAGATGGAATTTTTTATCCCCATCCTGGTTTCTATTGTTCTTTTTGTAGTGGCTTTAGTACTACCTCACGCGAGGTAAAGTTCAGCTAGTTAATCACATGGGGGAGCAATGAGTAGGTCAGGAAAAGTCACAGTAGTCGGAGCAGGTTTCTACGGATCCACGACAGCCTTGCGTTTAGCCGAATATGACATCTTTAATACCGTTGTTCTCACTGACATTCTTGAAGGCAAGTCCGAAGGCTTAGCTCTCGACATGAATCAATCTCGGGCTATTGAAGGATTTGAAACAAAAATTATTGGGGCGACAACAACACCGGATGGCGCTGGGTATGAAGCAACTGCCAATTCAGATGTAGTCGTTATTACAGCAGGCCTTCCACGTAAACCAGGCATGTCACGCATGGACCTCATTGGAGT
>Ga0214177_1000366_pt1 | contig 12546 bp, 10 predicted proteins | sample TroBogEpilimnion_43_FD_153015 | JGI IMG/M metagenome (GOLD analysis project Ga0214177, IMG submission 153015) | Freshwater microbial communities from Trout Bog Lake, WI - 27AUG2007 epilimnion | ecosystem: Environmental > Aquatic > Freshwater > Lake > Epilimnion/Euphotic zone | place: Trout Bog...
GCATGCATCTTTGCTTTTTCCATATGGTGGTGAGCAGCATGATGATCGCCATGAGCCATCGCTTCTGTATGCTTACCAATATGAGCATGGAAATTAATTTTGTGATGTTCAGCAGCAGCTGCAGTTGCTGAAGCATTAGCAACATGATGTGCTAATTCGCTATGTGCTAATGGGTCGCCCATTCTTTCTGATGATTCAGATTCGCACATGCATTTCGCTTTACCGCATTCTGGGCAAACGTGTTTCTTTTCAGTAAAGAAGCTTTGAGCAATTTCTTGCTTCTTTGCTTCTAATACAGCAAATACTTTTTCTGATACTGCTGTTTCAAAAGATTCTTTGAATGCTACAGCATCTTGTTGTTGAATAAAGTCGATAAATTTAGTTGCCATCTTATTTGCCCTTTGCGGTTTCTTTTGTAAATGGAAGTTTTGATTGACCAGCAGGAATATGTGGCTTTAGCCAAATTTTTGCCAATGGCTTTTCATTTGTAAACCCGCCACCCATTCCTGGACCTTTGTTTAATTCATCAGGATTTAAACCTTCAACGTCTGTTCTTGCACCTTCAGCAGTGAACCCACCTTTTGGACTTGCTTTCTTTGAAGCATCAATTGTAAGAAGACCTCTTACGTCTTTTTGAAGATCTGAATTATTGTCAGCTGCTGGGTTGTGGTGAATTTGTTTGCTGATTTCTGCAGATAGTTTTTCAGCTACATGCTTTTTTCTTTCAGCAAGAGCAGCCATAACCTTCTCAGCGACTGTTTGTTCAAACAGATCTTTGAAAGCTGCTGCGTTCTTTTCTTCGGCAAAAACAACTAAATTCGACATTTTATGTTCCTGTTTCTTGTGTATCTTTGAATAATGCAGATACTTTTTTATTTATATCATCGCCATCTTGAGAACTATCTTCAGAGCCGCCATCTCCTTGTTGCGGAGCGCCATCTGCAGCTTGCTGCTGCATTTGTTGTTGCTCCATTTCTGCAGCTTCTTGATTCATTTCTTCTTGCATTTTTTCAATGTCGTTCTCATCGAACTGAAGAACGTTTTCTTGAACCCAGCGACGAGAATAGAACTGGCCAATATATGGCTGAACAGTTGCAAGCATGTTTAGACGATTTTGTAATAGCTCTGCTTCTTTAAGTTCTGTAAAATTATTGTCCTTAATGAAGTCATAACGGATATCTTGTTTAAAGGTATTCCATTCGTCTAAAGTACAAATGCCCTTAAGAGCTAATTGACGAGCAAGTAATTCGTCAAAAATTGTAGAGAAACGTGAGCGAAGTTTATCAACGAACTTGTCAAACTTTAATTCGTCACGAGTGATTTCATTAGAACGACCTAATGAAAATCCTTGTTGAGATTCAAGTCTTGAAACAGGAACGTTTAATGCTCTGTAGAGTTTCTTTTCAAAGTAAAGAACGTCATCCATCTGGCCAAGGTTTTGACCTGCTGGAAGAGTTGTAATTTCGGTGGACTTGCCTTCGCCACGACGTGGCATCCAGAAGTCCTCAAGCATGGACATATGCTTACGATCATCGCGGATTTCGCCTGTGCCAGCATCATACGTGAGCTTATTACGATATTTTGTCATAATATCTTTTAGGTATTGCTCTTGTTTGTTTCTTGGCATATTGCCTACGTCGACGTAGAATACGCGACGTTCTGGTGCACGGGATACACGATAGATAACCGTTGCGTCTTCAACGAAGCGCAACTGGTTCATTGGACGGATAGCTTTATGTAGATATGAAAGCACCGTCGATTTTGCTGGATCAAATAGTCCTGATGTTAAGTGGACAACCGAGTCCTCGCTTAATTTAACGCCTCCAGCATAGCTTCCCAGTAATTGTGGCGACTGTACATTGTTATTAGTTAATTTCTCGTTGTACAAATAGAATGTTTCAATTCTATCAATAACTTCTGTACCGTTTTCTTTTTTCTTTGTAATGTTACGGATTTTACGAATACGTCTTGGGTCGATGTAAATTAATTGTTTGATACCAGCACGTGTATTTTCTGGGTCAATTACAACGTGATAGTATAAACGTCCATCAACATACCAACGACGGAAAATGTCTGATGCGAATGAGCCGAAATCTAGAAGTTTTACAACCTCTTTGAATTCGGCTCTAATCATTTTCTTAATACTGTCTGGTTGGTCTAATTCGTCAAGATCTATTTTTACAATATGTCCACGATTATCATGAACGATTGCTTCATTGACGATATCTTCAATGGCTGTTTCCATTTCTGGTTGCATTGCCATTGTACGATATTTGGTGATTAAATCGATTTCAGTTCTATAAGAACCGTCTAGGTCGACATAAATGCCGTAGTGTGCGCCAGTCTGAACGTTAATCGCACCGTCTTCGAGTTGCGGTGTGACTGGCGATGGTAATAGTTCTTCTCCGTCTTCATCGCGGACAATTCTAAAACCAAATAATTTTATTCCTGCCATGTATTTTTCCTCATAATATCAAAATCAAAATAGGGAGGGCGAGCCTCCCCACATTATGTTCCTTCAAAATTAAAGAGTAGGAATACCAGATGGTAGATAGTACTGGTATGCGAATGTTACGTTAAATTCTTCTAACTGGTCATTTGATTGCCAGTTCAAGTCAATTGCGCTAAGATTGGTTGGCCACATGCCTACAAATTGGTATTGTTTAATTACATTACCGCTTTTACCAAACTGCGTTACAGTAGCATTAACACCATAACCGCTATCAACATTAACTGCCACACTTGATCTTGCGTTACCAACTGGACCGTTAATATTTGTATGCCATTGTTCCATTGCATTTCTGATTAGGAAGTCTTCATCATTAATAATTTGTACTGCCCAATCAGCATAAGTGCGGTTTCCAGCAATCTTTACTTCACGACCGAAATAATATGCTGGTGTCACTCCAATTGTTGATTCAGGTAGTTGAGCAGCATTACACATAAATGTTAATTTTTGGCCAGCTGCAGTACTGTTATTAATAAATGTTGGAATCACTAATGAAACTTGGAACAGGTTAGGACGTGCGCCATCACCCACTAAGTTATTTCTAAATTGATCTACATTAAAAGCCATTTGTATCTCCTGGATATCAACTATTTATTAGAACTGGCCAACGACTTCACTGAAGCTTACTCCAGTTCGTACTGCTACGAAATTTAGAGTAATGAAGTTGGCACTTTTTGCTGGCTGAATGTAAATATCGCCTCTAAATTGATTTGCGTCAATAACAGCAGGTGTGTTATTTGTTGAGTCGCAAACAATCTTGTAAGCATAAATGCCGCGCTGAGCTTGAACAGTTCTTAGGAATGGATCAACTAGAGCAACGAATTGAGCTTGAGTAAATGCATCATTAAATTCGAACAAGCTGCTCTTAGCTGCTTGACCAATTGTTTTCTCAAGAACAATGAATAGACGACGTACATTGATGCGATCAAATGCACTTGGACGATTTTGCATAGTCTTGTCGCCATATAGGACAGTTCCTTGTCCTGGGAACGATACAACTGGATTAATACCAGCTTTGTATAGTTGATCGCGAGCTGCTTGGTTTGGATTAAATGCCAACTGAATAACGTTGTTTAGAACGCCACGTTGGAATCCAGCAGGTGACCACCATGGAGCTTTTACATTATCAGTGTATGCGCATAGACCTGCGATATCACCGTTTAATGGAATCCAACGATATTGGTCATTGTATTTGTCGTATTGATATTTCCAACCTGTATCAGCAACAGCATATGAGCTGAATGTATTTAGAGTTGAGTTAAAATATGTTGTAATAGCATTAGCTGGGCTTACAGGATCTTGTGTTGCAGATAAAGGAGGTGACACGAATGCAACGCAGTCTTGTCTTGCAGCAGCCAATTGAATTGCTTGTTGTTGAACAGTTGAATCAAAGTCAGCTGTCATTAACAATGAGATATTAACTGCTTCTGGATCTCTAAAGTTTGTTAAAGCATTAATTAGAGCGCTGTCTAATGTTGCTGGGTTTGCATATGAAATACCATCAGCACCGTTACCTAATTGTCTGTTATGCGCTCTAGTATCTTTATAGATTGTTAAAGCTGGAGTTGTTGACAATGCGCCCCAACCAGTTGTATTAGTTGTTGGGTGACCTGTCCATAAAACCCATTTTGACTTTCTGTAAAGAACTTCTTTATAATAGTTTGTTGAACCATCTACAGCAATAGCATCTGAAAGAACAGATACGCTTGTATATGTTTCTAATGGTGTGTTAGCGTAACCAGTAATTAAACCAGTTGCGTCAACAACAGCAATATGGATTTCATCGTTTACGTTTGGATTGCCTGTTTTATTTGCAACGTATGGTGATGTTCCTGGAGCATATGGGAACAATTTTGCAAATTGATACAATGGATCAGCAACTCCAACAATAGTCACATTACTTGTTCCATTTGGTGTAAATGTTAAGTTTGCGTTTAAAGTTACAAGATTAGTTACAGTGTTGTAAGCAACAATTGTTGCACTGTTTATTGCACCGTTTGCACCATAACCGCTTGAAATTGTTAAAACACCACCAACATAAGAATTTGGTGTTGTGTTTGGTGTTGTTAGAATTGTTGACACAAGGTTAACAGATGAGGTTGTTGAACCAGTACCTGTAATACCACCAACAGCTACGTTGAATGTTGCATTAGCGTTAGCCGCCCATGCAGTTGCTGATGGCCAGTAGATAACTTGTAAAGAGTTACCCAAGTTTCCTGGATATCTTGCGATAGTTGAGTTATTTTGGTTTCCGCTTTGGTTATAACCGAAAGATGTGGTATTGCTGAAGTAGAAACCTTCGTTTGGCATACTTACGTTTGCGCCATAGTTTGTATTTGACATGGCATTATTAGCACCAGACAATTGAGCGCGAACGACTTGTAAGTTGTTTGAGTATGATAAGAAGTTTACAGCAGTAAAAAATGAGTTTGAGGTGTTTGCATCTGGATTACCAAATGTGTTGTTCAAGTTCACTTCGCTTGAAATTTGTACTGGTGTGTTTGCAGGACCCCAACTGAAAACGCCAGCAAGTGCGCCGATTGATGTTGAAACTGCTGGTGTCTGAGTAGTTAAATCTACTTCATTAATTTGGACGCCTGGTGAAACTAGAATTGCCATGTTTTTCTCCTACGATATAGGCAGAGATCGATAATCTTCATTTATTTATAAAAACCAGTTCTTATTGATACCAGTTCTTATAGAAGTCTTGCAGAGCTGCCCCGTCGGTTTCTTCGACAGTTTCCCAGATCAGACCAACGCTTCTGTAATATTTAGGGTTTTCTATTTCCTCAACTTGATTATAAAATGGAAGAGGCATTTCCTCCTCAATTTGTTTCATTTTTTCTTCATAAAGTCTTTGACGAATATCAAAACTGGTTAAATCTCTAAAATAAGGTTGTGAAGTCAACCAAGCAAATATGACCAAACACATTGCCAAGTCGTCATTTGACCCTTCTTCAGCGGCATAAGTTTGATCGCGTTTCATTACAAAAGTAGAAAGTTCTTCAATAACATTGAAGTCTTGAATCAATAAACGTTGATTTTCAATTAATTCTTTTAGCGAGTTACAACCCTGACGTTTACTTCTTTTTGTGGTCTTAATACCTAATTGTTTGGCTCGCCCTTGAGTCAAATAATATCTTCCGTTGGCTTCCTCTCCGTGGAACATATTGTCATATTCTAATTCGTAGAATGTTAAATCTGCAACCTGAGCGCCAACGTCATTATTTTCAATTAATAGGTAAGCCTCATTATAATGTTTAGCTGTTTGCACCAGTACGTCTGGAAAGTGCATTGGTGAGATGGTATTGTTTCTATATTTGGCAGCAATTGTAAATGGTTCTTTAGAGGTATTAATTACCAAAAATGCAGAATAGTCTAAAGCCTGACCTCTTGACGAGTCGACTGCCATTACATAAAAGTTTCCTGGAACTGGTTCTTCATAAATTTCCAATTTACCATCAAACTTAAGATCTATTGGTCTTGAGAAAGCCATACTTCCTAGAGCCGCTGCTGAGATCAATGTTCCAGCAGAACCGAGGAATGTACACTCCATTTCTTGCATGTACTTTTGTTCACCAAGTACACGTCTTTGTCCAGCAGCCCAAGCATCGTCACGACCTGGAACTTGACGCCAGTTTGCCTCAATAAAGTGGAATCCGTTTACACCTTCTTCGGCTTCTTTCCATATACGATAAAAATGGTTCATACCATTTGGCGTAGATGAGATCAAAATTTTAGAAGTTGTACCAGAAGAAATTGTTGGGAATACAGAAGTAAAGAAGTCATCAGCAACGTTGTTAGGAACGAACGCAAATTCGTCAAGATACAAAAAGTGAATTGTATAACCACGAGCTGCGGAACCTGACGTTGAGTCAGCGATGATACGGCATTTGTTTTCTAATTCAATGTCACCTTTGTTCCATGCAGTAATACCTTGCTGCATCCAAATGGGTATTTGTTCGTATGCGAATTTGATACGGTCTAGAATTTCGCGAGAGGTTTTAGCTTTGTTAGCAAGAATCGCGACTAGTTTACCTTCGTCAAATAAAATATACCATAACAAATAACCAACAACGGTAGTCGTGTTGTGACTCAAAATTCCATTTGTATATAATCTATGATCGTTAGAATTAACTGTCAAATCAAACATGTTTGATTCTTTATCAGTTTCATACACACTAATTACAGTTTCAGGACCATTCTCAGTTAATATTTTTGTACTATTTGGTTTAAGGTTTTTAATAAATGTTTGATTTCCATAAGCATCAAAAACTATATGATCATCAGCGCAAATTAATTTTTTACCACTTATCGTTTTTACTACCCATTCTTTATATTTAATTGTTTTATGGATATGTGTAATTGGAACCCAACCAGAATCTGATGAGACTTCCCAATCAGAAACATTAATTGATCTTACAAATTTTCTTTCTACTCTGTCAGAAAGTTCAGACATGCTCGAATTTGAGATTGGGGATCTTTGTTGTAGTCGTGTTCTCTCACTCTTAGTATTAAAAAATTGTCGTTCATGATCATTTTTTGTCTTGCTTCTTCTTTCTTTTTGTTCGCTCGAACTCCATTGTGCCAATAATCCCCATCGAATTCTATTATTTTCTTTTTCTCCAAATCTATAAAATCTGGCATCACCATATTTCCGCTGCTCAATTTCAAACGATATTCCTTGTTCTTGTACTGGTGCATATCTGGACGCTCCCAAGTTGCAAAATAAACTGTTTCTGAAGAATAATCTTTCATAATTTGATTGAATAGCTTTTGTGAAATTTTTGAATAATTTTGTTTCTTGAAATTTTTTAACCACTTTGCTTGTCGTTCTGTCCAGATTTCCTTTCCCATTTCCTCTCCATGCTCTCGCACACACTTCTCCAAAGAAAATGTCGATTGTCTTTTTGAAAGAAGTTTGTTGGCTAATTCCTGATTGCCATTTGTTTTCTTCAGCCAATAATCTAGCGTTGTCGTGCAGTTTCCATTTTTCTTTCTTTTTTCCATCCCTTTCTTGAATATTTTTTCTTGCCTCCCACCCTTGACAAATTTTTCGGAAAAAGGAGAGAATTTTCCTCCATGCTGGTATGCGGGGTTCTTCGCGCCTTGAACTCTCTCTGACGCTCTGTTTATTAGAAATTCCGAAACCAAGGGAGTGTTGGGATACATCTGTGTGTACTCTGCCGTTTTCATTTTGTGAGTATTTTTTATGTGAGAATGGAGCTGACTCATACTCCTCTTGCAGATCTGACATTCTACTGATGTGTTCATAAAATTCTCCTATAGTTGTTTCGAAAATTTCACCAGTTTTGGTGTTTCGTATCTTAACTATAGTATTTATAAAAAAACATTTTCCGACCTGACGACCTGCTTTTAGAACGATGAATCGATTGTTTTGTATGTCTTTAACAGTTTGTTTCTGGAACGGATAAAGTTTTAATTTAACAAACCCACGGTCAATGGTGTTAATTTCAACATAATTCTCAATAAAATATGTGGGATCTTGTTTACATCTCATATATTCTTCGAGTTCTTCCTGCGACATAGGCACAGGAACACCAGCTTTTTTAAGCTTAGGATTGTTTAAGTAAATTTGCTTTTTACTTAATTTCTTCTGGATTATTTGCGCTGGTGTTGACATTATTCTTTATTGCTTTTAATAATTCAGCTGTAGTTCCTACAAATAAAGCTGCATTATTTACATTGACATTTTGTGTAGTGTTAGTAACTTTTTTCTCTTTAACTTCTATATCTACAAGAGTTTTTTGTAGCTGAACAAGTTTATCAGTTAAGTCGCCCACATTCTTAATTAGGTTTCCAGCAACTTCATATGCTCTAGGATGTTGCATTTCGTTTGCAACTTTTAAAGCATTATCTGCTGCGGTAGTTCCTTTTTTGATTAAATCGTAAAGATTCGCACGAACATGTTGAATGTCCGCTTCTTTTTCGTCTTCAACATTTACGACTTGAAATTGTTGTGGTTCTGTGTTGGCGACTACTACAGGAGTTGTTTCTTCTATAGAGTATGTGCCAAAAACTTCTGCCAAAGATTGATCAGTAGAATTATTCATATTCCGAAATTGTTATAGTAAAGCCAAAGTCATCACCAACATTTGCAGTAGGAGGATTCGGTGTGACCACCACCGAACTGTTCTCAATATTTTTTGGGTAATATGAGCCAATCTCATAATTGGCATTGGTTATTGATCCAATAATATTCGCACTTGTATTTAGGTTGCCTTGTTTATTAACAAGAACCAATGTATTTGAAGTGTTGCTCCATGAAGAGACAACAGCAGTCATCAATGCTCCTGGAAGATTTGGTCCTTGATAGACAATTTCACCTGTCATATAATTTCCAAAACCAGCACCTGTTGTAATTGTAATTGGATCTGATGGTGTTCCAGGCATTCCGCTGACATTAGCAGAAACTGTTTTAATAATATTGGCTTGAGAGACTGGTCCAAAGAAGTAAGTCTTCATTTTAAATGTCAAAGTCCAAACTAATGTTCTAACTGTTGTTTCAGCTGGACCTTCGTATTTGTTTTCGTATTTAATATCTTCAAGAATAATTGGAACTTCTCTGCTTATGTTCATTGATTCAACAAACATCATTGAGAGTGTATAATCTGGATTAAAGAATGGTAGAATTTGTTCTACGATTTGAGTTCCGTCTTCAACGTTACGAACATAGATGTTTAATTCAAATTGTAAATTATAAGGAACACCCTGATATTGTGAATTTGCTTGTGTTGGGCTTATGCCGCTTCCAGACTTTAAGAATGAGGAAAGCTTTCTAGATGGATCATATTCAATATTAGTCATTTCAAAAGTCATAACAGGAAGATTGATTTGAGTTTGTTTATGTAAATCAAAGTTCTCTGCTAGACGAGTTAAGAAATCTTCTTTGCCTGCATATTTTAATGGAACGTTTAAACGATTAATTTCGTCGTAGGTGTCTTTTGCATAACGAACTAATGTGATGTCTTTAAATATGGTGCCGAATGCGACAACCATATTTCTTATAGTTCTATAGTAGAATGGATTATTTCCTAACATGCATCACCTTTATTAGTTACCAATTGCCATCCAGTTTACAGTATTCGCAGTTGTGCTGTTTGTTCTAACGTTGAACGTGGTTGAGTTACTGGTTGTGATAAATGCAGCGCAGTTTACGTTCGCACCAGTTGCACCAACACCACCTTGAACTGTGGTTGCAGTTACTTGGAATATATTAGTAAATGGAACTGGGAATGTCACGGTAGTGTTTGCGTTTGTTACAGAAACATTACCCCACTGGAATAATAGACCATTTGTTAACCTGCTGTAGCCGTTAGCAGCGGCAGATGAGCTTGTTCCAACGCTTAATGTATTTGAAGACACATTCAATGTAACCAAGTTCATTGATGTGTTGACAACGAAAGAAATATTCGCGCCAACTGTTCCGTTAGCTGTAACAACAGCATTGACTGATGCTGTATTGTTAAATGTCAAATTAGCTGAGTTTGCTAACACTAATCCGCTATTTGCAAAAACATCTGGAATGTTATTGTTTGCAGCAGCATAAGCAGCATTTGCTTGATTATATGAGTTGTATATTGCAAGATTAGCGAAATTGGTGAATGCAGTAGATTGACCTGTTGAGTCTGGAAATACTAAAGTGTTTGCATTAGTAAATGCCCATCTACCACTATTAGTGTTTGCTTGAATATAGACAGCATTCATATTGCCGTTTGCCATAATTTTACCACCAAATGTTGGTAGTGTTATGTTGCCAAATTTATCAAACTGCCAGTCTGCAGACAATGTTCCATCATAATTATTGGCAGACCAGTTTGTTCCAATGAACCAACCATTAGCGTTTGCCCACAAGTATTGGTCATAACCATAATTCATGGCAACATAGGTCATTGTGTTTGGTGTGAACAATTCTGCGGCATTTTGCGCATCAACGTCACCTAACGCAGCTCCGCTTGGTGGAATCTGTAGTGTTGGTGCACTATATGAAAGATAAGAGTTGTCAAATTTCCATGTTAGTCCATTAGCTGTAATTGCTAATTGTTGTCCACCAGATGCAATATTAATCGCAGCAGAATTATGAAATGGGTCAAAACTACTAATTGGTAAAGTCAATGATCCATCAGTACCAAAAGTGAAAACTGCACTGTTAGCATTAATTTGTACTGCATTAGCACCAGAAACAATTGAAACATTTGATGAATTATTGGCAAGATTGAGAACGCTATTAGCATCGATGTAGGAAAGATAACCATTATTAGCAATACCGTATGGTGTTCCTGATTCATTAGCGACATTTGCCAAATAGTTGGAAATAGCACCAAAGTTTGCATCGAATGCTGATAGATTTGCCGTCTGCGCTAAATTAGCGATTGCATATGGCATTGGGAAATTATTTGCGTAGAACATTTTTTACTTGCCTATATTTTGCTTGAGTTGTTTGATTTAGGAGATCCAACTGGGAATTCTACCAATTGATCAGCATTATTAAACATATTGACTTCTTGACCATTGACATTAATGAAGATCGTGTCTTGGTTTGTAATGCTTGTTGGAATTTGTGTTGGTTCGCCGAATGGATTTGATTCACTAAAGTCAAGAATATCATCAGCTAATACACCTAATTCAGTATTATTGTCATCTAAAGCATTTGCGTTATTCAGACCATCATAACTGTATAGTGTGAATATTGCACCAGAATTAGCACCATGAATTGCGGCGTTTGTTACAAAGACGCCTTGGATGTTCTTTAATTGTAACGTTGACGATGGAAGATCCCAATTTACGATAGTTGCTGTTGCAGTTGCTGCTGATAGATTTGATCCTTGATATACTGGTTCGCCTAATTGATAGGTCAAGAATCCACCAGTTTCCATATTGAAGTTGTATGAGATGACTTGTGTGTTGACTGCATCATCGATTTCAATAATACCACTATTAACAGTTTCATTACTGTAGCGGAATCTTTCGCAAACTAATTCATAACCATAGAATTTCTTTTGACCGAATGCATAGAAAAAGTGTTGTTGGTTTACAAACTTAATTTCAAATAATGCTTGGAAGTTTGTCAACCATAACAAGTCGCCTTCGCGTGGTCTTGAATATGTTGATGGAACACGACGCTTAAATGCATCGGTTGTCATTAAGAAACGAATTTGATGTTGAACTTCTAGACCAAACTTGCTAAACAATTCTTGACCTTCGAAGTTATCAACATTCTTAATGTAAACTTCAACAGGATAAGAGTCTGTAAATTTCTTAGTTGGATCGTCTCCGAAAATCAGATCAGTAGTTGAACCTGATGTGCGTGGAAGATAGAAAGAATCAAGTCCCCAAATTTGAATTGTCTCATTGATCAGAGCATTATAAAGTTCTTGCTCTGGTTGAGAATTAAAATTATTAAAGTAATGATTTGTCATTATAATGATACCTTAGCTCTACGACGATTAGCTTCACGAATCTTTTCGCGATGTTCTTCAGTCATCCAATTCTTTTTTCCTTTACACCAAGAAACATTACCTTTTTTAAAAGATCCACTATTAGAACCAATTGGTGGTATATTTCCATTTCTTAAATTGGCTTGACGAATCTTCTCACCCATTCCAGCTGGCATCTTTCTACCTTTTCTGGCTTTATTGACTTCTATTCTTTTTTGGCGTGCGGCTTCTGCTCCATTAATCTGACCAGACAAAGTCAACCAAGCAATACGATCTTGCCACTTACCATGTTGTTCAAACAAAACACGATGAGCTTCTGCATGTTGTTCAATTGTAAGCTCAATTAAATTGGAAGGATCATCGAATCCACCCATATGTTTAGGAACAATGTGATGTTTATGGACAATCATCTAGCCGACCTCAAATTGAGCTGGCATTTCGTACATGTCTCTTAATTCTGCTTCTAGAGCTGTACATTGTGCATCAGCTTCTTGCCAAATCTGTTGACCGTTAAGAGCAATTCCACCTGGAAGTTGAACGCCAGCAAACTTCTTAAGATTCTCACCCCATTGTCTTTTA
>Ga0214177_1000368_pt1 | contig 12496 bp, 6 predicted proteins | sample TroBogEpilimnion_43_FD_153015 | JGI IMG/M metagenome (GOLD analysis project Ga0214177, IMG submission 153015) | Freshwater microbial communities from Trout Bog Lake, WI - 27AUG2007 epilimnion | ecosystem: Environmental > Aquatic > Freshwater > Lake > Epilimnion/Euphotic zone | place: Trout Bog...
GAGAAGAATCGGTCGTTGCAGGCCACGGAGATCAGTTGCCGTGACAAACAGGTCCATCGATTCGACGTGCGACTTGCCTGCATTGGCTGATTTTTTCATCTCCTCATCCATATCCCGGAATGCATCGAGCAGTTTACCGTACATACGCTGGCTATTGAATGCGGAAGTTTTCGGCTCTTTAGATGGATATTTTACAGGTTCGGACTCACGATCGTTCAGCAAGGTCTTGACATCGCCTTCATTTAACCAGACACGTTCGAGTGTTTTCAGGTTCTCAAGGCCACAGACAAGCCCTTTGGCGAGACAAACACCGTTGATGCCTCCTGCGGAAGTTCCGGAAATGATATCAACAACGAACTTATGCTTGAATGCTCCCTTGTTTTTTGTCGACAGATAAGCTGCGATTTCCTTATAAACCGATGCGGTACCTGTCAGCGTGTTGCGCCCATTTTCCGCATCCGAGGTTGAGCGTACCATGTTTAGCAGCTCCTGGGCAATGCCATTCATATAAATGGCCAGCGAAATGCCGCCATACATGACAACGGCAAAGCGTGTTTCCTGGGTTATTTTTCCAGGTTGCGACGTTACTGGAGCATTCATGATAATTCCTCAGTTTTATAGGACAAGTAAGGTTTAGCTTCTTTCATACTTTCTTGGTACAGTTTTCGGGTACACGTCACCTTGCCGGGGATGAAGTGTTCCGGAATTACCGCATGAATACACTGGGGCAGGACAAATACTGTTCCATGGGTAATCATTACTTATGAAATAACTGGGTATCGAAATGACTGCTCTTATGCCCTCTTTTCATTCAGCGAAAGGGAGTATCTTTTGCATTAAAAACATAAGAACGTTTAATTGCGTATCATTTGAATCAATTACTTGTAATTTAAATAAAAAAAAATAAAAACTATTTTTTTACGCATTCGCAACAAAATTTGTCCGGTTGAATGCTGAGGGCCAAGGCCCGCTTTGATTCCGGAAAGTTTTGAAATCATAGTTGTTTCATTGAAACTTGAGAGATCCTGCTAACCATATTTGATTTTGGGCATTTATCCCTTTTCGTTAAGTTTGATAGATATTTCCTTGGTTCAACGATGTTCCTAAATAATTGGAGGGGTTACCGGATATGAAAGGCAAAATTGCATTGGTCACGGGCGCAAGCCGTGGAATAGGAAGGGCTACGGCCAAACTTCTCGCCGCTGAAGGCGCAGCTGTCGCGGTGAACTATTTTCAGAGCGAAAGCGCGGCGATCGCTGTCGTCGAGGAAATCATGAAAGCAGGCGGCAGGGCGCATGCCGTCAGGGCGGATGTCCGTGACGAGGAGCAGGTACGTTTGATGGTCGGGGAGGTGGAAAAAAGCCTCGGCCCGATTGACCTTCTGATAAGCAATGCTTCGATCGGGTTTCCGGTAAAACCTTTCACACAATTCTCCTGGAATGAATTTGAAGCGAAGCTTTGCGGGGAGCTCAAGTCGACATTTTTCTGCTGCCAGGCTGTGCTGCCAAGGATGATCGAGAGGAGGTCGGGAAGCATCATCGCCATTTCAAGCACCCTTTCGCGTCACTCATCGCCGGGTTTTATTGCTCACTCAACTGCGAAATCGGGTCTTGACGCTTTCGTCCGTTCTCTTGCAGAGGAGGTTGGCCCCTTCGGCATACGCGTCAACGTGGTAGCGCCCGGCCTAACGTTGACCGACGCTACGGCCTGGTTGCCCGAGGAACAGAAAGCAATGATGGCGGACATGACCCCCCTGAAGCGGGTTGCCCTCCCGGAAGACATAGCTGGTGCGGTGCTTGCCGTGGCATCCCACCACAGCCGGTTCGTGACGGGATGCTATCTCCCGGTTTCGGGCGGGATGCTAATGTTGTAAGTTGCAGGGAATCGAGTTGGGGCGGAGAGCGGTGCCAGTGTTTGTCTGGCACCGCAGAAAACCGTAAATGAGTTGGGGTTTTCAGTGGCAGGTTATCAACCTTAAATTCACCTCTTAACTCTCTGCCTGCTACACGTGATAAACGTATTGCCCGCCACTGAATGGAACAAGGTTGATGGATGTTTTATCCGGTTGTTGGTTATTGAGCCACTTCAGAAAATCGCTACCCAACCATTCTGCGCGTGTGCCTGCTAATCCTGATTTGAAGGGATACATGTCAATAAAGCGTTTGAAAAGCTGTGCGGTAAAGTCTGTCTCATTACCAACTGGTGTGTATTTTTCCGTATTCGGACAGCGTTTGCACTGCGAGCTGCTGTCGGCCATAGAGCACAGTGGGTTGGGAGCTGTCAGGTATCCACAATGGCTGCCTTTTTCAACATTGGCGACAGTCGCCCACGAACTACTACCAGCAGGAGCCATCTGACTGTACTCAGTGGGAAGAACCGCTGAATCGCACGACCATGCCGGTGGCTGCGATGTATCAAGGCAGGCACAATCGCATTGACCGACTATCATCAGGTTCGGTATCGATATGGTCGCAAGTTTTTGCCGGTAGGGTTCCATGCCGCCAAAAAGCGGATTTTTCATATCTACGGGCGAGAGCTGAACCAGACCGACTGGATTAGCCCGGCTCTCCTTTCCCCAGTTCGACAGCTTCTCGGTAACTCTTGGGAAGATAATTCTGTCGTAGACAATGGGGTCAAACCTCATTTTTGTTGTTTTTCCGATCTCATTAAGATTGTCAAATCCTGTCGCGGCGACCTGAGCATGCGCACCTCCGACAGAGTGGCCGGCAAAAATGACATTGTTGGAGTTCATGAACTGAAATTGCTTTGAGCGGCTTGCATTGTAAAATGTGCTGGTTGCGCCAAAACAGATAAGATAAGAGGCGGCCAAGTAGGCTTCCTGTCCAACCCTGGGATTCCCGCCAAAATCAGTCGTGGGAGTAAATTCGTTTTGCTTGTGCGTCGAGGTCACGAAAGCCATTGCCCAGTTTTTTTCTACAATGGCAGAGGTGTAATTGTAGTAATATGAGGGGTAGTTGGCAAAGAGCGGAGGCTGCTCGTTGCTGAACATGCCTGCAAGCAGTCGTTTCGGAAGATAGAGAAAATCGGGACCAATCATAAATCCGTGACTGAACATAACCAGGCCATTCGCTTTACGATCTTTTGGATAATAGATATCTATGGCTATTTCCGTGAAATTCAGATCTTCAGGAGTGTACTGCATCCAGAAATACACCCTTTTGAAACAGTAGTCATTAATGATGATAGGTTCCATGATAGAGTAAATTATTTATTGATAAAAACCATTACGTTTGGAACAACAATAAATATACTGCACAATACAATAATTACATATAATATACAGATTCGACTTGCAACAATACAATAGATACCCTGAAAAGCTCAATTAACCGAGGTTCCCTTAGGTTTGTTTACGTTCATTCAGTTTAATGCATCCTTTTTATGGCATATTTCAAACATATTTGTTTTGTCGAGGCTCCGCAAGCTATTCTCACTCCTTTTCCTCGATATGTTACCGACTGTCTTGGTATTCTCTACCTTGCTGCAGCGGTAGAGGATATTGCTGAAAGCCTTGTTATTCCAGATAACTATTACAATGATCGTTTGTTCGAGAGCTTTCGCATGCTTCTGAAAAAACGACGGTGTGATCTTGTTGCAATTTCTTCCATGACCGGAGGATTCAACAATGCAAAGAGAGTTGCTGAAATTGCTAAACGTCATGGGGCATTTGTTGTTCTTGGGGGATTTCATCCGACTGCTCTTCCCGATGAAGTGCTAAAACTTGAATGTGTTGATCTTGTTGTGCTTGGCGAGGGGGAAGCAACGTTTCGGGAACTTGTCCTGAAGGGGCCATCTCGTGAAGTTCGTGGAATTGCGTGGAAAGAAAATAACACTATTGTTTATACCGGAGAGAGGCCTCTTATAGAAGATATCGATTCCATTGCATTTCCTTTAAGAGGTCTGAGGCCCGTACGATATGGAGAAAAAGGGGATGATTACTCCATTGATACCATTTATACATCACGCGGGTGTCCCTGGTCGTGTTCGTTTTGCGCAAACAGCCGTATGCATCAACACTGGAGGAGTAGAAGCCCTGAAAACGTGGTTGAGGAAATAGCTCTTCTGCACAATCCGAAAAAGAAAAAACTTCTCAAAATTTGGGATGCCAATTTTTTGACCAATATCAAACGGGTTGAAACCATTTGTGACTTGATGATTGAACGGGGACTTACGAATTTCAAAATTATGATGGAAACAAGGGTTAAAGATGTCGTCAGGGCAGAGCGAATCCTTGGAAAACTCAAAAAAATCGGCCTGAAAACAGTAGGTCTTGGCATTGAAAGCCCCAATCCCCGGACACTTGAGCTGATGAACAAAGGCAATGCCATGGGCGATGTGTCCCGTGCAATTACCCTGATGGGTCAACATGCAATTGATCCTGAAGGATATTTTATCATTGGGCATCATTCGGAAAGCATGAAAGAGACAATGGCATATCCTGAATTTGCAAAGGCATTAGGCTTGCCCCTGGCTCTTTTCATGGTAATAACGCCTTATCCGGGCACAAAAATTTTCGATGAGTACCGGCATGATGGCAACATTACCTCTTTCAACTGGGATCTCTACAATAATTTTTCTCCTGTTATTAAAACCGAGCAAATGGATCCTGCAGCGCTCGTCAAGATGATGGCCTACTGCACTGTGGCATTTTGCAGCTACCAGTCAATGCTGAAAAAAGAAAATGAGCGGGGGGTGCTTATTTCTTTTCTTTACGAGATTTTTCAGACAGTATTTCTCATGCGGGTTAATATGAGTCTTGGCGAAAAAGAGATCAGTGATATGGTTTTTGATGCTTATCTCACCTACCTTGGCACAAATCCTGTAATAGATTGCAAAATTGCGAACTCTGCCATACAACGTCAACGAACAATTGTTGTTCGTCTTCAGCATTCACCATCACGGGCGATAGATTGTGTCATTGAACCGCAAGGTGACAGGCGAACACTCTCCATGGTCACGCGGGTTGATGGAAAACCTTTCAAAGGCCCGATCATACGACTGGAAGAATTAGTTGCTGCTGTTTGTACGGTATCGATGGATACCCTGATGCATTTACTTTGCCGAGTGGAGCTTTTCAGTAACAATCCTGTGAGAGTGGCTGATCAGCTTTTTTCTCTTTTTGGCGACAGGGATGTGCGCAATTTGGGGCGAAAACTGGTGACATTGTATATACATTGCCTCCAAGGAAAAGGTTAAATTATAAATTTAATTGGTATTACCAACCAGTCAAGTGGTAGGGAGATTTTCTTGAGGAGCTGTTGAAGCGTTAAGCCAACTTCAATGTTGTTGTGGTTTATTCCCGCAGAGGGATGACAAGGTTGTGTTATATTATTGTATAAAAGTATTGCGCACGTTATTAATGTCTGGTCTTGTCTTGGGGCGCAATCTCAGGACTGGGCTTTTTTTATTTGGAGGTTGAATATGGGTAAACAGAAGGTCAACGCACGGTTTGAAAAATCTGACGATAATGAAGGCTGGTACATCAAGATCATGAATCCTGAGGGAGAGATCATTGATGATTCCCGGAAGGCCGGGTTCCCTATCGATGTTGAGTCGTTTGGTGAAGATGATCCTGAGGATATTTACGATGCGCTTCGAGAAGAGTATCCGGATGCAATAATCAATATCAACGGAGTCGCATGATAGATTGGAAGTCCAAGAATTACGAGTGAAGAGCCGTTAAAAATCCTGTATGACCCCCTCCTAAAAACCTGGATGATGCTGAAGCAGAGTTTTCTGGAAGGGGTCATGGTAAGGGTGGATGATTATTTTTTTGGCCATGTAACAGCCATCCACAAGTCCTTCATGCCATTGTTGTCGCAATAGATGGTATAGGGCGTTGCCGGCAGATTGGCGGGATCCACTACAGTGGGCAAGGCGATGTTCACGAGGTTGCCCGTCATGAGGTTCAGGGCTGGATTGGACGCCAAAGCATCCTTTTTTGCACTACTGGAAGTGCCATCGAATAAAGTGACTGGGTTCGGGTTTGCGTTTGTCATTTCAGCAAAGAACTTTACCCCTCTCACTCCGGACAAGTTAAGTTTCGCAGCCCAAAACGGAAAATGTTGCGGCAGGAGGTTGAAAGAAAGCGGTGCCAAAGGTGTAGTGGCGCCTTTGAATTTTGCCCAATCGCTGGGGAATTCATGCCGTAAGGAGAATAGTCGCACGGATCCCACTGTAGCGGCATTTTTAATTTTATTGGTTAAGTTTGTGACTGCCAGTGCTTTCAAAGCTTCCCCGCCTTCTCGAGCAGTGTAGCGGATATGGAGAACGACATCGGTAATGGTGTCAAAATCAAACTGCGGTATGGCCGCCGGAAGGGTCAATTGCCACTGGCTGATAACACCGGAATATTCAAAGGGTAGATAACGCTCATCATGCAGGTTGGTTTCAAACAAGCCACTGTCAGCCTGAGCTGAGCTGGTGACTACGGCCTGGATGGCGCCGTAATTGGTGCTGAAATTTTTGGCGTCTGTATACCCGGAACCTTTTATTTTACTGCTGGCGCGAATGGAACTGTTTTGCAATGAGAGTGTGCAATTCACTCCGGTATAAGGCCCGGTAACACAGGGGATGGTGACAGCCACCGACTTGATGCGCCGGAAATAGTGTCCGGGGCCATCCAGATCGAACAACTCTTCCAGCAGAGTGACCAGACAGGTTCCGGTGGCGCGCAATTGGATCAAGGAGAGCGGGGCAATTTGCAGCAGACTCACCTGCTTGGTCATCTCATATTCACGCGCATTCAGATTATGATACGACATTTCCATGCGCTTGATGTCGTAAAGCATTTTTTCCCCCGCCAGCAGTCCTTCCATTCCGTCCATGTAGTTGGATTGAATGTAACTGAGAGTCGTATCTCCCAACTCATGCTGCAACGCCAGTTCCGCCTTCTTCGCCGTCGAAAAAGCGAGCTGAAAAGCGTTAGCATAGAGATTTTGCAATGCTCCTTTCATCCACAGATACAAACCCACTGTTGTTGTTTTTTGATACTGCCCCTGGGAACCTACGGGAAGTTCGGTGCCTTGCAGGAAGTTCTGAATCTCTTCCGCCTGCTGCATCTGAGTTTGATGGTTTTGATATTCCTTTTGGGCGATCGCCTCGCGGATTTGAGCTCCCCGCAATTGTTTCATTACCTGGTTGATCTCCCCCATAGCCGAGTTGCTCTGGAAGTTCCACTCCTGCTCGCGCCGGGAATAACTACCGAGCTTGGCGTTCATGCTGGCATTGTAAGAATCCAATTCCGCCATTGTTTTGAAGCTCTCCGCCATAAAGGTCATCAAACCGATCAATTGATTTGAGCCGTAAGTCATGGTTACACCACAACCAAATGGCTCAACATTTCCCGAAAAATTAGGTATTACAGCCAACTCTGAACCGATGCTCTGAAAACTGCTTGCCTGTTGGGTATTTTTCTGACTACTTTCAAAATAGGAGAGTTCCGAAGCTTCGTGGTTGCTCAGAGTTTTTATTTCGCCATTGCTGACCGATGGAGACTTTTTGGAAATGTCCACAGTGATGTTGTCAAAAGCCATTTCGGGTTCACTTGAAGCATCTGCCTGGGTGAAACTGAGGTTTTGCAATCCGGAAGTGTCAATGGGATCCAGAGAGGGTATTTTGATTTGGGCGGCTGTCCTCCCCAATAGCTTTTGGTAGTAGGTATAGCGCTGACTGGCATTAGCGAGGGATTGCTCCAGGCCTTGCCGCGATTTAATGGCATCTTGCCATTGGGAATATTTCACCATTTCGGCAAGGTTCAGCACGATGGACTCATGCTGGGCACGCAACAGCGACAGCGCTTCATTGTCTCCTTTTTCATAGGCGGACAGCAGGTTGGCTCCCAGCAATTTCACTTCCTGGCAGATTTCGGTCGCCTTGGAGACCAACAATTGGAATCGAACCAGTGGCAACGGTTGGTTCAAGCCGTTTATTATCGCGTTCACGTTCAATCCCTCGGCTGCCGCCCGCACCAGCAATGCGGGGTCAATGGGCGGATCAAACAGCGGCAATTGCTGGAATACGCCTTGTATATTGAAGCTGTTATGAATCTTGAACAGCCGGTCGGCGACAGTATCCCAATAGCCGAGCAAGGTGTCATTTTGGGGAATACAGAAAAACAAGGTCTGGCAGACACTGTTAAGCGTGTTGGCGGGCGTCGGATCCGCGGCGGAAGCTGGGCTGGGTGCGGTGTCAAACGGAATGTCGAGCTCCATGTCGACCAAAGCATCGCTGAATTTATTGAGACTGGGGCGGATTGATGCGTATGTCTGAGCCGCAGTGGATTCCTTCACCGGTACAACCTGGGGTTTGGTTCCCAGAATTTGGGCGGCAAGTACATAAATTTGAGTCGCCTCGTTGATGGTCTCGATGGTGTATTGCTGAAACAAGCTGTCACCCCAGGCAATGAGATTGTCGAGGTAAGCCATGACAGTCTTGAGCATATAAGCAGTAGGGCGGAACTGGGCCACCACGTAAGGTTGAAACGGCGCCGACGACCAAGCGTTAATGGAGTTGATGGTGTCGTGTTGCAACTGGGGATCCTGGCCGGTGGAAAGATTCAGCATCATTTTCTGAATCAGCTCGGAGTCATTGTATTGGAAAGGGCGTACCTTCCAAAACCTTGCTGGTGTTGGGCCGTCGCTATCGTCGGTAGGATCAAAAATTGTGTGGAACCAATTCTGGGCATCCTTGAATTGCTGGTTTTGGCTCAAGTGAATGGCGATCAGGAGCGGCGCATGGAAAAAAAGTTCCCAGTTATATATTGAATAGGCACCACTGGTGGAAAAATCCAGATCCTTTACCGGCCATTTCTGCAGAACACTTGTGGTGGGGTTGTAGGCTGGATTTGTTCCTGTGGTAAAAATTTGCTCATAAAGCCTCACAGGAGTTTGCTGCGGCAATGGCAGTCCGGTACGCAGAAGAATCTGGGTGTTGACAGGCAGCTTCAGGGGTGTCCCATCGGAGGTGGTGGCGGAAATGCCTCCGGCATTGGCAATGGCTACCAGCGACTCGTCGGGTAAGATCACGGGAGTCGCCGCCGTAAGGTTAGTGACCGTCGTGGCGCCCGCGAGGATAACACTTGTTGCGGACGGCAGGCTGATTTGAATCCCGCTTATGGTGGAATTGGGGATAGTAATCGGCAAGGTCAGAGATACGGTAATACCAGCGGCAACAGAGAGTGTGCCGAAGGCTGATCCATCAGATTTAACGAAGTTGGTTCCATTGGGGATAATGAAAGAGAGAGGTGAACTTGCGTCCAACAATATCAGCGCTGCTCCTGAGAGTACCGGGTTTTGGTTGGCATCCAGCAATTGAGTGACCGTGGGAGCACTGGATAATACCGCTTGTGTGCTGTTGGGAATGGCCTGTAACGATCCATCGGGGTTGGCCTGGTAACTTACATTCATTGCCAGCAGATCGAACACTGAGTCCGTTTGGCTCAATTCCTGCGCAAGTTGCAGGACATAAGGATGAAAATGCGGAAAGAACTTGTAGGTGACATTGAGATTGTAAGTCGTCAGAATATTGGAAAGGATCGGGCCCCAGCCACTCTTCGGTTGATAGGCCTGGAATGGACGTATGGTTGCGTCAATGAGATTGTGAAAACTGCTGCCTGCGGAATAAGTGTTCATAGGTTTTCTCCTGCTGGTTTTTTTCAATTATTGCGCGGCAGCCTGCGAGGCTGCAATTTGGTTTTTGGTTGTTAAAGAGTAGGACAAGGCGGTAACATAATTCATACCGGCTTTGGAGATTAACTGTGCAGCGGCTCCCGTCGTGTTTCCGGCCATGGTGGTCGACGCAGATATTTTACCCGCAATGCCAAAAACAGTGTTGTCATACGAAATTTGTGTCGCGGCATTCACCATGGTATCCACGTTGGGCTGATATTGAAAGATTGCTGCGGGATCCGGTGGGTTGGGCGAAACAAAAAACGGAATCTGCGGTGTCAACAACAGGATATTCCAATAATTGGGATTAATGACGCTCAAGGGAGGAAAAGAGGGATGCAATGCCCAGCCTTCCCAGCGGCTGAAAGAGCTTTCGGTGATCGTAGGCTGCACAAAAAACGTCAATTCCTGGCTGGCGTTAGGATCACTGGTATCCTCAAAAAAGAAGGGGCTGGAGAGTGTGCCAACCTGACTCAGGTAATAGGAATAAACATAATCGGTCCATGCAGCTCCCTGACCGCTGGGTTGCGGAAGGTTATCACAAACTAATAGATTGAAAGAATTTACCGTTTGCAAAATGGTTTTCGGCGCTACGTTGATGGATTGCAAATTGCCTCCAAGCTCGGTAATTTCACTCAGATAGGTGGCTTGTAAAAGACCTGATCCCTTGGCTATTGATGCTGGATCCGCAATATACCCCACGTCCCTGGTGGCATCATATCCATAACTGCCATAGGGAGTATAACGTCTCTGCACCCAGCTTTTGGCGCTGCATACTGGTTCACTATTCTTACCGGTCAGGCGAAAGGCCTGATTAATGCCGTCCATATGGATACGTACGGCTGTTTCATTACCATTATTGTCGGTGTCAATGGAAACATGTGGGTAAACCTCCTTTGCAGGGTCGAAGTCGGTATCAACAAAAATGGGAATAAACCGTTTGATGTCGCTTGATTTCCGGGGTGTCCATTTTGCCTGATAGTATTCGCTCCAATTCAACTGGACTTGCACGGTTTTTTGCGGCGCGCCGGTGGTCACCAGAATGTTGGAGAGATCGTTGAAGGAGAGCTGGGTTAAATTGTTGGAGCCGGATGTACCATCCGAATTGGATTGGGTTGAAGATGATGCGGAGGAAGAGGTGCCCTGTACGACAAAGGTCAGCCAGAAAAGATTGAGTCTTCCCCGCCAAATAACGGCCACGACATGGTCGCCCTCAATATCGGTACTCACTGGTATCCAGGCATTCCAGATGCCATTTGAATAAGTCCGGTAGAAGTATTTCGAAGGCTTGCCATGGTGACGCCCGATTACATGCAGGGTATTTGCCGTAGCAGCGGTTCCAGGCGCTGGTGCTTGGTTAAACATGCTGACAATGTCCAACCGGGCGCGGGTATCAAGATCCTGGAGGTATTGGGTAAAGACTTTTTCCACCAAATCCTGCGTGATGTCGCCCTGCAACAGGGTGCCCTGCATGGCTTGAAACAGGTCGGTGGCATTTTCGCGAAATTCGGGGATGAGCCAGTTTTCCGGCCACAGAAAAATTTCCCGGTTGGCTTCCCACACCCTGTAACGCTTCATCCAATCCCATTTGCCGGAATCCATAACCGACGGTTTCACCTGCGGTTCGAGATTTAAAAAGCATCGTTGAATGAAGGTTTGCACAGACGAGAGAGCCAGGCGGATGCGGGAAGTCTGCACCACCGGTTCCATGCCTGGATCTACCAGGAAATATTCGAAAAGACCATTTGTATCGGTGACGCCGAAATTGACAATGGCGGTCATGGTGAGGATCTTGGCGCAAAGGGCGTCGCGTTTTTTCTGGCGTAATGGATCAAAAACAGATTGAGCGAGCGGTTGCCATTGGTCGGATGTGTATTGGGACTTGACGGCGTTACGCAGGGTAGCAGCGATAGCGACGCCGGTATCAGGATTTGCCGGCGCAGTGGCCCTCGACGGATAGATGATACCGGTCGTTTGGGTTAATACTTGAGGTTGAACCTGCAAAGTCTGAACCATCTTAAGAGCTTCCCAAAGGCGGGCGAAGCCGAGGTCGTTGACCAGAGACGCAACGGTAAATTGAACCTGCCCGCTGGTAGTCGTTGTTTGGACTGCTCCCGTTCCCCATAATTGCACAATAACCGCTTGGATGGTCGCCGCATCCCGTCGGGTCACATTGGCAATGGCCTGATAGAAATTATAAGCTACCAGTTGCTGCGCGGTGGTCACACCGGGGGGAAGCAGAATCGGCAAGGGGCTCACGGGAATGGTTTGCCGCGCATTTTGAAACACATTAATCAAGCCATCTGTACCACCGGCAGGCCCGGCTTTTAAGGCTGCGTAATTAGCCAGTCGCAGGAACTGACCAAAAAGCGCTTGCGCCTTGGGGGTGGAATCGTCGGAAGCCTGGGTAGGCAGGGCATTGAAGTTGAGGTTGCCGAAATCTCCTGCATTTGTGGAGATATAAACCACCTCACGCTCATCAAGGCTAAATCCCTGGATCAATTGCAAGGTTTTGGCAAGCAAAATTCTGGCGCGGTTGTAACGTTGGACAGAGGCTTCCGGATAAAGGAGAAGTTGACTCAGTGGGCCCAAGGGTAGAGTTTCGCCCTGCACCAGTAATTTGGCGTCGCCTCCGGCCAGTCCCTGGAAATCAAGGGTGAAGTGGCAGGGAATACCTGCTTTGAGCAAGGTGTATTTAGAAGGCGAGGTGTTGCCGGACTCAACGGTGTTCAACATCAGCGGAGTGCTCAATAAATCAAATTGCAGCGTCACGGTTGCCGTGGCGTTTGGCAATATCGCCGTAAAAC
>Ga0214177_1000412_pt1 | contig 11577 bp, 10 predicted proteins | sample TroBogEpilimnion_43_FD_153015 | JGI IMG/M metagenome (GOLD analysis project Ga0214177, IMG submission 153015) | Freshwater microbial communities from Trout Bog Lake, WI - 27AUG2007 epilimnion | ecosystem: Environmental > Aquatic > Freshwater > Lake > Epilimnion/Euphotic zone | place: Trout Bog...
GTTGTGCTGGTTCCAGCGCCACCAGCCCCGCAGACTACCGTGTATGAGGTTCCTGGCGTGACGCTACTGATCACAGTTAAGCACCCTGCGCCGCCACCTGCACCGGGGTTAGAAGCATCATGGCACCCAGATCCTCCGCCGCCAGAGAGCGTGACCACAACTTGGGTAATCCCTGGAGGACAGACCCATGTGTAAGTGCCAGGGGAATATACCTTCATACCAGCATTAATGAGCCTGCCAAGCACGAGCGAACCAAGGGCGTATCCGCCGAGTGAACAGCCGGATCCGATCTCCATGTAAGAGGAAAGGGATGTGCTGTAGATTCCGGTCGTGTCGCCGTTGTAGCAGTAGGAAGTAAATGCGGTCCCACTCATCTTGAAACCAGTTGGCGCAGCGGTGGTCGTTCCTGCGGTGAACCCTGTGCTGCGAAGCACCTGCCCAATGAGAGCCACATCGGAAGCGATGGCCTGAGCACCTACGGCACCAGCAGAAATCACCCCCGCGACAACTCGGCCCGTCACAGTCTGAGCGCCACCAACCGCGACCCAGGAGCTACCATTCCACTGGTAAAGTTTCCCGAGTAGACCATCTGTTTCGGTGACATCTGTGGCATACCAATATGGAGTCGTCCCCGTGGCCACAGTCCATGCGATCATCTGTGCATAGGTGCCCATCTTCGGGGCGTTGGCACTCGCTACAGCAGCCTGGAGCGTTGCAGCGTTGGTGCCCACGTTGCCGGTATGCAAAACCAAATTATTCGCATACCCAAGGAAAAGGTCCATGCTGGGATTCGCCGCGTCCCATGCGCCTAATGAATTGCAGTTTGCGATCTTGCACTCATTCGCTGAGAGATTTCCAACGCCGATGTATTGACCAGGAGCGTTTAGGACGAGATTCGCTGCGTTGGCTGAGTAGCCTAAAACAGTGAGAGTGGTGCCACCGAATCTCCCGTTTCCAGAGAAGTCGGCTAACCCTGTAGGGCCACCTTGAATCACAGCGCCCCACGTTGCCCCGGTGCCCAGCACCACGCCAGAGGAGCCGCGCACCGCAGCCCAGGTGTTTCCGTAACCGGAAATCAGGGAGGAGGAGTCGCCGAAGAAGACGGTGGTCGAGGCGTTGCAAAGATAGTTTCCAACAGGGATACTGAGCGTTCCACCCACAGCCACCGAGGACGCGAAGGTGGCTGAGGCATCGCTGGCAATCTGAAGCCCACCCAACCATGCTCCAGTGGAATCAACAATCCCAATCCGCACCCAACGGTTTGAAGTGCTGTTGTCGCTAAGAATCTGAACTGCCCCACCGTAGCCTCCAGCCCACAGTAAGGCGTTGGTGTAGTTGTTGTAGGCCATTGAGATTCGGCCCGTTGCCGTGAGAGCGCCCATGGAGACGGAGGACGAGAAGGTGGCGCTGGTAGCCGTGAGCGCACCCATGGAGACGGAGGACGAGAAGGTGGCGCTGGTAGCCGTGAGAGCGCCCATGGAGACGGAGGACGAGAAGGTGGCGCTGGTAGCCGTGAGCGCACCCATGCTGACGGAGGACGCGAAGGTCGCCGCCGTGCTCCACCCACCACTCGGGGAAGCCTGGGGTGAGGGGCCGGTGATGCCGCCCCAGTTCACGCCGGATGTGATACTCGTGAAGTTCGCAACACCAGCGGCGGTCACACTCCACAGCCCACCAGTGCTCTGCACGGTGCCAGTGAACGTCGCGCCGCTCAGCGATGCCTTCGCAGCGAGAGCGGTTTGCAGATCGGCCTGCGACGTGATGCTGCCGCCGATGCCGCCCCAGGTAGCAGATGTCACGGTTGCCAAAGGCGTAGGTGTGCCCGGGATAGTGTTTACACCAGATGAGGAGCTGCCCCATGGGCCTACGGTGTTAGGCATAGACAGCCCTCACAGAAGCGTTAATGCCAGTCATGGATGTGCCTGGGGATATCGGTGTGACCAGAGTCCGATCCATTCCGTGTACCTGTATCGGTGCGAACAGGTAGCTGGATGTCGCGCTCGCATCTGCACCCGTGTAACAAACCACCTCGAAATAGGCTGGGTTGGCGCAGTTCGACGGCCACAGCCAGGAGACGGTAATACGGTTTCGAATAATCGTTGTCGGACTTCCGCCGTTATTATTAATCCCATCACCGGGGTCATAAAATTGCATGAGTTCCCCCTATGTGGTGATCGAAATGGTTACGTTGTAGGGGACCGGGAGCGTCAAAGCAGCCGGCGTGAACGAGTACGGCGTCTCGCTCGACAGCACGCGGCCTCCGCCGCCCCAGAGGTTGAAGCTGAGGATCTTCAGGTAGGACAGGACGCCCACCTGGCCCGGCTGCAGCTCGTAGCGGAACATGGCCGAATCGCACCGCCCCCAGGACGCGCCCGAACTGTGCGAGCTGATCGTGGTCCCGTAGAGGCCCCGGAAAAGCCCGGTCAGGTTGTAGTGGTTCGCGCTCGTCAGGGTGGCCGTCTGGTAACTGATCATCTCTCCGTCCACCCAGAGCAGGTTCAGCCCGTTCTGGGCGCTAGCCAGATCGATGCTAGAGAGCGTTCCACCATTTGGCAGGACCACCGAGAGCGTGTTCGTGTTGTCCTGGGTCATACCGCCCGCCCAAGTAGCCAACGAGGCTGTGAGGGTGCCGTAGCGACCCGGCGCGGTGATAGTTCCGACCTTGCCGTAGCTGCTACCCGAGATGCTGGCGTATACGTCCCCCGTCCCCCAGTTCGCACCACCTGTCGTAAGGACGCAGGCCTCGGGTCCGCCGCTCGCCGAGAACAAGGCCGGCGACGTGAAGATCAGCGGGGCAGCGCAGGCGCCCGGGTCCACGTTGACATTGGGCGACGTGCCCGCGGGGGTCTGCGCGGTGTAGAGCGCGGCGCTGGCCACGCCGAAGGGCCACTCCTCGCAGGTGAAGGTCATCCCCTCTGTTTCGTTGTCCTCTCCGGGGATGTCTACCGAGACTATGCGGACGGTCTTGTTGACGAAACCGATGATGGGGTCCGAGATGTTCGTGAGGTCCATGGCCTCCAGGAGCATGTACTTCAGGCCGAGGTTGAACTGGTAGCCGTTCCGGATGTAGACGTTGCGCTGGCTCAGAATCAGCGAAATCTGCGAAGCCACGGCGGCCCGGCAGATGCAGTGCAAACTCTTCGCGGTGTCGTTCTTCTGGCCGATCAGCGCGACAGATACCGGGTCCGGCATCTGCATCACGTTCACGTTGTAGGCCAGCAGCCGGTCCAGGTACTCGATGGGCACGCAGTTAAAGACGTCCTGGGTGCTGTCGCGGGTGATCTTGATGGGGTCGCTGGGCCCGTTGGTAATGAAGTCGTCGTAGCCCAGGTTGTAGATGGGCGTGGTGTTCGGCGTGTAGGTCGCCCCATTGGCGGTGATGGGCACGTCGCCGTAGGGAAGTACCTGGAGCACCATCCCGGTCGCCGTCGAGTGGCTGATGATCTCGGAGTTTGTGGCGTCGAGGATGTCCTGCAGGTGGTCGCCGGCGTTCTTCTGGGTATCGAAGCTCGGGCTCAGAACGAATCCGCAGGCCTGGCAGTAGGTCTTGTAGGAGGCCGCCCCGGTGGTCATCCCGGCCACGTCGATCATGCTGGCGGTGAAGCCAGGAGTCCCGTGGTTCGGGTCCGTCAGGAAATCCGTGATGATGTCCGAGGGACGGGCGTCATAGGCGGATGTGGCTAGAGGATCCTGCTGGGTCGCCAGAAAAGCGACCATCTCGAAGCCGAAATTTGGGATGGACGCGCTGGTGTTCAAAGGCAACGAGGCAGAGGCCACATAAGCGAAGCCGGAATAGGGAGCAGCCTGGCTCGGATAGTTCGATGTCAGGGTTGCCCAGGGTGTTTGGGGAATCGTGCCGGTGGCCGTGAACGTGAACCCGAACCCCGCCAGGCTGCCCAGTGCCCCGGCGCTCCAGACCTGGTTGATGCTGGAGATGGGGCCCTCGCAGAGGGCGATGATCACGAAGGCGTTGTAGGTGTAGGTGGTGCTGGACTGACTTCCCGCGCCGCCCTTGCCGCTACTCTGGGTCGTGGTGTGCGGCGTGGCGATGAATCCGCTGGGGGGCGCGAAGATCAGGTTCCCCGTGATCCGGGTGGTGCCGTAGACCAGGGGCAGGCAGGATCCGTAGATGCTCGTCTGGATCTGAATGCCCGCGATCTGCTGGTCCACCTGGGACTGGTTGTGCCGGCCGCCCATCAGGCACCCCACACATTCAAAGACCAGACGCCCTGCTGGGCGCCCCGCAGAACGTGGTTGCGCTCGGCGTCGTCGAGGATGACTCCGAGCCGAATGTAGGCGTGGATGAGCTCCGGCCATTTGGTGACGATGGCACCGTGACTCATAGCCTTGTCGAAGCGGTAGAGGATGATGTCCCCAGGCAGCGGCGCCCGGTCCACCTTGTGGGCCACGCGCTCCACGATCTCTAGGTACCGCTCTTCCGAGCGGTGCAAATGCCAGTCGTGGGGGTAGTCCTCGATCTTGGTGGGCTGGATCACCCCGGTGTCCTCGAAGACAGCCGCCAGGAACTGCCCGCAGTCCACGCCGGCGCCCCGCACGCGGCCCTGATGGAGATAGGGGGTGGGAAGCCAGGTCAGGGCCTCCTGGACCACGGCCAGGCGCTGCTGCTGCTCCTCGAGGGGCAGGTGGACGATCTGAGCCTGGGCGGCCAGCATGGTGTCCGCGATCATCCCGTCACCGTCGTTTCGGGTGGGGGCACCCACGGGCAGCCCCGGTACCGGGTCGGGTTGCTGTACTTCGTGTTGCAGGTGGTCCACTGCTTATCGCAGCCGGGCGTGATGGTGAAGGTGTCCCCGTTCGACGGCGCGGCGGGCAGCGGCGTCACCAGGACGATTACCCCCCCGCTGGTGAAGGTGGAGATGGCCCGGGTGGCACCGGACGCCGCCCCGGAGGTCATGGTGAGGGTGCCGAGGTTGAAGTAGCCAGTGGCCTGCCCCAGTCCCGAGGCCGTGAAGCCCGTCGTGGAGGGCCCGCTGGTGATCGAGCTGCTGACCGTGAGGCCCGCCATGGACTTGCCGCAGTTCGCGTCCCCAAAGGCGTTGGAGCAGCTGCTCTGAAACACCGTGCGGGGCATCTGGTTGATCAGCAGTTCCTTGAAGTCCTTGACCTCCAGGACCACGGTCGTAGTCGTGGGGGTCACGCCGGCCACGTTGCCCTGGAACAGGACCACGGAGCCAAGCGAGGTGTCGCCCCATCCGCCCGGGCCCATCGGTACCCACTCCACCAGGACCTGGGCCCCGTCGAACCCGCCGTTGTGCGCGAACAGGGGCAGGCTCACGCCGCCCATCAGGACCGTCTGGCCTGAAGTCAGGGTGATCTCGCAGGTCTGGACCTCCTTGCCGCGCGCGTGCCGGATCGCGCCGCGCTTGATGCCAGGCTGAGAGGTGGACTGGTCGGCCTGGCTCGTGAACGTCCGGCCACCCACCGTGATGGCCTGGTCGCAGCTGGTCCAACGGTAGACCGTCGCATTCGCCAGCGTGATCGTGTAGCAATTCGCCACGAGGAACACGGCGTTGTTGAGCAGTGCGGAGGTGAGAGGTCCGGAAGCGACTCTCATTTGAGGCTCAGGAGTTTGATTTTCGAGTTGCCCCAGACCTGGCTGACGATCTGCTCGAACTCGAACTCATCCATGTCAAACCGGCACTGGCGCTGGAACTGCATATTCAGTCCGTCAGCGCTCGCGGCCACCTGGGTGATCACCCCGTCGGGAGCGGCCACGAGGCCAGCAGTGGCCATGCGGCAGGCAAACAAATTGTCGAAATAGGAATTCCCAGAGCCTGCGTCTTGATAAATGAAAAAGTCGACGAAATACACTCCCGCCGGGACGGTTAGGATGACTCCGCTTTTCATGTAGGCTGTTGTCGCATTGCTGCAAGTGTTTAAATTCCCCAACCCCACGCCGAATGCGTCATAGCCATAGCTGTATAGGAGGGCCGTACCCGATGGGCCCGCCGTTAGGTAGCACTCAAAGTAAATGGTGTCCCCGGGCGTGACAGGAATTTTATTAGTGACCCTGATGACAGTGCTGGCAACAGTCGTTCTGCAGTTGGCACCCTGATATGCGTTCCCTGCAACCAGACCGGCTGCTGCGAACCCCGTAGGATTTGGTTGCTCACTGGTCCCGTTAGGCATCAGATTCTGCACCACCGGATCAGGAAACCAGAAGCTGTCCCACATGCCCTGAAGAGTCTGGTAGAACGCAAGGATGGTGTTGAGTTCGTCATAGACCGTCTGCGCCGAAAACCCATACTGGCGGGCGAAATTCAGCGGCAATTCATAGCGATACCGCGGTGTGGACTGAAATGCCGCCCGCGTCTCCTTCCCGCTGATACTGGTTTGGACCAGCGTGGACCAGACCGGGGTCCGCTTCACGGCAATGCCGATGCCGAGCAGGGAGGATGGGAAGACGGCGGTCATGACCGCCGTCCGTTGCGCATGACGCCGCCCAGGACTTCCATCAGACCGCCGGTGTTGTTCTTCAGCGCCTGGGTGAAGCTCTGGCTGTCCATGGCGTGAATGTGGATGTGGTTGCCGCCACCGAGACTCCCACCACCCGCCAAGCTCTCGCGGAGTGGGTTGGCGATATTCGCCGGGAGCACCATCTCGTTCTTGTGGATCATCGCCACCTGGTCCGATGGAACCCGGTCCCAACCACCCTCGGCGAAGGCCATGACGCCGGTGAAGGATGCAGCTGCAGCAATGGGTGCGAGGACGGGGCCGATGAACGGGATGCCGACCGTGGCATTCCAGGCGGCAGCCGCGGCACTCTTGGCGTTGGTCATGACCTGGGTCATGTGGGCCTTGTCACCCTCGATCTGCTGCAGCACGAAGTACTTCAGCCACTGCAGGCCCATGTTGATGATGGACTTTTCAACCATGCTCTCCATCTGTCTCATAGCGCCTTCGACGCCATCCTTTAGGCTCATCTGGCCGTGGAGCATCTTCTGGATCCCGACGTCCCACCCGCTGGTGATCTGGTCCAGGATCCTCATCTCGCCTTCAAGCCGCTTTTTCTGGTTCTTCTCGATGTCCTTGGCGATGTCCTCGTGGATCTTCCGATCCAGGTCAGCGAACTTCTGTTCCTCCGCTGCTTCGGCCTGCACACCCTCCAGCCAGTGCTTCTCGGACTGGGCATCGAGCGTCTGAATGGTTTTCTGGTACTCCCGCTCCTGGTCGGCCATCTTTGCTCGGATGGCCGCGATGACTGAGGCTTTGCCCTGGGCCAGCGCGATTTCCTTCTCGCCTTCGGCCTGCTCTGCTTCCAGCTTGTCCATGGCCGCAGCCTTGCTGTTGGCGATCATCTCGTCGTAGTCAAGGGCGCCCATATCGACCAGGTGCTTGTCCGCGGCGATGCGGGCGTTCACGCTGTCAACGGCGATCTTCAGTTCTTCCTCGGCTGAACCCTTCGCCAGAGCCAGCCTTTCGGCCTCCGCAGCCGCGGTTGCAGCCTTCTGTGCTGCCAGATCCTCCTTGTCCACCAGTTTCTGCTTGCCTTCGCCCACTGGGCCGCCACTCATCCCCTTGGCGTGCATCTGCTCGCGGGCACGGTCTGCCGTTCCTTCGTTCAGGTAGTAGAGCGCCTTGGCGTCCTCCAGGGCCTTCTGAGAGTCGATCTGACCCTGCAGGAAGCCGGTGTGCAGGTCCCGGAAGAAGTTGGCGATGGGAGTCGCACTGGCCGACACCGTGGCGGCGTACTCCTGTTGGGCGATCTTCAGGCGCCCAATGGACTGCTTCGTCTCATCCATCTGCGCCATGGACGCATCGGTGACGATCTTCGCGCCCTCTGTCTTTTTCAGGTTCTCAACGAACTCTCCGAGTTGCGCCCCTGCCATGGCCCCGCTGCGCCCCAGGGCCAGGATAAGGAACTGCATCCGCTCCGTGGGGGTTGCCATCCTATCGGCGATCTCGTGGACCTTCTCCATGTAATCCACGAAGGACATGCCCTGGAGGGCCGCCTTGTCTGAGGCCACCCCGTTGGCGATGAGCACATCGCTGTTGGCCTTGATGCCCCGCTGCATGCCCACCATGAGGCTCTGCAACTGCTCTGTGCCTCCACCACTTAACTCCATGGCGGCGGTGTACTGGTTCATCTCGACCACCGAGGCCCCGGTCGCGTACTGGAGCACCTTGAAGGTCTCGGCCAGTTCGTAGGTCTTTTCGACCGCCTCACCCACGTAGTCGAAGCCCTTTTTCAACGCCTCGAACGCGAGGCCCACAGCCCCCAGTGCCAAGGATGCTGTTCCAACCTTTTCGAACGACTCGATCAGTGACCCCAGGTCCCCTTGAATCCCCTCTGTCGCGGCCTGGATGGCCCCCTGGCTGTCCTTCATCCCCTGAAGAAGGCCATGAATGTCTGAGGTAAATTTGACTGAGAGTTCCTTGTCGTCTGACATTCCTACCCCTGCAGTTGGCGGACCCAGGCTTCCAGTGCTTCAGGACTCATAACTTCGTGTTCCTCTGGCGGCTCGATGCCGAGATAGGCCTTGACCATCAGGTGGAGCGGTGGGCATTCGGACCAGTAGTCCAGGAGGTCTTGGACCTCGGGCCACGGGGTGGCGTCCAGTTCGTGGATGGTCCATCCCGTGGTCGTAACGATGAGCCCCGTGAGGCGGCTCCAGTTCAGGGGTTCTGAGGAACTGGAGCTGCGTCTTCCGGGCGGGCGAAGGTGACGGTGTAGAGGTCTGCCGCCCCTGCCTGGATGGCCCCAGGAGACAAGGAATCGAAGTCCTCGTCCGGAAAGGCCAGCTTGAGAAAGGTGATGCAGTTCTCGGTGCGCTGGATGGGGTCGAGCCCCGTGACGGTGAGCCCGTCCACCGCTGGGGAGTTCGCCTTGAGGACGCCATATTCGAGCGCGGGAATCGGCTTGCCGAAGAGAGTCGCCATGGCCTAGTTCCCCGTGTAGAGCGTGACCAACTGGCCCGCTGCGTTGGCACTGCACTCGAAGTCCACGGATTTCTCCATGAACCCGGTGTTTTTGAAGGCCAGGGAGAGTTTGGGGATGGAGACCACGGGCAGGTAGATACCTGCGGGGCTGGCGATGTTCGCACCACCAGCAGCAGCCTGGTAAAGGTTGAACAGGCGGAACCCGAACGTGGTATTCGTGCCCATCATCTGGTTGGTGTAGCTGATGGTCGTGCCCGTGCTGGCAGCCGTGTACATGTAGCTGACCTGCATGACGTGGCCGTTGTCAGCCGCGGCGAAGGTGTAGACACCCGAGCTGGTGGGCGGAACGTACTGCCCCGTGGCGGGGGCAGAGGCAACAGCGGTCAGGAACTTGTTTGCCGTCACGTCGAACACACCCAGGTCGCCACCAGCCACCGTAAGGGCGCCCTTGACGGTGGTATAGGTGCCAGCCGCCAGGGTAAACTGCTCGGCGTAGATCGGTTGGACGGACCCGACGGCGCTGCTGGAACCAGCCAGGATGGCGCTGATGAGGCCGCCAGCGAAGTACCCGGTTTTGAATTTGCCGGACAGCTTGCCTTCGGCCTTGGCCTTGTCCACTGCGAACTGGAGGTTGCCCACCAGGTCCACGATCTTGAAGGAGGCATCCAGGCTGATGTCTTGAAGCACGGCAACCACGATCGGAGTCACCGTGCCGGTGAGGTTGGGGGCAAGGGTCAATAGACCCGTCCCGAAAAGGGGTTGCGACATGGTGATCTCCGAGGGGGCCGTTTCAAAGCGGCCAAAGGAGTGGGGTTAGAACAACTTGGCGATGCGGGCCTTGAGGGCTTCCTTCTCGCTGGAGATGTAGTTGTGGACGGTGGTCGGGACCTCGGCCATCGTGTTGCGCACCACGTTGGCCCAGAAGGCTTCGACTTCGGCGTGAATGGCTGCGAGCTTCGCGTCCACCTCAGCCTCGATCTGCTGGACGACGGAAGGTCCAGGAGCAACCGCCGCGTCAGCCCCCCCTTCATCGGGGGTGATGGCCGCCGTCACGGACGGCGTGGGAGTTTCAGGGTCTTCAGGCATAGGGCCTCCTTTAGCGAACTTCAACTTCGATTGGGAAGATCAGGAACAGCGAGTCACCCAGCACGCCCTCGTCTGACCAGACAGGGCCGGAAATCCAGGCGTGGCGAATGCGCCCCAAGGTGTCGCCCAGGACCTGGACCTGCCCGGGAAATCCCGGCCAACCCTGGACCACGACGGGCACGATGGCCGCCTTGATCGCCTCCAGGAAATTGTTGAGCACCGTGGAGGGCGCGACGGGCGGATTGGCTTGGGCGTCGCTGTTGTGCAGGTAGCAGTAGATGATGTGTTCGTACTTCCAGCCCGTGGGAAGCCCGTCTGGATCGTTGATTGGGGTGGGATCGCCCATGGTCTGGAACAAAGCGGGCATGTCTTCGGTGGGCACTTCGCCGATGGTCTTGAGGATCCGACTGGAGAACTTCAGCCCCGCCGTAGTCTGGAGCTTGGCGAACAGGGCAACGGCGATGCCTTCGGCGTCGTAGGTAAGGGTCATTTGACCGCCTCCTTCAGCGCAGCGGCGAGGCCCGCCGTGATCTCAGGACCGAGGGCCCCGAGAGCAGAACGAAGGAAGGACCGCTCGGGGATCTTGGAGCCCGGGTGATGCACGGCGCGGGCGAACTGCATGGAGCCCTCGCCGATGGCCCTGGAGACGGCCCCAGCTTTGCCTTTGGCGTAGCGCCCGCCCTTGGTCGTCATGCTCTCCCTGGGGCCGATGAAGCCTGCCCGGGCGAACATGAGGGCCTTGCCATGGATCGGAAAAATGTCATGCGCCTTGGTCTGGCCACCCATCTCGTGGATGCGGGCGTAGACGACGTTGGTGCCGACGATTCCGGCGAAGGTCGTGCCGTCGTCCGTAGCCTTGGCGGTGATGGAACCCTTGAGCCGCCCGGTTCGGGTGTGCAAGGCCTGGCCGGTGAGCTCATTCTGCTTCACGTAATTCTGGAGCATGATCGCCAGGCGCAGGACGGCGCGTTTCATGCTGTCCCGCGTGCCCGCTTGCAGGCTCTCCATGAAGGAGAGAACCCGCTCGGACCCGATGAGTTCGGCGGCGATCATGATTAGCCCACATTCCGGCGCGTGTAGCGCTCAAGAATCAGCGTCACGTCCAGCGGCGCCCAGGTGGCGAGGTAGGCTGCCGTCATGCGCCCGCCCACGGATTCAGAGGACTTCCCCTGCCGGTTGCGGTTGCGGAACAGCCAGCCCACCAGGGCCCAGACGGCGTACTGCAGGTCCATGGGAATCGCGGAAATACCGCTATAGCCCGCCGTGTAGTTCACTTCACAGTTCTGCTCTCCTCGGGTGAAGAGACACCCGGCCAGACGAATCTCCTGGCGCATGGGGTCGAAGGTGTAGCCATAGAGTGGGTAGGGGTTCGTTCCGGGCGTCACCAGCGGGATGCTGATGCCGTCGATGTTCACGAAATTGATGGTGGCGGGGCCGTAGGGGACCACGATGGTCTTGCTGCCCCAACCCGAGAAAAACCAGTCGTAAGTGGCTGACAGGATCGGGTTGTCCGTGAAGTCCTGAATCAGGGTGGAAGCCGCCGTGATCAAGGAGGCCAGCACGACGTCGCTGTTCGTGGTCGTCTCGTTC
>Ga0214177_1000420_pt1 | contig 11376 bp, 6 predicted proteins | sample TroBogEpilimnion_43_FD_153015 | JGI IMG/M metagenome (GOLD analysis project Ga0214177, IMG submission 153015) | Freshwater microbial communities from Trout Bog Lake, WI - 27AUG2007 epilimnion | ecosystem: Environmental > Aquatic > Freshwater > Lake > Epilimnion/Euphotic zone | place: Trout Bog...
GGAATCGCCCTCACAGCCTACGAGTCCTATTGGTTGTCCCTTAGTTACTATATCTCCAGCCTTCACATCCCATCTGAGAACATGTCCATACATTATATAGGCAGGAGCACCTGGAGCTGTATTGTAGGTGTATACAGTAATTAAGCTACCGAAGCCCTTTCCAGCATACATGGCATCGCATCTCGTTGTTCCTCTGGGATTAGTGTAGTCCGCTTCATAGCCTGCACTGATTACTACACCTGATGTGGCGCTCAGTACCGGTGTCTCGAATATATTTCCTGATGATGGTACCAGGTCTAATCCTGCATGTATATGGGTTCCCCGGTTCACGCCAAACTCACTGGTCACTATGTAGGGCTGGAGTAGGGGATCTCCGAAGCCGCCCTTGGTTGCAGGAGTGGGTACGAAGCCTGCTGGCATTGCAGGTATATTCTTACCCAGTGATGTGGAGTTACCCTGTCCTGCAGTTAGACTGGATGGAGGGGCGGCGCCGGGATAGGTCAGATTACCTCCACCTGCTGCCATGACTATCTTGTTGACGGATCTTCCCTGCCAGATGACCTTGGTGGGGTAGTAGGGATCTACTGGGGTGGGATTGAAGTATATAACTGGAATAGAGTTAGAGCCAGCACCGTTCCCACTGGAGTAGGTACCTGCACCGCTATTCACTCCAGACCCGGTTCCCAGAGATGCGGTGCTCTTAGTGAAGTCCTGAGCACCCTTCTCCAGGGCAGCTCTGATCTGAACCTTGGTTATATGCCCATTACTGTCGTATAGGTTGGGTGACTGCTGTCCCGCTATTGGCAGTGGCGTGGTATCGCCGTAGTTACAGTAGGCTGGTGAGAGAATTAATAGGTATATGCTGGCAATATCTGCGGTATTGATTCCCTTGCACTGCGCTATATTGTAGCTCAGGTAGTTGTCACATGGGCCTCCTGGGGCAGTCTGGGCGGCACCGTTGACTGTGGCTATACTATTTATCTGCTGACTCTGTCCCAGTCGGGCTAGTCCAGTCCTGACCCATTCACCTGCACAGTCACCGCTGTTGGATGAACACCACTGGAAATAACCGAAGTAGGCGCCGCCGCTCCCACCCCATTCCCTGTAGTCGAAACTACATTCATTGACGATGATGGCAGTCAGTCCATCTGCTGAGCATCCATACTTATCAGCCAGGGCATTGATGTTAGACCTGACCTGCTCTACCTGGTCTGCAGGTAATTTCATCTGACCCTGTCCGCCGTTAGGGCAGGTGGAGGGGAGCTGAGCTGCCTTATTGATGACGGCATTACCTAGATCGGTTAAGGGCATATTCTCTGACTGGGATTAGTTTAACTGGAATATCTGGGCTGTCTAGATAGCTCAGGTCATGCGTGCCTGTGACTGAATAGAGGATGGCATCTAGCTCAGGAGTCAGGTATATTCCTGTGTCAGTATTGTCACTGGGTGGCAGTAGGGAGTAGTCAAAGTCTCTGGGGTCTAGCCGGGGCTCTATGCCAGTATGTATATCTCTGTGGAATACAGATGGGAGCTGCAGGGCATTGAAGAGGTCTGACAGGGTCTGATACTGGGCGGCACTGTAGCCACGCTCCCGTCTGGTCTCCAGTGCTATATGCACAGCCACCAGGTCTGTGTGTCTGCCGTATCTGGAATGTTGAGAGGGTGTTGCGGCGTATATGAGACGATCTATTGGACAGAGTAGGTGGGCGGCACCGGATTCTGCAACTATGTAGTGGTAGCCGGTATTGATAGGTCTACGCAGATACTGCAGGGCAGCATCCAGGGACACATTGGTTTCATGTAATACCACTATCTCCGGCTGACATTTTCTGGGAGTGGAATTGCCCCAGTGCATGGGATTGTATACAGAATTAAGAGGCATTAGGAAACTGCTCCTTTAACACCGCTTGCAGTAGGGACAGGAGTTATAGTAGTGCTGGGAGTAGTTGTACTTGATTGGTATAGTTTATAGGTAGCCTGTAGTAGATTGGCTACCTTAGTAGAATAGCTGGTTAATATTGCATTCACCTGCTGCTGCGCACTGGCAGAATTGGGTGTTCCCAGAGCACTTCTGACCAGTGTTTCTAGATTCTGATCATTTATTCTTCCTAGTTCCAGTAGCGTAACTCCACGGCGTGGTCCAGCCAGAGTGTCTCTCCAGTCCTGACTATAGGCTCCAAATCCAGATATTCCATCTATACCCTGAGATAATGCTATATCATATGCGCTAATACCGCTGCCACTGAGGGTTTTATCTGTACCAGTTGCTATATTAGGCGGTAAGACTCCACTGTGTTGAGATTCATTATAGTCAGTGAAGTGAAATTCTATGGTGAAGGCATTGTTACCTGAAGCATTCTGCCGCATTATGTCATAGGCTTCATCCCAGTCGTGTCCCAGATCCACATTGACTATGGATACATTGAAGCCAGCATTCTGTAGTGCATTCTGCATCAAGGGCATGAGCATCTGAAGAATAGCACTCTCCAGGGTTCGATTATGTCCTATATACGTGACACTAGTCTGTAATGCGCCGTTTGCACCATTTCCCCATTTTATACTACTAGAATCATGTGTTCCTCTGTTAGGAGGAGCATAATATAGGCAGCCATTGGCAGAAGCATCACAGTTACCGGCATGTCCTGGGGCTATGATTATATTGTTAGTTACAGACTGCAGTCTGCCAGTAGTAGACCACATACCTCCTGTGGTGTCTTGATTTACCTGATTCTGTCCATCTGTAGGATGCACTGATCCATGAACAGCAGTATTCAGGAAGGCCTTGAAATTACCTGCTGCCACATTGAGTGGGGTATTAGGATTGCTGGGGTTGGTGGGATTAGTAGCTGAATTAGACATGTTAGCCAGGGCGACCTGCTGAACTGCACCGCAGGCAGCAGCATTACGAGCCTCATCTATGAAGGCGGCACATAGATCTAGTTCCCGCATGGCCAGATGAGCCTGGCTGAAAAACCCACGTCCAACTAGCCCAGATGGGGCTATGGTGGGGACAGCTGGAGATTTAGTCAGAGGTGCTATCTGATCCTTGACCTGCTGACTGGTGGTGTTTGCATCTATGGTCAGGGGAGTGCCGCCGACATAGGCAGCAGCTCTGTCACAGTAGTAGCGGGCAAAACTGAGTAGGCGAGTCTGAATAGTCTCAGTTGTACCCTGAAGCACAGATATATTGCTCTCTGCATAGGTTATATTGGCTCCATTGCAGTAGGTTACCTTGTCACCATTGATACGGTAGTCTACCCCGGAGAACTGAGGTGATGCTGTCTTGGCATCCACTGGACTGGTGTGATTCTGTGGATCATCATAGGTACCATTGAAATATGAGCTGTAGCCATTCCAGTGTCCATCTATTCCATGAGTCAGGAATGAGGCATGGTCATTGGTGTTGTAGGTGGATGTGCCCCATTTGGGATCACTGCTGTTGGACTGAGCACTGATTGGAGGTATGTAGCCCAGGTTGAATCTATTACTGTAGTTACCAGGTATTTCAGCCTGTATTCCCAGTATGTAGCCCTCATTCAGGTTGCCCTTCCTGAATCCAACTATAGCCACATCGCCCTTACGTAGTCTGCGAAATTCGCCGGCGCCGCCCCCACCAGTGATACTGCTGATTGCAACTGCAGATATGGTAGTTCCACCTGCCTCCATCAGCATCACATCATAGACCTGGAGCGCATGGTTTTCTCTGGTGCAGGCCTGAACTATACCATAGGTGAGTCCTGCATAGGCCTCCTTGACCTGAGGTATGGAGTAGTTAACGCTATTTTGAGAACGGAAGGCATTACTCTCTGCATAGGATAGTAGACTGCTCATAGCTCTGTAGTACCCAATAGGCTAGTTGTAAATCCAGCATCAGATCCAGCTGTAGTTAATACATGGCGGATAGAGCGTATTTTATATACAGGTGGACAACTCGAATTAGTCGTGTTTCTGTCTACAGCCAGTGGACCTGCTACACCAGTTGATTTACCTGAAGCATCTTTCATATTAGGAGATGTGAGAGCATCCTGTGCCCAGGTTATAGCTTTATTGTATGGATTAGTAGTATCCAACTTTCCCTTACCTGATTTATTACTCAGGGTTGACACCAGGAAGGGATTGGTAATATTATTATCCCCATTACCTTGAGCTGTACCCTGGGGTAGAAAACTGTTGATGGTCTGTGTAAAATCTATTACTGACTTAGAGTAATCTATACCCAGAGTAGTTTTAGATATATCTGCTACCTCTACCCCCTCATCATGTAGACCTGTATTGTATATAATTACGGCTTCCCCTGGGAAGAAAGTTGGATCTCCCATTATGGTGAAGGCAACTCCAGATGCATCTCTGGCCATTACTTCTGCATAGCTGAGTGCCATGCTCATGGCATTGGCAGTTACTGATTGCGCTTGATCTAGATTATCTTCAGGTATTACAACAGTGCGGCATGGAGGATTGAGATCTCTTCCCTTCAGTAGATTAGGTGAGGCATCTAATATGGCTTTAAGATCATTGACAGTACTGCCACTTGACTGACTGTTTCCAGATGCTAAGACAGCGAAGCGATTATACATACCCAGACTGGTAGTGCTGGCCCTCAGTTTTTTAATCATCTGAGCAGCGGAGGGAGAATTTCCAGTAGGAGAGGTTAAGAAGTAGTAGGTACGGTAATTGCGTTCTTCATCTTGCAATCCACTGGTGTCTAGGAATGATGGAGCGAAGACAAATTCCCCATTGACATGGCTGCAGTAGAAGTCGGTAACACTGTCCTCAGTATTGGATAGGTAGTGAATAATCTCCAGCGGAATCTTATTGAATACCTGATATATGCTTCCTACACCCTTCTGAATAGGTGGACGTTGCACCCATCTATGAAATTTAATACTAGATGTCTCAGTGGCGGAGGCTGCATCTGGTATTTGACTCATTGATGCTGTCAGAGACCACAGTGCTGGACCCTCAACGGGTATTAAATTGCGACTAACACTTGTCTGAGCTGCACTATCCGAACTATCGTTGATATTGGTCTTTTGATATTTATTGCTATTCTTTGCCTTATCCGTGCTGCTGTCGTATGGATAACCCAGAAATTCATATCCCCTGACTATATAACGCCAGCAGCTGGGAGTATTTTTAAGATCATTTAGAGTTATTTCGCCGGTTAAGACACTTCCTACTGCAGCATTGGCTACGTCTAATAATATCTGTTCACGTCTTCCTGTCTTACTTCCACCTGCCTCTGCTATGTCACCGGTACCTGTGAAGGCATCTATATTGAGTATTTTAGTGTCCATGAGGGCGCGTACTCTATCCCGTCCCTGTATGAAGCACTGAATACCCTTCTCATCCATCATGTAATCTATTCTATCTATGAAACCCCAGAAGACAGGTGCCAGGGGTTTATCTGGAGAAGAGTTTATAGCAGGAGACTGGGTCTTGCCTACTTGATCGCCGGTATACGTATCATGGGCCTTCACTGTGAAGGGAACTGAGTCTAGCATGTCATATGTAATTTCCGCAGTACCTGGTGGCACGTAGCCCATGTATATCCGTATTTCATCCTCTGGAGATAGATATACATAGCCATCCTTGCTGTTCTTGGGTCCTCGCCACTGACTGACATCGGGCATCTTGGGTACAGCACCCAGTTTTTCTCCCATGGGAATTGCCAGCAGTAGACTGAACTGACCGCAGTTCCAGTCTCTCAGTAGGGTGACATCTACTGACTTAATCATCCATGGTGCTGTATTGCTGTAGGGGGCGGCACCAGGTAATGTACTGAATATAATAGGCTGAGCACATTGCCTCTGATCCTTACCGGATGCCAGGGTAACTACTGCAGCGGGTATTGGTGCTTCTGGAGTATATATTTTCATAAAAAGAGGCCGGTATTCCAGCCTCTTTATTATGCCAAGTTAATTGTGAGCAATTAACTTAAGCAGTACCAGCTGCAGTGGCACTTATAGCAGTATCCTGGTAAGCGCTATATGCGTTAGCATTAGGTGTGCCAGCATTAATACTGCTTAGGTTAGTTTGTTTATAGCCCTGTACAGTAGGTTGTCCAGAAATCCAACCTTCAGCTACTCCTTCCCAACGAACAGCTGCAGCTCTTCTACCAGACATGGCACCCATTGATATGGAATCAACTTTACATCTCTGCAACTCTATACGTCCTTGTGTTCTAACAGTATCAGGAACGTTTGGATTTTGCCCACCAGCAGTACTACCCCCTCCATATGAGCTCTTAGTAAACTGTTGAGTACTATCCCAACTATTATTGGTTCCACGTAGAGCATTACCTGTACTTGAAGTACTCTGTGCATTTGACCATAGATCTAATTCAGCAGCATTTACGTCGAATGAGATCTGGAAACGAGGACCCCTGGAAATGTGATTTGCACGGGTCATCTGAGATAGACCGAATGTGCGATTCAGGAAATTAATATCGACTAATCCCTGTTCTAATACCCATGCGATCTGTATTTCACCATTGAGATAGGTGGGCATACGTTCGCCTAGACAGAGATAGGTTTCTGTAGCATCACGTACACTGAGAGTTATAGTCTGAAATCTGCCGAATAGGGCAATTTTACCTGTTACGGTATCCTGAGCCCAGACTTCTATATCAAAACCCTGTATTGGATCAAGACCAGCATTATCTACTGGTGCAGCTTCGAAGTAGTTATATGCAGATGAAGGTGCTACGGCCATTTACTTGTTTCCTCTTATTTTGAAGTTACGTTTAAGAATTGACCACTAGCATCGCGCTGTAGATATACCGTAATAATGTCTGCAGAACCTAGCGGTGCAAAACTGAATGAAATTGTCAGTGTATTGGGATCACTAGATGGAATTACACTAGTATTATTGGTGTTAAAACTAGCTATCTGACCTGCATTTAACCTATTGTTCATATAGGCATTAATAGCAGTAGTTACTAGATTAACTAGGGTAGCTGTCAGTGGTTCTGATTTATATGACTGTAGGTTGTCATATAGATCCATTCTGACTAAATCATACGTTCTACGGTAGGTTATATGATTTAAATCTGGTAAATTAGACAGAGAAGATCCAGTGAAGAAATAATAACCCTGAGTGCTGGGATCACGCGCTACTATCTCTAAGTTAGCTGCAGCATAGGCTTGAAGCTGACTGTAGGTGGCGTAGGGATCGGTATCGCAGGCATAGATAGACCCAATCGCTCCAGAAGAACGTCTGGCTGCAGGACTAACATAGAAGGGTAGTGCACTTAATCTACCTGCTAATACGCAGTCTAGAGGTAAATTGTAATTACCATAGTCTAGTGGGGAAGATCTATAGGTACCCCAGCCTACTACCATTACAGCGCGATCAGAAGAGAAGGAGGAGGTAGTTGATGCAGCTTGGTTAGGAGTTAGGTATCTGGGTGCCTGTAAAACGCAGATACGTAACTGTTCTAATTCAGTACTAGATTCACAATGCGCAATTAATGCTGACTGTACCCCTATATCTGTGATACCAGGAGTTACTAAGATATGTACAGGAAGCTGTTTAGCAGCATCTATGGCAACATAGTAGTCGCTATTTTGTACAGTAGGGCCGTTATTGCCATTGACTAAACTGAAGTTAGTGAGAATGGCTTTTCCGAAATTGTCAGGATTAGCCAGAGAGATAGAATCAGTAACAACTGCAATTGGCGGTAATAGTCTCTGAGGCCAGTCATATACCAGTGAGGCACTGTAATTAGAACCACTTACTATATATGGTGCGAAGAATCCTCTGACATATTTAGAGCTGTTTAGGTCAGTTAGACTACCATCGGTATTGCTGAAATTACTGAGGTTAACTATGAATGATTCTGCAGATAATGGTGGATTGAAATTAGCAGCGTTGTTGTCAGATATGCTGATAGTAAACTGTCCTGGATTAGCAGTATTAGATATAGAAATACTGAGGTTATTAGCCCATATACCTGGAGATACTGCTACTAGTGTTACTAATTTCACACCCTGAATATTGTACAGGTCTCTGCTTGCGTAGACAGGACCATTAATACCGCCAGAGAAGGTTGAAAATCCGCTGCTATTAATACCTGATTGAGCTATATTAATACCACTGGTGTTGGTGAAGGTAACTGCGAAGGCTGTGCTTATGGAGGCAGTCAATCCTCCAGAGAGTGTAATTACGCCAGTTGAGGAGTTAATTGCTGTTACTGTAGGTGCACTAGAACTAATATTAGTGCCGCCATCTGAGACAGTAGCTCCAGGTCTGATGTATTGAGCTAGGGCTGTGTTAGCCAGTGTCAATGTATAGCTGGCTGCAGTGTTTCCAGTTGCCGCCACGTAGGTAGATGTGACTGAGGCTTTGACTAATCCATCTGGAACTGCAAACTGCAGGCTGTAGCTCAGGTTATTACCTATCTGCCCCTTATAGTCATTGCTGGTGTATATATATCCACCGCTATTACTACCAGATGCCAGAGATATAGTTCCAATTGGTCCAGTATCCTGCCAGTTAGACTGGATGAGATTAAAGAGAATCTCATTGGATGTGCTGGGAGATACAGTGATGGGAGTGAATAGGGAATTAAAATTAGAGGCAGTTACGCTGAATATCTGGCCCTGAATTAGATCGAGGGATGTCTGAATACTGAATCCCAGAATTACTCCCAGCCCGTCAATACCTGCAGAGGTTGTACCTGAGTAGGCGGCATTAGATCCGTATACAATAGTCGATACACTCAGTGGAGCTGAGGCTAGATTGCTGGGAGCTGTGACTAGGATATAGTTAGTTACACCCACAAAATCACTGGAACTGAGTTGACCTGCATCTGGAGCATTTATTACATAGGTCAACAGCCAGCTATTGGCAGGGATATTAACAGTCACTGCTGGAGTAGATCCAACTGCAGCCTTGAGAACGTAGCCAGTTACTGCTGTGGAGTTGAAGTTAGTGGCTACGTAGAAGTTGTATACACTACTGGTAGACCCTGTATAACGTCCTGAGGTCTGAATAGAGGTACGAAGTACTGTATTTAAGTTGGGAACTGCTGCACCGATAGTGCTGACCAGTAGACTTAATTTCTGACTGTCATAACTTGTACCTGCTGCATTGGTAGCAATACCTGTGATATTGAATTGACCGTAGGCACGCTTCTCATTACCGAGTACGCGCAGGGCAGCTATATTGAGTGCTCCCTGTTCCAGTGCTGCCTGTACACCTAGAGAACCGTTATGAGTGGGATCTGAACCATACCGGACAGCGAAGTCAGAGCCGCCACCGATATATGTAGGGATGGTGGGCCCTCTATCGAACTCACCAATTACTAGAACCCTATTACGGACTCCGACCTGAATAGGTTGGGTAGCCGAGGGCTTCTCTATAAAACTTACTGAAGGAATTGTAGCCATATTTCTCTCTTCGGATGGTTATCCAGATAGGTCATTAAAGCATGTATGTATTAGGTTACTGTGGGCTAACCTGTGTACAGTGTTCCAGGGGGAGAGGTACGTACCTCTAGCTTGATATCAGCAGGCGGTGCTGGTGCTGGTCTCCACTGTCTGGGTACGTAGGCAGTGGTTTCTATCATCACGTACCCACGCTGCAGGATCAGGTTCTTATCCTTATCCCAGTCACCTGTCAGTAGGGCACTGTGGGTGCATTGGATACTCTTGACATTGATGTATGGTAGATAGAATCGCTGCTGATCCTTATCATTTATGGCAAGGCGAGTTACCTCCAGGTATTCTGAGATAACCTCTATAATGGGATTGTATTCAACTGAGGTGGTGGCGGCACCGCTGAGCGGTACTGTGGGGTCTGGATGATTCTGCGTATCATTCCAGTTCTGCATAACTGGCGCGCTGTAGGTATCTATGTAGTCGCCAGGAGATATCGGGTAGAGATAGTCGAAGGCAACCTTGGTGAAATAGACGACCTCATCGTACCCCTTCTTGCCCAGGTCATAGGGAGTATAGTGAGAGGTCACATTGCTGGAACGCGGATGGGCAGGTTCACTCAGACTATGTGGGGTGATTGTGCAGTAGAAGATATTGCTGTTCACAGGGAAGCCTTCGTATAGTCGCCAGGCGTCTATACCCACTGCTGTTCCTGTGGCTCCATTGGTGACCAGCGGATTATAGAAGAGGGGATGGGAGACCAGGTATAGCTGCAGTAGTCTGGCTATGTAGTAGGCAGATGGCGTGACCAGGTTAGATATCGTCACTGTATACCCCTAGTAGAGATCATATTGATTCTTCTGCATCTCAGTCCTCTCAATCCTGTCTAGGGCAGCCTGAAACTTATTGGAGCGCATCTTGCGGGGTTTAATGGTCTTAGCCGTGACGTCAGGAGCCTTGATCAGCTCATTGACATCGTCATCCTTCTTATTACCCTCTAGGGACATACGTTTAGCCTGATATTCGACTGATACTGAGGCATGACTGCCCCAGAGTGAATTGGGTTTGATGCGATTGACATCTCCTGTAGCTACCTGTATACCTGCAGGTACGCTGACAATATCGACTACTACCTTGAGTTGGAAGTTGGGAGCTATGACAGCGCTACCACGCCAGGCTATTATCTGAATAGCATGCGGGGCAGCGTAGAGACCAACGACATCCTCATAGGGCAGATCTGGATCGACATTGGTCAGCCGGGTACTCATATGTGACCAGAGAGCCTGTGCCGCTACTGTCTCTACCCGGGTATTGACTGTGCTGTCCCATGTGAAGGTGGGAGTGGTGTAGGTGACGCCTGGTTCAGCCTGTGAGGTGATCCTGTAGGTTATGGTTCCGCTACCGCTGCTACTGGTTGAATTGAAGTAGAAGGTATCGTAGGGGAATTCCTTATGTTCCTCCAGGTTCTTATTGTCTACTCCCAGTATCACGCTGACAGGGCGATTAGCCAGTAGATTGGTGTAGTCACTGCCTGATCCCATTATCAGGTCAGAGACAGTGTTGCTGTAGGCTGGAAGAGCAGGCAGTGTTCCCACTGCAGAGGTGGCGGCACGGCTGATCTGCATCGGGTATATTGAGATCATCTCACTGACTGAATGTCCGCCAACCCTGCGGGGTGCCAGTTTCAGCTCCATGATGTCTGTCATGACGTTTCCAGACCGAACGATGCCGTACCCAGGGAGATCTGGTGTGACACCATTGGCAGTGGCAGTGGCAGTGATGGAGGCATCTGCTGCAGTCAGGTATTGGTCTACAGATGTTACTGTGTTGGGTACAGTATTGTAGTAGCTGACTGCCGTGGCTATATTGCTGTCAGTCCAGAAACCCTCTATGGATCTCTGCCATGGGTATGACCGCTGACCACCACTGCTGGCGGCTGACATGATATTGGCGATACCTGCAGTGCTGGCATTGAGTGAGAGATTATTAATCTGACTGG
>Ga0214177_1000422_pt1 | contig 11359 bp, 9 predicted proteins | sample TroBogEpilimnion_43_FD_153015 | JGI IMG/M metagenome (GOLD analysis project Ga0214177, IMG submission 153015) | Freshwater microbial communities from Trout Bog Lake, WI - 27AUG2007 epilimnion | ecosystem: Environmental > Aquatic > Freshwater > Lake > Epilimnion/Euphotic zone | place: Trout Bog...
CAACACCAATAAAATCGCCACCTGCTCGTTCGAGTAACTCGATTGTTGCGTTTGCGATTTGATCCCAAAGATGTACGTTTTCCTGCACCGAAATTTCTTGTTTAAATTCAACTTCAAAATTTTTGCTGACTAACGCTAGAGCAACTTTTGTTGCACCGACATCAACGGCGAGAGCATAGTTATTCATAAGTAGAATCCTCACTCGCAACTGAATTTAAATTGAGTTCTAACGTATGTGTTATGAAATTCTCTTTCGTGGGATTTTCCATCCGCTCGAGAAGTGCCTTTGCAGCAGCTTTTCCTATTCTCTTCGGATCGTGATTAAGAGTTGGAATTTTCATTGTTCTGGACGCAGGAAATTCATCGAATGAAACCATATGCACATCAGTGTCATGCGTTGCGAGTGCATGACCAACACCGATAGCAATCAAATCATTAGTTGCAATTACGCCATCGTATGATTGATTTTGATTAATTAGCTCTTTAGCGACTTGCTCAGCTTGCTCAGTAGTGTGAATTCCGGAAATAACTTTGCTGTTTGCAGAAAGTAGTCCATGAGCGACTACGGCTTTTTTGAAACCAGCAATACGTTCTGCAGCAGTCCAGATCTCGGTTTTATCAGCAATGAGTGCAAGTCTTGAGCAACCTTTTGAGACCAAATAGGAAACACATTCAGATACTCCCCCTTGATTGTCAGCTAAAACCACGTCCGCATCGAGGTAAGCAGGTGGTCGATCAGCAAAAACAAATGAGAATCCGCGCTTTCGTTCAGTATGAAGGTAGGAATAATCGTGCCCGGACGGAATGATTATTAATCCTCGTACGCGACGTTCTAACAGCGACTCAATCAAGTCTTTCTCTCGATCACCATCATCTCGTGCTGTGGCAATGATCAGATCCAGACCAGACTTGGTTAACTCTTCCTCAACGCCTGATGCCATGCCGGCATAGAAGGGGTTTGATAGATCCGAAATCACCATTCCAACAAGATTAGAAAGTGCGCCTACGCGAAGTTCGCGTGCAATTCGATTTGAACGATAACCCACCAAATCAGCGGCTTTCTTTACTTTTTCAAGTGTTATCGATGAAACATTATCTAGTTCGTTAAGGGCTCTGGAGGCAGTTTTCACACTTACTCCAGCAATGGCAGCAACATCGGCCAAAGTCGGATGGGATGTGGGAGTGGTCTGTGGTTGCACTTTAAAACCTCGTCCACTCGGTGGCTAGCGAAAAAGTGGCGTTATGAGTGGCCACATTGGCCAGGCACCCTAAACCTAAGAACACTGTGGCCACCCTTCTTTTTCTTATTATCGCCAAGCCCGAAGCCTGCCAAAAATAGGTAAACGATGTCAAGGAATATTTTACTCATGTCCTTTTTTTGTCCTTTAATGTCCTGAAGTCCGTATAAGACAATGGTTTTAGAGCATTTATAACAAAAAAGAAATCATGTTATTTATTGACATCGTTTACATACTGCTGATTATTGTTCTCCAAACGGAAAAGCTCTTGCTGGACCGAACCTCTTCAGATTGAAAGGAAAATAATGCGCAAACGTTTAGTTGCCGGAGTAGCCAGCAGTGTTTTGGTCGCTTCGTTTCTGACGGTGGTTGGCTATGCGCCTTCGCAGGCAGCACCTGCAGGTTGGTGCAAGCAGATTACCGTCCTTACAAATCGCACTGATATCGCACCTACAACCTTTACAAAAGTTTATGGCCCACAGTTCACAGCCGGACCAGGTAAAGGAACAACAGTTAAATTTGAGTCATTTACAAACTACAACCAAGATGTTCGCACAATGATGAATACCAAGAACTACGGTGACGTACTCGGTATTCCAGTTGGAGTGACACCAAATCAATTCCCTCAGTTCTTTAGCCCACTTGGAAAGGCATCAGATCTCTCTAAGACTTATCGCTTCGTCAATGAGGGAACTTACAACGGAACTGTTTACGGCTTGGCACAAACAGGTAACGCTGGTGGTTATGCTGTAAATCTCAAGGACTGGAAAGCTGCGGGAATCACTACTCCACCAGCTACACCAGATGAATTCATCGCTGACCTCCAGAAGATTAAGGCCGCTGAGCCAAGTGTTATCCCGCTGTACACCAACTATGCAACTGGCTGGGCTCCAACAGCTTGGACTAACTCATTTACTGGTTATGCTCAAGGTCCTGATGCAACAAATATCATGACTCATGACAAAGCACCTTGGACCGCTGGAAAAGATGCCTATATTGGTGATGATCTCCTCTACCAGGTTGTGGCTGACAAGTTGACTGAGTCAGATCCAACAACCACAGATTGGGAAGGATCTAAGGCGCTTATCAACAAGGGAACAATTGCAACAATGTTCCTTGGCTCATGGTCAGTTTCTCAATTCCAAGGCGCAGGTCCAAACCCACAAGATATTGGTTTCTATCCAATTCCTGTGAAGGATCCCAAGACTGGAAAGTTCCAGACCTACATCAGTGGCGATATTAAGCAAGCCATCAATAAGAACTCAAAGTGCCAAGCATCTGCACAAGCTTGGTTAACTTGGTTCGAACAAGATTCCGGTTATGCCTATAGCCAAGGTGGAATCAACCCTTACCTCAAGGGACCTAACGGTGAGAGCTACACCATTTTCGATAAGTTGGGCGTTGAGTACAAGTCACTCAATCCTGCACCAGCCGGTCATGATGCGGATAACGCAAACGTCTGGAAGGCATCAGGTATCCCACAAGATGGATCTCTCGAGCAGGCAATCATTGATACTGCACGTGGAGCTAAATCTGGTTCAGAGGCAGCAATCTTTGCCGATCTGAATAGCAAGTGGGCTAACGGAGTCTCTTCGCTCGGTTAATCGTTTAACGTAACAAGAAATCAAAACTAGAAGGCTGGGGTGGAAACCAATTCCACTCCAGCCTTCATTTAAAATTTACCAAAGGAATTTTGATGCTTAAAGAGAGATACAAGAGACAAGTCACGCCTTGGCTCTATCTCGTACTGCCCCTAGGGCTTTTGGGACTTCTCACCTACCTTCCAGTTGCAAATATGTTCTGGTACAGCACAACAAACTGGGATGGTATAGATCCTCATAAGCAATATGTCGGGCTCGCCAACTACGCAAAAATCGCTCAGAACCCAGATATTTTGCACGCTCTCTTCAACAGCATTTATTACTTCGGTGGTGCGGTTGTTCAAATCGGTTTGGCGCTTTTTGTTGCAACAGTACTTAGTTACGGTTTCAAGGGGACTAATTTTTTCAAAGGGTTTCTCGTTTTTCCGTTCTTACTTAATAGCGTTGCCGTCGTACTCATTTTTCGCTATCTCTTTCAAGGTCCGGGAATCGCCTCTCACGCTGGCGGCATGGACTATTTACTCCAACATCTAGGTTTGGGTAGATTTGTTACCCAGTGGCTAGGCAATCCACACATTGTTAATTTTTCTCTTGCAGGAGTATCTGTCTGGCGCTACATAGGATTTAATATCGTGCTTTTCTTGGGTGCAATTCAATCTATTAATCCTGAATTATTTGAAGCAGCTGCCCTTGATCGTGCCAATCGCTGGCACCAATTCAGATACATCATATTACCGGGCATTCGCCGAATTACTGCGCTCTCTCTCATACTGGCAATTAGCGGAAGTATCGCAGTCTTTGAAGTTCCATACATTATGTTGGGAGGAGCAAATGGCTCTTCAACTTTCGTTATTGAAACTGTAAGAATTGCTTTTGCTGAGAACCGAGTCGGTTACGCATCGGCCCTAGCTGTGATTCTTTTGGGAATCGTTCTCATTGTCACATTTATTCAAAGAAACATTTTTAAAGATGAACAGGTGGACTTGGTATGAAACGTATAGACACCTTTAAGGTAATTATTTATCTCATTTTGTCCGTGATGTGCCTTGCTATGGTATTTCCGCTCATTCCGCTCATTTTTGCATCTTTTAAGGACCACCAAGAGTTTTATGACTCTCAACCGTTATCTCCTCCCCATAATTGGTTTAATTTTCATAACTTTTATTTGGCATGGACTCAAGGTGACTTGGTGAGAGGTTTTCTCAATACCGGGATACTTCTCGCTATATCTCTTGTTGGAACGATAATGGTTGGAACTATGACAGCTTATGCCATTGATCGTTTTGATTTTAAAGGTAAGAAACTTGTTGTATGGGCGTTCTTACTGGCTGCTTTGGTTCCTGGTGTAACTACTCAAGTTGCCACTTTTCAAATCATTAATCGCTTAAATCTTTACGACACCCGGTGGGCTGCAATTCTGCTCTATACCGGGACAGACATCATATCTATCTATATTTTTCTACAATTTATGCAATCGATACCCCGAGCGCTTGATGAATCTGCTCGAATAGATGGAGCTGGGCACTTCACAATTTATTTTAGAATTATTTTGCCGCTACTACGACCAGCTATTGCTACTGTCATAATTATTAAAGGAATCGCTTACTACAACGATTTCTATACTCCATTTTTGTATATGCCAGACCCATCTTTGGGTACGGTCTCTACATCTCTCTATCGCTTCATAGGGCCGTTTAGCGCCAATTGGGAAGTTATCTGTGCGGCTACCCTCTTGGTTATTGTCCCAACCATCGTAGTCTTTTTAACTTTGCAAAAGTTCATTTATAAAGGTCTATCAGCGGGTGCAGTGAAGTAGCGTTACGCTCGACTGTCCAACATTAAGTCTAGAAGGGCTCGATCTATATTGAGCCCTTCGAAATTCTCATACCGTGTTCCAGGTCGATTATGGTTTGCTATTCCAAATGACCCGTCAAACTCCCACAACGAGTAGCCCCAGCCTGATTCTTTGTAAATACTAAATAGATCTTTAAACCAGGCTAAGGCGACCGCGTTATCGGTGTAGCGGTAACAACCAAATTCTCCGATATGTACTGGTCTACCTGCTGCCTGGACTTCTCGCCATGGCTGATAAAAGTCCCAAAGGGCGGCTCTATCCCACCATTTTTCATCATAGCTGCAGGGATAGGTAGGCACTGGCATCCCAACCGATCCTGCCCACCACTCGGCTTTGTAATGCGAAATTAGCATCGGCTGATATCCCCGGCCGCTATGAATTACTTCAAGGTCGGCCAATTCTGGCATTGCCAGATGTCCGCCGGCCAATCCATTTATAACAACCTGTCGGTCAGGATCAATTGCTCGAATCTCTCCAACGATTCGCCTGATCACGCTTTGATGCACCTCGCGCGTGAATCCACGTTGACCGATCTCTGGTGGCTCATTCACTAGATCAAAACTCATCAGGTGGCTGTACTTACCTTTATAACGAAAAGCCAATGTGCACCAAAGTTCTGAAAAGGCATCTTGGGCAACGAGATCAGTCCAAAGATTCGTGGACTCTTTCTCCCAGCCATTTATGCAGTAGCCCGGCGCACGGTGTAAATTTATTGAAATATGAATATTTCGAGAGACGCTTTCATGAACGTATGAATCAAGAGTCCTTAGAAAATTCTCATCTTGTGCGCCACCAATTTCTGGCAACCAATAGCGATAATCGAGTGGAAGTCGTAAGAAGTTGAACTGATATTTCGCCATAAAATCGAGCATGCGAGTATCTGCCGGCTTCATACTTTCCGTGAAACTCGAATAAGCCCATTGTGCATTAAATCCATACCCAAGGTGAGTGATTTCGTTGAGGGACATGTCAATTCTCCGAGTCCAATAATTCGTTGAGCCACTTGGCTTGCAATAAGTTTTGGTCGCTAGCACCACCTTCATGCATATTAAATTCCCAGACCTGAGTCGTAACTGGACCAGCGTAATGATTGCGCATCGCAAAGATAGTGTCTGGCGGGCAAATCGGATCGTGCATACCAAGGCTAATTAATGCACGAGCTTGTGCTGAGGGCACCAAATTCATGACATCAAAGTAAGTCAGAGTTTCTAGTGCTTGCGCCGAATCTGTCCTGTGGATGCGGCAATAATTAACTATCTCTTGGTACGGGTAAGCGTCGGTGATTTCAATAGCCCGATGGATATGACATAAAAATGGAACATCTGCCATGGTCGCAAATACTTCTGGGGAAAGTGATGCGGCTGCCAAAGCTATTCCCCCTCCCTGGCTTCCTCCAGTCGTAATAATTCGGGATGGATCTGCATTTGGGAGTGATTTTGCAGCTCGGACAAACGCGACCGCGTCAGCGAACACCCTCCGGTAGTAGTAGTTCTCCTTCGACTCGATTCCCATCGTCATAAAACCACTAGAAGAAGAAGCACGCGGATAGGCTCCATCGGGCGTATCACCCCTGCGATGTCCACCTCCTTGTCCACGTGTGTCCATCACAAGAGTTGGGTACCCACAATTGGCCCAAAAGAGCCACTCATTGAAGTTGCCCCTACCACCGCCGTATCCCTCGTACACAACGATGACCGGGCAATCTTCTGCAAGATTGAGCGGAGTCAGGAACCAGCCTTTGATTAAATCGCCATTAAATCCTGGAATCGTGACATCAAAGATATCAATCTCAGTTATTACTGATTCAATTCTGGTCAATACGGGCTTTGGGTTTTCCTGGACATACGAAGTTAGCGTCTGGCTCCAAAAATCATTGAAGTCGGATTTCTTGGTCAACGATGGTCGATAGTTTTCTAATTCTTCACGTGCCAAGCCAAGTAACATTATTTCTCTCCATCTCCGATAAATACTTGCGAGTCATACAAGCGTTGATACAAGCCGCCAGCGTGAGCAAGCTCCCCATGGCTTCCAATTTCAACAACAGTTCCCTTATCTAGGACTAAAATTCGATCAGCTTTTTGGACAGTTGATAGCCGGTGTGCAACCACAAAAGTCGTCCGTGTAGCCATGAGGGTCTCAAGTGCTGCCTGAATCTCTTTTTCCGATTGCGAATCAAGAGCTGAAGTCGCTTCATCAAGTATAAGTATCCGAGGATTTCGGATGAGGGCGCGGGCGATTGCTAGGCGCTGTTTTTGTCCGCCTGATATTCGTGCACCACGTTCTCCGACCAGAGTATTCACACCATCAGGCAGTTCACGGACGAACTCCAGGGCATTTGCAGACTTAAGTGCCTCTTCGACCTCCTTGTGTGTCACCTGGCCTAGCCCATAGGTGATGTTGTCACGTACTGAACCTTCAAAAAGTACAGACTCTTGTGGAACCACAGATATAAATCGCCTAAAACTGCGAAGGTCAAACTCTGAGACATCATGACTATCAATCAAAATCTTTCCAGATTGAGGACGAAGGAATCCAATTATTAAATTGATGAGAGTGGACTTGCCTGATCCAGATGGACCCACCAGTGCGACAAGTTCGCCTGGTTTTGCCCGCATGGACAGAGCCTGAATGGCGAGCCGTTCGCTGTTGGGATACCTGTAGGTCACATTCTCGAAATCAACAACGCCTATAACTTCATCAAATATTTTCTTATCTTCATTCTCTTCAAGATCTGGCGATTCAAGTACTTCACCTAGTGAGCGTATTGAAGAGAAACCCTTTGAAATTTGCGGCATGAGGCTTGATAGCAATATGACAGAGCCAATTAACTGCCCAAAGAACGATGTAAGGAGAACCACATCGCCAGTAGTTACTCCAAATTTTCCTTTAAGGGCGCAGATGGCTGCGACACCAAGACATGAAACGTTCGCTAGCTGGAAAGTGATCCAAGCAAGAGCATTGAACTTGGCGTTGAAGAGATCCAACTTTAATCCAGCACTTTTGACGTTGCTGAAAGAGTCATACATCATTCGAAGAGCGCTTTTCTCCAGGCCATGTGCTCTAGTTATTGGCATGAGAGTCGTCATTTCGTTGACTCGAGCCGACATATTTTCTATTTCACTTCTGAATTCTTCATTTCGAAGATTCAGACGCGACCGTAATTTCGCTATGAAGATCGCGATTATCGGAGCAAGTACCAGAAAGAATGGTAGGAAAAGCGGCACTTTTATCGCAGTAATCAAGATTGCGCCGATGGCACCATTAATCGCAGTAAATCCACCATCGGATAGATTTCGAACCATCTGCTCAATATTTTCAACGTCGCGCACTATTTTTGTCTGCAGTACTCCTGCATTTGTGCGTAAGTAAAAACCCATACTCAACTGTTGCATTCGTTCTACCAAAGCTGAACGTAATCGATTTTCAACTTCACGAATAGCTCTGCTTTGAAACTTAACGTACAAAATATTGACGGGCAGATTTTGAAGTGTCACTAAAACTAAAATAACGATATTTACTATCAGCATCGTCACACTTTTATGCATAGTGATGATGTCGATAATGTTGGCAGTAAGAAGTGGAATCACCCATGACGGAGAGTGCTTTATCGAAAATAGGAGAAATGCGCAGAGCACTCTAATTTTTTGCTCCTCAAAGAGATAGAGCAGAGTTTTGAGCGGACTTTCGCCTTCATATCGATGCTCTACTTCAGAGAGGTGGAGCGAACGATTTTTCATAATCAAACCGTATCTCAATGTCCCTAGGACATACATGGCTTCCTGAAGTGCCCCGAGTCGGACTCGAACCGACACTGGAAGGATTTTAAGTCCTCTGCCTCTGCCATTGGGCTATCGGGGCGAACTCGCTAGTTGTGTATTAACTAAGCGAGAACGTGAGTCTACTAGGTGTAATTCTTCCCGCTAACTCTGTGACATCAGCCTTATTTCTTGGCTGCTTTTTTCTTTGCTTTCTTAGCCTTCTTGGCGGCTTTCTTCTTGGACTTTTTAGCGCTCTTTTTGGCAGCTTTCTTGGCAACCTTCTTAGAAACTTTCACAGACGAATTTGCCTCTTGCTTTTGAGTGGCAGCAGATTCTGACTGCTCGTGTGCTGCAGTGCCTTCAGGGGCGGCTGCAGCTCCGGTGATGCTAGGTGTTGGGGCAGGTGAGGCTGTAGTTGTTGCTGCTTCTGCGGGTAGAGCCGAGAGCGCAACTCCTGAAGTTATAGCTAAAGCCAAAAGCACTTTCTTCACAACATTCCTCCACAACCTATTCGGGGCAATCCTAAATAACCCCCTGATACCAATTGCAGAAGGATACAGAAACAACCTTAATTTCTAGGCTAGATCCACGAATCGAGCCTTGAGATTTGCACCGAGACTCTTGATGGTGTCGCGATACCAATAGCCCGAATCCTTGATTGTGCGCTTTTGAGTCGCATAGTCCATGTGGACAATTCCAAAGCGCTTGGCATAGCCAACCGCCCATTCAAAATTATCCATCATCGACCACTGTTGATAGCCGATCACATTTGCGCCACGGTCGATCGCTGATAAAACCGCCAGTAGATGATCATTCAAGTAAGCGATGCGGCGCTCATCATGCACGCCACCATCGGCGCTGATGTCATCATCGTATGCTGCGCCATTTTCTGTCACCATGATTGGTGGCAGATTTGGATGTTCACGAGTCCAGCGCACCATCAAATCTTCTAGTCCGTAAGGATTGATGGGCCAACCCATGTCGGTCACAGGACCCATAGAAGTACTCAGCATATTGAGACCAGCGAGTTGATCAATTACTCGCACTCTATTTGGGTGATCAGGTGAAACTTCATGTCCAATTCGTGTATTGAAGTAATAGTTGACGCCGAGGAAATCATTGGGAACAACATCAAGATCTCCCGGTTTGATCAGTGAAGTGAGATCATCACCGTAATATCTGTAAGCCAAGTCAGGATATTCACCTTTGAAAATACCATCCATCCAGAAAGTATTTTGATTCATATCAAAGACCGCAGCGGCTAATAGTTGCTTAGGGTCGGAAACATCATCAACGTTGGGATGGCTCTGCGCGAGTACCGGTCCTACTTGTGCGTTGGGTCGAACTGACTTGATAGCCAGGTTCGCCAAGTTGTGTCCAAGTACTGTGTGGTGCGAAGCTGCGATTGCCTGCTTAAAATCAGAGATACCTGGGGCGTGATAGCCAAGCCCATAGCCCAGCCACGACATCACCCATGATTCATTGATAGGTGCAAACATCTCTACTCGGTCGCCGTAAGCCTGCGCCGCTTCCTTTGCGTATTCAGCGAGCCGAAGAGGAATCTCACGATTAGCCCAGCCTCCAATATCCTGCAAAGTCTGAGGAAGATCCCAGTGATACAAAGTAATAATGGGCTTGATATTTTTGGCTAAGAGTTCATCGATAAGATTGTTATAGAAATCAAAACCTTTCTGGTTTCTATTGGCTACATTCCCATCTGGAAACATCCGGGACCAGGCCATGGAAAAGCGATAAGAATTAACGCCTAGATCACTCATGATCGCTACATCTTCTTTCCAGCGATGGTAGTGATCATTGGCAATCGCACCAGATTCACCACGAGCAATCTTGCCGGGAGTCTCACACATGGTGTCCCAAATCGTTTTACCGCGACCATCTTCATTGACCGCACCTTCAATTTGGTAAGCAGCTGTTGCAACTCCGAAGAGAAAGTCTTCTTTAAATTTCATTGCAGTGTGTCGCTTTCTACTTTATGGAATCGGCATCTGGGACTGGGAGAAAAATCAATGAATCGACTTCAAGCGAAGCATCCGAAGCTGCAAGGTTGTGGCTATGCGAAAATCGAACAATGTACTGACCGGGCTGGCAATGGTGCGCACCGATTCGAAGTGTCTGCCACTCCCCGTTTGTGCTGGGGAAATGAGTCCCACGATTTATGTACTGCTCATAACTCTGGTTCTGAACACCATCAAAAAAGAGAAAATCCCCAAGCAGAACACGCGCGGTGCGATCTGCGTCGCTGCGGTAGCGCACAAAGAGCTCGTAAGTCTGAGCAGTACCAACATCAAAGATGGTGCGAAAACCGTATTCCTGTTGGGTAAAACCAGTGAGATATCCGGCTCCCGTTGAACCTTCACCTCTCGCCACAGAAGTTCCATACAACCGACCACCATTGCGATCACTGACTGCCGCGTCTAAAACTATTTTCCAGTTTCGACCGACTACTGCTGTGCGATCAGTTGGATGAGGAGTTGGGGCAATTGGATTGATTCTTCCATCGGCGTTGTACGTGATCTCATCGCACATTAGCGAACGCGCGGTCTCGGTTCCTGAAACCCAACCCGAGTGATAAAAGACGTACCAGCGAGAGCGGAATTCCACCACCGAGCCATGAATAGTCCCTGAATGGCCTGAATATTCTGGGATAAATACGCCTTGATCGACATAAGGTCCGAGCGGGTTATCTGCAATCGCATGGCACATTCGTTGCGGCCATTTTTCGCCGTCGAGTGCCGGGTAGGTTAAATAATATTTATCGGCATATTTGTGGAGAAAAGGCCCTTCATAGCCCTTTACCTGTTCGCTGATATTTCGGATTGTCTTGGTTTTGATGGATCGCAGATCGGAATTGAGCTCGCCAATCAGAATTGATCCGCGGCCGCCCCA
>Ga0214177_1000460_pt1 | contig 10709 bp, 3 predicted proteins | sample TroBogEpilimnion_43_FD_153015 | JGI IMG/M metagenome (GOLD analysis project Ga0214177, IMG submission 153015) | Freshwater microbial communities from Trout Bog Lake, WI - 27AUG2007 epilimnion | ecosystem: Environmental > Aquatic > Freshwater > Lake > Epilimnion/Euphotic zone | place: Trout Bog...
CCGGTCACACTCGCCGATCCAGTTTCACCGGTTGGGCCTGTCGCACCCGACATACCACCTGTGAACGATTGAAGGCCTCGAGGTCCTCGAGGTCCCATAGGGCCTGTCGGATTATCGCCAGTAACTCCCGTTGTTCCGGTGTTTCCCGTTGTTCCGGTGTTTCCTGTTCTTCCTATACCGCCTGTGAAGTTGAAACCTGTGGGGCCTGTGAATTGTGTGCCGGTATACCCCGTATACCCCGTGGCTCCAGATGAAGTCGCAATGCCCGTAGGTCCTGTGCTCCCTTGAAACCCATATGCGGTAGGCCCTGTAGGACCCACATACCCTGTATATCCAGTCACTCCCAGCGGACCCTTCCTCCCTGTACTCCCAACAGGCCCTGTTGTTCCGGTGGATCCAAAGGATGTAGAGAGCCCTGCGAAGCCAGTCATTCCGTATCGACCGGTGGGACCCACATACCCGTTTTGACCACCAAGTCCCGTAGCTCCTGTCATTGCGCCTGGGGCATATCGAAGCGGTGGTGTGCATGTGGTCGAAGACTGAGGTGAGAACCCTCCGTACATTATTACCTTACTAAGAGATTGCGTAATAAAAGACTACAATCTGTGCGGGCGTGGTCGTTGTCGTTACTGGAATCACTTGAGCATGGATTACCCAAGGCGGTGTATTGGTTGCCCACACACCTTCTATGTAATACGCTGCAGCACTCACATTATAGAAGCCTTGAACGAAGAACGATGATGCGGTTGACAATGTGTTCGAGAACGTATAGGAGGTACCAGCAGTGTAGGTTCCAGCGGCAAATGTAATTGTACTTGATGTTCCAGTACCGCTCAAACTACCTGCTGGACCACTCGGTCCTGTATTACCCGTGTTACCTGTGTTACCTGTCCAACCCGTGGGCCCTGTGGGTCCAGTGTTTCCTGTGGGTCCAGTGTTTCCTGTAGGCCCTGTGTTACCTGTCCATCCTGTCCAACCTGTGAGTCCTGTGGGTCCCGTGTTACCCGTCCATCCTGTCCATCCTGTGGGCCCGGTGACTGTGCTCACTGGCCCTGTGTTACCTGTCCAACCCGTGAGTCCTGTGGGTCCCGTAGTACCCGTCCATCCTGTCCAACCTGTCGGACCGGTGACTGTACCTACAGCTCCCGTTGGACCCGTTGGACCCGTATTTCCTGTATTCGCTGCCCCTGTTGGACCTGTAAGACCAGTGATTCCCATGGGTCCCGTGGGCCCCGTGGGTCCCGTGACACCTGTAGGTCCAGTATTCCCTGTGGGTCCAGTGTTGCCTGTGGGTCCAGTGTTACCTGTGTTGCCTGTGTTCCCCGTGGGTCCAGTGTTGCCCGTGGGTCCAGTATTAGCAAGTCCCGTCGGACCGCGATTACCAATTGAACCGGCGGGCCCTACTTGTCCCGGAGGACCCTGACTTCCCGTGGGCCCCGTCGCGCCTGTTATTCCCATGGGCCCTGTGTCCCCGGTGGGCCCAGTGACTCCAGCGGGTCCCGTAGGTCCCGTGAAACCCGTGGGTCCAGTGAACCCAGACGGCCCAGTGGGACCCGTGAAGCCTGTGGGTCCAGTGTTGCCCGTGGGTCCAGTATTGGTTGCAGTGCCCGGTAGTCCCTGTGGACCCGTGGGACCTGTAACTCCTGTAACTCCCATTGGACCTGTTACACCTGTCCATCCAGTGACGCCTTGATTCCCTTGCGGACCTGTGAAACCCGTGAGTCCTGTCGGTCCTGTCGGTCCTGTACTTGTAGCCGTCCCCCCGGGACCCGTGCATCCGCGTGGGCCTGTTGAACCGGTCGCGCCGGCAGGCCCAGTAGGTCCTTGAGGTCCAATTGGACCAGCACATACGTTAGGGGCACATGTCGTAACCCCCTGGCCTGGAATGTATCTTGAAAGATAACTCATCTTGTTCTTTATTCTAGTTAGGATTTACAAATGAGCACTGAACCCGCCGCCGACGTCATTGCCACTATGGAAGAGCTGATGTCGAGCCACGCTGTCGTGGTGACACAGGAAGAATCTGACCGTACATCTCTGAGTGCCCTGACGAATCCCACATCGGCTCAGTATCGCCCCCAGCTCTTCACGTGGGCGGCGGCGGGGTTTCCGGGCATCTATGTCATTCAGTCGTTCACGTTAACGCCACCGAGCATCTGCTCGGACGGAGTTACTCGTGATATTGTCGCGTATGTTCCCTACCTGACGGGACAGGATATCGGCGTAATGATTGCGGGCATTCAGGCGTTGATGACGGGGATCACGGTGTCCTTCTCGTTTCAGGGGAATACGCTGAGGATACATGTGTCGAAGACATGAGCGACTGCAGGGAGTGTGTGAGTAAGGCATAGGAGCCGATCAGACACCGTTGTAAACTTTGTTTACTGAACCAAGAAAATCACCTACTCCGTATATGTTCCCACTTGAATCGGCCGCAACACTCCTGCCGGCATAGGTGTTGTTAATAGCAACACACGCCATGAACGTACTCCACCCATCGGACGCATACTTGATAAAGAACGCTCCAGGTGCCGCCGGCGACCCCGACGCGCTGCCTCCAACAGTGCCTGAATTAGCTGTAGCGCTATAATTACCTGAGACAAGTATATTGCTATTTACATCGAGCGCAACTCCAGTTGCGGCAGTTGTTGTCCCAGTGATATTTACCCCCCATGAAGCAACCATGTTTGAAGTGTATTTTATGAGATAAGACGGTGTACCAGAGGTCCAGGGCAATGTGACACTACCCGCAGTCAAGGCCGCTCCGTACTTACCAACGACAAAGATGTTCCCGATGGAATCCGTTGTGATTCCGTTTCCATAGTTAGGGTTTGCCGATATTGTTGATGTCGAGATAACTGTTCCTAACGATGAGTATTTAATGATGAATGTTGTAGAGAGGACGCTGGCCGTCTGTAGTGTGATCGCAGATGTAGATCCATCTCCATTGTACAAAACACCCGGGCCTGTCGGAGAACTATATGATCCTACGATATAAATATTCCCGTTGTAATCAACTGTAATTCCGTTCGGACTGATCGACCCCGACGCAGTGATATACGCCGCCCAAGAAAGTGTTCCGAGTGATGTATACTTTGCAACGAACCCGCCGCCTGACGGAAAAGAGCTCGCCACCGTTCCATTTGAATTATATACAGTCAATGCAGCTGAAGACTGCCCTGTGACATACACGTTTCCGGTTGAATCTGTGGTAATAGCTTGCCCGTAACAAATACCTCCCGTAATATACGTTGCCCACGAAACCGTTCCCGACGATGTATACTTTATAATATACGCAGCGTTTGTGCCCGAGAACGGAAGCGTAGCTCCACTTGATTGATCGGGAGCATTATAAGCGGTCAGGGCGGCAGAGTAATACCCAGTAACGTACACGTTTCCACTTGTATCGGTCGCGATTCCGTTATTATAACACGACCCCCCAACAATATACGCTGCCCAGGAAACTATTCCGGCCGACGAGTATTTTACGACATAGGTATCAATCGTGCCCGAGAATGGAAGCGTAGCTCCACTTATTCCGTTTGAATTATAAGCGGTCAGCGCAGCAGAGTAATAGCCACTAACGTACAGATTTCCACTTGTATCCGTCGCGGTTCCATACCCATAGCACTGGCCCCCAGTGATATATGCCGCCCACATCGTAAAACCATATGGATTCCATTTGGCGATGTACGCATACGACGCAGCGTTTGAAGGAAGTGTCAGCGTTCCACCGGTATTCGTTGAATACGTAAACCCTGGGTTCTGAATAACTATACCTGATTTCGAGTTGTAATGTCCCCCAAGGAATATATTACTTCCAAAGGGTATTACGCCGGGAAAACGTGCATAAACGTTTCCAGTAGAATTCGAATCGATAACATTAAGGGTATTTGTAATAGTACCAGTTGTGTCGTAAATTATTGTGATTCGTGCCCGATAAAGCCCGCCTCCGCTTGACATGGGCATTATATACGAAGACGCCGAGCTGGGACCTGTCGGTCCGGCGTTTGATAGAGTTTGTGTGGTCGTTGACGTATAGTCGTAGGAAACATATAGATTCGCATTTGAATCCGTTACGAAGGATGATAAGGAGATACCGGTGGGTAGACTCGTTATCCATAGTAACGCCCCTGATGATGAATACTTGACAATAAACGTAGTGCTAGCAGCAAGTGTAGCGACACTTGTACCCGTGGGGCTATATAGGGTTGTCGAAGAAGTGCCTGCAGATACGCTAGCGTATAAGTTACTATTTGAGTCTATTGCAAGACAACCCATAGACCCACCCCCACCACCTGCAACATACGTAGCCCAAGATGGTGTGCCGGCAGAAGTGTATACAAGTAAAGCCCCGGAACCTAAGGTAGCTGAATTCGGGAGTGTTGTTGTGCCAAATGAAAAGTTAGACGTGGAGGTGGAGGGGGAATAAGAACATGTGGCATATATATTCCCCGATGAATCGGTTACAACGGCAGAGAGACTTGCTCCCCAAATGCTACCCGCTGTCGACGGGAACATAAAAAACTTGGCAAACGAAATAGCACCAGCCGATGTGAATTTAACAAGGTAGAATGAGTTTACTGAGCTTATGGTGGGACCAGCAAAAGTTGTGGATCCACTCGCAGGATACACCGTAAAGGCTTTCGCAAAAGTTCCAAACGCAATGACATTTCCACTAGAGTCGGTCGTAATACCGTATGGGTAACAATTGGAAGCGTTAGTCCCCTGAGTGTTGGATCCGGCTGTCATGTATATAAACCATGAGACCGTTCCTGTAGTTGTGTATTTGATAACAAATGTGTTAATTGCTCCTCCCGTTGGCGCGGGCGGGTTCAGTGTGTATCCGGCAACACCATTTGAATTGTAAAAGTAATCTTGACCTCCTATACAGTTATATGTTCCAGTCGCATATACGTTGCAACTCGCATCCGTAGTTAGATATAAAAAGGACGGAGTTGAAAGTGTACCTGCAGTCGCAACAACCCAAGATGCCACGCCCGACGATGTATATTTGACAATGGTTGAGTAGCCGCTCGGAAACGATGCGTTAAAATAGGTCAAACCAACCGTTTGATCATAATTGGAATAAGAATTAGTAGCAGTCGTTATTGCAACGTTCAAGTACATATTGCCACCTGGATCAATCGCCATTGTGCTTTGTGCGGGAGCTCCGTTTCCGGTTGATTGGGTGATAGTAACGGCCGATTGAGGAACCCCCGAAGCGCTATATTTCATAAGATAAACTACGTAGGTTCCACTGGCTTTCAAGATAGGAACGTTCGATACCGATGAGTATACGGTAGTCCCTGGTCCACCGGCACTGTATGGCGTGACCCATGCAGAAACCGGACCGACACCAATCCGGCCTGTTGTGGTCCCTATATATGTATTCGATGAAACGACACCGTAAGCAGTGGCATTCCCACCACTGCCTATGTACCACATATATGAGTCGGCAGAGGAAGATAAAGTTCCCCATGAAACAGTACCACCTCCACCAGATAGTACGTTAAGAGCGCACCGACCAGGTGAGGCGGTCACAATGGGTAGTGGTGTTGTAGGCGAGATCGTCTTATATGGTTGCGTTGACACGATCTGCGACCCCAACCCCCATTTTTGCGTCAAGTATCCTTCCACTTGCTGACGCTGAGCGGCTGTTAACGATGATCCGTAGACAAGCAGTTCCGAGATGGACCCATTGAAGTAGTTGGTGGGTCCGCCGACGTAGATGCCTGTCGCTGCGACAGTTGTTGCGGTTAATGTGGTTTGGTTGGATCCGTTGATGTAGGGGGACAGGGTGGTTCCCGTGTAGGTGACGTCAACCAATACGTTGGAGGAGGCAGACGTAGGGGCGAGAATGTAGCCGTTCGAATTGTATTTTGCGACAAAACAGTCGACACCACCCGTGAACGGAAGTGTTGCACCAGTGGTTCCATCTGCATTATACAGCGTGAGTGCGGCTTGGTAGTATCCAGTCACAAACACGTTACCACTGGAATCCGTGGCGACTCCTTGTCCTTGATCGCCGGCCGCGCCTGCGCCTGTAATCTGGGCAGCCCACATCACGCTCGTTCCGTCCGATGAGTACTTAGCAAGGAATACATCGCTGCCACCCGTGAATGGAAGTGCAATACTCTGTGTTGCACCGGAATTGTACAGCGTGAGTGCGGCACTGTAGAATCCAGTCACGAATACGTTGCCCGATGAGTCGGTGGCGACTGCTCGTCCGTTGTCACTACTCGTGGTTGTGCCTGTAATCTGGGCCGCCCACATCACGCTCGATCCGTCCGATGAGTACTTAGCAATGAATACATCACTGCCACCCGTGAATGGGAGTGCAATACTCTGTGTTGCACCGGAATTGTACAGCGTGAGTGCGGCAGTGTAGAATCCAGTCACGAATACGTTGCCCGATGAGTCGGTGGCGACTGCGTATCCCCAGGCGGTCGACCCGGATGTTGTCATCCGAGCAGCCCACATCACACTCGATCCGTTCGACGAGTACTTAGCAAGGAATGCATCACTGCCACTCGTGATTGGGAGTGTTTTACTTTGTGTTGCACCGTAGTTGTACAGTGTGAGTGCTGCTCCGTATGAACCACTCACAAACACATTGCCACTGGAATCCGTGGCGACCGCGTATCCGACGTCGGAACTCGTGGTTGTGCCTGCAATCTGAGCTGCCCACATCACACTCGTTCCATCGGACGAGTACTTGGCGAGAAAACAGTCATTGCCACCCGTGAATGGAAGTGTCTTACTTGATGTTGCACCGTAGTTGCACAACGTGAGTGCCGCGGTATAATACCCAGTTACAAACACGTTACCACTGGAATCCGTGGCGACTCCTTGTCCAATCTCGGAACTCGTGGTTGTGCCTGCAATCTGGGCCGCCCACACTACAGTTCCTGTCGGTGAGTATTTAGCGATAAAACAGTCAGGTGTAGTGCCGCCGGAGAATGGAAGTGTCGGACCTGCTACTCCACCCGTATTGTACAATGTGAGTGTTGCGCCATACTGTCCAGTCACAAACACGTTACCAGCGGAATCCGTGGTCACTGCTTGTCCGATAGTGGAGTAAGGTGTGCCTGAGGCGTTCGCGAGCAGCGCCGCCCACACTACAGTACCTGTTGATGAATACTTAACAAGAAAGCAAGAAATCGGACCCAATCCGGTTGGAAGTGTAGCACCTGTTCCTCCACCCGTATTGTAGAGTGTGAGCGCGGTAGCAAACTGTCCAGTCACAAACACATTACCACTAGAATCTGTAGCACAAGCCCACCCGTAATCACTACTTGTGGTTGTTCCTGCAATCTGAGCCGCCCATGTCGGTTTCACTGCCCCTGTGTTTCCAACCACTCCACAAGCCGTAACGCTTTTGCCCACATCATACGTTCCGATCATTGGATACCCACCCGTCGCATACATCACATTCATGTATGCGGTCGAAGCGGGTGCGGTGGTGTTGGAGTAGACTCCGAACATCGAGAAGTTTGAGTATGGAAACACGAACGATGTATTCGAGAACGCCTGCGTGCTTCCGTTAAACGTCATGTTGCTTCCGGTCCATGTCGCGGTTCCCGTCATGGTATTACTCAATCCCGACTTGTCGTTCCATGTTGTGACGGTCGTGGTGGAGTTCATAGTGGAATTGTCCGCCGCGTCCAACCACAAGAAGCAAGAGGGTATATCAAGTGGCGAAAAGACGCGATTGAATGCCGGAGTCACGTAGAAGGGGTGAGTGGTCGGTAAGCTGGACTTGACACCCCATTTTGAAGCCAAGTATCCTTCGATGGTTTGACGCTGAGTTATCGTTAAGTTGCTGTTATAAACTAGAACCTCAGACACGGATCCGTTGAAGTAGTTGGACGGTCCACCTACATAAAACCCACGGGATGCGAAGGTTGTGGCCGTCAACGTAGTTTGATTGGATCCGTTGACATAGGGGGATAGAGTGGTTCCCGTGTAGGTTATGTCCACTACAACGTTGGAGGAAGCGGACGTAGGGGTGAGAATGTAACCTGTAGACGAGTATTTGGCGAGAAACAATCCTGAGGCCGTGAGTGTAGCACCTATTATTCCATCTGCGTGGTAGAGTGTGAGTAGTGTTCCATACCGTCCAGTAACAAATACGTTACCACTGGAATCCGTGGCGACTCCGAATCCGACGTCACTACTCGAGCTTGCCCCTGCAATCTGGGCAGCCCACAATACACTCGATCCGTCCGACGAGTACTTGGCGAGGAAACAGTCTGTATTACCCGTCCATGCAAGTGTCTTACTTTGTGTTGCACCGGAGTTGTACAATGTGAGTGCGGCACTGTAATACCCAGTCACAAACACGTTACCACTGGAATCTGTGGCAACTCCATATCCGATGTCAGTATTCGCGCTTGCAATTTGAGCCGCCCACAACACACTCGATCCGTCCGACGAGTATTTGGCGACGAAACAATCGCCACTACCCGCGGATGCAAGTGTCTTACTTTGTGTTGCACCGGAGTTGTACAGCGTGCATGCTGCACTATACTGTCCAGTCACAAACACGTTACCACTGGAATCTGTGGCAACTGCTTGTCCGACGTCACCACTCGTGCTTGCAATTTGAGCCGCCCACAACACACTCGACCCGTCCGACGAGTATTTGGCGACGAAACAATCGCCACTACCCGCGGATGCAAGTGTCTTACTTTGTGTTGCACCGGAGTTGTACAATGTGAGTGCGGCACCATACTGTCCAGTCACAAACACGTTACCACTAGAATCTGTGGCAACTCCGTTTCCTCGATCAACACTCGTGGTTGCCCCTGTAATCTGAGCCGCCCACATCACGCTCGATCCGTCCGACGAGTACTTGGCGACAAAACAGTCGAGACTATTATTTGTGCTGGATGGAAGTGTCTTACTTGATGTTGCACCAGAGTTGTACAGCGTCACGGCTCCTTGGTAATTTCCAGTCACAAATACATTACCACTGGAATCCGTGGCGAGTCCGTATGCGTAGGTGTAATACAAAGCTGGACTAATTCGAGCTACCCATATCACAGAACCCGCCGATGAGTATTTGGCAAGGAAAGCGGAATTTACACTACTCAGGGCTGGAAGTGTAGCACCTGTTGTTCCATCCGTATTGTACAATGTGAGTGCTGCACCATACTGTCCAGACACAAACACGTTACCACTGGAATCTGTTGCAACTGCTTGTCCGACGTCGGCACTCGTGGTTGTGCCCGTAATCTGAGCCGCCCATACTAGAGAACCCGCCGGTGAGTATTTGACGAGGAAGACGTCGGTACCACCTGTGAATGGAAGTCTTGCACCTAATCCTCCGCCCGTATTGTAGAGGGTGACGGCTGAACCATATTGTCCGGTCACAAACACATTACCACTGGAATCTGTAGCGACTCCGTATGCGTAATAGTTGGTGGTTGTTGCGCCTGTAATTTGAGCTGCCCAACCAACGGCAGCTTGCCCGACCAACGCCCCAGTGTTTCCAACCACTCCGCGAGCCGTAACGAACTTGTTCACATCGTACGTTCCGATCATTGGGTATCCGCCGCCCGCGTATGCGGCGTTCATGTATGCGGTCGCAGCCGGTGCGGTGGTATTGGAAAACACTCCGAACAGAGAGAAGGATGCGTATGGGACAAGGGTCAAATTGGAGAAGGCTTGGTTCGTCCCATTAAACGTCATTGTCGTCCCGTTCCATGTTGCAGTTCCCGTCATGGTGTTTGACTGGCCGGACTTGTCGTTCCATTGCGTGACCGTCGTGGTCGAATTCATAGTAGCATTGTCACTGCCGTCCAGCCACAGCACGCATCCCGGAACACTTCGAGGATCAAATCCCCATATGTTCTTGGACGTACTCAGCATTGTCTTCTTAGAACAAAACATAGTTTGATGTTGTCCCGCCTGGGTATGTCATCATGATGGTCGTAGAGTTGGCAGGCGGGATTGTTACCGGGTTCGTTGGGGCAGATGTGTAAGATCCCGTATACGTGAACGTGATGCTCAGGTAGGTTCCGGTGTTGTTACGGAACACCCAGTAGGCGTTCGAATCCGTCGACCACGTGATCGTGGGCAGGGTAATTCCCGTCAAGGTCGAGGCCGTGATATTGAAATGAGTTCCATACGAGTTGGCGGACACCGTCAAGGACGTTCCTGACGACACGTTGGAGTAAATGGGACGATAGCCGTTGCGAATGGTGACACCGCCGTTCACATCGAGAGCTGTTGCAGGAGTTGTGGTTTGAATGCCCAGAAAGTTGGAAGTTGTGTTGAAAAACAAGTTGGTGTTGCCCAGAATACCTGTGGACGTTCCTGTCGCAAGCAAGACGTTGCCCGCAGTGGTCGATCCGGTGATGGATGAACCGCCTGAAAGCTGAACGCCGTTCACGAAGTATCCACCCGCTACATTGACTGATCCTGTAGTGGTACTGCCGGCGGTTGCGCCTCCGACTGTGACAATATTTGAAGCACTACTAAACGTCATACCCGTCTGCCCGATTGCAGCGTTGGATCCGTTCGCTGTCAGAATGTTCGTGGTTCCCGTGGCTGCGGTAATCGTTGTAAACCCCGATCCTGAAGCTCCCGTGGGTCCCGTATTCCCCGTGGGTCCCGTATTCCCCGTGGGTCCCGTATTCCCCGTGGGTCCCGTATTCCCCGTGGGTCCCGTATTCCCCGTGGGCCCCGTGTTGCCTGTGGGT
>Ga0214177_1000462_pt1 | contig 10650 bp, 16 predicted proteins | sample TroBogEpilimnion_43_FD_153015 | JGI IMG/M metagenome (GOLD analysis project Ga0214177, IMG submission 153015) | Freshwater microbial communities from Trout Bog Lake, WI - 27AUG2007 epilimnion | ecosystem: Environmental > Aquatic > Freshwater > Lake > Epilimnion/Euphotic zone | place: Trout Bog...
GTCTTTACTTTTGGTGGAAGCCATATAAGCCATCCTCATAAACAACACATCCCAAGTGGGCGGAACGTAATCAACGAACTCAGGCCCAATAGCATCCAAATATTTCTGTGGTAATTCCATCTTCATAGTATCTCACAAGTCATGACGCTTGACAAGTTATAAAAAGGTGATAGACTTCAAGGAAATATGAGTACACAAACACTTTATGGAGCCGCTGTTCTTCTCGTCAAAGACAAACAGGTTTATTTGTCTCGTCGAACTGAGAAAGTGATGTTTCCTAAAAAATGGCAATTTATTAATGGTCGTCTCCAACATCTGGAACAGTCGATGGGCGCAGCGTTGCGTCTCGTCTATGAACAGACCGGAATTAAAATCGAAGACAAGAAACGATTACATTTTACACGAACCGTTGACGTCGAATCGACGAATGAATTCTATTACGTGTATCTTATTAACTTGAACAAATACGAGACTCCCGTTAATACCTGTGAACGTTGGCGTGGTGATTGGCGATTGTTTAAAATGGAGTCCGCCGTCGTCTTGGATGTAGTTCCCGGCATTCGTGGAATTTTGAAAGGATTACATCGGGGGTTGACAAAGTATGAACTCGCACAGAAAGTGTTCGTGGGCCCTCAAAATCAATCCCACCCAATTGACGAACACGACCGAATTGTTCAACAATTATCACAAGGCGAACAACTTCATCTAAAAAAGTTGGGAGCTAAAATGACCCGCGGCTGCTGCTAATTTATGAAAACATTTTTAACTGCCGATTGGCATCTTGGAGAAAATCGTTTTGAGTTGATGGGTCGTCCATTTACTTCTGAACAAGAGATGGTTCATAAATTGACGTTAGAACATAATCTGCGTATCGGTGATGAGGATACCGTTATCGTTGTAGGCGACGTTTGTTATCAAAAACGTCCTGATTATCTCAAGTATGTCAGTTGGTTTAATGGTAGAAAGATATTGATTCGTGGTAATCACGATAGGGGAATTTCTGATGAGGAATTCAAACCATACTTTGAACAAATCATTCCCGAGGGTGAAGGTTTGGAAGCTGATTTTGGTGGAATTCAGTGTTACGTAACTCACTACCCTACGTGTGGTGTTAAAGACCGTTTTAATTTAGTTGGACATATTCACGGAGCGTGGAAATATCAATTGAATATGTTAAACATTGGTGTTGATGTGAACCATTATCGTCCTGTGGATAGTGATAGAATTCCATTCCACTTCAAGGCCATTGCCGAATTTTACGATGAAGATGTTTGGGTGGCAAATAATCCAATAAATGCCGAATACATTGGTAAACGTGGTAAGAAGGGAACATATTTTACAAAAGTATGAAACGAGTTGCCGTCATAGTTGGTAGATTTCAGGCCCATGTCCTAACTGATGGACATAAGGAACTGATTAATCGAGTGGCTTCAAATAACGACAAAATTATTGTTTTTATAGGCACATCTCCTTTAAAACCTGATATTAAGAATCCTCTCCCATATAATATGAGATATTATATGGTTTCATCCTATATTAGAGGCCGTTATATGATTGATTTTGATATCAATCCCATAGAAGATGTATTTAACATACCACTGTGGAGTAATAATTTGGATAAATACATAAAGTTATTAACAAGAACCGATGACTCAATAACTTTGTATGGTGGCCGCGATTCTTTCAAATATACAGGAATTTATCCAAAGAAACAGATTAAATCTGAAACCACTTCTTCGGCAACCGAATTGAGAAATGATATTATAAATAATACCGACGTATCTCGTATTAGTGAAGATTTTAGAAAAGGTATTATTTGGGCGTTTGGAAAAATGAAATAAGTTTTTTTGCCTTTTCAAATTTTCTTTTCAACCCAAACTCCAATCCGTTTGGGTATAAATAATTACACAATTTGTAAATGTTTTCCTTTGATGAAATATTTACATAAGACGATTTCATAGGTCTATTTTTAATCAATCGGTTTCTTTTATAGACCTGATATGTTATGTCTAATTGTTTGGATAATTCATCAAAATGTTTCCAGTCTTGTTGATATGAAGAATGAAGTGAAATTTGTCCATTATTATTTTTCGATACATAAAAACAACCGTCGCCATCAAAACATCCCTGCCACCAATAATGTTTAAGATTATCAGGAATCATTTTTAATATCTCACAGGCAGACTCATTTGATTTGGAATAATATCTATTTGATTTTAAATATTCCAATAGAGGTTTATTTGATGTATAGACAACAAAAGATGGTTTTCCTGCTCGTTTTGATTTTGGTTTGGTTTTATAAATATTCCACTTCCCAGATTTTTTAAATATTGGAAATAAATCCGACCCGTCCGATTCGACAAATCTACTACTTACTGTATATCCATTTTTTGAAATATTTCCGTCGGCCCAAATCAATCCTAATAAATAAACGTGGATAGGAGTCATATTTTTACTCTCTATAAACGGTTTTGGATTTACACTAAATTCTTCATAATCTTTTTGAAAAACGTATTGGCATATTTTTCCTCTATCTAATTTTAAATTGAGTAGTTTGGCGTTTTGTTGAATACAATGTCGGCTTCTGCCGAGATTTTTCGCACAATGCGTGCCACCAATTTGACAATAATTTTCAATCAAATATTGTTTTTCTTTATCCGTAAAAGGTTGCCATTTATTACTCATACTACCTAATAAGTATATCAGAGTCTTCTAAAACGTCAAAAATAATTGACGCTTGACTTATTTTAAATTGGTGGTAAACTTCATTCATAGTTAAGAAACAAAACAACAAAAACAATAGATAACAAACATTATGAGTGGAAAACGTATAGTTCACCTTTTAAGTATTGACCCGCAGAATGACTTCTGTATCGCTAACGGCCCCGGCGGTGAAAAGGGTGCCTTGGTTGTCGGTGGCGCCGACTCCGATATGACTCGCCTTGCCGGGTTTATCACCAAGAATAAGAAACGTATCGAAGAAATTCACTGTACGCTTGATTCTCACCAAAGCGTTCACATCGCCCATCCTATTTTCTGGGTCAATTCCAAACAGGAACATCCCAATCCGTTCACTGTTATCACCGCAGATGACGTCAAGAATGGAACGTGGCGGGCATTCTATCCTCCCTTTCAGGAACGGTCCCAAGCCTACGTCGACTCCCTCGCATTGAATCAACGTTACGCCTTGGTCATCTGGCCGCCACATTGTATCATCGGTAGTTGGGGAGCGAGTATCGTTCCGGCAGTGTCCAACGCACTCATCGATTGGGAAACCACCAAGTTCAACAAGGTGAATTACGTTCCGAAGGGTTCCAACTTCTTCACCGAACATTACAGCGGCATCAAAGCCGACGTGATTGATGACACTGACCCGTCGACTAAGTTGAACACTAATTTGATTGACGCATTGACCACGGCTGATGAAGTTCTCATTACCGGCGAAGCCCTGAGTCACTGTGTAGCTAACACGGTCCGTGACATCGCCACGGAATTCGGTGTGGATAACATCAAGAAATTGACGTTGTTGACTGATACCTGTAGTAATGTGACCGGCTTCGAGAAACTTGGACACGATTTCATTCTCGAAATGACCGCCAATGGTATGAAACTATCGACCACGCGGGATTGGTAATAACAACAAACAAAAATAAAATTATGAGTCTAATTAATACAAATGACCTCGAAGTCATTAACGCCGGTTCGGGATACAAATTCAGCGCCACCAAGATTGCAAAACTCGGCGCAGCCGAATATACTTTGGCTACCATCGTCCAAGACGCAAGTGGGTCTGTCAGTGGATTTTCTGCCGCCTTGGAACAATCCTTGAAGACAATCTTCAAGGCAATGGAAAAGTCCCCACGTAAGGATAACCTCATGCTCCGACTCACACAGTTCAACGACAACTTGACGGAGCTTCACGGGTTCAAGCTGTTGGGTTCCATCAAGGAAACGGATTATGACAATGTTTTGAACATTGGTGGTATGACCGCCCTACTCGACGCAGTTGATGAGGGAATTCAAACCACGGCGACGTATGGTAAGCAGTTGACCGACCAGAACTTTCTTGTCAACGCCATCGTAGTCGTTGTTACTGACGGGCAGAGTAACGCCGGTAACATCTTCGACGCAACGAAAATCAAACAGTCGCTTGAACAGGCTCGTCAGAGTGAGAACCTCGAAAGTATCACCTTGATTTTGGTGGGCGTCACTAATGATGATAATAACCTTGATGCTTACTTACAAAAATTGGTGACTGACGCCGGTATCACCCAATATATTAGTATTAATAAAGCCACTCCCGGCAAAATTGCCAAGTTGGCGGCCTTTGTCAGTCAGAGCATTAGTTCGACCAGCGCAGCGTTGGGAAGCGGTCAACCCTCGACGCCGATTAATTCCTTCAAGTTCTAATTGAAAGCGCTCACCAAGCGGCGTGGAACTTAACATTCTCCGCCGCTTGACTTTCTTTCAATTTCTGTAATACTATTGATATGCGACGTGTAAAGAAAACTTATTTTCCTATGAAAATTCCGACCGATGTAAAGGTTGGAGATAAGTTTATTACTCTCGTTGATGGACAGTATGCCGACAAAACATTTCCAACAGGAACAATAGTATCATACTTGGGTAAATCTAAACCTCACGATTTTGGGGATTGTTATTATGTTTTTCCAAGATTCAAATTTCCAAATGATACCTTACAAAGACGAAATTTTTCTTTTGAAGATTTGAAAAAATTATGAACGCCGACCATTCATTTTATATTGGTAATACTCACAACGTCTGTGAAGACTATGCTCTCTCCGGAGTTGTGGAGAACGGAGCCTTCGCCATCGTGTGCGACGGATGTTCGTCAAGTCCTGACGTCGACTTTGGAGCTAGGGCATTGGCTTTAAGCGCCAAACGAACTCTCGCAATCGGTGGAACTGAAATGATTAGTGATTTGTTTGGTAAAATTACAATCGATAATCTAAGACATATTACCGACCACTTTCCGTTACACCCACATTCTTTGGATGCTACGTTATTGGTGACGTGGATTAAGAATAAAGAATTCACGGTGAATATGTACGGTGATGGAGTTTTCTTTCATCAAACCACCAAGTCTATTCGTATCATTCATGTTGAATTTGAATCCAACACACCCGCATATCTGTCTTATTATCTTGATAAACTACGTCGTAAGGAATATGATGACACGGTGGTAGGCGACAAGAAGATTACCGACATAACCATATTCAGAGAAGATGGCGGAGAACCACGTAATATGATTGAAGTCGAAGACTATGTAAAGGCATTTGAGCCTGTCACATTTAAGGGGTTGGTAGAAGATGGTGACACTGTTGGAGTATGTTCGGATGGTATCAATAGCTTTAAGCGCAGTGATGGTTCCGATATCAACTGGCAAAATCAGATTCGTGAATTCATCGACTTTAAATCAACCGCCGGTGTATTTGTTCAAAGAAGACTTGGGTTTCTCAAACGCCAGTGGACTAAGAATTTAACAACCCACTATGACGATATCAGTCTGGCAACAATTATCATATGAATACAAAAATCACAGTTCATGGAAGTGGCAACACTCACTTTCTACGATTTCATCTAAAGCCTAATAATTGTGGAGTGATTCGATTTGAATCCGAACACAGCTATACTAAGACAGAGGCAGAGGCAGATTACAGAGCCATGTTACTATCATCTAAGTATGGGTTTGAACGGGATGAATTGCCTACGCATCCTGAAACGGAAGTGTATCCGAGTATGAATTAAAAAGAAACGAATAAATTTATGGGAAGTTTTAATGTATCATGTGGTGTCAGTATGATGAGTATCGATGAGGGCGACCGATGCGTTCTCATTCCTTTGACAAAAACAAAATATAGTGACTCAATTTCAGAGGGCGCTTACTATATTTCTAATGACGGCCCTATTGGACGATTCCATCCTATTACTTTGCCTATTTTTGGTGAATACAATTCCTATGGAATGTTGGAGAATATTGAGGAAGATTCTAACACCAAGGCGATTGAGAAATTTTACGGATGCCCCATCGTTGATTTTGTTCAACATATGTGTAGTCATCATCACAGCGATATCAAAGATAATGATAAAGTTCCCAAAAATCCATTCGGTATGTTTGTCAAACGTGAAGTCTACGATGAATTTACAAAGAATCCTATGAACGAGTGGGGCGGCGGAGAAAATTGTTTTAAGGACTCCGACCTCTGTCCGTTTGTTTTGAAATATTTGGGATTTGTTGAAGATACTACGGTTGAACGCAATTCAACTGAACGTTACAATAGACCATTCAAACACGAAAAGATTCCAAATCTAATCGCCTTTAGTGATGGAACGTGGAACAGATTTCAGGTTGACGATAATGTTGAGATGCATCCTTACATTTATCATCCTGACGATTTAATGAAGTTTTTGATTGATAATAAGATGTATGTCATGGTCGACCGATTTAACGATTTAAGGAAACTTAGACTCGGTGAAATGGAATATGATAAAGATTGTGAAAATCTTATAAAGAGAATTGAGACGGATAAGGAGATGGAGTTGATGCAGGAGAAGTTGACAAACTCCAACGACCTTGATGCCAGGAAAACACTGGCAATCGCACACGCAATGGCTAGAATGTCAGATGACTTACGACATCAAGAATTCTTAACCTTTGGAAATTGGGCATCAAACAACAAACATTTCAGAGAGTTGTATTGTGATTTGTTGAAGGATTCTGAATTCAGAAGTCAGATGATTAACTATAAGACATTTGAATCTCAGCTATGGCATGTGAACACTCCGTTAATGCCGTCTTGGGCAGGTCTTCAATGTGGTAATCATAATGCTGAATTGAGATTATCCAAGTTAATTCAGAAACTTTGTAAACAATCCATCAATAAACATAAAGATTGTTATTGGAGAGAATGGGTGTCAGATTGGTTCACCGAGAAATTGGACAAGATAAAAACGGAATTGGAATTTTCAACAATTTGGAATAAAATTAAATCGTGAAAGATAAGGTTGAGAAAGAAGAAAAGAAACGTAAAGGTGTAAAACGTAAAGAACGTTATACATTTACGCCGTCATGGCATATGCCTGTGGTTCTTCCTCAGATTTGTACGGATGATGTTCAAGTACGAAGATTTGAATATTTAGATGCAATGACCGAATTGTCTGGTTCCAATGAAGGAAGTGAATTGGAATCTTTATCTAATGCCAATCACGAACAATTTAAGAACCACGCTTACGTACCGAACGTAGATGGATTTGAAGAAACCGATGGAGATTTTTTAAATGAATAAGAAAGTTAAAATTGGAAACAATGGTACGTTTACCATTACCGATAAGTATTACAAGACTACCGGTGGCGAGGCGGCTATCTATGTGAACGGTGGAAAGGTTTTCAAAATCTACCACGATGCCAATAAGACTCTTCCTGTGAAGAAAATGCAGGAACTTTCTGCGATTCACAATTCTCAAGTAATCGTCCCACAAGACTTAATTTTCGATGCTACTACCGGCGCCCCTTTGGGTTATACTGCCGATTACCTTGATGACGTGGAACCATTGTTGAAGTTATTTACCAAGACGTTTAAACAAGACAACAACATCGACCCTAAGATGATTGCAGAATTGGTGAAACAAATGCAATTGATTACCGGTGATATTCATTCGGCTAAGTGTTTGATTGTCGACTTCAATGAGTTAAATGTATTGGTTAATGTCGGACAGACGGAACTGAAACCGTATTTCATCGATGTTGATAGTTATGCTACCCCAAGCTTCAAGGCTACGGCTATTATGGATTCTGTAAGGGATAGACGAGTATCCAAAGTTGATAGCAGTGGGGTGTTGCATTACAGTCCTGATGTCATGTCTGACTGGTTTAGTTGGGGTATTCTAACCTTTTGGTTATATTCCAATATTCATCCCTTTCGTGGCGGACATAAAAATTACAAGTCGAAGGACAAAGTTAAACAAATGGACGATGGTATTTCGGTATTCCACAAGGATGTCAAACTACCGCCCACGGTCAATAACTTCAATCAAATACCAAAACGTCACCACGATTGGTTTATAGACACCTTTAGGGATGGGCATCGTTCGATACCTCCCCTACCAGACAGCATTGCGCCAACGGTGGTTCCTGCTCCAATAGTGACCATTAAAGGTAATAGTCAAATTGATGTGACTCAAGTGGGTTCTTATGGAGAAACCGTCATTACATTGATACATTCGATGGGGATGAACTATGTGGTTACGAAGAAGAAGATTTACTGTGAGGACAAGGAACTTTTCAACGGTTGTGATAAATATAAGAAAGTCCTATTGTGTCCGGCGACTGATGGGACTATCATTGTGGCGTCGTTGTTAAACAATACCGTCACCTTTACTGATTTGATTCGTCAACAAGTCATTGGGACAATCAGTAGTTCGTCGATGATTTTTAGGAACGGTTGTATCTATACCATGAATAATGGTAAATTTATAGAAAATAGATTCACCGCCATTGGTAACAAACTCATTCACAGAATTAACGAAATCGAAAATGTATCGACCCTTAGTTCGGTAGTCTACGATGGTTGTGTCATACAGAATCTTTTGGGTAAATACTATTTGGTATTGCCTTATGCTGTCGGCGCTTGTTTCTCCAAGTATCTACCACAGTTGGATGGATACCGCATTGTCGATTGTAAGGCCGAACGAAACGTCGTGGTGATTATTGGTGAAAAGAATGGTAAGTATGACAGATTCATTGTAGTATTTACCAAGAAAGACTTTACCGATTTCAATGTGAGGAAGGTCGAGGATGTAAGTTTCAATACTATAAATTATACAACAACAGAACAGGGATTAACATTAATGTTAAATGATAACAATGAACTTGAATTATTTGCCGACAACACAAACATTCAGATTATAACCAATCCTCCATTTGACTCGGCGATGCCTCTATTCAACACCAGCGATGGGGTATTTGTGATATTCGGTAATTCGGTTCACAAGATTAAGAAGAAGTAAATTGCCTAACATATCAGATTCTTTTTTAAGTTTTCTACGAACGCTTGACACATCCCGACTTCGTGATATATTGAACTACCGATATGGACGAAAACACCTTAAAAGTTTTACTACAACAATATAACCCAAATGATGAACCGGCAGGCCCTTTCGCCGCCCGATGTTCAGAATGTGGTTCAACCGATTTATGGGATGACAATCTTCATTACGGATGTAATAGGTGTCACGCCATTTTAGGATAATTTATGAAATCTATTATAAAACTCGCAGTTATTTGTTTGATGCCTATGTTAATGGTTGGATGTTCCACCGTAACAACCGAACAAAGTCAAAAACAGATGGATGACTTGAATATGTATATGTTGAGTCACGGTCAACCGTCACCGACATATCACTGAGGCTTGACTTTCTATAAACCACTGATAACATTTGGATATGAATCAATCAACTATCAATCTGACTAAAGTGACCGACATTAATAAGGTCAACCTTAACGACACTTACATTGCCAATTACAACGGAACTTCCTATTTCGGTAAGTTCATTAACGCTGACGTGGGAACATTCAGTAAGAACACGAACTTCGTTTGGTTCGGTTCAATTTTTCCTATGGGTATTCCATTTGAATCTCTCGACGCCGTTTTCTCTGTGGCGTAATAACCAATTTCGGTGTTGTGGTATGACTTGTTAAACCGTAAGGCAGGCCCTCTGAGCGAGCTTATAACTCGTCTTAGAAAGAACCCACACACTAATTTTACAGACGACCCCAATCAATAGGGAATCAAAACGATACGGGTGATACTGCTTTCCCTTATGAGCCGTTGGTATCATTCTTATGGAAGATACGTTCTCCATAACATAGTCGTCTGGCATCCTTTATAAAAATATGAAATTCAGAGAATTACAACGAGAAGACGTGTTCCACTTTACGTCTTCGCCTTCAACCGAAATTCACAAGAAGATATCATTCCGCAAGTATTGTGATATATCCAACCGTGGAACCGCAGGCAACCCCATGTGGATTAAAGTGTCTCGCCGTGAGTCGGAAGTGGTGAAACTCAACGTCGCTTGACTTTCAATAAACTCCCTATATAATTTGAGTATGAACTTTGATTCCCCCATCATAATGAGTCTGTTAGATGACGATTTTTATAAATATAGTATGGGAGCAGTTGTGTATCACAACTTCCCCAACGCCACTGTCACATACGAATTTTTCAATCGTGGTAAGACTCATTTTCCAAGTGGATTCGCCTTTCAATTGAGAAACCAGATTAAAAAACTGGCTACTCTGAAATACACTTCTGATGAGATTGAATATCTTAAAGGATTGAATCGTTTCAAGGATACCTACATCGAATTTCTTCGTAATTTTCAGCTTGACCCGAACGAAATCCACGTAACACAACTCGACTCCGGTGAATTGAAAATCTTCATCAAAGGTTCGTGGTATCGTACAATCTTTTGGGAAGTGAAGTTGATGGCAATCATTTCTGAACTATATTTCAGGATGACCGAAACTGAAATGTCGAAAGATTGGGCTGACAGGATTGTTAAAAAGGCCATCAACCTCGACATGGCTGGATGTAAGTGGAGTGACTTCGGCACCCGCCGTCGCCGTTC
>Ga0214177_1000491_pt1 | contig 10252 bp, 9 predicted proteins | sample TroBogEpilimnion_43_FD_153015 | JGI IMG/M metagenome (GOLD analysis project Ga0214177, IMG submission 153015) | Freshwater microbial communities from Trout Bog Lake, WI - 27AUG2007 epilimnion | ecosystem: Environmental > Aquatic > Freshwater > Lake > Epilimnion/Euphotic zone | place: Trout Bog...
CACCCAGAATCATCTATCGGGTGATCCGTATACGAGTAAGTCGATCAACGTTCTCCGTGAACATATCGAAGAGCAACTTGATTCAATTCTTCCGGCACTCGTTCATCACCAAGATACTGATCGCGCGATTGCGACCTCGAAGACGCTTCGCACACTCGCCAGACTTTGTGGTGATTGGTTTGATGGAAATGGCAAGAACATCAAGATTGATGCGATCCGAAAAATTTGCAATCGACTCGGCGATATGACGCTTGAAGAACGAACCCGACTACCTGGTGTTTCGGCGAACCGTGCCCGACAGATTGTTGCTGGCGCTTATGTCACTGAATCTGTCATGCGAAATCTTGACCTACGTGAATTAGAGATCTGCCCTTGGGCACTTCGTGAAGGCGTTGTTCTTAAGTGGATGGACTGGACCGAAAAGTAAGAAGTTACGCCTATTTTACCGGCGCATCTAGCCGATCGATCTGCACAACTTCCTTCTTATTATGGTGCAGTATCCAGGAATCACCTGGTTCTAACTTGTTCGATGGATAGTCAAAATCAATCTTTTTTGTGAGTTTCTCCATCATGCGGGGTAACACTGGATTATGGCTGCAGAGCACGATCGGCTCATTATCCTTGATGAGATCCTTGGCGTAATCGATCGCCTTCTCTTTATTCTTCTTCCAGGTGTATTCACTTACCTTATTTGTAATCTTCATCGTGATGCCAAGGGCCTTCGCCATCTGCTCGACCGTGTCATGACAACGAACCGCATCTGATGTGTGGATCTGGGTGAGGCCATAGACCTGAAAGAGGGAGAGCATCCGCTTTGCCTGGAGCTGACCTAATTGTTCTAATGGTCGATCTTCATCTTCGCCTTGCCACTCCTCGCGCGCTAGCGCCTTTGCATGGCGGAGCATGATGAGTGGGTAGGAATCGAATGGAATGTCGTTGAACTTCGCGATGATCTCGCGGTCTGAATCGCGTGTGACCTTCTCAACCGCATCTTCAAGTGAAAGCCATTCGAGTAGATCAACCTCATCGTTGGCATGAAAATCTGAAGCATCCCCAACAAGTCGGGCCGACCAATAGTGCACTCGCTTGAGTCCGTCAGCGACGAAATATTCGATATCACCAATATAAGGACCGAAAGAGACGTTGAGGTTCGTCTCTTCTAACGTCTCGCGGTAGGCACAGGCGATGAGCGCTTCACCAGAATCTAACTTTCCTTTTGGAAGCGACCAATCGTCGTAGCGAGGTCTATGAACGAGGGCTACTTGGATCTCACCATCAATCTTGCGCCAGATGACAGAACCGGCGGCGATGATCTCGTTACTCATCCGCGGGCTCGGTACCAGTCGATCGATGCTTGGTGGAAGTCTGAGAGGCGCTCGCCATTGGTGTTTTGAGTGATGCGGCGCCATGAACCGGTCTCTGTCATATGCCAACTAGCGGTCTTATCCGATAAATAACCATCAAGTGCGCGCAATAAATGGCGCTTATGGTCCGGTTGGGTGATCTTCACAAGTGATTCAACGCGGCGACGCAGGTTGCGATCCATGATGTCGGCAGAGCCAATCCAGAGTTCATCATCTCCGCCATTAACGAAGTGATAGACGCGAGAGTGTTCAAGGAAACGTCCAAGGATCGAGACGGCATGAATATTCTCTGAAAGACCTGGCACTCCGGTTCGGATCGCGCAAATACCGCGAACAATAAGTTCAACTTTTACGCCCGCTTGGCTAGCACGATAGAAGGCTTCGATGAATTGCTCATCTAGTACTGAGTTGAGCTTAAATCGAATACCAGAAGGTTTACCGGCTTTGTGGTTATCAATCTCGCGGTCGATTCGCTCCATTAATCCTGGTGCCATTGTCCGTGGCGCAACCAAGATACGTTCAAACGAAGTCTGTGGTGCAAAGCCAGATAGCTGGTTAAAGAGTTTATTTACATCTTCGCCCAAAACTTTATCGGATGAGAGAATTCCAAAATCCTCATAAAGCCGCGCAGTCTTTGGGTTGTAGTTACCGGTTCCCATATGGACATAACGGCGAATGCCATTCGACTCTTGGCGCACCACGAGTGAGAGCTTGGCGTGAGTCTTAAATCCAACAAGACCATAGACCACGTGGACACCGGCATCTTCAAGTTTGCGGGCCCAGCGAACGTTTGCTTGCTCATCGAAGCGCGCACGGATCTCAATAACTGCGAGAACCTGCTTGCCTGCCTCGGCAGCTTCTATGAGTGCCGCCATAATCGGTGAGTCACCCGATGTGCGATAGAGCGTCTGCTTGATTGCAAGAACGTGCGGATCGCGAGCTGCGCTCTCTAGGAAGCGAACGACGGATGAAGTGAATGATTCATACGGGTGATGAAGCAGTATCTCCTGCTTACGAATAGCGCCAAAGAAATCCTCATAATTCTCGGCTTCGATCTCACGAAGTAACGGCGGGACTTGATTTTGGAGTCCTTGGAACTTCAATTCAGGTAGATCAATATCGGCAAAGACATTGAGTCCGGTGAGATCAAGTGGTTCTGGAACACGTGAAATATCCTGAGGCTTGATATCGAGTTCATCCATCAAGGTTGAAAGTAGTTCAGCATCAATATCTGGATTTACCTCGAGTCGGACCGGGGGTCCGAATTTACGACGAAGCAACTCTTGCTCCATAGTTGCGAGCAGATCATCCGACTCTTCCTCTTCAAGTGCTAAGTCAGCGTTACGAGTAAGCCGGAAGGTGTAATAACTCTTGATATCCATTCCTGGAAAGAGTTGATCGAGATTTGCAATGATTACTTGCTCGAGCGGAATGAAACGACGTGCAACATTCTTCTCGATTGGGATAAAGCGCGGCAGATTTGATGGCACCTTTACGCGAGCGAAGAGTTCTTCTTCGGAGTCAGGTAGCCCGACAACAACTGCTAAGTTGAGCGAGAGACCCGAGATATATGGGAATGGGTGTGATGGGTCCACAGCAAGTGGCGTAAGAACTGGGAAGATTTTCGAATGGAAGATCTCGTTAACATACGAACGCTCTTCATCAGTGAGCTCGGTCCACTTGGTAAGACCGATCCCATGGTTTGCCAGCGCGGGTAGCACGGATTCGTTAAAGCAACGAGCTTGGCGGGCAATGAGCTCCTGAGTTCGCTGAGATAACTCAGTCATTAATTGACGTGGGTTATAGCCAGCAGTATTTGTCTTGGTGATTCCAGCCTCTAACTTGCGCTTGAGTGAGGCGACACGAATCATGTAGAAGTCATCAAGATTAGAGGAGAAGATTGCCAGGAAGCGGCAACGTTCAAGGAGCGGCGTTGATTCATCCTCGGCGAGTTCTAAGACGCGCTGATTGAAGGCGAGCCATGAGAGTTCACGGTCGATCAGCCGCTCGCGCGGGTTCTCGGCGATCGAATGGCTCATGCGGACAGTTTCTCCTACTTAAGTGAACAACAGGTAATCGATAGGCAAATTACGAGGGGTGGCCCTTACCCCGCCCGCTCGGCCGCGATCCAATGCATAACGATCGCCGTAGCCACCGATGCATTGAGGGATTCGACCTCAGAGTTCATAGGGATCGAAAGGACCAAGTCGCACTTCTCGCGGGCTAGGCGTGAAAGACCCTTACCTTCAGAACCGACGATGACGTAGACCGACTCTTTCGCAAGTGAGAACTTTGGCAACTCTTCATCGCCATCGGCTGCAAGGCCCACAACAAAGAAGCCAGCTTTCTTCGCATCTTCAATCGAACGAACGAGGTTGGTGACTTGCGAGATCGGCATACGTGCAGCAGCACCGGCCGATGACTTCCACGCTGATCCCGTCATCGATGCATTACGACGTTCAGGAATGACAACGCCATCAGCACCAAATGCGGCAGCACTTCGAACAATCGCACCAAGATTATGTGGATCAGTAACGCCATCCATGCCGATGATGAGTCCGGCCTTTCCATCCACTCGAGCGTTGACCAAGATCTGATCGAAGTCAGAGTAATTGAATGCCTTAATGACAAGTGCGATTCCTTGATGCGTGGTTGTACCAGTGACGCCATCGATCGTTCCGCGTGGAACTTCTTTGATCACTAAGTTCTGATTCTTTGCAAGGCGCAGGGACTCGGCGATCTTCTCATCGACCTCAGTGCGTTCAGCGATCAGTAACTCTTTCGCAGGAATCTTTGCGCGAAGCGCTTCGACCACAGAGTTCTTACCGGCGACCGCATCACCTGATGGCTTCGTTTCGCGACGTGATTCTGGGCGGCGATACTCTTCACGGCGTAATGCGCGGGCTGGTGCGGTTGCTGCCTCACGGCGCTTGCGTCCTGGACGTGTCATTGAATACTCCAACGTGTTCCTTGTGGTGTGTCTTCAATGAGAATTCCCAAATGAAGGATCTGATCGCGAATCGCATCTGCTGCTGCAAAATCTTTGCGAGCTCTCGCTGCATTTCGTTGATCAAGTGCTAGTTGAATAAGGCCATCAAGTGCTTCAGTGCCTGCTGAACCAGAAGCAGCAAATGCCTCATCGAATGGATCGCAACCAAGAATCGCAAGTGCGCCACGGACCTCAGCGGCATAGCCACTGACGGCGGCGTTATCACCCGCTGTTATTGCAGTATTCCCGAGGCGAACCGCTTCAGAGATAGATGCGAGCGCCGTCGGTACCGCTAAGTCATCATTCATAGCGTCAGCAAATGCTTGTGAGTACTTCAACTCAGGTTGTGAGCCCGTAACCTCTGCAGCACGCTTTAAGAATGCCTCGATACGGCGGAGATTTACTGAAGACTCTTCAAGCGCTTCAAAGGAGAACTCGAGCATCGATCGATAGTGTGCTGAACCTAAATACCAACGGAGTTCGATTCCGCGAACACCCTTGTTGAGGATCTCATGAATCTGAAGTGAGTTACCGAGAGATTTCGACATCTTCTCACCTGATGTTGTGACCCAGGCGTTGTGCATCCAACGCTTCGCAAAGCCGTAGCCAGCCGCCTCAGATTGTGCGATCTCATTCTCGTGATGAGGGAAGATCAAATCGAGGCCACCACCATGAATGTCAAAGCTCTCACCCAAGTAGGTATGGGCCATTGCCGAACATTCCAAGTGCCAACCTGGTCGACCCGCGCCCCATGGCGTTGGCCATGATGGATCTCCTGCCTTCGCCGCCTTCCACAATGCGAAGTCACGAGGATCGCGCTTGTGTGTGAGGTCTGCATCTTCAGCAGGTTGTAGATCATCGAGCTTCTGATTCGACAATGTGAGATAACGCTTTAGTTTGCGAACCTCTAAATAGACATCGCCATTACCTGGTGCGTAGGCACTGCCATTTGCAATCAACTTCTCCATGAGTTCGATCATTTGAGTGATATGGCCAGTTGCGCGTGGTTCATAGGTTGGCGGTAAGACGTTGAGGGCTGCATATGCCATTGAAAAGGCGCGCTCATACTTCATTGCGACCGCCCACCAAGGAATCTCTTCATGGGCTGCTTTATGCAAGATCTTGTCATCGATATCAGTAACGTTGCGGATCATCGTGACGTCATAGCCAGTTGCAGTAAGCCAACGACGCAAAATATCGAAGTTCACACCAGATCTGATATGGCCGATATGTGGCGGGGCCTGAACAGTGGCACCGCAGACATAGATACCGACTTTGCCTGGAACGATGGACTCAAAATTTTCTAGGGCATGTGTTGCCGTGTTAAAGAGTTTCATAGTTTTGTTATGAGTGCTGTTGCCACCGCGGTGATACCTTCACCTCTGCCCAGTGAACCCATCCCATCTGTTGTAGTTCCGGAGACAGAGACCGGGGCACCCAAAGCAGCGCTGAGGACTTGCTGTGCTTCGGCACGCCGAGCATTGATGCGCGGAGAATTTCCAATAATTTGGACCGATGCATTGACTGGCTCGAATCCGTTCGTTACCAACAACTCTCTTACCTGCGCGAGCATCTGCAATCCAGAGGCATTCTTCATCTGAGGAAGATCCACACCAAAAATTTCCCCGATATCACCAAGTCCAGCTGCCGAAAGAAGAGCATCACACATGGCATGGACCGCAGCATCTCCATCGGAGTGCGCCTCTAATGCGGGCGTATCCTCCCAGGTCAATCCAACAAGCACACAAGGACCTTGCGTCGAATACTTATGGGCATCGACTCCAATCCCGGTTCGAAAGGAGGAACTCAATCTTCTGTGCTTTCAGCAATTACCTGAAGTGCTGCCGCCGTTTGCTCTTCGCCTTCACCTTCGACCTGAACATAAATCTCATCCCCGCATTTCACTCCTAAGGTCATGACGCGCAAGACGCTGGCACCATCGACTGCAGGCGTGGCTGTTCCATCGACGATCTTTGAGAGCTTGACCGTGCACCCCGAACTCTTGGCTTGAGCAGCGAAAGCTGCCGCTGGCCTGGCGTGCAGGCCGACTGGGGAGAGAACCTTGACTTTAAATTCTTTCATGAGATTACCCTATCGGCTCTCACAGTGGTGTTTAATATGGACATAAGTTCACCTTGTTGCACAAATGTGAAAGTAGGAAAATGGGCACTGAAACTCTCATCGCTGGCCATCCGTTCTCTTCTTCAACGCACGCATCACAAGCACTGCTCGTGATGAATCGCATTCGAAAGTTCGAAGAGGCGGTAGAAGATCTATTCGGTCGAGGAATGATGCATGGAACAATGCATTTATCAATTGGACAAGAAGCCTGTGCCACTGGCGTCTGTCTGAATTTAGAGATTACAGATCAAATTACATCCACGCACCGAGGCCACGGCCACTGCATCGCGAAAGGCGCAGATCTCACTCGGATGATCGCAGAACTCCTCGGAAAAGAGATCGGCTACTGCGGCGGCCGTGGTGGCTCGATGCACATCGCAGACGTGGCAACTGGAAACTTGGGAGCCAATGGAATTGTAGCTGGCGGAATTCCAATCGCTGTTGGAGCTGCGCTCGCAGCAAAAATGATGAAGAAGACAAATGTTGTCGTCTCTTTCTTCGGTGATGGCGCACTCAACGAAGGTGCTTTCCATGAGGCAGCAAATTTGGCTGCGATCTGGTCATTGCCCGTCATCTTTGTCTGTGAGAATAACCATTACGGTATGAGCTCATCAACTGAAAAAGCATTCGCCCTTGAAAAACTCTCAGACCGCGCGCTTGGCTACGGGTTCCCGGGTGTCACAGTGGATGGCAATGATCTTGCGGCCGTTTATGAAGTAACACAATCGGCGGTTGAAAGAGCCAGATCAGGCCAAGGGCCGACGCTGATCGAACTAGAAACATATCGCTACAAAGGCCACTCTCGCTCTGATAAGAATTTATATCGGACAAAGGAGGAGATTGACGATGCTAAGACTCGTGATCCCATCCAACGATTTAGATCTAAGGCGATTGAGATGAAATTACTCACCGAAGAAGAAGCAGAATCGATTGAAAAAACGGCCACTGACGATGTGATCGCCGCAGTAAATGAAGCAGTGAAAGCTAAAGCTGCAGATCCAGCGGGACTCATGGATGCTGTGTTTAAGAAGGTATCACTATGAATGATCGCATGTTGACAATGGCTGATGCGCTACGTGAAGCCATGGGGATTGCAATGGAAGAACGTCAAGAAGTCTTCATTCTCGGTGAAGATATTGGTATCTATGGCGGCGCCTTCGGCGTAACGGGAGATCTCTACCATCGATTTGGTGCAGATCGAGTCTTGGATACTCCGATATCTGAACTTGGATTTGTCGGAACTGCGGTTGGTGCAGCGCTCGCGGGAATGCGCCCAATTGTAGAAATTCAATTCTCTGACTTCACCGCTCAAGCTATGGATCAGATCGCAAACCAAGCAGCGAAGATTCACTTCATGGTCGGTGGGGGCTTGCATGTTCCACTTGTCTTGCGTGCTGCTTCGGGTTCCGGCACTGGCGCAGCGGCGCAGCACTCTCAGAGTTTAGAAACCTGGTTTGCAAATATACCTGGGTTAAAAGTAGTCATGCCATCAAACCCAACCGATGCTAAGGGATTGCTCCTGTCTGCGATAGATGATCCAAACCCTGTGATCTTTCTCGAGCATAAATTGCTCTACAAGATTCCAGGACGTGAAGCAGTGCCCGAAGGAGCAGAACGAATTCCGCTAGGGGTTTCTAAAGTTGTTAGACCCGGTAAGGACATCACCATAGTCGCGACTGGAATTATGGTTAATCGCTGCTTTGAAGCGGCCGAGAAATTAATGTCCGAGGGAATCTCGGTTGAGCTCATTGATCCTCGAACCATTTCACCTCTGGATATCAATCCAATTTTACAATCAGTGGACCGCACTGGTCGATTGATGGTGGTACAAGAAGCGCCAGAACATGCTGGATTTTTAAATGAGGTAATCGCCCAAGTCACAACAAGTGGCAGTTTTGGTTCACTCATTGCTCCCATTGTCCGATTGGCAGGCATGAATATCCCTATTCCATATGCTCCTCAACTCGAACGCGCAGCCGTACCTCAAATTGAAAATATCGAGGCCGCGGCACGTGCTGCAGTAAGGGAGTGGCGATGAGTTTTCTTTATCCGGTAGTCATGCCGAAAATGAGTATGACCATGGAGACTGGCGAACTATTGGTTTTCCATTGCAAAGTTGGCGATGTCGTTAAGGCAGGAGATGTTCTCTTTGAGGTAATGACCGACAAAATCGATATGGAAGTCGAATCTCCTGCTGATGCAGTGGTTAAGGAGTTGTTGCAAGCTCCTGGGGCAGTTGTGCCTATTGGTCAACCGGTAATGACTTTAATAACAGAAACGCAAGTTATGGCCTTTGATTTTGATGGCGAAGCGGCTGCCGATTCGATCGAATCGATCGAATCCAGCGAGTCTCTGGTGGTCGAAGCAGAAATCCCGGTCGCTAGCGAAAGTACCGTTGCGCAAGATCCAAGCACCCAGATTAAGGCAGTCCCTAAGGTGCGAAGCATTGCTGCCCAGAAAGGAATCGATCTCAGCAGCATTACCCCGACTGGGCCCGAAGAAACAATCATGATGGCCGACCTCGGCGCCTCTGCGTATGCCCACACCGATCGCCAGATTGCGAATAGAAATTTGATTGCTTCTGGCCTTGCTAAGACCAGAGAAATTCCACAGGCTTCATTTGAACGCTACGTGAATCGCACTATCGGCGAGAGCGCACAATGGCATGCCACTTTGCTCAGTAGCTGGGCAAATACTCTAAGGTCGCGACCAGATTTGTTATCAGGTAGCGACATTGGCGTTGCAATGATCATTCGATCCAAACATGGCAGCGCTCTTCCTGTTTTCAAGAATCCAGATCTCATGCCTATCGAGGAATTGAAGAGTCTGGTTCTTCAAACTACAGAATTAGCCATGACGGGTAAGGTGCCGGTTCATATGTTGAACGGTGCGACGACGACGATATTTGATCTCACCAGCTTCTCAATGAGTTCGCCTACCCCGCTGCTCTTCCCAACGCATATAACCTCACTCACCGTGGGGTCATCAGAGGTTAGTTCTTCATTAAAATTAGCCTTAACCATTGACCTGCGCACATGTGACTTTTATGATGGCGCACAATTACTGGAGCAACTCGTTTCAAAGATGTGATTTTTCCACTCAAGTGAAAATTCGCGTTCTAGCTTTAGAATTAAGGAGAACTTTGTGAAGAGTGCTTCAGGTATCTCGGCTTCCAGCGGAGCGGCCAGCGGTAGATTCTTTTTACTTACCACTGATATTCCTGTCCCCGACCTACAGCCCTCCCGGTTCTCACAGGAAAAAGAGTATGAATTTCTCGTCGCTGCTGTGGATGTAATAACAAAGGATTTGGCAGCCCGGGCAGCACGTGCTACGGGAGAGACTCAGGAGATACTTCTAGCAACAACCGAGATCGCCAGTGATCCAGCAATACTTGAAGAGGCAAAGGGATTTATTGGTAAAGGCCACACGGCGGCCTATGCAATCTTGCAGGCGACCAAGCTCTTCCAGGAGCTGCTCGCGCAATCTGGCGGGTATTTGGCTGAACGAGTCAGTGATGTGGGGAATATCTGTGATCGCATCTTATGCGAACTTAACGGGCAGGCCTATCCAGAAATTCCAGATTTTGACGAACCGATTATTCTCATCGCTCATGATCTATCGCCAGCAGATACCACCGACCTCTCCTCAGATACAGTTTTAGCGATTATCACCGAGCAGGGTGGCCCAACGAGTCATACCGCGATCATTGCGCGCTCTTTGGGGATTCCGGCGATCGTCGCTTGCAATGGAGTTATCGAGCTAGCAAACGAAAACCGCA
>Ga0214177_1000496_pt1 | contig 10192 bp, 10 predicted proteins | sample TroBogEpilimnion_43_FD_153015 | JGI IMG/M metagenome (GOLD analysis project Ga0214177, IMG submission 153015) | Freshwater microbial communities from Trout Bog Lake, WI - 27AUG2007 epilimnion | ecosystem: Environmental > Aquatic > Freshwater > Lake > Epilimnion/Euphotic zone | place: Trout Bog...
TAAGCCAGACCATGTCATCTTGAGAAAAATCAAATCCTTCAGTCTTTAAAGATAGAAGCGATGACAAGGAAGACTCAGCTTTAAAGACCAAACCTGTTTTTGATTGATATTCCTTACGAAATTCTTCACCCAAAGCATTCATCTCTGATTCACCGCGCGAGTCAAACCAAGCAATTGGCTGGGCAAGAATTTGTCCTTGTGCACTCAGAATTACACCACTCTCAGCCATCCCTGTAATTCCAATTCCTGCAACACGGGGACTATCTAGCAACTCTTTGGTTTTTACAAGAACTTCAGCAATGCACGCAAGAATTTTTTGAAATAGCTCTTCAGCAACTGCCTCTACACGTCCGTTAGGCTTAACAAGCCAATCCGTTGGCTTCGAGGCTGTAGCTACATGTTTTCCCTCGGGAGAAACAGAAATTACTTTTGTATTAGTCGTTCCGAGGTCTATTCCTAAGTAAATCGTATTCATACGCCCACCTTGACTCTAAGTTCACCGGATCCGCGTGGCACTACTTTCAACGGAATAATATGTTCCTGTGGCTTGAATTCCCCACCACCAATTTTTTCAAATAGTTTTGTAATAGCCGTACGCCCAATTTCGCGTGCAGAGTGATCGAGTACTGTTACCGGCGGTTGAATGGATGATGCAAGTGTGAAATCGTCGAAGGAAACAAGAGCAATGTCTGTTCTACTCAATTTGTGCATTGCGCTCACAATGTTAATAGAAATCTCAGTTTTTGAAGTAAAAAAAGCAGTCGGCGGATTTCTCATCGCTAAAATATTTTCTATTGTAGAATCTAGATTTGTACCAGATTCTAAATTAACAAGAAGAAGCGACTCATCAAGTTTAATTCCAGCATCTTTAAGTGCTGCTTTGTAACCGTCAAGACGGAGCTTTGTTGGTTTAATTTTCAAATTATCAGCAAAATACATAATTCTTGTATGGCCATTTTGAATTAGGTGCTCAGTTGCAATTTTTGCACCATGTTCATCATCTACACGAACAACATCACCTTTGTACTTCTCCGGGGCACGATCGATGAAGACAGTAGGCATTTGATTTTGCTTCAGAAATGAATAATCGGCATCCTGAGGGGCGATGATCATCCCAGTCACTCTCCGCTGAATAAACCCTTGTACAAGTTCATTTTCCCGAACTAATTCCCCATGGGTGCTGCCTACAATCACGCCAATTCCATGTTCATTTGCAACAGTTTCCACTTCTTCGACTAACTCCGCAAAGAATGGATCACCGATCTTTGGGACAACAACGCCAATAACTCTGTCTACACCGGTCCTAAGTGATCGGGCAATTATGTCTACCTGGTAGCCAAGGTCATTCATCTTCTTTTGAACTCGCTCACGCGTTTCATCGCTGACACGCTCATCGTTATTGAGAACCCTAGATACCGTTTTAATACTTGTTTGTGCAGCTTCGGCGACATCAATGAGGCGGACTCGCTTATTCATGTCTGCCGCCATTCAAAATTTCTAGAACACGTGCCTTCTCAAAACCACCAGCACGGTAGGTCTCACAAGATGCAGCCGCTGTTGCCATGCCGTACTTAATTGCTTCTTTCCAATTTGTTTCAGCTTGATGTGTTTCATAATAAATGGCAAAACCGGCTACAAAGGAATCACCCGCGCCAACAGCGCTCTTATAGCGATCAGGAGAAATAACAAAAGCAGGTAACCACCAGTGCTCATCTGCATTCTTAAACGCGCAACCGTGCGCGCCTGCCGTAACAATAATATTTCTTCCAACTTTATTAAAAAGCGCCTCAGCAGCAGCTAGAGCCCGATTAGAAACATTTTGATCGTTTGGCACAAAAAGATCACCGGTCTTATCACTAATCATTGCTTCAGCTTCTTCAAGATTAGGTGAGATGAAATCCAAGACTTCGCTCGTGCGAGACTTAAAGGCTGCGGGAGATGTATCCACAAGTAGTTTTCCGCCAGCACCCTTTATGGCTTGAGCCAATCGGTCAACTGCATTCTCTGGGTGATTACTCGGAAGGCTTCCCATAATTAAAACAATTTCATTTTTTTGAGTTTTCTTCGCTGCGGCAACGCAGTACTCATCCCAATTTTTCCCCGTGATATCTGGACCAAGTCCATTAAAGACTGTAATCGCAGAGGAAGTTTCTTCATTCATAATGATTGCTTTTCTTACTTCGCCATCTACCTCTAAATACTCAACGTCGTGGCCTTCGGAATCTAAAAGCGACCTATAGAAATCACCCTCGCGGGTTGGGAGCATGAGATAAAGATGCGGTTCCACACCCATTGTTTGGCAAGCTCTTGCCACGTTAATACCCTTGCCGCCTGCCGTTGTTTCATTCTTAATTGCCCTATGTACGCTTCCGTGTACAAGCTGTTTTACCCACATCGTGATGTCTATGCACGGATTGGGATTAAGTATCAGCATAGATAGGTAATCGTTGTCATCATGGGAAACTCTACTTTTTTACGCGTGGGTCTGTCAATGCCATATAAGTGATGAGGCCCCCAGATTGCTCTGACGGCCTCATCCTGTGCTTTGTTAACTAGTTTAGCTAATTAGCAATGATCCTTATATTGAGCAGCAATACCCGCAGGGGTGTTGATGTTCTTCATTGTAAGGATTGTGAAACCGGTTTGTACCTTGTGTGGTGAAACAGTTGTTCCCTTAAGGGCAGCAACTGCATCATCTACGCCGGTTGAACCGATTGTTGCAGGTTGTTGTGCAATAAGAGCCTGGACAGTTCCAGCCTTAAGTGCAGCGACTTGATCTGAACCAGCATCAAATCCAACAATCTTAACCTTGCCAGACATTCCTGCTTGCTTGATACCAGCAGCAACACCTTCAGCAGAGAATAGGTTTGTTGCGAATACGCCAACAATGTCCTTGTTCTTAGCTAGTGCAGCTGTGATGATGCGCTGAGCAATAGCTGGCTCATTGTTTGAGTACTGAACACCAATGTAGTTGTACTTCTTATCCTTGTTTGCTGAATCAGCAAAACCGTTAACGCGAGCGTCAACTGAGCTAACTCCAGGTGATGTACTTACTACAAGAACCTTTCCACCCTTAGGTGCAAGTCCCTTAATAGCTGTGAATGCAGCCTTACCGCCGCCGTAGTTATCTGATGCAATTTCAGCAACAGCCTTTGAGGTGTCACCGATATTTGTATCAACTAGAACTACCTTGATACCAGCAGCAATAGCAGCCTCAATTGGCTTCTGAAGTGCTGAAGTATCGTTTGGAGCGATTAAGATTGCATCTGGCTTTGAAGCCACAACGCTGTTAAGTACTGGTATTTGAATTGTTGCATCCCACTTTGCGCCACCTTGTGTGGTGATTGTTGCGCCATCCTTTGCAGCTGCTGCTGCAACTCCGCAACCCATGGTTACGTAGAATGCATCGCCGGCTACGCCTTGGATAAATGTGATCTTGTAGTTGTCAGCATTAGCGGCTGTGCCGAATGTTGAAACTCCAAGTGCAATCGCTGACGCTGCAGCGATTATTGATAGCTTCTTGGTCTTCTTCATGCATTTCCCTTTCATGAGGTGCTCTTTTTAGAGCGTTTCTTGAGGCTTTTTCCGCCTCCATCTGCGGCGTTACGACGAGCATTGTCGACGTAAACAGCAGCCACCAGAAAGACACCGACAACAACGTTTTGCCAAAAAGGCACTACGCCGATGATGATGAAGCCAGTCTGGAGAACTATCGGTATGAACAGACCAATCATGGTCCCGAAAATGGTTCCATACCCACCGAAGAGGCTGGTTCCACCAATCACAACGCCGGCGATTACTGTCAATGCAGTATTCGATTGGCCCGCGATTGTAGTTTGCTGATACATGGCAAGGCTCATAATTCCGCCAATACCTGCCGTAAATCCCATAAGTGAATAGACGTAAATGAGCTGGCGATTCACATTGATTCCCACACGCCTACAAGCTTCGGTATTAGAACCAACCGCGTATGTAAGTAGTCCAAATTTAGTTTTATGGAGAAGGACTCCACCGAGAATAACAACTACCACAGCAATCACTCCAAGAACAGGAATTTGCTTATAGATATTTCCAAAACCGATTTTGTTTACCAGTTCCGGTGTTGCCCCACGAAGATCGATTCCACCTGTGATGATTTGTGAAACACCAAGCGCTGCACTGAGTGATCCGAGCGTCACGATGAACGCGGGTACCTTTGCAATCGAAACAAGCCAGCCATTGAGAGCGCCCCAAGCTGTTGCTACAGCGACTGCGACGAATATACCCAAGAATGTTGTGCCCCAGCCTTTTGCACCTGCAGCCACAATCGCCTTACATGCAATAACGCTGCTAAAGACCAAGACGCTACCCACTGATAGGTCGATACCTGCTGTAATAATCACAAAAGTCATGCCTACGCCCAAAACGGCAAAAACTGAGATATTGATGATGATGTTTCTTAAGTTGAACAGGGTAAAAAATGTACTTGGGGCAATAGCGCTAAAAATTGCTGTAATAACTAGAAGCACCGAAACAATTTGAAATGTTTGCGTCTTAGGAATGCGCTTGAAGAATGATTCTTTTTCTTCTGAAAGAATTCCAAAATCACTCTTTGGATCACCGTTTGTATCAGTAAACATTGACATTTATTTGCTCACTTCATCTAGGCGGCCAGTCATTGCGCCAACGAGCTCTTCAAGGTTTGTTTGTGAAGTTTTGTAGTCAGCAATTGTGAGACCACGGCGCATAACCTGTACGCGGTCTGAAATCTCAAGAACTTCTGGCATCGAGTGGCTAATGAAAACAATTCCTATTCCTTTATCGCGAACACGACGAACAAGATTAAGAACATTCTTCTTCTGCACAACACCTAAAGCTGCAGTTGGCTCGTCAAAGAAAAGTACTTTGGTTGCCCAAGCAGCAGATCTGGCAACAGCAATGCTTTGTCGTTGTCCGCCTGACATTGAGCCTGTGCTGGCCGTGAGGGAGCGCACCGTCGCACCTAAGTCGCGAAATGCATCTTCGCTTCCCTTGCGCATTACTTCGTAATCTAGAAATCCAAACTTTCCTAAAATTCCTTTGCGTGGAACTTCTCGGCCCAAATACATATTTTGAACTGCATTCAAATGTGGGCAGAGCGCTAAGTCTTGGAACACAGTTTCAATTCCATAATTTCGAGAATCAGATGGCGAGTTAAAATGAACCGGCTTACCCTCAATGAGTATTTCACCCTCATCAGGTTGCTCTGCGCCAGAAAGAATTCTTACAAGAGTACTTTTTCCCGCACCGTTATCGCCGATGAGAGCTGTAACTTCTCCAGGCTTTACATTGAAGTTACATCCACGAAGTGCCTCAACATGACCATAACGTCTAACAATTCCTTTTGCTTCAAGGGCGTAAGTCATGATCGCTTGGCTTCTCCAGTTCTCGTAAGTGTCAAAATCTTTGACAACGTTGTCACAATAAATAGGTATTTAACTCCGTAATTCACTGGTGGTCAAGGTTTTTTCGCCTAAACCCGCAATCGTTACCTAAAAGTTATCTTTGATCTGAGCAGGGAAATCTTTGGCGCCATCGATATTAATGTGCCCAAAGACTGGCGCTTGGGGATTCGTTTTTGCCAAGTAAGTCTCCATGTCAGCGACTTTTCCCTGGTCACGTTTAAGACCGCGACCTTTAAGTCGAGCAGCTCTCAGAGTATTTGTAATATTTACCCAGATTAATTTAGGGATAACTCCTTGTTTTTCAAATGGTTCCTTCATTTCGTTCCAGATCTTTTCATCTGCGATCTGTTTAGTGAAGGGCCCAACAATTACCAAAGACTTACCTTGGTTAAATTCGATCAACGCTCGCTCCAATAAATCCTGATACCTCGCTGGAGCCATGTCAGATAAGAATTTTTCCATACCAAGTTCATTGAGAGAGGCCTGATTGCTGGCAATAAGTTTGTCTAAGGTGTCATCGAGGTCAAGGATTTGAAGATTGCGTGCCGCTGCAAGTGCTTTAGCAAATTTTGTTTTCCCTGACGCCGCTGCCCCACTGACAAAAAAAACTTCTTGCAATTAAACGTTGCCCTTAAAAGTGAAATCTAAATCAAATTCACGGCTATTGCCAGGTGCGACATCGGGAGCTGGACCGGCATGTGAATTATCCTTAGCTCTTCCCAGCAAACCTGTTGTTGATGGCTCTAAGCCTTGAACATAAAGTGCCTCACAAGCATTTCTCCATTGCATAAAGTGTGGAAGTTGTGTGCCATCCCACTCCAAACGCATCGTCATATCTCCACGATCTGCAGTATTTGGATTTGTTAATTCAACCCATTGTTTTCCCTTAGGGGCATTCCAATCCCAGACACGTTCAACATCTTTTGGTGTTGGAGCCGGCATAGTTGTTGGGTCAACGCCCTTGGCAGAATCGATACATCCAAGTAGTTCGGTGCACGATGTGCTTACTTTCGAGCCTGGAGCTAAAAATGGCCAGCCTAGGTTGATGTGATACAAAACTTGTATTGGCTCTTCGATATAACCATCGTTGCGCACAGAGTCGGAGAAGTGGAACTTGGCTTCACCAAAATTCATTGTAATTCTGCGGGTCATTACAAGATGCTCTCCAAAAGCGGCTGCTTGACGTACCTTTGCTTGCACTTCAATTGTGCCCTTATCCCAATCTACGTTGATTTTTTCAATCATTGTTGGTGAAAGTGAGATAAAGCCTCCAGTAAACCTACGTTCACCGGTTATTGCTGGGTGCAAGTGGCGGTTGGGATGAGTTACTGGACCTCCAACGTGGTCGATACCAATTGTTGAAAGAAATCCACCTTGCCAATTGCGAAGCCATCCCCAACCATCTGGTTCAACTGCTGAAGGGTGAAAAGAGTGAGCATGACGAAAACCTGCTGGTGAGACCCATTGTGTTGGAATGCCGCGATACAGAACGCGACCAATATCAAAACCTCGGTCAACGAGAATTTCAATCTCAAGTTCTCCGTTGCGGATGCGCAAAATGCGCTGATCGAGCATGTCGCCATCCATCGCGCGAAAGAGCTCACAGCCAATAGCTTGCTGGGGATGGCTGGTAATTTTACGAAAATCGTTACGGTCACCGCTCATACCAAAAAGTTTCATGCGGTTACCTTAATACCACAGATCGGGATTTAGCCAGAGTTTTAAAAAGTAATAACTACTTTGTGGGCAGTCTTATCACTTCGCAGGGTCTCCAGTGCTTTTCCATACTCATCTATTGTGAAGCGGTGAGTAATTAGCCCGGTAGTTTTTAGACGCCCAGATTCTAGGGCGGCCAAAGTAGCGGGGAATGTATCAATTTCCGCAAATGAACCCTGAATTGTTATCTCTCTATGAAAGACATCGAAGGCATTAATTCTGAAGGTGTCATCAGGCTCAGCCACACCGTAAACCATGAAGGTGCCACCGCTGCGTGTGAGTGGGACACAGATCTCTGCCACTTCCATTGATCCTGTTGCTTCAACAACGATGTCGTATCCACTTGGCGATGCTTTAAGGAGATCTTCTTTAGTCTTCGCAACATTTTTGCGATCCATAAGATACGTCTTATCGGCGCCTAGCTTCTTTGCCGCATCTAATTTAAATTGAGTGGAGCCAGCAACAGTCACAGAGGCTGCTCCTGAGGTAGCCATTAATTGAGCGAGTAACTGACCTGTTGGTCCAGCACCAAAAATAAGCGCTTTAGTTCCAGGAGTAATCTTGAGCATTTGAGCCCCATGCATAGCGCACGCTGCAGGTTCTGCAAACATCGCATCTTCGGCAGACAAATTTCCTACCTTAAAAACTAAATCCTGTGTTGCAATCATGTACTCAGCAAATGAGCCAGGCCAGTTCGTACCAAGTCCTTTGCGGTTATGGCAAAGGATTGGCTTACCTTCACGGCAAAATTCACAATCACCACAGCTGACAACTGGGTTAACTGTTACTCGGTCCCCTACCTTAAATTGGCTGACGCCTGCACCTAGGGATGAGATTGTTCCCACCATTTCATGGCCTGGAATAAGGGGGAATTCTGCAAGAAAGTCACCTTCATGAATATGCAGATCTGTTCCACAAACTCCGGCTAACTCAATCTTAATTAAAACTTCACCAGCTTGCGGGGTTGGGGTTGGAATCTCTTTGACGGTGAAATTTTTTGCTGAGTCATAGACAACGGCTTTCATGAATTCTCCAAGTTGTAGGTGAGTTGGGTGCCGAAAGTATTACACCCCTAATCTGGAATTACCACTAAACTTTTTCACATGAGCTATGAACTTCAAGATTTGAGCGGGAAAGTCGTCGTAGTTACCGGGGCAACTTCTGGGATTGGCCGAGAGACAGCGCGAGGCATGGTCGCACAAGGTGCAAAAGTTGTCTTGAATGCTCGCAAAGAAAATGACCTCAAAGCACTCTGCGCAGAACTAACTGACAAGAGTGCCACATACGTTGCTGGGGATTGCTCAGATCCAGAAGTCTCACGAAGGATTGCTGCCGCTGCAATTGAAAAATTTGGAACGATTGACATTCTCGTTCCAAACGCAGGTGTTGGACTCTATGGCTCAATTTTTGATTGGTCAGATGATGAAATAAATAGCATGATCCGTACAAACTTTGAGGGAACAGTCCATCTTGTTCGCGGGTGTGCAAAGACAATGGTTGAAAAGGGCGCAGGAGACATCATCATTGTTTGCTCAGTTGCTGGGTATTACGGCGCAGCAAAAGAAGCTGTATATGCAGGGACAAAGCACGCTCAAGTTGGTCTAGCTGCAGGATTAGATCGCGAACTTCGAGAAAAAGGAGTTCGAGTTTCACTCGTTGCACCTGCTGGTGTCTCAACAAACTTTGCCATGGGAACAGGTCGCACACCAGGTATGCCAAGGCTTGGTGTTTACTTAAAGCCAGAGGAAGTAGCAGCACAAGTTATTTATATTGCGCGTCAACCTCGTTCAGTCCGCACAACACTTATGACACTTTGGTCAATGGACCAACAAAGCAATTAGTTTTAACTAAAGCGAATAAGAACTTTGATTTGATCTCCTGCAATTGCAGTATCAAAGGCCTTTTGTGATTCTTCTTTAGGAAATACTGAAGTGACAAAATCAAGTGCGTTAAATCCCTTTGTACCAATGATTTTGATGGAATCTTCATAGTCTGCAGGCAAATATGTCGCAGATCCCTGAATGCGAATCTGGTGATCTTGAATGATAGGTAGAGGGATTGTTACTTCTTTTGCTGGAACCCCAACAACCATGACTGTGCCAGCTTTATCAGCCATCGCAATAGCCTGTGAGATCGTGTGCTGAATCGCTACGCAGTCAAAAACAATATCAACACTTTCCCCAAATTCAGCGCGCACATCACTCGGCAAAGTGGAACTGCCAGCATCTAGAACTACATCTGCACCAAGGCGCTTTGCGCGATCGCGCTTGCCGGCAAGCAAATCGGTCATAACAATTTTCTTTGCATTAAAGTGTTTTGCGGCAACAAGAGTAAGTAAGCCGATTGTTCCGCAGCCAATGATTGCCACTGTCTTGCCCGTCAGATCTTTATTTCCCACACATGAAAGCTTTACAGCATGTACAGGTGTTGATAAAGGCTCGATTAATGAAGCCGCCTCATCACTAAAAGATTCAGGTACTTTATGGAATCTTTTTGCTGAAAGGGTCCAGTAATCGGCCATTCCGCCTTGTTCATAGCCGCAGCCGAAGAATCTCAAATTTTCGCAGAGGTTTTCGTTTCCATTCTTGCAGTTCTTGCAATCCCAGCACGGAAGATCGGGTTCAATAGTGACGCGTTCACCCACAGAGAATCCTTTGACGTCCGGTGCAATTTCTCGAATGATTCCAACAACTTCATGACCTGGCTTATATGGAAGCGGAACAAATGGGTGATGGCCTTGCAGAGCATGCATATCAGAGCCACATACGCCAGTAACAAGAGTTTGAACAAGAATTTCACCAGGCTGTACTTCTGGCTTTTCTACTTCCTGAAGCGTAACTGTGTTAAGGCTTGTCGCAACTAATCTTTGCATTTAATCCTCTGATCTATTGATACAAATAAATAATTAAGTTTTTCTGGCGGAGACGAAGAGATTTGAACTCTTGAAGGGTTTAACCCCTTACCTCGTTAGCAGTGAGGCGCACTCGACCGGGCTATGCGACGTCTCCTCGTGCGGGATTAGTTTACCTCCTCAGAAGCTAGTGCCTAATCCC
>Ga0214177_1000503_pt1 | contig 10116 bp, 7 predicted proteins | sample TroBogEpilimnion_43_FD_153015 | JGI IMG/M metagenome (GOLD analysis project Ga0214177, IMG submission 153015) | Freshwater microbial communities from Trout Bog Lake, WI - 27AUG2007 epilimnion | ecosystem: Environmental > Aquatic > Freshwater > Lake > Epilimnion/Euphotic zone | place: Trout Bog...
GGCAGCCGCAGGTGGATATTTCACCTACATTCGTGCCTTCACAGAGCCATTCCAAGAATTTATGAAATTGACAACCGTTGGAAGACCAACTCCTGCTGGACCAGTTGGTGGTGCTGCCATTCAAGGTGGACCTCAATCCATCAACGTAGCTGTTCACAAGGATGAGACTATCTTGAATAACATTCGTGGATTTGAGACACCTCTTTTCAACATTGGAGGTCAAGTTCCATCAGGTGCCCTACAAGGTTCTACACGATATGTGGTGCCATTGCAGCAGGATATTTATGTGGAAAGAAATGAGCCCGCTATTTTGGATGCTTTTAAGAGTAATCCATATACAAAGAGCTTACAGTCAATAGCATAATGGATGCAGACCTGCTCAAATATTCAGAAACATCGTTAAATATTTGTACGCATGGATTTACGCGTCGTCAAATTCATGATATTGTTCGCCAAGCATACAATTATCCAAAACGGGTAAGTGTATGTCCGTGTATAACTGATCCTTGGTCCTGCGATATTTTAAGAGAGCTTCGAGTGTTACAACAGAGTAATGAAGCTTGTCGAATTAACAGACCTGAACAGAATCGAGAGCTCGCTTTTGGCTCGGAGAAATGACATTGTGAATGCAACGTCGACTTTTTTCAATTTTGTGTTATTGGCAGCTGTTCTAGTAGGATTTGGGTTCTTTTTGTATACTCAATACGAGGCCAAAGCGAATGAGGTTCCGAAAGTGGATATTCCATTCAAGCCAGTTGCTTGGTACTCTGCTACACGGAATGTCCGTTCAGAAGATTATTCACAACCCTTTGATAATAGCAATGGATCGGGCTACGGAGCTTTTGCGACTTAAATTGGAAATGGCATATCACGATTTTGATATGACCGAGGCAGGAAAGAAGTACGAAGAGATAACCAAACCTTCTGAAAATGAACCGACTGATTTGTTAAAGATTTTTACAGAAACACAGGGTACTTTGAGAGACAAATGTTCTGCCATCGGCATACATACCAAGTCTCAATACGACATTGCTCTTAATCGTTGGAAAGAACACAACGAACCACTTGCAAAGGCGTTAGAAGAGTGCAAGTCCCTATTCGAAATGCGTGGTGGGGAGAGAAAAGTCGTAAAACCACTTTTACCCAAATATCGTCTATAAGTAATGTCGTTTACTGTAAGTCCGCCTATAAGCGGCACTACATTGCAGTTGTATAAGTATGAACCATTCAGTTATACAATTACATATCCAACGCCGAATACTCCTGTAGGAGACACTGTAACAACTACTGTAACGCTAACAGGGACATCATTTCTTTTACAGTCTCTGATTGATATCACCTCATCTACAACACAAGCAACCTTTGCAAATGGAAATGGATTTTCAACAAATTCATTATCGGGAGAGCCGTTATCGATTACAGTTCAGTACAGTTACTTCAACGGTTCGAATCCAGATGGAAGCGATACCTTCACGTATTCATTGCTAGTCTATATCGGAAATGGGCGATTTGTTACTCCTATCAATAACAGCACATACACATTCTACTTGAATGAAACTGTTACGCCAACAGTTTTTACGACTGTCCCTACTATGACGAATGTCTATTCTACCATCTCTCTTCCTCCTGGCCTGTATTTCTCACCAGTGGATTCAAACACTTTCAATTTGCAAGGTACTCCTGCAGTTCAGATTCCAACAAGCAATTATTTAATTGTTGGTCAGAATACCAATTCAAGTTCTGTAGATTATGGAAAGGTTGTAACCACAAATGTAAAAATTGGAGTGTCTGGAGAGCGTATCAATCTAACACCTATCGTGTACAGCAACACTCTAACAATTGGAACACCGATTGCTTCTCAGAATTTCACTGCTACATTTCCAACATATGGCATCTTCTCTTTCTTTTATTCGTGGTCAAATGCTCTTCCAGATGGACTCTATTTTACTGATAATACAGGAGCACCATTGAGTTCAAATTATAGAAGTTATGCTCCACCGAATGCACCCTATCGAATCGGAATAGCAGGAACACCTACTGTCACTGCTGCGTATCAATATGCCAATTCGAACTACTCTTCTAACATTCACGTATCCTGCGTGTTATCTCGAAACAATTCCAATGTTTCCAATGCATTTGATGTGACTCTTCCTTTCAGTGAAACCGTTCTTTTTAATAACATTTTTGTTCCTACAATTTACAGTGGTGTGGCTGTTCCTTCTACAAAGATATTCGATGTTGCAACATATTTCTCAAATGTAAGTTCTATCGCAACCTTATCGAATATAAATCTTAACAACGGAACACTTGCAATCAATCAAGTTGGATCAAATTGCTATATTTCAGGAACACCTGCTTCCAATGCAAATGTTACCTATACTTTCAATGCAACGAATACCGATTTGATAACTCAATCTTTGAATCTTCCTATTCCTGTTATTAGCGATCTTGTGACATTCAATTACTCGATTACGCCTTCGAACGGAACATCGTACAGTTTTATTAATTCTAGACCCCTTAATGAAGGATTAACAGGATACTATCCAAGTCAAATAAAATTCAATGCATCATCTGGTTCTGGAAATGCAATTACTTACAGTATCTCCGGATTTCCTGGAAACTGTGGAATTGTAATCGATTCATCTACAGGCATTCTTTCTGGAATACCGAATTCAAATTTTTCATCCACTCCTTTGACTATTACAGCAGTTGCAAACAATACAAATGCTTCGAATACGACTGTCATCAATGCTGCCATTCTTGCAGATACTATAACGAGTTACAACAGCAATACACTTCAATTTGTTCAAAATAGACCGTTTTCACCCTATCAAATTATTTCAACAACACTGAGTGGACGTAATATTTTGAGCTATACTGCAACCAGTGGATTATTGACTGGATTAACACTTACGAATACAGGCCTCATAAAAGGAACACCTCTTCCTTCCACATCAGGAACATTGCATATCAATGCAAGTACTGGGTATAATAATCTTTCAATTTCATTTCCATATACGACAACATCGGATTCCATTCTGTTTACAGTTGATTCAAATGTCTATGCATTGACTCCTGGAAATGCTGTTCCACCTATTCCTATTCACGGTCTTTCTTACAGTGGAACGCCTGTTGGTAATTTTACTATTTCAAATAATGTTCCTTCTGATCCAACTTATGGAATAACAATTGGTTCTTCTACAGGAATCCTTGGAGGAACATTGTACGATGGAATTCCAACACTTACGTATCCTAGTAATTTATTGCCTTATCAAACTACCTTAAAAGTTTCAGGAACAGCAGGTCTTCTTTCAAATTCTATATCTCCAGAACTTATCACAACAAATCCAGTTGTTCCTAGAAAGTTCATATCGTTCAATACTCCTTCAAATGGTGGAAGACCGACTGGTTATTTAAGCAATTCCGATGATTTCTATAATTGGTCGTTGTTTTCAAATTTTATAGTCGGTGCATACATCACTGATTTGCGTGTAAGAAGAACGACTGGGTTCATTAACAGTATGGTAAATACGTATATCATTCCGTTCGGTTCCAACTATGCATATTCTACGAATGGTGTAGATTTTACAACAATAGCAACCAATACTGGATATGGAATCTATAAATTATTCAACGAAGGATCTACTTGGTATTCTGCAGGAACACGATTATTAGTAGGATGCAATGTTGCAGTGATTCAAAAATCAACCGATGATGGATTGACTTGGAGTGTTGTAAATTCAAACGTTGTTGATAGCACACATTCGCAAGAACTTCTACCAAGAAATGATTCGAATGCTTTCTCTATATTATCAAACAATTATTACCTAACAAATGGAGTTGCATTTGATGGAAATGGTTCCAATTTTATGATCGGAGGGTTTTTTTCAAACAATTACTACCATCCAACATCGAACAATCACAGTATGCTTCGTTCAAGCAATTACGGTTCTAATTGGGATATTGTTACAGGAGAATTCTTAAAAGAGACTGCAAATTTCAATTTAAGTGGATCTGTGTGGATTGCAACCGGTTCTGATTCAAATTTCACTGGAAAACTTACAACAAATGCTGTTCTTTGTCATACTATAAAATATTCAACCGATCAGGGATTGACTTGGAGCAACTCTTCTGGAGATTTTAATGTCAATGCATACGATATAACCTATGCAAATGGTGTTTGGATGGTGACAGGAACGGATCAAGGAAGTGGAATATATTTGAAATCTGGTCTGCGATATTCAACCAATGGAAGCAACTGGAATCTGGTTACACAAAGTGACATTGTGTACTCAAATGCCTACAACACTGCTCCAAATATTGGTATTGGTCCAGTTCAATTCGATGATATAAAGAATGAATGGAATCTTATTGTACGTTCCTATTCATCCGGTTCGAATTATATGAAACTTTATGTACACGATACAGTCAGTTCATTTGACTCAAATTGGGTATACAAATCAACTATCTATTCAAATGCAGGATATGATGAAGATCGTATAGATTATGCAAATATCAGCATTGCTTCCTACACATCCCAAGGAACAATCAGTTCTCAACTCGTATTTCCAGCACTCAATTCACCCGGAGGTCCTGTATTTGTATCTCCAAGTAAAACTGAATACATTCTCTACCAATATATGCCTCTTCAACCCATACAAATTACTGCAACAGGCACAGGAATAGTCTATCTTTTCCTTTTGAACTCAAGTCTTCCACAAGGTCTTTCGTTTGATCCAACAACCGGGCAAATAACAGGCACACCTACAAAAGAGAATCAAAAAGGGTCCTTCACAATTTATGCAAAAGATGATGTAGGAATCAGTACACTCACAATTCTGTATCAAGTTCTCATTCCAAACTTTATCAAACAGCAAAACGGAGCAGGAGCGTTTACGTCCCTCGTCCGCCAAACCGTAGAGGTCAATGCAGCAGAATATAGTGTGAATAATGAAGTTTATCCTGCAGGAGTTACAACCCTTGGATCATTTATGTCACCTGCTGCTCCTGACAATACCAAAGACAAGTTACCTTGTAATTGTTAATCCTTATCAGTATATGCAAAAAGTCCAAGAGCAAAGAGTGCCATACCAACAGCTACCCAACGGACACCTTTGATGGTTTCACCAAAAATTAGGACACCTTGCAATGTTACAACCACATCCGATACTAAATTCCAGACCAAGTTAACAACGGTCATATTCTCGTAGTCAAGTGCCTTCAAGAAAATGAGGGGCTCAAGTGCGTAGAGACCAACTGAAAAAGGGATACCGACTCCAGAACTGAGGGTGCCTTCACTTACCATCTTAGCAGAGCCCATCATCAAAATATCAATGGTAGCCATTATCACACCGAAAAAGATTGGAAGGAAATCAAATCCTCCAACTTTCCAGTTGATACTGCCAATCAGTTTATCAATTATATCCTTCTTCTTAGCCATTTACTATTTAGCTTAGAATCTTCATTTCGGCGAATTCGGCAAATCCGAGGTGTCCCAACATCTTTCCAGCATTTCCATCTGCAAGAACCTCAAAGACCTTCTTGTCCTCAGTGACATAATACTTGTTTCCTCTGAAGTCGACTTCGGTTACATCGGCTTCTTGTGATGAGTCTGCCTTGACAGCAGCGGCCACGAAGAAGTCGTGAGCGTGGAGATCAAATGTCTTGGTCATATACTGTTCTTTGTTCATAGCGTTGAGGTAGACGAGAAATGCCTTCTTGTCTGGATTGGTGATATTCAACTCATCCGTGACCTGTTTGATTTTCTTTGTTTGAGCGGTGTTGAACTTCTCAACATTCTTTGTTGGTGCTGCAGGAGCAGGAGCAGGAGTTGGTTCAGGAACTGGTGCTGGTGGAGCAACTGGTTCAGGCTCAGGTTCCTTGCGAGCACGTGGCTTTCTTGCAGGAGTCTCAGTAGGCCAGAGTTTGTCAAAGAGAGCAGTGAGGAAGTCTTCGGTTTTTGCGAATGTCTTGATGTCAAGCGATGCGGAGGCAGTGGTGATAGCGGTTTTAATTGCGGCGTTCATTTTTGGTGTGTGAGTACGACAGAGTTGGATAAAAAGTTTCCGTTTTTTTCAATACGTCCGCCACCCCCTCAGTATTTCTACAATTTTCCAAATAGATGACAATAGATTGTTTTTGACAAACTTTATATGGATGAAAAAAACAGTTTTTGAGTTGTAGGTAGTTTGTAGAAAAATTATATATTTTTATCTATTTGTAAAATTGTAAAAAAATAATATTAATTTATAGTAAATGGAATTACCGGATTTTATAATCCATCGTAAATCTAGATGGAGTAAGGATATGCACTTTATATGTAATGTTTGTAATCCAAACTGTAACTATCAATCACGTGAAGAAATATTGAGGCATTTAAAATCTATAAAACATAATAATAGAATGGAAGAACGTAAGCAATACTATTGCAGTATTTGCGATATTCATTGTAACTTTTCAAGTATTTACAATAAACACATTAATACAAAAAACCATAAAATGAAAGAAAATCCACAACCAAAAGTGGAAATAAGATGTGATTCTTGCGACATAAATTTCATATCTAAAAATGACGAAGAACGTCATTTAAAGACCAAAAAACATTTGAAGAAAACAAATCCAGACTCTGTAGTTTCTTTAGAATGTAAGATTTGCGATGTCAAATTTGCATGTAAGATATATGAAGAACGCCACCTGAAAACCAACAAGCATATTAAAAAAACGAATTCTTTATTACCAGTTGTGGAAGTAAGTAATCAGAATGGGTAAAAACGTATCAGGAGGATCAGGACACAAAGCACAAAAGAACTCAGAGGGCTCAAAGGCACGAAACAATCGTGTATTTGTGGATAAGCTTCTGGATGACTATGCGAATGGAGAAGAGATAAATGATGTATTTGTAGGTAAGGTAACACGCCGATTTGGAAGTGGACGTATGGAGGTGTATTTTATGGATAAGAACAAGCAGAGTCAATTGATGAATATTCCTCTTCGCGGGGGTATGCGAGGAAAAGGTAAGAAATCAGTTTGGGTGGATATTGACAGTTTGGTAATGATAGCAGAAACAGGTCTTCAACAGACTACGCACGAAATTGTTGCAGTCTTTACAGAAGATCAAGTAAGAAGACTTAGAAAATTGTTACCAGAGGCAGATAACAAATTATTTATAAAAACATCCAATGTTACAGAGACCGCAGAGAACGAAGGATTTGATTTTGAAGGAGAAGAAGAGGAAGAGGAAGAAGATGTCGATGTCGATAATATTTAAACGCGATTTGATGTCCAATTTTTAATTTTTGCTTTTTATAACAGAATGTCTACTGGTCCAACGGGTCCAACTGGACGACAGGGGGCAATAGGTCCCCAAGGTCCGCAAGGATTACAAGGCAATATAGGTCAACAAGGTAGTACAGGATCAACAGGATATACTGGATTAGCTGGAGCAACAGGACCAACAGGATATACCGGATATACAGGTTATACTGGACCACGAGGTGCTGTTGGTGTTACTGGTCCAACCGGTTATAATGGAGAAACAGGAGCAACTGGACAAACTGGAGCAACAGGAGCAGCAAGCAATGTTACAGGTCCAACGGGTCTTCGAGGTGCATTGGGTCCAATTGGTCCACAAGGTCCGCAAGGTATTCAGGGTGTAACAGGAACAACTGGGTATACAGGTTATACCGGATACACTGGACCAACCGGAGTCACTGGATATACCGGATATACTGGTTATACCGGAGCAAGAGGTGTTGTTGGTGAAACAGGTCCAACAGGTCAAACAGGTCCAACGGGATACACTGGATACACTGGTTACACTGGTGCTACTGGTCTTCCAGGATCTGCAGTGAATACCGGAGCAACTGGTCCAACGGGTCCACAAGGAATTCAGGGTGCCATCGGTCCACAAGGAGTACAAGGTTTGCAAGGCACAGGAACAACTGGATACACGGGCTACACTGGTTATACAGGGTACACAGGACCAATAGGATACACTGGATACACAGGTTACACCGGAGCAAGAGGTGTTGTTGGACAAACAGGTACAACAGGTCCAACAGGATATACCGGTTACACTGGTCCTACTGGAATAACTGGTCCTACTGGTCTTCCAGGATCTGCAGTGAATACAGGAGCTACAGGTCCAACAGGTCCTCAAGGAATTCAGGGTGCTATCGGTCCACAGGGTCCACTTGGTCCATTTGGTCCAACCGGTCCTCAAGGTGTTCCAGGATATGCAACAAATACAGGTGCAACAGGACCCACTGGTCTTCGAGGACCTGCAGGAACTTCTTCCAATACTGGTGCATCAGGACCAACGGGATACACAGGTTACACTGGATATACCGGACCTACTGGAGTAACAGGCTACACTGGTTACACTGGTTTCACTGGATACACTGGTTACACCGGATATACAGGACCAACCGGATACACTGGTTATACAGGTTACACTGGTTACACTGGGTACACCGGTCCAACGGGTTACACAGGTTACACTGGATATACCGGTTTCACTGGATACACCGGATATACCGGATATACAGGACCAACAGGACCAACTGGATACACTGGTTTCACTGGCTATACTGGATACACCGGTTATACAGGACCAACAGGGCCAACTGGATACACTGGTTATACCGGGTATACTGGATACACAGGTCCAACAGGTCCAACAGGTAAAACTGGACCAACAGGTTACACTGGATATACTGGATTCACCGGGTACACTGGATATACCGGTTACACAGGACCAACGGGTTACACTGGGTACACTGGTTATACTGGATACACTGGATACACTGGTCCAACGGGATACACCGGATACACCGGGTACACTGGATTCACCGGGTACACCGGATACACCGGATACACTGGACCAACAGGGTATACTGGTTATACTGGTTTCACTGGTTTCACTGGATATACTGGATATACAGGACCAACGGGTTATACTGGATATACTGGGTACACAGGTTTCACTGGGTACACGGGCCCAACCGGACCAACGGGTTATACTGGATATACTGGATATACTGGATATACTGGAGCAGCTTCGACTGTAACAGGTCCCACTGGTTACACTGGATATACTGGCTATACTGGCTATACCGGTCCTGCATCACAAGTAACAGGTCCAACAGGAGTAACAGGCCAAACTGGTTCAACTGGTTATACTGGAGTAACTGGTAAAACAGGTGCAACAGGCTACACAGGATACACTGGTTACACTGGATATACTGGACCAACTGGTTACACTGGTTACACCGGATACACAGGATATACTGGACCAACGGGTTACACTGGTTATACTGGATATACTGGATTGGGATTTGGACCATTGGATACAACGACTTCAATACCTACTGATGGATCAGCAGCAGGTACCAGTGTATCGTTAACCGTTCTAACAGCAGATGCATTCTACATTGGAGATTTCATTAATCTTTTTGACACTACATCAGGATCTACGTTCTATTACTATGGTCAAATTGTAGATGTTCAATCCACTACGTCTGGATTTCAGTTAATTAGTAACAGTTCTATTCAGTCCTCTACTCTAAGCGGAAAAGGTAGTTCTGCATTATTTAAAGTAATTGTTAATGCTAGTGGTGCTCCTACATTTCTTAAACGTCAAACTGGATCAGGAGATACTCAACCAGTTATTATAGTCAATCTGATAGACAGTGGTGGCATTGCAGTATCCAATCCATCTGCAGAATGGGCTATGCATTTGACTGGTCAGTTTGGAAAAACTGGATATACAGGACCAACAGGTTACACTGGATATACTGGTTACACTGGGTATACCGGATACACTGGTTATACTGGATATACCGGTTATACAGGGCCAACTGGCTACACTGGTTATACAGGTTACACTGGATATACTGGAGATTTCGGTCCAACGGGTGCAACTGGTTCAACAGGTAAAACAGGTCCAACAGGAACAACGGGTTCAACAGGAGCAACTGGACCAACTGGATTTGGAAAGACAGGATACACAGGAGTAACAGGACCAACTGGTTCAACAGGTTACACAGGACCCACAGGAGTAACAGGATATACAGGAGTAACAGGACCAACTGGTTCAACAGGACATACAGGGCCAAC
>Ga0214177_1000524_pt1 | contig 9849 bp, 7 predicted proteins | sample TroBogEpilimnion_43_FD_153015 | JGI IMG/M metagenome (GOLD analysis project Ga0214177, IMG submission 153015) | Freshwater microbial communities from Trout Bog Lake, WI - 27AUG2007 epilimnion | ecosystem: Environmental > Aquatic > Freshwater > Lake > Epilimnion/Euphotic zone | place: Trout Bog...
CCTATCACCAGCAGTCTTCTTCCTGTGTGATTCGGATTGTTGGTGATCTGGTTCAGTAGCCTGGTGTTCTGTGCCCAGACGGGTATCTTCGGTATGCCTGAGCCTATTGCCATGACTGTGGGAGGGCTGGGACAGGTGGTGGGTATCCAGTCTATGGAATCTCTGATCTGATTCCATACCCAGTTCAGGTAGGCAGACATCTGTATGCGACTGGGTCTGTACTCATCAGTCTCCAGTTGTTCCTGGGTTAATCCAGTTGGAGATGGGTAGCCCAGATAGGTACGCAGGGAATAGACCTGCAGTGAATCTGGACCGTTAGTCACCAGGTCGAATGTGGATGGACTACGCAGGGTAAATTGCGGGAGGATCTGGGGCGGCGCCCATGTACCCAGCGGATTGGGATCGTAGGCAGTTACCTCTAGTCCCCTGGCCAGGGCATAGAGACATACGGAGAGTCCACGTGGACCCAGTCCAGCTACTGTAATTTTCATGGTAGGGCTCCTAGAGTTATATAGCTGACTACATTCCAGACAGTAGCCAGCGGGCGATAGCGGTTAATAATATTTACAACATCATCTGTGGGGTCAGGCACACCTATGGTTACGTTGCTGCTGCCCAGGTGATTTCCAGTTGTCTGAGTCACATAGTGCCCTAGCTCCATGGCGGTCTCCTCTGTTATCTGCGCACTGGGGACTATACTCAGCAGGTCAGTCATGGTACCTACCCCATGTATACTGAGTATTTCAGTATTGAGACTGGCTAAATTTACTCCGTAGAGATGTGACCAGGCCAGTCTGTCCTGGGGACAGGAGTTCTGCACTGATATGGCCTGATGAGCATTCTGCAGTAACAGGTAGAAGGAGGCATAGATCAGCCCCATTGCCTGTAGGAAGTCATTCAGATTGGGTGAACCAGCTGTATACCAGTATTTAGCGTATGGTATCCACTTCTGTAGCCATGTATTAATGCGATAATACTGGAAGTCTAGGGACTGCAGTTGCCCACGGTGGCAGGGGTATAGCCTGGTCAGGTCATAGGATGTCCAGTTGGAATCGCCACTCCAGAGGGACTGAACTGCAGGTATGAAGGCAGATGCCAGGGCATAGGTGACCAGGGCAGTACCTCTGGTATTGGTTATGGGGCTGGAAGGTGAACTGGTGTTGAGAGTGATGGTGCCTGTCATCTGACTGACCAGGTCAGGTCTATTGTTGAGGTAGAAGACCAATGCGAGCAGCATTGCGGTGTAGGGATCTGGGGTGGACGTACCAGCCACGGTCAGGAGTAATCCCCGCCACTCCCTGTAGGCTTCCAGTATGTAGGTCTCAGTGACGTTCAGATCATTATAGGCCAGTAGTCCCAGTATCTTGAGACAGCTCTCTGCTGTAGTGGCTGGGCTGGAATTATAGAGTAGGTCAGCCACCGTATCTATACTGCCATCATAGGTGGTTGTCGTGTCCCAGGCTGTGGACTGCATGAAGGTATGCCATCCCCAGGTGGTGATAGAGGTGACAGTGCTGCTTGTTGGTATCCAGTTATTGGATGCTGCACTGACTATGCCACTCTGTAGCACATCGTTGTCCAGTGTGAAGGTAGCAGCAGTGGGAAGATCCAGGGCGTAATAGCCACAGACTGTATCGTACAGATAACCGTTGCTGTCTATCTTACGTAATAGTGCTAATGTATCGGCAATATTGGTGCCGCCTAGATACTGTCCTAGTAATTGAATATATAGTAGTTCTACGGATATGGACTGATGGGTATAGTCCAGGGGCAGGTCTATGGTATTAGATATCAGTCCCTGAGGTATACTATATGTTCTCAGTATGGGTGTGATGCTGTTGGCAGATACCTCCAGTAGACGGGCATAGGTAATGATATTACTGTAGTTTCCGTAGTTGGCTGATCTGGTGAAGTAGCCATTATTATCTACTGGTATATATTCATAGATGGTGGTTTCACCGTAGCAGTTATAGGTACCTGACTCTATTACCCAGACGGTACCTGAACTCCTGCCGTAGCAACCCCTGACAGTACTGGCAGGAGCAGTGTAATTCCCCTCCATGCTGATAGATGAGTTGGTCACATTCACTTCCTGAGTTACATTCCACTGCAGGACGTCAGGTTCAACCACAGTTACACTAGCCAGGGGAGCACGATTATAGATTACCTGTCCACCTGTGGGGGTGAGAGTAATGCTCAGTCCACTAATTATAGACGTACCGCCTGGGTTGATCATTTGAAGGTTATATTGAATGTTATTTTACCCAGGGCGGCACCCTGATTGGCATTCAGACTAATTGCCTGTCCACTGCTGATAGTTATATCGGAGGAGATACTGCCCTGGATGTATAGGGTCAGATCAGTGAGACTCAGTGACGTACCTGGGGCTAGTGAGGCTAGGTACTGACTCAGCGTGCTATTGGCATTGGATTCGAAGGTAGATACTGAGGTGGTAGTGCTCAGACTGACTGCCAATGTGAAATTATAGATGACTATCTGCAGGCTACTGACAATTGCTGCTATACCGATAGGACGATACTGATTGACTACAGTTTTAACCTGATTCAGGGTATCGTAGTCGTTACTATCTACATAGACCCAGAAATAGCCTCCACCAGATGATGGTTCTACTATATTAACTCTGCTTATACCAGCTACCTGGTCGAGAATAAGAGACTGTAGACTAGGTGCGCCTCTCTGAAATAGGGACAGTATTCGCGTTCTCAGGACTACATCGTTTTCAGCATCAATACCGCCTGCTATATTTACCTGAGCAACTCCCTTAGTTCTATACTGTCCAACTACTATGCTTAGGTTGGGGTATCCAGCTATAGAGCCAGCTTGTCCTGCTGCTACATTGTATATACTACCCTTATTAGTAGATGTACATGCCACAGGTATTTCTACGTTGCTGTATATGGTAGATGCTGTATTTATGGTATAACTATAACCACCTATGGTAATTACAGTTCCTGCAGGTATAGCTATATTACTACTTCCAGTAAGGCTAATTAATACGTATCCCCTGGCAGTGCTGCCCCCCAGTCTGGTCAATCCGTAGTTAGCAGCATGGAGATCTAGATCACTGCCGGTGGCATATTGAATGAACATGGACTGCTTGGTATTAGCTGTTGCCTGAAATTGATCCTGTGCAACACTACCCAGTGCTCTGACTATTGCCCAGAGGTTACCATGATCTGGAAAATTAGACAATGGACTCTTGAGGGTGCCCAGTTCTGCTCTTACCTGACTTACTACATCGTCTATTAACATATTAGGCTTTAGCTACAAATTGAATCAGTCCAGTATTAGTAGTTACCGTGGTGTTTACAGTATCAGCATTCAGGAACTGCAGTGTAACGTCAGTGGCAGCTCCCAGTGAAGCATCTACAACTGCTTGCCTCATGTCATTCATCAGGGAGTAACTGATTGGTTCTGAGAGCATAGAGAAGATGGCATTCCCATATGTGGTATCTATCTCAGTTATTTTTCCATTGTTGTCATATGCCAGTTGAGATAGCAGTCCCTGGGGTGTGCCCAGTGATTTCATCAGATAGTTATTCACATCAGTGACTGTTACTACGTCATTATTACTGATGGCAATATCACCATTAGTGAGTCCTATGTCAAGCATGTGCTAGGGGAATAGAGGGATAGATGCTATACGGTAACCCTATTACTATGTTGTCGGTGGGCTGGTCAATGGTGTAGATCCTGCTGCCACTGAGGTTGAGTCCATCCTGTCTGGTAATGGTTACAGATACGGAGTAGCTGCCTGCAGGCAGTTGACTGTTCCTACTGTAGTCAAATCTAACTCCACTGGGACTGTAGCCTGAACTGTTCTTCCAGAGAATGTTAGAGGTGGCGGCACTGTTCAGTACAGGGTTACTGGTTGAATAGCGGATAGTCAGATTGACAGTGCCGCTGGTAACACTGACAGTGGGAGCTACGTAGATTGATATACCGTACTGTACTGGATAGGTGACCTGTATGGGCTGCATATGGGATATTAACGTTAGGCAAATATATAGGCATCCGTAATATATGGTATTACAGTATTGCCTATGCATGAGGCGTTTAATTCGTAGATTAGTCCATTACTGTCAACTAATTTGAGTATGGTGTAGCGAGTAGTCAGCATAGCTACTCCCAGGTTGGTAGTGGGGTCATAGTCTATGACGGTATAGTTGAGGGTGATGGGCATATAGCTAGTGCCATCCTGCTGAATAGTCAGTGTCATGCCCTTATACAGGTATTGGGGGGCATTGACTACCAGAGACATCCCGCTGCCTGGATAGTAGGTGTCAGGACGAAACATGGTCTGCATACCGAAAGACAGCACTCCAGTGTTCATACCAATTACATCCACCGTGGCCATTTCAGCAGGCCATTGTGGTATCTGTACAGCGGTACTGCTGCTGGGTATCTGTTGCGTGGCATTTATTATATTGCTGACTATATTTTCAGCTGTGTCGTTGGGTGTAATACCTACCTGCTGATAGTAATTATTCAGTTCACGGGCAGCAGTAACAGGAGACAGGGCTATACTATTCATTATCTGTATGAATCTAGGTAGCTGTTCCATGTACCTAGCAGCCTGTAGAGATTGACCAGTGGAATTAACAGCTGGATGTTGATCTAGACTTGCAGCAGCATTAACTGCCTGTTGACTATATGCCTGAGCTGCTACTTCAGCTGACATGGTGGAGGCGGCACTGGTACTATCATTACTAGCGGCAATGGGATTAATAACAGGGGAAATATCGTTGATTTCTGGGTTTGGCGTGGAGACGGCAGTCGAATTAGTCTGTGTATTTAATTTATTAACAGTACTTGATATAGCAGTAAATCCTGTATCTTTACCCAGTGCCTTACCTATGGAGCCAAACAGGTCGGGACAGTTAATTAGAGTATCTAGCTGCTGAAGTAGAGGTATCTTACTGTTAATCAGATTAGCAACAGTACTGGGTATATTGAGTAAATTAGATACATCTCCCAGTATGGTATTTGATTTAGTCAGCAAACTGGATATGCCAGGTATGCTAGACAGAGCATTTGTTATCTGAGTTAGTCCCTGTGATGATAGCAGTGACATGACATTACCACTTGCCAGGGTAGTAGCTATGGGGAGAACCTTACTGGCGATACTGCTTGCCTGAGATGGAATAATGCCAGAGCTAGTTAGTAATTTGCTTATACTGTTGAGATCCTGCTGAGCACTTCCCAGAGTAATACTGCCTAGGGCATTGACTATTTTATTAGTCGTAGATGAGGGGTAGGTCTGAGAAAGCGTCTGATTAATACTGTCTTTAACTGCATTAAATACTAATATAGACTGCGGAGATAATCCAAGCGTATTGTTTTGAGGAGTGGACGTGGCGGCACTATTTAAAGTTAGTTGAATTGTATTGCTTGTAAGGTCACCACTGGTTATGGCATTTATTTGATCTATATAGTTAGTGGGGTTAGTATTTAAGGCATTAAGAACAGGGCTAGTTTGATTTAAAGAATTAATATCACCCAATACGGATGTAACTAAGTTCTGGGTACTAGTAAAATCTAAAGTAGGCTTAGCTTGGCTATATAGATTAAAACTGCTGACAGAATAGTTATAACCTCCTATATTAATTTGACTATTACTGTTACTGCTCCCAAATAATCCTCCACCAGCATTAATATCTGTAGTTGATGGACTGACTGCCTGTTGAATAGTAGTATTTACGTTAGAAATAGCATAATTGGCTGCTTGAAGTAGGTTAGTAGCCATACTTCCGTTAAATAGGTTTATTATTATGTTTGCATCGGATGGACTTATTCCCTGCTGAGTGAGATTAATTTCTGTAATGTCTACGGCAGTTAGAGGCTGATTCTGATATAGAAAAGATAAAATAGCAATTAATTCTACAGTACCAGCAGTACCTATAGAATAGGGCTTTTCTAGTTCTGTTCTTATATTTATTGGAAGATTGTAATTGGTAATAGCATCATCTAAGGATGTATTTAATGCAGAAATGTAGTTATTTATTTTATTAGCTGTATTGGCGTCTTTACTCAGAAAGGCAATTGCTGTGGAATTACCGGTAAGGGCACTAATGTAGCCTGCTATCGATAAATTAAGAGTGGGAACTGCATCTACAACGCCCTTGTTGGAATTGGAATTTGCAGGAGAACTGTCGCCACTACTAGGCAGAGTCCATTCACAATATATATTGGTGGGATTACTGTTATAACAGCCAACTGGATTAATGGCTACATTTTTATTAGCTGAAGTTAGATCAATAGCAGGTGAACCTCCTGACGTAGGTTTCTTAGAGCTAGTTGATTTAGCCGTGCTATTATTCACTGTAGTTTTAGTTGGATCTGTACTTTGAAAATTAGACAAAGTAGCGCTAGATCCAGTAAAAGTTTTAAGAGTAGGCTGCTTACTAGTACTATTCTTACTTGCAGGAGCTTTATTGCAGCCTTTGAGAATATCAGAAGTGAGTGTACGTAGTAATGGTATCTGCCGAAGAATATTGGGATTAGCCAGAGACAGTAATCCTATCAGGTCAGTCGGAATCAGACTACCAACGCTGATGATGCCTTGCAGTATACTGAATGGATTGAAATTATCAGTCAGATGAATGGTGCCGCCACCCAGTACATTACTGACTGCACCCAGAGAATTTAGCCAGGTGGAGTTGATACCCAGTAGTGAGAAGAGATTATGAGATATGTTTCCAGTAAGTGTGCTGGCAGCGTTGGCAGCAGTACTGAGAGTATTGGTAGCAGTGCTGTTGGACGCCTTCAATGAAGTACTATCCCCACTTCCCAATAGATTAAGTCCGACAATGGTATTGACTGAATAACTAGACCCATTGACTATGCTGTAATTACCCGTAGACATCTGAGAGATACTGGCTGCAGTATGCAGTATATCTCCGCCAACATTATGAGTTAGATTATTATTGACCTGAACAGTATGATCTCCGCTGGTATGCGTAGAGGTTTCTACAGCCACTACATTATGCGTCTTGGCGTTGGTGTTATGAGCTCCACCATGAAAACTGTTACTGTCTCCTGCTACAGTTGTTACCTTGGCATCATGTTGCTCGAAGAACTGGGAGGATGTTCTGTATATGGAATCCGATATTAAATTGTAATTAGATGCCTGAACGCTGTGATTACTGGAGTTAACTTCATAGTGATAGGCATTAGATACCTGACTACCCTCAACATGGGTAATGCTGTGATCATGTTTAGCTATATTAACGTTACTGACTGTATAGTTGGTGCCGCCTACCTGACCCAGTGCAGTTACCATTGCCTTGAGTGAGTCAGTGGCAGTAGCTACTGATTTATTTAGATAGCTCTGGATATTGGAGGTGTCTACCTGAATTTGACTGTCTATAGAGGAACTACTGGAAGATGATACTGCAGAGGCGGTGGTATCTACAGTAGATGAGACAGTAGGGGTGTCATTACTGGCCTGTATAGGTAATGAGGTGAAGGTTGGATCAGTGGCAGTTGTAACTAGAGTACCTGCAGCTGCGGTAGAGGCGGCACTGGGAGTATTACTGGTGTTGAGTGTACTATTGGGGTTAGTAGATAGGGTGCCGCCCAGTAGCTGTGCAGATGTCACAGCATCAGTCAGGATGGAGTTGGCATTACTGATACTATTTGTAGCAGCATTAGCCAGGTCACATTGTGGATTGAGAGCCTTGAGTACCTCAGCTATTATCTGTGTAGATGCCTGCTGAGGACCATTAGATCCATCTGCCTGGGCTGATGTACTCTGGAGTGTGGATGTCACAGTGTCGTAGGTAACAGAATTGGCATCTCCAGCACTATTGAGCATAGCCATTGTCTGATCCAGGGTAACTGGAGCACCCACCAGGGCTGTTTTCAGCTTATCTGCCAGGGAATCTGGTGCTGGGTTGGGAGTAATGTATGGTGCTCCACTATCGGCTGCCCAATCGATATTGGCAGTAGTGGATTCTACACCCCCATTAGGATCTGACATCTGTGATGGGTCAAACGTATTACTCATAATAGACTCCTAACCTGAACTGGTAATGTGTCCTGTATCTGAGATAGTATTCCCAGGTTATGTCCTATTGCCACGAGTATATCTAGATTAGACCTGCGCAGGAGTAGTCCTGCCCGATATAGCTCGTAGGCTACTGAATTGGTAATAGTGGTACTATTGGTTAGCTGTATGACTGCCCTATTCAGTAGGTCAGCAGCTATGCCCACCAACAGTAGGTTAAATCCCCCAGGAGGAGTCAGGTTAGATATGAATAGATTGGCATCGCTGAGTATGCCGGATGTGCTGCCTGATGGCATAGCGCCATATAGGGCCTGCAGCCACTGTCCCTCAGGGGTATCAGATACTGCAGTAGGTCTCAGGGCATAGCCGATGATTTCATCTATAGCTGACTGTATGGATGGCGATAATGCGGAATGCAGCATTTTCCATGACCAGCTATCCAGGTCATAACTGGTGATGACGTAGTTGCGGAGTACAGACTGTATGGACAGTAGGGTCGGTTCAGTTACTGTCTGGGTCAGTAGCGGTTCTACCCATACCTGCAGGAAGTCTAGTAGCCTGACGGCAGGTGTTACAGGTGATAGTATCTGGAAGAGACTGTTGTAGATATTGAGGTCTAGGTCGGAGGTACGAGCTGCTACCCATGGTTGCAGTGACAGAGACACCGATGTCATCTGCCCGATAGCCATATCTACCAGGGCAGTAGAGTGGATGTAGGGCGGCACCGTGCAGTGCACTGTGTAGTAACCCAGACTCCCATATGTACCTGCCCAGTTACTACCTGAACCCTGCATTCTGGTAATTAGGGTCTGTGAATCTGGCAGTATCGGGATGCTTCTGATCTTCGACCAGTGTGGTGTCAGGCCCTGCGCATCAGGAGTGGCTATCGTGCTGGTAATGTACAGGGTGTAGAGCAGGGCTTCTGCTGCCAGGGATATATTAGTATTGATATCAGAACCTGCCTGGGACTGCATCCTGGCTATCTGAGTACCAATCTGAGTCACAGTAGATGCTATGTCCATGCCCAGTGTTAGCTGAGCATGGTGATTGACATCGGTATTATCAATAGTAGCTACTGGTATCAGGTCTAGGTATTGAATTGGAGATGTCATCGGGTATTGCTGATATATGTGGATACTATGTTCTGAACAGTGGGCAGTAACTGATTGGGGTAGTTAAAATATTCCCAGAGTAGTCCTGCTGCTGTGACATTATCACTGTTAACTGCCATGCCCATATAGATATCATTACTGTAATTGGCCTGTTGAAATAGGCTATTAACTGCACTGTATGGGGTAGAGGTGGTGGGCGGCGCCGCCAGAGACAGATAGTTCATTAGCTCTGTATAGTTACTTCCTACATCGGAGAGCATATTGGATACTATCGGGTTGGGTATCTCATTGAGGATAGACTCCTGGAGTATATAGAGTTGATCAGGTGTGCTGCCTATATAGGATATGGAGGAGTTATTGGCTACTATATTCAGCTCCACCATGGTCAACAGTCCCAGCATGGCTATTCTCATCTGACGAGGCAGGGTGATGGCCATCACCTTGGCTGCATTGGTGTCCTGGTAGCCTGTATTCCCATCTGTCAGATTCCAGGATAGGAGCTGACTGAATAGGGATGCCTGGGCGGCGCCGCCCCCAGACAGGCTGACCAGGTGATCCATGTCATAGCTGGGATCATTACTGTAGAAAGCGACATAGTTAGTTACTGCTGATCTCATGTCGACAGGTAGTTATGGGGATTGATGGGGGTATTGTTGGAATCATTGACCTGGAAGTGTAGATGAGCTCCAGTGGAATCGCCCTCACAGC
>Ga0214177_1000541_pt1 | contig 9619 bp, 6 predicted proteins | sample TroBogEpilimnion_43_FD_153015 | JGI IMG/M metagenome (GOLD analysis project Ga0214177, IMG submission 153015) | Freshwater microbial communities from Trout Bog Lake, WI - 27AUG2007 epilimnion | ecosystem: Environmental > Aquatic > Freshwater > Lake > Epilimnion/Euphotic zone | place: Trout Bog...
CTACTAAGGGGGCTTGCTGTAGGGCAGAAACCGCAGGCAACCACACCCCCCACAGCAACAGATTGGCCGCTAACCCTAATCCTGGCAATAAGCGCCAAGGGGCGCGATGCGGTGCGAAGCGATGGGTCACAATTAATATCACTGCGCTAAAGGCTGCCAGCGTGGCCGTGATCACCCAATAACTGATACCAAACACCTCAGGCCCACGCGCGAGCAATTCACGCAGATAAGGACTGTTTTCGCGTACCGCCCATGTGGCCACTAAGGTGGGGAACGCCGCGGTGAATGCCAACATTAAAAAGAAGGGGAGCACAGTAAGAAAACGCGACTGTAGGCGCATGCGGTAATGGGCCATCAGCAAAAACACTGGGGTTAGGCCAATTAGCAGATAATGCGGCAATTTGGTACTGGCCAAACTAAACACCACCAACACCACAGCAAACCAAATTAATAAGAAGCGCACTAAGGGATTCGCACGCTCGGTAAATCCCGTGATACCCGTGCGCAGCAGTAAGCTGGTGTGAGGCAGCGCAATCAACAAAATGACCGGCAGGTAATAAAAGATACTGCCGCCATGGCCTTGCAAGCTGCCCAACATACGACCTAAGTTTTCGCGAAACAAGAAATAGTCGAGGAAAGGTTGCCCCATGGCATGGTATTGCGCTACATACCAAGGCAGCGCAATAATCAAAAAGGTCAGCCATCCCAAAGGATTAATGAGGGCTTTCAACCAGCGATCAAAATCTCGCTGTGAGGCGTAAAAGAGTCCGCTCATCAAGAACGGGATGATGACGGCTACGGGGCCCTTGGCCAGAAGCCCTAAAGCCATCCACAAATACACACGCCACTGCGCCCAACGACTCTGATCAACCCAAGCACGATAGATATCAAAGCCTGCTGCAGCCACCAGAAGGCTGAGCACGCCATCCATGGCGCCGGCGTGACCGGAAACCACTACGCCTAACGACGTGGCGCATAGCACGCCGGCCAGCCAACCTGCTTCCTCACCAAAAAATCGTCGGCCAAATTGAACCAGCAGCAGTATCCACCCCAAGCAGGCCAATGCCGAGGGCAGGCGAAAGAGGCCGGCATGCACACCGAAGGCTTGCACCAAGGGGGCTTGCAACCAAAAAGTCAGGATGGGTTTTTCGAAGAACGGTTGGCCGTTTAAGGTGGGGGTAATAAAGTTACCGCTGTTGGCCATTTCCACGGCCACTTGAGCGTATTCACCTTCATCCTCATCAAATAAGGGCAATCGGCCCAGATTAACAAAGGTAACCAGAATGGCCAGCAACAAAATGCCCACCAACCAGCGTGAGGACAAATCTATTCTGGCGGAAGAGTATTGAGAAGCCATCGCCGCAGACTAACAAAAAAAGAGTGTTCCTGCATAAAAAATGCCGCACCCCGGTTACAGGATGCGGCATGGAACGGTCGGCTTACCGCCTAATCAATCCCCAAAGCGCTTGCGCCCTTGTGTGGGGCGAGCAGACTTGGCCCACGGGGCAGGCGCTGCGGTGCGCGGACGATCGGTATGACCGGTGCGTGCCGGTTGAGCAGCACGAGCCCCATCGCGGTTGCCATCGCGTGCGAAGGGCTGACCTGTGCGGGCCCCATCGCGGTTGCCATCGCGGGAAAAAGGTTGACCTGTGCGCGCGCCATTCCCACCAAACGGTTTGCCGGAACGCGCGCCCTTAGGAGCGGGACGGCTTTGGCGAATAGGACGCTTGGGTTCAAACCCTTCAATGGTGTGAACCGTAATGGATTTACCCGTGAAGCGTTCAATGCGTTGCAGATGTAAGGTGTCGCGTCCGCTGGCCAAAGAAATGGCGATGCCCTTGTTGCCCGCACGGCCGGTACGGCCAATACGGTGCACATAGTCTTCTGCCATCTTAGGCAAATCGTAATTGATGACATGCGAAATGCCGGGCACATCAATACCGCGAGCGGCCACATCGGTGGCGACCAGTACGCGGAAACGACCACGACGCAGACCATCTAAGGTGCGCGTGCGCGCACCTTGGTGCATGTCGCCATGCAAGGCTGCAGCGGCGTGACCCATACCGCTTAAATCGCTGGCCAATACATCGGCGTCGCGTTTGGTGGCGGTAAACACAATGGCTTGATTAAGCTCTACATCGGCCAACAAGTGCGCCAAGAGGCGGTTTTTATGGGCCAAATCATCCACGTAATGCAGACGTTGGTCGATATTTTCATGTGAAGTTTTGCCGCTGTCGGTTTCAATCCGCACGGGATCTTTCAACAAATCGCGCGATAAACGCACGATTTCTTTGTCTAGCGTGGCTGAGAACAATAAGGTTTGACGAGTGGTGGGTGTGGCTGCTGCAATGCGTTCCACATCTTCAATAAAGCCCATGTCCAACATACGGTCGGCTTCATCCAACACCAACATTTCCACGTTGGATAAATCCACGCGGCCGCGTTCCATTTGGTCAATTAAGCGACCGGGAGTAGCCACCAAGATTTCATAGGGCTTGGAGAGCATGCGGTTTTGAATGGGGTAAGACATACCGCCCAACACAGAGACGGTACGCACTTGCGGTAAGTGGCGGCCGTACTTCTTGGCGGCTTCGGTAATTTGTGTGGCCAGTTCGCGAGTGGGGGACAATACCAGCATGCGTGGTCCGCGGCCCTTGCCCGGTTGCGTGGCCAAGCGATGCAGGGCAGGCAACATGAAAGCAGCGGTTTTACCCGAGCCGGTGCGCGAGCACACCAACAAATCAGAGCCAGACAGAAGAGCTGGAATGGCCTCAGCCTGTACGGGTGTGGGTTCGGTATAGCCAGCCTCAGTGACCGCCGCAATCACACGGGGATCCAGAGCCAACTGATCAAAACGACAATTTGTTTGCGTATTCAAAATATTTTTCCAATATAAAGTTAAACAAGAGCTCAGGGGCAAGCCCAAACAGCAATAGCTGAGGGATGCCTCAAGGGCCTTACATAACGGATTTCAGCGGAATAGGCCGCCGGTGACTGTCACTAACCGGCAAACCAGATATTCGAAAATTTCGAATTTAGAGGGGTCAGAGACAACTTATGGGTGCATGTTGCACCGCAATAGTCCGCCACTATACGCCAATCCCCTTTATTAGCAAGGATTATTTTGGCAAGAAGCCCGGCTTGGGCGTATCCTTAAGGGTAGACCCGCTGCTGATGGGTTCATTAGATCTATTTTGAATCGCTTGAGGCTTAACTTCATGACCCAAACACATTCCACCCCCATTCCCGCCACCCTTATCCCAGGAGACGGCATTGGGCCTGAAATCGTTAAATCTGTTGTGGCTGTTTTGGCGGCCGTGGGCGCCCCCTTTGCGTGGGATGTGCAAAAAGCCGGCATGGCCGCTGTGGCAGAATCGCTAGACCCCCTGCCCGAACCCACCTTGGTGAGTATTCGCCGCACCGGTTTGGCCTTAAAGGGCCCCCTCACCACCCCCGTGGGGGGCGGCTTTCGCTCCATTAACGTGCGCTTGCGTGAAGAATTCAAGCTCTACGCCAATGTGCGCCCCGGACAAACCTTGATTCCCGGTGGGCGCTACGACAACATCGACATTGTCATGGTGCGTGAAAACTTAGAAGGCCTGTATGTGGGTTTTGACCATTACATCCCCATTGATAACGACCCACACGGTGCCGCCATTTCATCGGGCGTAAACACCCGCGCCGGCAGTCGTCGTATTGCGCGCTACGCCTTTGAATATGCCGTACGCCACGGACGTAAAAAAGTCACCATCGTGCATAAGGCCAACATTCTGAAAGCCTTGACGGGGATTTTTCTAGAAACGGCACTGGAAATAGCCAAAGAATACGAAGGCCGCGTGGTCGTGGATGAACGTATTGTGGATGCCTGCGCCATGCAGTTGGTACTCAACCCCTGGCAGTTTGACGTCATTCTCACCACCAATTTATTTGGCGATATTCTCTCCGATGAAATCGCGGGTTTGGTGGGTGGATTGGGCTTGGCCCCAGGCGCCAACATTGGCGAACATGCCGCCATATTTGAAGCGGTGCACGGCTCGGCCCCCGACATCGCGGGCAAAGGCATTGCCAACCCCTTGGCGTTGCTGTCTGCCGCGGCCATGATGTTGGACCATGTCAATCGCTTAGATTTGGGCAACCGTGTGCGTCAGGCCATACACGAAGTGCTGATCACCGACGGCATTCGCACGCAAGACTTGGGCGGCAAGGCCACCACAGCGGAAGTCACTGAAGCGTTGTTAAAACGCGTTCAATAACCTCCCGCAGAGGTTATTGACCAAAGGTGTTTGCACCACCAGCGCCCACCGCCTCATAGCCATAGGGCACTACGCCGTAATTGCCATTGGGAATACTCTTACCTGTGGTCGGGGCAATGGCATAAAGGTTGGCCGTCACGCCAGAGCTCTGCAGCGTCCACGTCACACCATCAACACTGGTATAAATCGTGCCGTAATCACCCGTGGCCACAAACTGACTGCCTGTTGTACTGACGGTGTAAGGGTCTGCCGGCACGTACAGCAAGCTATGTATGTTGATGTTGCCATGCACGTTATCTGTAAACGCGTTAACAGAATAACTTGTTCCGTTAATAATATTTTTAAAGTTGCCGGGTTTGGTCCATGTTAAACCATCCAAACTGGTCAGCAGAACACCGCCATCACCCACCGCAACCCACAACGGCGTAATCACGATTGGCAGTTGAAGGGCTACTGTGGAGGGTGCGGTATTGGGCGTACAGGCCACACCGCGCAATGTAGTGGCACTGTTGGCGCCGTCATTAACGGCTACCCATGAAGTGGAACCCGAAGGATCGGTAGTGGCCAGAATAGTACCTGCATCTCCCACCGCCACCCAAGCCCAAGCTGCGCCATTAATATTGATGCCGCAATTAGCGCCATAGGTTACGGCATACAGGTTTTTGTTTGTGGGCAGCGTTACTGTTGTATTGGTGTAGAGCGTACCGATGGCCGCATGGGGGGGGTACCAATTCTGTCCATCGACGCTGTAAATAATGGTTGGGGATGCCCCTGTGGGGCTTGAGCCCACAGCCACATGAGTTGCCCCACCCAAGTATGAAGTTCGATTGTTTGCCACAGCATAAAAATTGGTGGTTGGGTACGTGGTGGTGGTAATACCCCCTAGAGTATAGAAAGTACCAGGGCTCCAACTTGCGGCCGCAGGGTCCCAGTATTTGGCCCCAATGCTGTTGTTCAAGGCTGTGAAGTTAACCAGCCCGTAAGCATTGGCAAGAGAAGGCCCACTGAAGCAGACTGTTCCGTAATCACCCACAGCCACAAAGGTTCCACCAGCGTAATCAGTGGCATGCAAATCCCCTGAGGAGGGAGGAATGCAGGCCGCCGTCACAGAGGCTGGTAAGGGGTGCGGCCAAGGATTGGCCCATGTTTTTGGATCAAGGGTAGCGTACATAACCCCCTTCGCGCCCACGGCCAAATAAGCGTGAATGGTTTCAGCGTAAAGCCCTTGAAAGGTGTTGTTGTCACCAAAGCTTACACCGTAGAGTGTGGCACTAGGGCAAACGGAACCCGAACATGCGGTCCAAGAATTGGCGGCTGTCCCCGCTAAGCGCGGCGTCACTTGTGCGAGATTAGAGGTGGGGCCACCGGGACTATTAATCGTCGTATGGGCGTTCACATAAAAACTGTAAGGCAGTTGATTGGTTAAGGTGCCGGCAACATAAGGCACCAGGGTTTGCACCAGCCCACCCGTCGGTGCGTTTGGTGGATTGTTCAGATCAAAACCGCCAGCCACCTGAGCTTCCCATAACCAATAGAAAATCCCACTTGCAGTTAAATCAGGCGTCCAGGTAACGGTGGCTTGCCCATCTCCTGCCGTAGCGGTAATGGTAGGGGCCGAGGCTCCGCCTCCGCCGCCTCCGCCGCAGCCCGCCATAACCAAGGCCACGCTCGCAGCAGCAAATGCTTTAATCCATTGACGCTTAACCATAACCATCCTTAATAATTTGCAGAAGTGCTGGGAATAACACCCTTTTCCCACGCATGACACCAGATTAACCTGTGCATTTTGCCCTATCCCACCCCCCTTCGCAATCCAAGTGGGTTAAAGCGTTGTGACGAACTGTTTCAGCGCACCATTTGGTTGATTTCAATAATCGGCATCAATACCGCCAACACAATCAACGCCACAATCAACCCCATCAACAAAATAAGCGCCGGTTCCATCAAAGTGGTGAGTAATAAAATGCGTCGTTCTAAGGCCGTGGCTTCGCTACGCGCCGCACGGCCCAGCATTTCCGGCAATTGTCCGGTGCTCTCACCGGACTGTATAAGTTGCAACAAAATAGGAGGGAAACGTTTTTGTAAACTCAGGGCACGCGCCAAGCCACTTCCCTCACGCACCCGCACAATGGCGTCTGCTACATTTTGTCGCAATGCACTATTAACCAAAGTGTCTGCAGCCCCTTGCAAGGCCGGCAAAATGGGCACGCCACCGCCCACCAAAATAGAGAGCGTGCTGGCAAAGCGTTCGGTGTTGTAACCGCGCACCAGCTTACCCAATACAGGCCAGGTCAATATGCGCTCATCCCAATCAAGGCGTATGGACGGTTGTGCCAAGGCGCGCCGAATGGCCCACACCAAGACCACTGCTCCTGCCAAAATGAATAAACCCCAGTGACGAATAAGATCCGACAGGCCAATCATGATGCGGGTTAACAGCGGCAACGCCTGATGGTTATTGATGAACACCGACACCACCTGCGGCACCACTGTGGTCATTAAAAAAATAACAATCCCCATGGCCACTACCGACACAATGGCAGGATAGGCCAAAGCCATGAATACTTTTTGTTGCAAGGAATCGCGGGTTTCTGCGTAATCGGCCAAGCGCTCCAACACCCAGGCCAATCGACCACTCTGCTCGCCGGCCGCCACCAAGGCTTGGTAAATGGCCGGAAAATCACGCGACTGACGTGCCATGGCCGAAGCCAATGAGCTGCCGCCCAACACTTCAGAGCGCAACGCCACCATGCGATCGCGCACAAACGACTGTTCGGCTTCTGCCGCCACGGCGGCGAGCGCTTCATCTAAGGGGATTCCCGCGCCCATCAAACTGGCCAACTGGCGAATGACCACCACGCGCTCAGTGCCGGAGAGGCCTTTTTGAAAAAAAGAACGTCGCTGTGATTGCGCTTCATCCTTCTGTGGCTTTACGGATAAAGGCATTAATAGGCGTAAGCGCAACAGAACGCGAGCATGACGTTGAGAATCGGCTTCAATAACACCGCTTTCACTGCGCCCTGCTTGGTCCATGGCTTCAAAACGAAAGACGGGCATGATATTTAGATGTCGCCTGTCACGCGCAACAATTCTTCAGGGGTGGTAATCCCCGTGCTGACCCAACGTTCACCGTCTTGACGCAAGGTGCGCATACCCCCCGTCACCGCGGCCTCTTGCAGAATCGATTCCGCAACGTGCTGGTGAATGAGCGCGCGTATGGGCTCATCCACCGTAAATAATTCGTAAATACCGGTACGCCCTTGATAGCCCGTGCGGTTGCAGGTTTCGCAATCTGCTGCCGCATCAATTTTACCCAAGCAGACGGGGCAAGCCCGACGCACCAAGCGCTGACCCAGCACACCTAACAAGGAGCTCGCCAACAGAAAAGGTTCAATCCCCATATCCACCAAGCGCGTTACAGCACTGGTTGCATCGTTGGTGTGTAAGGTGGCCAATACCAAGTGACCGGTTAAGCTGGCTTGCACCGCAATCTGCGCCGTCTCGGCATCACGAATTTCACCAATCATGATGACATCAGGGTCTTGACGCAGAATGGCGCGCAGGGCTTTGGCAAAGGTTAACTCAATGCGCGGATTCACTTGTGTTTGGCCGATCCCGCCCAACTGATATTCAATGGGGTCTTCCACTGTCATGATGTTAGTGGTTTGCGTATCCAAGCGGGAAAGAGCGGCATACAGCGTGGTGGTTTTACCGCTCCCTGTGGGGCCGGTAACCAATACAATGCCATGGGGACGATGAATCAGGCGATCAAAGCGCGTCAGCGTATCGTCGGCCATGCCCAATGTGGCCAAATCAAGACGCCCCGAATCTTTATCCAGTAAGCGCAACACCGCACGCTCACCAAAACCGGTGGACAATGTGGATACGCGGACGTCTACAGCCTTACCGCCCACCCGCAAGGCGATGCGGCCGTCTTGTGGCAGACGCTTTTCAGCAATATCCAACTGCGCCATGATTTTGATACGCGATATGAGTGCCGCGTGCAGCGCTTTTTTAGGACGCACCACATCGCGCAGGGTGCCATCCACACGAAAGCGCACCACCGACACTTGTTCCGCGGGTTCTATGTGAATGTCAGAAGCCCCTTCTCGTGCGGCTTGGGTGAGCAGCGCATTGATCATGCGAATAATCGGGGCGTCATCACGAGATTCCAACAAATCTTCAATGGCTGGTAAGTCTTGCATGAGGCGCGACAAATCGATCTCGTCTTCCGCTTCCCCCACCACCTGTGCCGCCCCACTCTCGCTATTCGCATAAGCTTCCGTTAACGCCGCCTGCCAATCGGGTAAAGGGAGTAACTGTGTGTGCAACGCGCCATACACGCGCCCCACTTCGGCCAGTGCTTGTGGGCGCGTTTCTTCGCAAATCCATACTTCCAATGCGTCCGGGTGCTGAGCCGCCACCAACACACGCCCTTCGCGCGCAAAGCCAAAGGGCAGCAACCGTGCGGCAAGCATTGAAACCTTATGCAGGGTTTGTGCCATTAAGGGTGCGCCGCTGCACCGGGTAATGGCGTAGCGGTAGGCTGCGTGGTGGTGGCCCCGGGCACTATAAAGGGTTCGCCCGAACCTTTGGCGTTAGGAAGCTTGGGCAGATCTTCGTTAGATAAAATGCGCACCAAAGGTTGGTAATGGTCCAGCGCACCCTTCATTTGGCCGTAACGATCATTGGTGAGCGCATCACTTTGCTCGCCGGAGCGAATCACGTAGGGGCGCAAAAACACCATCAAGTTGTCTTTTACGCGCGTCTTGGTTTCGTATCGGAAAAGAGCGCCCAAAAATGGCAGATCACCTAAGAATGGGGTTTTTTCCATGCTGTCACTGTAACTGTCCGAGAGCAGACCCCCTAAAGCCACCAGTTGTCCGTCTTGCACCAACACGTTGGATTCCACCGAACGTTTATTGAAAATGGGGCCATTGATATTGGTCAGACTGGCAGCATCTACCGTAGAAGACTCTAAGTAGATCTGCATGCGCACCAACCCGCCCTCAGAAATTTGCGGCTTAATTTTAAGCGTCAAGCCCACGTCTTTGCGGTCCACGGTGGTAAAGGGGTTCACTGTTGCGGTAGTGCCGGTTTGCGCATACTGGCCGGTCACGATGGGTAGATTTTCAGCGATAACAATCTTGGCTTCTTCATTATCCAAAGTCAGCAGGTTGGGCGTGGAAAGCACGTTGACTCCGGCAATATTGCTCACGGCATGCGCTAAGGCGGCCAGCCCCATCACGCCATTAAACTTTTGCAGTACACCAATGGAGGTTCCTGCAGCGGGCGCTACAGCAGGTGCGCCTGAGGCACCCAAGGTCAGCAGGTTACCCGCTGAAGTGCCTAGCGCCGTTATGTTA